>Ga0316194_10003840_pt1 | contig 10432 bp, 9 predicted proteins | sample CroRivsedime1_MG_FD_204936 | JGI IMG/M metagenome (GOLD analysis project Ga0316194, IMG submission 204936) | Coastal sediment microbial communities from Maine, United States - Cross River sediment 1 | ecosystem: Environmental > Aquatic > Marine > Coastal > Sediment | place: USA: Maine... | reverse complement strand
GCTTTGCCTCCGGCGTCTTCAGGTAGTCAACGATCCAGTTGATCTCCTGTTCGGTAAGCAGCGTCCGCCACGGCGGCATGGGCGTTCCGTGTCGCCCTTCACTGATGGTCGCAAACAGAAAATCGTGATTCCTGGCTTGCAGTGCCTGCGGCGTTAATGCTGGACCCAGCCCGCCGGTCAAACGCATGCCATGACAGGAACCACAATCCTGGTGGACAAGGTTGCGCAACTCGGTTTGACGCTCTGTGGTAACGGCTTCCGCCGTGACAGACACCGTTAATGCGCACAGAGCGAGAAACACAAGCGCCTTAAGCATACTTGAGTTCCATTTCCTGCGCCCAGGGCATGAACCAGTCCAGTTCCTCCGCCAGTGTAACGACCTGCCCGATAATCAGCATGGCCGGCGATGCGATCGCCTGATGTTCGACAGCCTGCTGCAATTCGCCGATGGTGGTAATGATATTCCGCTGGCGCGAGGTCGTACCGCGCTCGACCACCGCGGCCGGCGTATCCTCCGACCGACCGGCTGCGACGAGATCGCGAACGATCTGCGGCAGGTTGGCGAGTCCCATGTAGATCACCAGTGTCTGCCCGGCATCCGACAATGCAGCCCGGTCTAGCACCAGCGTCTCGTTATCCTTGCAATGCCCGGTTACGAATTGCACACCGCGGGCGAGACCGCGATGGGTCAGGGGTATGCCCGCATAAGCGGCGCAAGCCTGCGCCGCGGTGATCCCCGGCACCACCTCAAACGGGATATCGTTGCGCGCCAGTGCCAGCGCCTCTTCGCCGCCGCGGCCGAAAATGAAAGGGTCTCCCCCCTTCAGGCGTACCACACGCTGACGCTTCCTGGCCAGATTCACCAACAATGCGTTGATTTCCTCCTGGCTGAGTGTATGGCGATTGGTTGCCTTGCCGACGTACACGCGTGATACCGAAGCGGGTATCAGGTTGAGAATTTCACGCGATACCAGCCGGTCATAGACAACCGTATCTGCTGCCTGGATCAAACGCTGCGCTTTTACCGTGAGCAGGTCCGGATCACCGGGTCCCGCCCCAACCAGATAGATTTTTGCCTGTATACCCAACCGACATCTCCCGAAATACCCGGCTGCCGTGACCAGCGCCCCGGGCCCGCAGCATTGTGGCCTCATATTGGGGGCAGCTTTTTTTGCTGTCCTTGACTTAGGTCAAGGGTTTATATGGGTGTAATCGAAGACACTAGGCCACGGTGATGGCCACGAGGCGATTTATCCTTTAGGCTGTCTGAACTGTCTGTTATTCAAGGGTTGATCTCATGAACCGACACATGAGCATGTTCGCCGTTGCGCTGCTTATCCTGACGCTGGTTACCGCGATTATTCTGGGACTGATGGCGGGCCCGACCAGCCCTTTGACCTGGGCGCTGGTAGCGCTGCTGGTGCTTATCCCGTTCGTTCACCGCAGAATGTCGTCACGGCATTTCATCCAGTGGAAAGACGAATATAACGTAGGCATAGACTCCATTGACCAGCAACACAGAAAACTGGTCAACCTGATCAACCAGTTACAGACCGCCGTGGACTACTCCACCGGCGAAGAATTCGAGCGCGAGGCACTGGACGAGCTGGTGGATTACACCAAGACGCATTTTGGCTATGAAGAAGGCATGATGGAAAAATACGGCTACCCGGACTTTGAGCCACACAAGGCCCAGCACAGGAAGATGATTGCAAAAGTCGAAGAAGTCCTGGCCGAGTACGAGCAGGATCACGACCGCGCCATGGGCAATGCGGTAACATTCCTCAAGAACTGGCTGATCAACCACATTAACGGTACCGACAAGCAGTACAGCAGCTATCTGATTGAAAAAGGCGCCAAGTAAGGACCCACTAAGAAAACCCGCAAGCCCCCCTGGTATAGCCAACAACCCTGTAGCAGCGGCGTCCTTCGCCGCGATTACGCCTGATCAAGCATCGCGGCCAATGAGGCCGCTCCTACAGCACTTCGATTTGAATGGCGGTAATCTTTTACAAGGCCAAATATCACGACCGTAATCCCATCAATGGCTGGTGCCTGCTGAATAGCGGGTTTTGTTGTAGACGTTATATTTACCCGACGGCTTGTTCATGGGCAGGCGCTTGACCTCTTTCAGAGTTGCCGCATCGTAAACCACCACCGCGCCGTCAGTATCCCAGATACTCAGCAGGGCGTATTTGCCGTCACGTGTGAATTCCACATGTGCGGCCGTCTTACCGGGGGCCGGCCGCAGCGTTTTTACGATCTCCAGGGTGCGCTTGTCGATGACGTGCACGGCATCCTTGTTGGGACCGAAGAAGACGTCCACCCAGGCGTACGGTGTTTGTTCGTGGCTGCGCATGAAGAATCCAGGTCCCAGCGTCTCGATGCGCTTGATCGTCTTCCAGGACTCCATATCAATAACCGTGACACTGCCTTCTTTCAGGTTTGGTGTTGCCAGCACCGGCCTGCCCTTATACTCCCAGGTAATTCCCGAACCCAGGTGAGGCATGCCCGGCAGATCGAGATCTTTCACCACCACCCGGCCCACATCCATGTTCACCACCTGGCCTTTACCTTCGCGTGAAGCACCGATCAGTGAGACATAATCCTGGTCAAAGAAGAAATCATCCAGGTAATCGTTAACCCCGATACGGCGCACCGGGAACGGCTCCGGTTTGAGGTTTTCACCGGATTCCTTTTTGTAGTCATGCACCCAGCTGCCGAAACCCATGGGCGGCTCATCTTCGTAGGAGATCTCCCAGACTTCCGGGATATCCTTGAGTGCCGCGATAAAACTGTTACGCGGCGGCGCCGTATAGACCGCACTGACACGTGAGGTCTTACCCTTGTCGTCTTCGACCGAGTAAAGTTTGATGGGTGTCAGGTCGCGGGCATCCAGTAATACCAGCGTGTGTGGCAGATAGTTTGCGACCATGGCATAGCGGCCGTCGGCCGATACGGCCAGGTTGCGGGTATTGATACCGGCGCGGATCTCCGCCACCAGCTTGAGATTGTAGATATCGTATTTACTGATCCAGCCGTCGCGCGAAGCGAAATAGACAAAGCGGCCCGTCGGTGAGTATTTGGGGCCTCCGTGCAGCGCAAAACGCGACTGAAAACGGTGGATGGGCTGCATGCGGTCACCATCCAGCAGCGTCACATGGTGATCACCAAGTTCCACCACCAGAAACAGATTCAGCAAGTCATCGACTTCAAAGACCGGCTTGTCCGGCAGCTCGCTTTCCGGGTTGTGAATGATATGACTGGCATTGATTTCGGCCAGACCCCAGACCGGCACCTCCAGCAGCGGTGTATACACGTACCCGACCAGCGACTGGATTTCCGCCGCATTCAGCTTTTCCGCAAATGCCGGCATCTGGGTGGCCGCGCGTCCGTGCTTGATGACTTCGACGGCAGCCTTCTTTTTCAGACGCTTCAGGTTAGCGGGCAGCAGTGCCGGACCCATTGCGCCAAGGCGGTTTGCGCCGTGGCATTCGGCACAGTGGGTTTTGTACAGCTTCGCGGCGTCAACGCCATCCGCTACCGCCTGGGCCGAAGCCATGAACAAAGCAGACAGCGTGAGAAACACGACCCTAATTCGTACGGCGCGCATAGATAAAGAAATTATTTTCATAGGTTTGATGAGTCAGGCAATTACCGCGCTATCGCGGCCAGTACCCGTCAACCCGTCGGGCATAAAGAGGCCGCTCCTACATGGTAATTATTTACGTTGTCGATTCAATCACTCACATGCACCACACCGGTCATTCTCGGATGCGGGCCGCACCGATAGGGAAAGCTGCCGGCGGTGTCGAACGCCCGCTCATAGGATTCTTCCGGGAAGAAATAATCCGGCTCCGGTTCTCCGGATGCCTCGAACCACACACTGTGGTACTGACGCTTTTCGCGGTTCTCCCAGCGCACAGTCTCACCCCGTTGAATGGTAATCTCCTGCGGAGTGAACTTGAAATCCTTGATAATGACCAGTCGCGTATCCTCACCGGCCACTGCGCCCAGACTGAACATCCCGAGCACCAGCAATACTCCGATTGTATGCCACTTCATGACAGATACCTCTCTGAAAAAACCCGTTCTCTAAGCAAGCATAGCCGAGCCCCGTAAAGAATACAGGCCTGACTAATGAGTACGGGAGTTAGCCGACATAGGCTTTCGGGACCGTTGGCCGCATGGATGCGGCCGTCGAGCTTACAGGGATGTATTTACAGCGTGTCCCGAAAGCTTATGTCGGCTAACTTAAGCACGCCTTGGTAAGAGGCCGCTACTTGCCGATGGCATTTATCTCCGCGTCTTCGTCGTCAAAGCCCAGCTTGAACCCCAGCGACACATGATGATAACGGGCATCACTGTAATCGTCGTGGATGGCAAAACCGATATTGTACCACTCACCGACTGACAGGCTGATATCACCCGGCTTATCGGAGCTCAGCTTGCGCGTCATCTCTACGGTCCATATGCCGTCGCTGAGCCCGCCACTGAAGCTGACGCCCTGGCCGCCGCTCATCACACGTTCCTCCAGTATATAACCGTCTTCGGATTCACCGCCCGAATTGAACCGCAACAGGTCCATGAATTGACCGTCATCCAGCGCTGCCTGTATGTCGGCGGCATCCTTGAGTTTGTCCCAGCCACCACGCGGCTTGCCTTCCTTGCCCTTGACTTCGATCCCGGTGCGGCTTTCCTGGAGGTACTTGGTGACCCCGTCGCTGAGATCCAGCCGGCTCACCAGCGGGGAAGCTTCCAGTGCTGCCGCATCGGGCGTATCCGGCATGGTACGAGCATCGTGGTGGCAGGTCTGCCAGCAGCCGGAACGCTCCGCAAACTCCACCTTCTCGTCGTCGCTGGTCAACATGACCGCCAGTTTGGTCTGGTTGTCCGGGTCCATTTTGCCGCCGTCAGCAAAAGGCACCGGCGCATGTTCGCTATCCTCCCACTGGAAGCGCATGTACAGGTTGTCGCTGTCGTGCGCGGCCTGGATATTCACGACGATGCTGCCACGTTTGCCCGGGATCGGATTTGGTTCAAGTTTCTCACCGGATACCACCAGTTCCCCGATATCCGCTTCTTCCCCTTCATGGCAGTCATAACAGCGGTCGCCGGCCTTGAGCGGACGGGCGCCGCCGTGGTCACGTCCGTTGAGCACCCACTCCATCGAGGACTGGCCCGGATAGAAAAGCACAACCTCGGTTGCAGACACACCACTCCAGTCGATGCCCGAAGCTGCCGCACCCGCGGCAGCCGGCGCAGCGGCGCTCGCTGTGGCGGTGCTTTCGGCCACCGGTTCCGCTTCTTCAGCAACGGCGGGAGCTGCGGGCTGCGGGGCAACCACTGGCTTCGGTGCCTTGGACTCGGATTTCTTGCTCCCTTCTTCCTCTATAAAAGCGACCCACTGCGGCGGGATCGGGCGCTTGTTGGCCGGATCCGGTTGTTCCAGCGCTTCCATCTCCTCGTCACTGAGCTGGTCATGCACTTTGCTGTGGGCGATACCCTTGTGGCAATCGATACATGTGTTGCCCACCTCCATGCCATTGATGTGCTGCTTGCGGGCGCGACCCTTCTGGTTTTCAGGATTCATCGACCCAAAATCATGGCAGTTACGGCATTCACGCGAATCAGTGGTCTTCATCGCCTTCCACACATTCCTGGCCAGTTCCAGGCGATGTTCGTTAAATTTCTCTGGTGTATCTATGGTGCCCAGCACCTTGTGCAGTACCTCGTTACTGGCCTGTACCTTGCGTACCACCTTGTGTACCCAGGGATCAGGCACGTGGCAGTCCGAACAGGTCGCACGGACACCGCTACGATTGGTGTAGTGAATGGTTTTCTTGTATTCCTGGTATACGTTCTCTTCCATCTCGTGGCAGGAGATACAGAATGTCAGGGTGTTGGTAGCTTCCATAGCGGTATTGAAGCCACCCCAGAAGATTACGCCGACAATCATGAAAAAGACGGCCGCGCCGAGAGTGGTCCCCAGAAGAACCTTGCGAGACAGCAATCCGGGTTTGGGTTTTGGTTTAACCATTATCAACACTCACCATTAGTTAATTCACTGACTGTACGCGGACCCAATAAAAAGGCGGGCATAAAGATTTATGCCCGCCCTGTTCTCCTACACCATAAGGACGTTGTCTACATCGCTCATCAGGTTACATGATTGACGCGATTGTGGACATTGAACTTACCTGTCGGCGTGGTCAGACCCTTGATGCGATCCTTCTCTTCAAGGGTCTTCGCATCATAAATCACGATCTCACCGGTAGGGTTACTGGCGTCCTTGCGGTTCCAGACAGAAACCCAGACTTCAGTACCATCATCGTTGAACTCCATGTGGACCGCTGCCTTGCCTTCTTCCTTGGTCACGCGGATGGTCTTGACAACTTCGCGGGTCTTCTTGTCAATGACTTTCACGCTCTGCTGGACTTCAGGCTCGGGGTGCTTGGTCTGGTCAGCCCATACGTACTTGGACGTCGGATGGGTACGGATGAACACGCCGGGACCGTCGGTTTCCACTTCGTAGCAGACCTTCCAGGCCTGATCCTTGTGACCCTTGGGATCGTTGCCCCAGACGGTAACCTTGCCAACACCCAGGTGGGTGGTGCCACCGACCGGACCGCACTTGTCGTCCTTCCAGTTGGCGCCCGGACCCGGATGAGGCTTCTTGTCGGTATCGATCATGGCTTCCAGCTTGCCGGTCTTTGAATCGACTATCACCATCTTGTCAGATGCGTTAGCCGCAATCTGGAAGTAGCGACCGGTGGGATCAAAGAAACCGTCGTGCAGGAACTTGGCCGAATTAACCTGCTTGACATCCAGGTTATCGAGATCGGTGTAATTGACCTGCCACATCTGGCCCAGCTCCTTGACTGCAACCCAGAAAGTAGGCTCATTAGGCGTTGTGTAGATCGCCGCAACACGTGCCTCATTCACATAGTTACCGTCGACATCAACACCACGCGTGGAAACCACTTTCAGAGGCTCCATGGTAACGGCATCGAGAATTACGAAATGCGGAGGCCAGTAACCGCCACCGATCACGTATTTACCGTCGCCGGATACCGCGACATCACGGGCGTCATAGGCCATCTGCGTTTCAGCCACCAGCATGCTGCCGGGTTTCTGCCACAAGTCGATTTTGGTCATCTTGCCATCGCGGCCCTGGGTATACCAGAAGCGACCAGCAGGCTGCCCCTTGGGCAGGTGCTGCGTTTTGTGGTGCTCTGCTGCCTTGACGACGTGCACCGCATAACCGGTATCGATGTGATCTACGATCTCATGCTTGTCACCGTCAATGATGGCGATCTTGCCGGCATCACGCTCGATAACGACAAAGAAGTTCTCCCAGTTACGGCCGTGCAACGGCTTGGTGGGATAGTCCTTGGGATCGATATAGACCTTGTGACGCTCTTGCATCAGCGAGAGCGGCATTTCCGGCGGAATCGGGGGTTCCATCTGGATGTAGGTGGCCAGCATCTTGATCTCTTCCTTGCTGAAGATATCGTCGAAGTTATTCATGCCGCCTTCGGTACCCAGAGAGATAATACGCTCCAGACGCTTCTGACCTTTCTTTTTGGTCTTTACAGGCTCCAGGCTCTTGCCTGTGGCGCCTTTACGCAGCACACCATGACAACCGGCGCAGCGCTGGAAGTACATGCTTTTCGCCGTCTCGAAGTCGGCCTCGTTCAGGGGAACCAGAGGCTCATCCTTCTTGGCAAAAGCCACTCCCGTGGCAGCTACCAGACCCATGCACGTGGCGAGCACCGCCGCCCCGTACTTCAACTTGTGTTTCACACTCATTTGCTACACTCCTCTACGGACAATCATTAAGTCACGCTGCGCTTATTACCGCTGTGATGTGCTTTTTAGAGTACATTCACCCGCCGCGCCTTGATTTGAATCAAACGGACTCACAAATTCCCTGACAGGCCTCTGCCACCCGTTGCCGATAAAACCTCAATATGTACAGCGCTATTATCAAACCCGCATTTTTTGTGTCCTTGATATAGGTCAAGCGGAATAGCGCCTCATGCGCAATGTCTGGTTTGCGAGACGTGTGTTCACACGGCCGGCCATGATCCGTCAATAAATTAACGCCTCATTAATACTTGCGGCGCAGAATCAGCCGATTGCCCTGGTTGATCATCTCTACACGGGACAGGTACGTCATTCCCAGCAAGACTTCTGCGGGCTGGGCACTCTCTATGACTACCCCGGTAACGTTGCGTAACTGAATGGAACCCACTTTCACGATATTCAGCTTGACTCTGTAGGCCGGCACTACGTCGGACGCTGTACTTACGTAGGTAGGATCGCCTTCCACATGATAGTCGATACCCAGCCGGCGTGCCTGCGCCGAGTTCATGGCTATCGAGCTGGCGCCGGTATCGACCAGAAACTTCACCGGCAGCCCGTTGATGCTCCCGACTGTCTTGAACATGCCCGTGCTGTCACGGAAAATCAGTACATCGTCTCCCGTATCCCGTTGCTTGACTGCTGCGCGCACGCGTCCGTCAAGCTGCCTTTCCAGACGTTCGCCCTGATGCTCGAAGACGGCGCCTGCACTGTCGGCGGAAACCAGCCTGACGCCTTCCGGGCTGGCTTCTCCGCTGCTCAATACGCGACGTTTGCCGTCAATCATGACTACTACCCGGTCCTTGAACAGTGCGACAACATGGATGTCCTTGATTGCCCAGCACGGTACAGAAATGAGCCCCAACAACAGTATGCCGAGCAGTTGCAGTGATAAACCCGGTGAAAAAATCCTAGCCATCCGCTGTATCCCTGAAGTGGTCAAAACCGGTTCCCTGCGGTGTATAAAGACTGCCGTCATCACGCCTGCAACGGATACCGGCCTGAGATTCGATAACGCCAATCTCGGTCACCGGCAACTGTTGCTGTTGGGCAGACCTGTTCAGCTGTTCGGCCTGCTCGGCGTCCACACTGAAACATAGTTCGTAATCGTCACCACCGTATAACTGACAGGCCAGCACTTCGGTATCCTGCATCGAATCAAGCGCCGGGGAGCGCGGCAGCCGGTCAACCCACAGTGTTGCGCCGCACTGGCTGGCGTCCAGGATGTGTCCGAGGTCCGCCAGCAGGCCGTCTGAAATATCAATGGCTGCGGCGCCCGTTCCCGCCAGCGCCAGACCGAAGTCCACCCGTGGTTCGGGCCGGTTCAACTGCTGCAACAAATCCGGGTTTATCTTACCGTCCGCCTGGAGCGCCTGTAATGCACAGGCTGCATCCCCCAGTGTACCGGTAACAAACAGTTTCTGTCCCGCGCGCGCGGCAGCGCGTCGTAGAGCCTTACCCCGCTCCGTCAGTCCGTGCAACTGTACGGTAACCGACAGAGGTCCGCGCGTGGTATCACCACCCACCAGTTCAACCTGGTAACGCTCGGCCAACTGGAAAAAACCGTTGGCAAAGCCCTCCAGCCACACCTCATCAGCCGCGGGCATTGTCAGTGACAGGGTTGCCCAGGCAGGGCTGGCGCCCATCGCAGCGAGGTCGCTCAGGTTTACCGCCAGCGCTTTCCAGCCAATGTCGAAGGCAGTAGCCTGTGTCGGGAAATGCCGGCCTGCAACCAGGGTATCCACCGCCACCGCCAGTTGCCGGTCTGCCGGCACCTGCAACAGCGCAGCATCATCGCCAATACCCAGCACCACGTCATCGCGGTGTACAGTAGGGCGACTGAAATAACGCTCGATGATATCGAACTCGGAAACAGCCATCGCTACTGCTCCTGATTACCGGGTTCGCGGCGCAGCATGCCGTTTAACAGGATAGCGGCCACTTTATTGCCCAGCACCCGGATCGAGCGTTCATCCTGCTGCTGCCCGGGCAGCAGGTCGCCGGCAAGAAACATGGACAGGCCGTGCACCATCGCCAGAGAGGCGATTGTCAGGTCAGTGCTATCGATATCAGCGTAGATGCCGGCCTGCTTGCCCAGCTCGATAATCTGCCGAAGATCGTCGACGGCGCGCGCGGCGGCCTCGCTCAGTTCCGCACCCCAGCGGGTAGGCGGCAGCACACCGCTGAACATCAGGTTGGCAATCTCGGGCTTGTCGACGACAAACAGCAGGTAACCGATACCCGCTTCCTCCAGCGCCTGCTGCGGTTGCTGCGGGTAACTTTCACGGGCACTGTGGCAGGCCTCTGACAGTTGCGCATAGCCCTGCGCGGCAATCGCCTCCAACAGTGCCGTCTTGTCGTTGAAATGCCGGTACGGGGCGCCGTGGCTCACCCCGGTGAGGCTGGCCAGCTCGCGCATACCCAGCCCCATGACACCCTTTTCCCTCAGCACCGGAATTGCCGCTGCAATGAGCGCATTTCGCAGGTCTTTGTGATGATAGGATTTTTTGCCAGCAACCGCCATTTTTTGCCTACTCCTGTTAGCTGGGCACGTCGCCCCAGCGTA
>Ga0316194_10003838_pt1 | contig 10435 bp, 12 predicted proteins | sample CroRivsedime1_MG_FD_204936 | JGI IMG/M metagenome (GOLD analysis project Ga0316194, IMG submission 204936) | Coastal sediment microbial communities from Maine, United States - Cross River sediment 1 | ecosystem: Environmental > Aquatic > Marine > Coastal > Sediment | place: USA: Maine... | reverse complement strand
TGGCCCGGCTGGGTGTGGTGCTCGGCAAAGGCGGCGGCGCGCTCGGCCAGATGCTGATGCCGTTCAGGCTGTTCGTCGGCGGTCCGATCGCGAAAGGCACCCAGTGGCTGTCCTGGATCCATCTGCACGACGCTGCCGCCATATTTAAGCAATTGATCGAAGACCCGGAGAGCCGTGGGCCCTACAACGTGGTCGCCCCGAACCCGATCCGCAACGTCGACTTCGCCGAAGCTGCTGGGGCGGCTCTCGGCCGACCAACCTGGATGTTCACCCCCCGCTTTGCGCTGAAAGCCCTGCTCGGCGAGCAGGCCACCCTGGTCTGCGACGGCCAGTTGGCAGTGAGCACGCGTCTCGAGCACGAATTCCAGTTTCCGGACATCAAAGCTGCTCTCGACGATCTCGCCTGAGTTAAGTCACCCGAAGAGGGCGTACAGACCAAGCCGCTTCTCTCGCACAACAATGTGTATAAACTGACTGCAAGATACACATCATGCGAACGGCCATGCGCACCAACATCGACATTGACGGCCAGCTGCTTGCCGCCGCCATGGCGGCAACTGGGGCGAAAACCAAACGTGAAGCCGTCGAGCTGGGTCTGGCGACCCTGGTGCGCTGAATTCACCGGCACAGACAATCCGCGAGCCGAATTCCCTGCTAAGATCCGCCCCCAAAAGCGAACCAGAGGAAATTGAACATGCTCAATCGCGCACTCATCACAACGGCTTCTCTGATGCTGACGCTCATCGTAGCCGGCTGCTCGTCCAGCGGTGGCATCGAGAGCACCTACGACTACAACAGGGAAGTCGACTTCAGGGGCTACAAGACCTACGCCTTCATCTCCGAAAACCCGATGGCGGTCAGCCAGGCGCAGGGGGCTGTGAATCCCATGCTGCAGGGGCGGCTGATGGAGTCCATCCGGGTCACCATGAACGGCAAGGGTTACAACGAGGTCACCAACGTGGAGGCCGCCGATATGGCCATTGGCTTCACCGTCGGTTCCCGGGACCAGATCAAGGTGGATACCTATCCCTCGAGCTTCCACACCGGCTACTCCCGCCGCGGCTACTACTACGGCTACAACTACGGCACCGAGACCCGGGTGCGTCAGTACACGGAAGGCCAGCTGGCCGTCGACGTCTTCGACGTCGCTTCGAAGAACCCGGCTTTCCACGGCGTGGCCAGCAAAAAGATCACCGACGCGGACCGGGAAAATCAGCAGCAGACGCTGAACACGATCACGGCAGAGGCCCTGGCGGGCTTCCCGCTGGCCGGTGGAGCGGTGGTTCCACAGTCCTGAGGACTGCCACTCGGACTCAGTCGCGAAAGTCCGGCTGGGTCCGATCCAAACGGCGCAGCAGCGCTTCCCAGAGCAGGTCTCTGGCCGGTCCGGCCGCGCCCACAGACGCAAACATGGCCATGGTTTTCTCCATGATCTTCTCGGAGATATGGATCAACGGCGCATCTCCTGACTCCGCGGCAATCTGCATCTCACAGGCCCGCTGCAGGTTGTAGAGACCCTGGAAGGCCTGGGAAACCGTCGCGCCCACGGTCAGCAAGCCGTGATTGCGCAGGATCATATGCCGGGCTTCTCCCAGGTCCGCGGCCAGCCGCGGCGCCTCCGCCGGGTCCAGGACCACGCCTTCGTAATCGTGATAAGCCAGAGAGCCGGCAACGATCATCGACTGCTGCGAGATGTTGCGCAGACCCTCCACCCGGCTGGCGATCGCCGTACCTTCGATGGTGTGCACGTGGGCGACGCTGTTGATGTCCTTGCGGGCAGTGAGCAAGGCGCCGTGTATCACATTCGCTTCCGGAGAGATGTCGCACTCGCTTTCGAGCAGTTTCTGGCCGGTGTAGTCCACCTTCAGCAGCGACGATGCCGTGATCTCCTCGAACAGAAGACCATAGGGATTGATCAGATAGGCTTCCTCACCGGGCACCCGACAGGACAGGTGGGCCAGCAGCAGGTCATCCCAGCCGTAACTGGCAACCAACCGGTAAAAGGCCGCCAGATCCTGCCTCGCTGACCACTCTGCTTCACTCACCGAATCCCGAACGCTCATCTCTTGCTCACTCTCTCATCCCCACCCGGGAACTATATCAGTCCAGCACATCAATCCGGATCAACTGCGAGCGCCGAGTACAGAAGCTCGAAGGCCCGCTGTGCGTCAATCTGATAGGCCACCTGAACCTGGTACGGACCCTGCCTGCCCGAGTAGCGCTCATCCACCAGTGTCATGCCTCGGGTCAGAGGATCCTCGAGCGCCACGGCAATAGGCCGGGCAGCAAACTCGAAGAGCTCTGGATGGGTCACCGCCAGCACCGCGCAGGGATCATGCAGCGCAGCGGCAGCCTCCCCTGTCAGTTCCAGCATCCGGCCATGCAGGTACTCGAGCACTTCTACCGCCAGGCGGGCACGGCGGGCGTCCAGCCGCCGGATCCGGTTCAGCACTTCTGCAGACGTCTTCAACTGGTGCGTGAGGTTCAAACCGCACAGGCGTATGTGGGCGCCGGATCGAAACACGATGTCCGCCGCTTCCGGATCGGCCCAGATGTTGAACTCCGCGGCAGCGGTGACGTTGCCACCGCGCGTGCTGCCGCCCATGACGCTGATGCCGGCCAGCCGCTCGACGAAATCGGCATCCTCACGTATGGCCAGTGCTACGTTGGTCAGCGGGCCGATGGCAACCAGCCAGAGGCCGCGCTCCCGCCGGGTGGCTGCCAGGAGATATTCCACCGCCGGCCCCTGCACTTCAGCGGCGGTGCTCGGCAGTTGCACGCCATCCATCCCGCTCTGGCCATGCACGTGGGTCGCATGCCGACCCTCTTCTCCCTCACTGGCAGCCAGCGCCCGGTCGGCCCCGGCATGAACCGGCACCTCTCCACCCATCAGCTCGGTCAGCGACAGGGCGTTACGGGTGACGGCGGTGAGCGGCGCATTACCGCTCACCGTCGTCACCCCGACCACCTCCGCCAGATGGCTGGCCAGAAGCAGGGCCAGAGCATCGTCGTGGCCGGGATCGCAGTCGATGATCATCCGGGATTTAGCGCTCGGCATTCCGTTCTCCCGCTTTCATCACTGACTGGCTCAGAATCCAATTGTGAATCAGTCTTCGTTTCCAATGGGCTGGTTTATGCCATCATAGGCAATTGGACAGGCCTTTTTCTCAAGGCAGATACGACACACCGTATAACGCAATGGACACGCTACAGGAATCAGCCGCAGCCTTACTGCTCCGCTCGCCGAGGCTCTCGGTGAGCACGGTGCTGGAACTGCTCGACATCAGTGACTCGGAATTCAGGACGCTGGTTCAGGACAACCGGCAGATCTCGGAGCTGCTGGAGAAACGCAAACGCGGCGAGCTCACGGCCGCGAAGCCTGAAACCCGGAACTGCCCGGTGTGCGAGGATCTGTTCACCCCCTATGCAGGCCGCCGTTACTGCTCGGACGAGTGCACGCGAATCGCCCTGATCAGCAGCAAGCGCCAGGGGCGCTGATCCGGCGATCGCCAACCAATCTACTCTGCCAGTGCTTCAAGCAGCGCCTTAACCTCTTCGATCGTGAGATCTGCGAACTTTCCGTGCGGCGGAAGGCCAGGATCAGCCAGGGCTTCCTGAACGGCTGCCGGATCCATGCCCTCAAACTCGTTGGGATCGTGGCACATCATGCAGGCCTCCGGGTCAGCAAACGCCTCGCCGGCGAGCAGCCAGAGGATAGGAACCATAAAAATCGATCGGTTTGACACGGGGGACTCCTTGCTAAAATGGAAAGGTTCAAAGTTGTTTATGGACTACCTGGCAGCCCGCAGGTAACGAAAACTCAGATAGACAACGTTGACTTCGTAGTTGAAGGGATCGGCACCCATGGACAGCAGATTGCTCACAGTGCTTGGATCCACACCGGCCAGTGACCAGTCGTCGCTCCGCACCTTCTCGAACAGATAGTTGAAGCCCATCGTCCATGAGTCGCCCAGGGGATAGGTCACCCCCAGATCGAAGCGGTGCCGCCGACTGGTGAGATCCGGGAAACTGCTGGCCGCGCCGCTGGTGTTGTTACTGATCTCTCCGCGCCCGTGGGACCAGCTGTATGCGAGCTCCAGCCCGGCCGGGCCCAGCAGCGCCGGGTGCTCAAAACCTATGCTGGCGCTGTCGAAGCGATCCGACGTGGTTGCCGCCCAATCCGGCACATCGAAGGCCTGACTCGCCGCCTGATCAGCATCCACCACCTCCGTACTCAGCGCACCGAACAGCACACCCTGGCGGCCGAGCAGCCAGCTCGCATCGAGTCCGACTCGGGCGTATCGGGTCTCGGTGAGACCGATGGCAGTCTCCTCGTAATCGTCCTCTCCGTACTCGAACTCCCAGCCAAGGTCCCAGCGGTCTGCCGGGTAGACCGAGCCTCTCAGGCGCAATCCGTAGCGCTCCCTGTCTGAGAGGTTGTACTTGCGCATGAGCGGATTCTGCTCGTTCACCGCCCGGTCCAGAGCCTCGTAGCTCGAGCCGTCCCGATTCTCCACGAACAGATCGAAGTCCAGATCCGCATCCGCACCCACTCGCCTGTGCAACCGGAACCAGAGCTTGTCGGTTCGCGTCTTCCGGCGTTCCTGGGCGCTCCGTTCGAAGCGGCGGCCATCGTAGCCGAGATGCAGTTTCAAACGACGACCAGGCCGATACTCACCGCGAAGCTTGAACTCGGTTCGCTCGTAATCGTAGGTGGGGTTGGCGACGACCTGAGCAGCCGGCACCGCATCCGTGATCACGTACTCGTAGTTCTGCACGTCCGTGCGGTTGTCGAACTCGTTGAAGCGTATCTCGCCTTCCAAAGTGACCCGTCGCCAGGGTGAGGTCACCGCGCGGAGATTCAGGTTGAGCGTGTCCGCCTCCGCATCCGCACGCATCACCGGCAGGGGCTGGGTCGGAATGATCGGATTGATCGTATAAGGTGCGAGCGGCTCATCCTGGCTCAACCGGCCAACCGCCAGCTGGCCCGACAGCACCGTCCGCTTCGGCAGGCGCATCGCACCCGCCAGACTGAGCTGGTGCAGCTGGTTGTCCGGCGCCAGGGTCTTGCTGCCGGCATCCACACCCAGCCCGCTGGAGAAGGCGTTCTCCCAGCTGAGCGAGTCTTCGCCGTTATCGAAATAGGAACCGAGGTAGCTGAGGCTCGCTTCCCAGCCCGCCCCGTTCAACCGGAAGGCAAGCTCCAGATCATCCGTCGTGTAGTCGACCGGTCGAGCCAGCTCGGCCGCGCTGTAGAGCACGCTGCCCGAGCCTAGATTCACGCCTTTTTTCTCCTGGCGCCGGAAGTCCACGTCCAGGCGCCAGCGCGCATTCGGCCTGATGGTGGCACCGAGCTTCCAGAGGTCCAGATCACGCTCTATCGCGACGGGCCTGAGACTTTCATCCAGTGACGTCATCAGGTCCGTGCTCGGGGCGCGCAGCCAATCTTCAGGCAGTGTCAGCAGCCCGCTGCCGTTGCCCGAGTAGGGCGTCACGGTGGCATCGAAAAATCGCCGCGGAATGGCCTGGTAGGCGCCGCGGAGTTCCCAGGCGCCCTGCCGGCCCGTTTCGAGAAAGAGATGGGTGAAATCCGGGCTCAGGGTGAAGCCATCGAGCCGCAGGTAACGGGCCCGCTCGTCCACATAGTTCGCGATCACATCGCCCGTCAGATAACCGCCTTTCTCGTCCATTCCGGTGTAGTCACCGAAACGGAAGGCATCATCCGTCACGTAGGCGGGCGCCACGTTCAGATTCAGATCCCAGTTGCGCCCCTGATCACAGAGGGCACAGTCCCAGCCTTCCGGCTGCGCCAGCTCCGCCAGCGCAACCGTGCCCGTGAGTGTGCTCGATATAAAGAATAGAGCGAAGATTGTGGACGCTCGATAGATCATGGTTACCGCATCAGGTTGAACCCGGACGGGTGGTTCGACCCGTGCACCTGGGTATGGCAATTCGCGCAGCTTCTGCCGAGCACCATCGCCGACGGGTTGCCACCCGGCAGGCTCTGGTCGGTAAACGACAGGCTCGGATGCCCGCGCTGGGAGTGACAGGACTGACAGAGCAACGGCGCCGTGCGATTGAGCAGCGCCGGATGCACCGAGCCGTGCGGCTCGTGACAGAGCGTGCAGTCCTCGCTGACCGGCGCGTGGTCGAACAGCATCGGGCCGCGGTACTCCGCATGGCAACTCACACAGAGCTCGTTGGTGGTGTTCCGCACCAGCAGCGCATCCGCCACGGAACCGTGCGGGTCGTGACAGTCCGTGCAGACCATGGCATCGAAACGGATGGGATGCGTGGAAGGCTTCATGCTGTCCGCCCGCTGAGATCGATGGCAATCGAAGCAGACTTCCGCTTGCGACGTCTGCATGCTCACTGGATCACGCTCCACGTGCACGCTGTGGCAGGCGACGCAGGCTGTGTCGTTGCGCTCGTGCAGGCTGCCATGCCAGTTCAGCCCCACGTCCCGATCATGACAGGACGTGCACGCCTCGTTCTGCGCCGAGACCGGCGTTTCGGACGTTCGGCCGAAACCGACAATGGTGGGATGCACAGGCCCGGCCAGCCGTCGGTCCGCGTGATCGGCGCCGGCGCCGTGGCAGGCCTCGCACTGCAACGACGCCATGGGCGATTCCGGATCCGCCTGCTGACCGTGGGCCGTGCGGAAGATCACCAGCATCTGCTCGCTGTTGTGACAGCCGAGGCAGCTATCGGCACCTGCCTGACTGAAGTCCTCGACGTGGCTCTGCGCGAAGGCGGCGGGTGCCACGCTCATCAGCAACAGCACGTTCATCAGCAACAGAAAAAGGGGGGATAACAACGCCGCTCGAATCGCCATGCTTCGGCTACTCGCGCCGCATCAACTGGTGAACGTCGTGGCAGTCGTGACAGGTGAGTCGGTCGAATACGATACCCCGGCCTTCGAACCGGCTGTGCGATTCGATCTGACTCGCATGACAGGTGGCGCAGTTCTCGATCTGGGCGTCCCGATTCGCCAGCACGTTCTCGCTGGTATGGATCGAGTGGCAGGAGGAGCAGGTCATCCGACCCGTATCGTGCAGGCTCCCTGTGAAGGCCATACCCGGATGCTCCCCCATCTCCTCGCCATGACAACCGAGACAGAGACCCAACTGCTCCGGCACAGGATCACCACCTCGGCCGAATCTCGCCAGCGGCGGGAAACCGGCCCCGCCTCGGGATCGGGATACATGCAGGCTGCCCGGCCCGTGACAGGCTTCGCAACCCGCCTGGTCCGGCCCGAACGGCGTATGGGGATTGGTCTGATCGCCGTGCGCCGTTTCCAGAATCACCACCATGCTGTCGCCAGCATGGCAGCGCATACAGGCATCCGCGCCGCCGTCCGTGAAGTGGGCCTCGGGGACTCGCCCCTGTTGCGCCATCGTGCTAGCGGCCCCGAATAATCCAAGCACAGCCAGCGCCAACGCCGCCAGCCAGCGAGAGCGATTTGAATCCTCTCTCCTCTTCACGCCCTTAGCTTCTCCAACGTTCCTTAGAGTCCATGTACCACCGCCGTATCAGCACTGCGGCCCGGGCCGTGGCAGACGACGCAGCTTTCTTCGATTACCTCGCCCAAGGTTCCGCCGCAGTCATCCACCTTTCTCGATACCGTTCCATCCGGCGCCAGACAGGCGGCCATGGAACCACCGTTCTGCTCCATGTGAATCCGTGCGTCATCGCCGGCGTGGCAGACAGAGCAGGCGGCCGTGTTCGCCGTGATGCGGTCGTTGTCGAACGGATCGAGTGGATCAGCACCCCGGTTAGTGCTGGTGGGTAACACCCCGGCGGACGCCGGCGTCGGGTAGAAGCCGTCATCCGTGTGGCAGCCCGTGCAGTTGCTGACGGGTTGCGGGTAGCGGATGTCGTCCACAGCGTGTTTGCGGTGCAGGAAATACTTCACATCCATCGGGCCACGGCTTGGCGACCCACCGCGAGCGGCGTTAGCGTTATGGCAGGTCTGGCACGACTCGATAGAATCCGTGTTCCGGCCGCCGTGGAAAGACAGTGAGTCGTGACAGTCGTTGCAGCGATTCATGTCCACGGACGTTCTGCGGGGGGTCGGGTCCGCTGGATCATCAGTGATCGCAAAGTAACGATGGGCGTTCTCGACACCCAGACTACCCAGATCGGTATCTTCTACCGCACCTTCGAATACCACCACACCCGACCCCATCTGATCCGCCGGTACCGTACCGAGCGTCAAATCGTAGGTGCCGTCGCCGTTCGGAGTGGCCTGCAGTGCGCCCATGTCGTAGACGGGCGTCGCCTCGGGCTGGCTGTTTGATCTGCCGTTGCCCACGTTCGAGTAGTCGTCGGTCGTCCAGGAGAGAGACAGCCTGAGACCGCCATCGGCCAGCGCGGGAGTTGTCTCCAGATCATAGGAAGCATCGTTGTCGAGCGGGTTGGTGACGGAGAAGGTGGCCGTGGGCGCCGCACCCGCGCCCGGTGCCGTGACGTTGGTCAGGTTGTAGGCATAGGCGGCCGCCGCTTCCCGCTCCAGCATGCGATGCGCCTGGCGCACCTCGATACGGGAGTTCGGGTTGTTCGCGTGGCAGCTGACGCACTGGGTGTTGTCTGCCGGGATGTCCGGACCGTGATTCTCTCCGGTAGCGAAGTTCACATCGTCATGGCAGGCGCCACAGGCTTCTTCAGTCGGCACCTCGTACCAGTTGGCCGCATCTGGCGTAGCCGGATCATCCGCATTGTGGCAGTTGCTGCAGGCGCGAATGTCCTGCGGATGGACCACGTCGTCATAGCAGTGGATGAAATCCATGAAGCCCCAGATACAGTAATCGCCGCCGGCGATAACGCTCGGCAGATTAGCTCCATGGTGGATCTTGTGGGTCATCACGGACATGTCCACCGTGTTGCCGCTGTTCGCGTCCGCCGATCCCGGATTGTGGCAGGTGACGCACTCCTGCATCTCGAACCGCGCGTCGCCATGCAACGCCAGATTGTCATGGCAGGCGTTACAGGTTTCCGTAGCCGCGATCTCTCGGCTGAACAGGCCAGTCGTGGCCCCATCCGATGGCCGCCAGGTGTAGATGGGGTTTCTGACCTCCACGTAACCGCGGATCTCGAAAGTGACCCGATGAGTCAGGTTCGGCTCGTAGGCGACGTCGATCGGGTCGGTGACGTCCTCCACGTCCAGTGCGAAAGTGTAGGTATAAGAACCGTCATCGTTTTCTATCAGCGTCCCGGCGGATCCGTTTTCCGTGCTCGCCTGCACCTTCGGCTCGGTGCCGGGCCCCACACCCGGCTGTTCCAGACGATTGATGTAGCTTTGCCAGGCACTGGCATTGCCGTCCGTCCCCGGCATCAGCTTGGCAAGCTGGAAGCCGATGGCGCTGGCGGGCAGGTTTCTCACCGGGTTTCCATTGCCATCGGTCAGGGTGAACTCGACCGCGGGCGGACTGGCGATGGTGACGCTCTGGATGGCCGCATTGATCTCGGCGGCGTTGCCGATATCTACACCGGCAGGTGGCCCAGGCGGGCCAGGTGGTCCGGGTGGACCCGGCTCGCCGTCGTCGCCGCTGCAACCGACCAGCAGCAGCGCCAGAAGCGCCAGCAAAACTCCGCCAGCCTCGCGCCGTCTTCCTGATCTGCTTCCCCGTCTGAAGGTGCCTGCTACAACCATTACCAACTTCCCTCTATTGCCAGGCGCCAGCCAGAGCCTGAATCACATCCCTGCGGCTCAGAATACCAACAAGCCTTCCATCTTCTGTGACAGGAAAGCGATGAAAGGGTAGCTCCACGAACCGCTCCGCTGCCTGGACCACCCCATCGTCCGGCGAAAGCGTCACCGCCGGCGCGGACATGTACTCGCGTACCAAGCCCCCGTATTCGGAGTGATAGGTGGCCGCCAGCGCCCGCGCCAGGCAGTCCTTCTCGGTCAGCACGCCGACCACGACCCCCGCCGCATCCAGAACCGGCGCACCAGCGATGTCATGTCGTGCGAGCACCATCAGGGCCTTGAGCACTTCCATATCGACTGGGAGAGTAATCACCTCCCGTGTCATGTGCTCGCCAACGAACATAGAACCCCTCCTAAGACTGCTCCGTCGATACTGGCCACCGTTTGACACTGCCACATTCCGGCGTCGCTGGCCCTATGCAGTTTCCGAGAGCTCGAGCCCTGCAGCAGGTGCCGGATTCCGGCGTGCATCCCACCGGCAGCTCGCCGCCCCGGGCCCGCTGACTGAGCACGAGCAACATCGCCACGCAGGTAAAAATCAGAAAACTCACCAGGAAAATTTCCATTCAGCCTCCAAAGTCGTCCAACAGAATGTTGTCCGACGGCACCCCTTCGCCATCCAGCATGGCGATCACCGCCGAGTTCATGACCGGCGGCCCACAAAGATAGTACTCGCAATCCTCCGGCGTCGGGTGGGCGACGAGGTAGTTGTCGTAGAGCACATCG
>Ga0316194_10003836_pt1 | contig 10437 bp, 7 predicted proteins | sample CroRivsedime1_MG_FD_204936 | JGI IMG/M metagenome (GOLD analysis project Ga0316194, IMG submission 204936) | Coastal sediment microbial communities from Maine, United States - Cross River sediment 1 | ecosystem: Environmental > Aquatic > Marine > Coastal > Sediment | place: USA: Maine... | reverse complement strand
TACCGGTATTCGCGTAATCACGAAACTTGTCCTCGGCGTCGAAGTCACCGACGGTATCCCCGGCCGCGGTGATATACGCTACTGCCAGAGCCTCTGCCGTCTGTGTCCGGGACTTCAGAACAACCCACAACCCGCTCCGGTGAACAATGAAGTCTTCGCCCTCCACAAGGGGGCGGAAGAACCCCTCGAACACAGCACTGTCCGGCAGACTCGGATCGGCCAACAATGGGCGCGTGGCCACGGCGCGGGCCTGGATCACGCCGGACGCGACGTTCTGCTGCTGCGTGAGTTGGATCTCGTGCCGATACAGCTTGATCGACGAGCCTGGACGCACTGCCGGAGGCGCTTCATTCCCCTCCAGGTTCGTCACGTCCAGGTATGGATAGCCGACCTGATCCCGGGGATCCACAACGAAGAAGAAGTGCCCGCTGGAGTAGTTGACATCGTCGAGAACTACTTCCACGTCCTGGTACGTCCCGGCCTCGGCCCCCCCGACGTCGAGTGTCACTGACCTGTTTTCGACGCTTCCTTTCTGTTCGGCGAACACTCCTCGCACGGTCAGCGGGCCGACACGTGCGTCACCGTGGACCCCGAAGTTACCCGCCGGAATGCCCTCCGAGATGAACCGGGAGCTCGGCAGCGGAAGCGACACCTGGCCCAGCTCCACGAACTTGAGCATCTCATCCGGCTTGCCCTCGTAGTAGACATTCAGGTTGTTCGTCGCATCGAATTCACGGGTCTGATCGTAATCCACGTCGATGTGCACGCGGTCGGTAATCGTGCCGCGGGCAACGGCCCTCAGTTGAAACTCCGGCGCGATGTCCGGGACCGCTCCAGCGTTGCAGCGCGACCCGGTCGTCAGGAGGCACGGGTTGTAGAATTGCCACCGCGAGCCCAGCTGTCCCTGGCCCGCAATCTGGAGTTCAAGGTCGGCGATTCCCTTCAGTGCATCCGGGATGATCTCGATTCGCTGCTCATTTCCGACCGTCACAGGCAGTCCGGGATCCATGTCGACCGGGTCGTACCTGAAGAAACGACGCGCGTCGAAGTCCGGCGGAAGCTTGTCGAGTGCCAAGCCTGACAGCCACATCGTATCCCGACGAGCCTCGAGCACCTGATCGAGTTGCGCCAGGTCCTCCTCGAGCCAGTCCGACGCCAGTTCACCTGGCCACCGGGTTCGGGATTCCGAAGCGGCCGGATACACGTACCCTTCGACCGACCACAGATACGGAATCCAGGTCAATCCAAGCCGGAGGCCCATTGTGTCCTGGGCCACTTGCTCACCGGGAGACGAGGCCGGTGCGATCGAATCCGCAACCGCCTGCCGGTCTGCCTGAACCAGGCTGTCCTGTGAAACCAGGCTGTCCCGTGAAACCAGGCTGTCCGGAACGACCAGGCTGTCCTGTGAAACGAGGCTGTCTGCAGCACCCTGGCGCTCGGTGGCGATGGCCGAGTCGATCGCGGCAGGCAGACCCGGAGCGACGAGCGTATCGGCCGGCGGAGGATCGGGCTTCTCCTGTTCCGGAACCTGGGCCAGCAGAGATGAAGCGGTGCACAGAAACAGGACGACTAACGCCGGGACAACCGCGCGGTTCGTAGGATTGAACGGCCGATTGCTTGCGCCAGAAGCGCGAAATTGCACCGTCAAATCGCCCCGACGAACGACCGGCGCCATAAGCTGCCGGTCGGATCGTGAGAACAGGCGCCGCCTCGACCTGGGTCGGACGCCGAACTCTGGGAACGGGTGCCTCTCGGGAGCACGGCCATGGAGCGAGAATATATGGAGGGGTCAGACGGGCGGAAACGAGGATCGACATCGTCGGTTGCCCGGGGCCACTTCAGGGCCCCGAACTCAGAACACGCGCGTGATCACTGCCCAGTCTCGGACCGGTCTGCCGTTGCGCAGCGCCGGCTTGAATTCCATCTCCATCGCGGTCTCGATCAATTTACGATTGAAGCCAGCGTTTGGCGTGGGTGGCTCGAGCTCCACATCGATCGGGTTTCCCCGCTCGTCGACAAGAACCCGCATCCTGACCCGGAGTCCCTTGACTTCCTTCGGAGCATCCCAGTCCGGAATGATCACGCGCGGCTCGGGCACCGTGTTGCGATACAGGCCCTCGGCGTCGGTCCCGCCGTCTCCTGTACCGGTCCCACCCGGTACTCCGGGGACGAAGCCGGGGTTCTGACCTGGAGACGATCCGGGCCGTTCCAGCATCCCGCTCGCCAGCACGGGGGTCTCGGCCTCGACAGGCACGACCTCCGGAGCGTCGAGGCTGGGCAACGGTGCCGGAGGCGGCGGAATCACAGTGGAACGCGCTGACGCCAGACTGATCGCCTGCATCGCTCCGCCGCCCGCAGCGGCGGACGCGTCACCGGTGCGCAGTCCGGCCGCCACCGACACACCCGCGGCCGCCTGTTCCGATCGCCACGCCAGGAACACGATGGCATGTAGCAACAGGGACATGGCCAGGCCGACGTACATCGCGCGTCGGTGCCGACTGTTATTGCGACTGGCAGTTGTTCTCGGCCGATCCACCGCACCCACTTCCTCGCGGCGGGCATCCGTCTCGACACCCACCGGCCTGGGCCGCCACACCGTCTCGAATGCGGAGCGCACGGTTCCGTCGTTGTTGTATCGCCCGTTCGGTGTGCAGGTTCCGCTTGCCGACCCTGATGGACGGGTTCAGATTTGCAGATTCATGAGATCTCGACTCGAATCGAAGCGTGGGAAGGCGGATTTCTACCTGCAGTCCAAACGAATAGTGATCCGGTCACGGGGCCTCCTCCTGCTGCTCATTCTGCCATTCATCGCCGGATGCTGGAGGATCGGCGAACCCACCGAGAGCGCGGCACTAGTGACATGGACAGCGTACCCGGATACCGTCGTCACCGGATCGGTGTTTTCGTTCGAATTTGCCGGGCCGGTTTCCCCTGACGCCTGTGGCAGGTTGGACACCGTGGTCGTGTCATTCGAGGATTCGGCCGTGGTGCTTTCTGCCCGCCGCAGCGTGTACGATACGATGTGTGCAAACGGTCCGGTCAGCTTCTACGAGGCGAGACCGGTGAGCCTTCCGAGGTCCGGCACCTGGAGCGTTCGGACGGCAGAGGGTCGCGACCTCGGTGCGATCGTAGCGATCGATTCGGGCTCATTCTCCCCGATGCGTGCCATCGGAGAGGGAACACTCCATTCGGCCGGCGGGTGCCTGTTGTTCGGACCGGGCTGGATCGGTAACCAACGCCCGTTCGCTCTGCGCGGCGCCCCGCAAGCGCTGAACCGGCAGGCCGGCACAGACAGACGCATTCTCGTCGACGGACGCCTCGAGGGATTTACTTTGTGTGGCGCGTTTGGATCGAGACCGGTAATCCGGGTCCGCCGGGCGACCGTGACTGACAGCACCGGTGCACAGTATTACACTGACCAGAGCGACAACTGACTCACGGCAGCCGCGATGGCGCCGCCAGCAACCCGCGATCGACAGCACCAACGGAGGTGTGACCATGACGTTGTACGAAGAGGGGGACGTCTCGACGAGTCCGGTGAACGAGGGGCTGAACAGGCGTCTGGCTGGTGAACTCGCGGGGATGCAGGAGCAGGGTGTGTTCAAGCACCTGCAGCATATCTGCGGGCCGCAGGGCCCGGTAGTGGATCTCGAAGGGTACGGCGAAACGGTCAATCTCTGCTCGAACAACTACCTCGGGCTGTGCGACGTTCCCGAAGTCGTCGCCGGGGTGCGCGATGGAGCGGACAGGTACGGGGCAGGCACTTCCTCGGTCCGGTTCATCTGCGGGACGTTCGACGTGCACCGGGAGTTGGAGGACCGGATCGCGGACTTTCTGGAAACGGAAGCGGCGATCACCTATACCTCCTGCTGGAATGCGAACGGTGGGCTGTTCGCCCCGTTGCTGGACGAGCAGGACGCGCTGATCAGTGATGAGTTGAACCATGCATCGATCATTGATGGAATCCGACTCTGCAAGGCGCAGCGGCACATCTACAAGCATATGGACATGGACTCGTTGCGCGAGGCGCTCGAGAGTTCGCAGGCGGCGAGACACCGCCTGGTCATGACGGACGGCGTATTCTCGATGGAAGGGGAGATCGCTCCGCTCCCCGAAATTCGCGAATTGTGCGACCGGTACGATGCGATCATGACGATCGATGATTCGCATGCCACCGGCGTCCTCGGCGACACAGGACGAGGAACGCCGGAGCACTTCGGCATGCACGGCGAGATCGATATCATCTCCTCGACCCTGGGCAAGGCACTCGGAGGGATGGCCGGCGGCTTCGTGGCGAGCAGCCGGGAGGTCATCGAGTACCTGGTGCAGAGATCGCGAACTCAGTTGTTCACCAACGCGATCCCGCCGCATTCAGCCGCCGGGGCGCTTGCCGCGATCGACCACCTCGAGGCGCACCCCGAACTCGTAACCCGGTTGCGCGAGAACACGGCATACTTCAGACAGAAGCTCACTGCGCTCGGGTACGATCCGATCGAGGGTGACACTCCCATCGTACCGGTGATCGTCGGAGAGACCGCGGACGCGATCGCGCTGAGCACGAGGCTGCTGGACGAAGGAGTATTCGTGATCGGCTTCGGCTTTCCCGTCGTTCCGCACGGCAGCGCGAGGATTCGCTCCCAGATTTCAGCCGCACACACGCGAGAGCACCTGGATCGAGCGCTGGATGCCCTGGACCGCGTCGGTCGAGAGCTCGGCATTCTGTGATCCCCGGTACAACAGGAGACTCATGAGCAAGATCACCGTCGCCCCGTCCCTTCTCGCGGCCGACTTTGCTCGGCTCGGCGAACAGGTAGCTGAATCGGAAGCAGCTGGTGCCCGCTGGTTCCATTTCGATGTCATGGACGGGCACTACGTGCCGAATCTCAGCATCGGGATCCCGGTTCTGAAGTCACTGCGTGCGGTCACCAGGTCATTTCTCGACGTGCACCTGATGATCGACAACCCGGAGATCTTCCTGGGACCATTCGTCGATGCCGGCGCCGATCTGATCACGATTCACCAGGAAGTTTCGTTGCACCTGCACCGCGACCTGCACGAGATCCGCCGACTGGGGGTGAAGGTCGGGGTCGCCGTGAACCCGTCCACACCCGTGGAAGCGCTCGCCGAGATCCTGCCGCTAGTGGATCTGGTCCTGGTCATGACGGTCAACCCGGGTTTCGGCGGCCAGGCGTTCATCCACGCTGCACTTCGCAAGGTCGAGCGCGTTCGGGCCATGGCACGGGAGCGGAATCTCCAGAACCTCCACGTACAGGTCGATGGTGGCATCGACCCGGATACGGCTCCCGGGGCGGTTCGCGCCGGCGCCGATGTCCTCGTGGCAGGATCATCCGTATTTCGCGGTCCTGGTACGATCCGCGAGAATTACGAGGCGATTCAGAAGGCCGTCGCAGTCCGTGTCTGAGCCGGTAGGAGCCGGAAGTCCGGAGTTTCGCACCGTGGCTCTCGTGCTGTCTGCGCACCTGCGCGACCAACTGGCGAGACACGCCGAGACCGCGTATCCGGACGAAGCCTGCGGAGCGCTGCTCGGCCATGCAGATGGATCGACTTCTCCGATCGTGACCCGAGCCATCCCACTTTCGAATTCCGAGCCACCTGGTGGCGACGGTTACCAGATCAGCCCGGCCCAGCTGTGCGAGCTTCATCCCGACGGAGATGCGCGGGAGGGGCGACTCGTGGGCTTCTATCATTCACATCCGGATCGGACTCCCCGACCGTCGAGGCGGGACCTGCAGAATGGACTTCCGGGACTGGTGTACGCAGCCGTCTCAGTCCGGTCAGGTCGCGCCGGCGCCCGGACCGCCTGGCTGATCGACTCGTCCGACCAGGCCGCAACCGACAGTCCAGCGGGGGAGGTCGCGTGCCAGAGTTGATCGTTCGAATCCCCGCACCGCTGACAGGACATGCCGGTGGAGAAAGCGAGGTAAGACTCGAGGCGGACACCCTCGCCGAAGCTCTCGCCAGCCTTGCGAGGCTCGAGCCGTTGCTGGCGAGTCGACTGATGGCGGACGACGGATCTCAACGGCCGTACGTGAACCTGTTTCTGGACGGCCGTGATATTCGGTCGACCAGCGAGGAAGAGAAGCGGATCAGGCCGGGTTCGGTGCTCACGATCGTTCCGTCGATCGCCGGAGGCAGGCCCGGTCCGGGGAACGATCCGACAGCCGAGGAGAGGTTTCGCTATCACAGGCAGACGATTCTGCCCGGGTTCGGAGAGGAGGGGCAGGCCCTGCTCAGGTCATCGCGCGTACTTCTCGTCGGGGCCGGGGGTCTCGGATCCCCTGCTGCGCTGTACCTCGCCGCGGCCGGAGTCGGCAGACTCGGCGTCATCGACAGCGATACCGTGGATCTCTCGAACCTCCATCGACAGATCCTGCATGACACCACGTCCGTCGGGAAACGCAAGGTGGATTCAGCGGAAGCGACGCTTACCCGGCTCAATCCGAACGTCGAGATCGTACCGTACGATCTCCGACTGGACGCCGGAAACGCGCTCGAAATTTTCGCAGGCTGGGACGTAATCGTCGACGGCTCTGACAACTTCCCGACCCGGTACCTGGTGAACGACGCCTGCGTGTTGCTCGGAATTCCCTGCGTATATGGCGCGATCTTCAGGTACGAGGGCCAGGCCTCGGTGTTCGGATCGCCGGAGGGGCCGTGCTACCGGTGCCTGTTCCGGGATCCGCCGCCCGCCGAACTCGTTCCCGGGTGCGAGGAAGCCGGTGTACTTGGCGTCCTTCCGGGCATCGTAGGAACGATCCAGGCCACCGAGACGCTCAAACTGCTCCTCGGCACCGGCCGCTCCCTGGCCGGAAGGCTGCTCCTCATCGATGCGGGATCGATGGAGTTCCGGGAACTCGAAGTACGCCGCGATCCGGAGTGTCCACTGTGTGGAGAACAGCCGTCGATCACGGCGCTCATCGATTACGAGGAATTCTGTGGACGTGGCACTGCGCCGGTTACGCACGAGCCAGGTCCGGCAGCTGACGGGAGTAGCCCGGACGCTGGTGAAGCCGGCTTGCTGGACGTCGCGGCTCCTGACCCGAACGGCGTTTCGGAGATCGACGTCGAACAGCTTCGAGACCTGCTCGATCGAGGTGCGGATCTGCAGCTGGTTGACGTCCGCGAGATCCACGAATGGGAAATCAGCAACTTGGGCGCCGCCGGTGCAAAGCTGGTACCGCTGGGCCAGTTGTTCGACAGACTGGACGAGTTGGATCCGCAGGCGGAGACGGTGGTCTACTGCCGCAGCGGCAGCAGGAGTGCGATGGCTGTCAAATACCTGCAGGCACGCGACTTCGTGTGCGCGGTAAACCTCCGAGGCGGCATCAACGACTGGGCGGCACGTATCGATCCCGGCATGCCACGATACTGAGTCGTCGGCCGGTCCTCTCATCCGACCGGGCTACATCAGAAATCCAGTGTCACCTCACGCACGCCGAGAACGTCGGTCAACTCACTCAGAGCCTGGTGAACCCGCGCGGGAAGTTTCGCGTCGATTCCGATCACGGACAGCGACTCTCCGCTGTCCGAGTCCCTCGACTGGTGGAATTCTCCGATATTCACCCCGGCGTCCCCGAGCAGGGTTCCGACCCGCCCGATCACTCCCGGAACATCACGGTTCCAGACGAACAGGAGGAATCCTCGCGGACTCAGGTTGACCGGATACTGACCCACTCTCACCAGCGTGCCGGTTCCGTCCGCGCGCAGCGCGCCGGCAATCGCGTGCTCCTCGGTTCCCGAGTGAATGATGACCTCGATCCACGCGAGGTGACCGGCCAGCGGTTTGATTCGCGACCGCACGACCTCGATGCCGCGTTCCTCGGCCAGCAGCAGAGAGTTCACCAGGTTCAGTGGCCCGGCCAGGGAATTCCGGAGCAGTCCTTCGACGACGGATGAAGCCACCATCCGCAGTCCGCTCTTGATCTCGCCCGCAAATCTGACGGTCACTCGATCGAGGGCATCGTCGTTGAGCGCGGCCGCCACGACTCCGAGCCGGCGACCCAGATCGATCACCGGGCGCAGTCGGCCGAGGTCCTTCATCCCGGACGACGGTACGTTTACGGCGTTGCTCAGATCTCCCTCGAGCAGTGCTTCCCGCATCACCCGGGCGATTTCGATCGCGATCTCTCGCTGTGCATCCGGGGTGGCGGCCCCGATGTGAGGAGTCATGACGAGGTTCGGAGCCGAGCGAAGCGGATGGTCCGCCGGGAGAGGCTCCGATTCATACACATCCAGCCCGGCCGCCCTCAGCTGGCCTGAGTGCAAAGCCTCGACCAGAGCCAGCTCGTCGACGAGCCCGCCTCGAGCGGCGTTGATCAACACCGCACCTTTCTTCATGCTGGCGATCCGCGTCGCGTCGATCAGCATGCGTGATTCGTCGGTGAGCGGAACGTGAAGCGTGACATAGTCAGATCGAGCGATGAGGTCGTCGAGATCAACTGATTCGACTCCCAGGTCGGCTACTCTCTCGGGCGACAGATACGGGTCCGTCACCAGGACCCGCATCCCGAACCCCCTGGCCCTGTGCACGACCTCCGTTCCGATCCGACCAGCTCCGATGACGCCCAGCGTCTTGCCGCTCAGCTGAGCACCCCTGACCACGCCCCTCTCCCACCTGCCGTCGTGCATAGATCGATCGGCGGTCGAGATTCCACGTGCCGCCGCCACCAGCAGACCGAACGCAAGCTCGGCAGTGGAAATCGTGTTGCCGGCAGGGGCGTTCAGAACGGCTACCCCGCGCCGGGTGGCCGCGGAGAGATCGATGTTGTCGGTTCCCACCCCTGCTCGGCCAATGACTTCGAGCCCGGTCGCCGTCTCGATCAATTCGCGATCTACCTGGGTCCGGCTGCGGACCACGAGGCCCGCGGCGCCGGGTATGCGCTGTTTGAGTTCATCCCGCGACAGATCCGACAGGTCCTCGACCATGATCCCGGACGAACCTTCGAGGATAGCCACTCCCTCCGCGGCAAGCGGGTCGGCGAGGACCAGGCGCTTCGGTTCCTTCATCGTCGGGCTCCGTCCGGGCCATGCGCAGCGGCGGCGAGTTTGAGCAACTCGTCCCGGATCACGTCGAGGAGAACGTCCAGCTCGTCGAGTGTATGGTCGCCCATGTGTCCGATCCGAATGCAGCGCTGCTTCAGCGCACCGTATCCCGTCGCGATGGTGAATCCTCGCTCACGCACTGCTGCCACGACAACCGAACCGCTGACCTGGTCCGGCAGCGTGACGGCGGACACGGTCGGGGAGCGATAGCCCTCGGCGGCCAGGATCTCGTAACCGCCTCCGAGAGATGATCGCAGTTCTTCCACCCACTCCCCTGTCCGCTCCGCCATTGCCCGGTGCCTGGCCAGACGTCGATCCAGGCCCTCGGCGGCGATTCTCTCCAGCTGCCGCTCGAGCGCGTAGAACAACGAGACGGCGGGCGTGTTCGTGGTCTGGTGCTCACGCGCCCGGCGGTCGAATGCGACGAGGTCGAAGTAGAAGCTCCGGACCGGAATGCTCGCCGCACGAGCCAGAGCGCGATCCGATGCTACTCCCAGCGCGAGGCCAGGGGGAAGTGCGAGCGCTTTCTGCGATCCGGTAAGCAGGAAGTCGATATCCCAATCGTCAAATGCGATCGGCGCTCCGCCCACTGATGTCACACCGTCAACTGCCAGCAGAACGCCATCGTATCGCCGCACGACTTTCGCGAGTTCGGCTATCGGGTTCAGTACGCCAGTGGAGGTCTCCGAGTGGACGACCGTCACCAGGTCCCACCGGTCCATCTGCGCGTTCAGTGCCATTTCGAGCTCTTCCGGGAGATTCGGCAGACCGGGCTCGACGGGCAGCACGTCCACCGGTCGACCACACATCTCGGCGATCGCCCGAAAACGGTCCCCAAATGCTCCACACACGAGAGCGAGGACCCTTCGATCGGAGAGATTGGTGATCGCGGTCTCCATCAGCCCGGTGGCGGAACTCGTGGACACGATCACCGGTCTGCGAGTTCCGAACAGTTCCTGCAGGCCGGGCTCGAGGCGCTCCAGCAGCTCGCGCATTGCATCTCCCCGGTGACCGATCACCGGCTGGAGCATCGCGGAGAGCACTTCCGGGCGGACTTCTGTTGGACCGGGCAGAAAGAAACGACCGAACTCGAGGTCGGGATTCATTGGTGTGGTTTCCGTTGAAGCACCTGTGGTCGAACTGACTGGCGGCAAGATCAGACTGCCGCGAGACCGGGGCAAGCTCTCGGCCCCGTCTGGCGGCGGATCATGCGAGAGAGTCCGGCCGGCGGAAAATCCAATCCCGGTACGAGGTTGACGGAACCCGACGTCGGTGGAAACTTGCGTACTTGCCGCGCGCCGGTCCGGCCGCGGCCGCTTGCCGCTCCAACCGGGGCGGAAGCGATACGAATCCTGTGATCGGGTCCTGAACATG
>Ga0316194_10003832_pt1 | contig 10445 bp, 8 predicted proteins | sample CroRivsedime1_MG_FD_204936 | JGI IMG/M metagenome (GOLD analysis project Ga0316194, IMG submission 204936) | Coastal sediment microbial communities from Maine, United States - Cross River sediment 1 | ecosystem: Environmental > Aquatic > Marine > Coastal > Sediment | place: USA: Maine... | reverse complement strand
CTTGGGAGTGAATCGAGGGCACGGCTCGCCGGGACACGGCTGCGCGTCGGTGATGACGTCGACCACGGTTCCGGTGGAATCGAGATAAACGAGGTCGAGTGCCACGAGGGTGTTCATCATCCAGATGCTCGGCAGGCGTTCTTCCGCGAAGATCAAGAGCATACCCCGGTGCTCGGGAAGCCGGGGCCGGAACATCAGCCCCTGCGACAGCTCGTCGGGGGTGACGGCGAGCTCGAGGGTGACCTCGAATCCGTCCGGAAGCAGCACCTTCGGCATCTCCATCGGTTCCGGCTGGACGGAGGAGATTTCCTCGATCGCACCCGCCGCGGTCGGGTCGGCGGGCGTGTCGGTCGATGGGGCGCAGGCGCCGGCAAGCAAGGCCAGCATCGCCAGCGGTAACGCCATCAGGCGGAGATATTTCTTACCGGGCGCCGGAATGTCGTGGGTCATGGTTTCTCCACTGTGGGACTCAGTCGTCGCCGTTCGCCAGTCCCAGCTTCTCGGCATGATACCGGAATGCGCGGTACGAGAGCCTCAGCAGCTCGGCGGCGCGTTTTTGCTGGCCGCCGGTCTTCTCCAGAGCCTGGCGCATCAGGTTCAACCTCACGGTGCTCAGGTGCTCTTCAAGGTCGATGCCCTCTTCCGGTAGGTTCATTTGGTCAAAGCTGGCGTCGTCGCGGCTGCCTCGAAGGTGCTCGGGCAGGCTCCCCGAGGTGATGAGCTCGGAGGTCTCGAAGGCAACCGTGCGCTCGATGATGTTCTCGAGCTCGCGGACGTTGCCGGGCCATGTGTAGGCCTGAAGAACCCGAACGGCGTCGGGCGTGAGTCGCTTGGCCGGGATGTCGAAGCGGGTACATGTTCGGTCGAGAAAGTGCCGTGCCAACTCCGGGAGATCATCGGCCCGCTGGCTCAGCGGCGGGAGATGGAGGTGAAGCACGTTGAGCCGGTAGAAGAGGTCTTCTCTGAAACTGCCGCCGTCGACGTCGGCTCGAAGATCCCGGTTCGTCGCCGCCATGACCCTCACGTTGAATTCGATCTCGCGAGTGCCGCCCACCGGCCGAACCCGGTGTTCCTGGAGCACGCGCAGGAGCTTCGCCTGCATGGGCGGTGTCAGCTCTCCGATTTCGTCGAGGAGGAGGCTGCCGCCCTCGGCTTCGACGAAGAGCCCGGCGTGATCGCGAACTGCGCCGGTGAAGGCCCCCCGGACGTGACCAAAGAGCTCCGATTCGAGCAGCCCTTCCGGAAGGGCGCCGCAGTTGACGCTCAGGAACGGCCCGTCGGCACTCGCCGATGCGGCGTGAATCGCGCGGGCGAGGAGCTCTTTCCCGGTGCCGCTCTCGCCGGTGATCAGAACGGTGGACGGGGTCGAGGCGATTCGAGGGATCATGTCGAGGATTCGTCTGATCGGGGCGCTCGAGCCGATGAACTCGGTGACCTCGAAGGGGCGAAGATCCTCGCTGGGCCTCGACAGGAGTTTCGTGAGGATGGTCTTGAGATCGTCGACGTTGAAGGGTTTGGAAAGGTACTCGGCGGCGCCGGCGCGCATGGACTCGAGGGCGTGCTGCGGGGTGGTGTGCGCAGTGATGATGATGAAAGGGGTGGCGAGATTCTGATCGCGGGCGTGTTGGAGAACCTCGAGGCCGGACCCGTCAGGGAGCTTGAGATCACACATCACCAGATTCGGCCGGTCTTTCAGCAGTCGCTCTTTTCCTTCGGCGACGCTGGCCGCCGTGACCACCTCGTAGTCCTCCTGTTGAAGAAGAATGGTCAGGAATTCGCGGATCGACTTCTCGTCATCGACAACCAGAATACGTCGGGCCTTCATGCTTCATCCAGCACGTTGGGCAGCTCGACGGTGACCGTGGTTCCGCGACCCGGAGTGGTCATGATGTCCACCGATCCGCCGTGCTCCCGAACAGCGGAGTAGACCACGGCCAGTCCGAGACCGGTCCCGGTGGTCTGGGTGGTCACAAACGGCTCGAATGCTCGGTGACGGACCTCTTCTGACATCCCGACCCCGTTGTCCCGCCATTGGATGACCGCGGTTTGGTCCCGCCGTTCAGCAAGGATCTTGAGTGTGCCGCCGTCGGGCATGGCCTGAACCGCGTTGCGCGAAAGATTCCAGAAGATCTGGCGCAGCAGGTGTTCCTCGCCGAGGATCACCAGCCTTTCCGGCGACTCGAGCACGAGCTCGTGCCCGGCGTTGATTTCGTCGGATCGGCGAAGGAGAGCGAGACAGTCATTCAAGAGCCCGCTGAGATCGCACATGGCGTGGGTTGCCTGGCCTGGTCGTGCGAAGACCAGAAATCCGTCGAGGATGCCGGACAGGCGGCGGCTCTCGTCGACCACGATATTGAGCAGGCGGCGGCCGGTCTCATCGACCCCGCCCACCGAGCTGAGCATCTGGGCCGAGCCGGAGATGGACGCCAGAGGATTCTTGATCTCGTGCGCCATCCGCGCCGCCATCTCTCCCGTGGCCGCCATTCGGTCTTTCATCCGTTCACGTTCCGCTTCGATGCGAAGCTCGGTCAGATCCTGGAAGTTGACGATAAAGCCGACCATCCTGGCTCGTTCGTCCTTGAGTGGGTTCACCGAAAGGCCGAGGCGTACGTCGGAGCGCTCGAGGGTGCCTTCGATGCGGGCCATGGGGTGATTCCTCGCCCTGCCGGCGATGAGACCCCAGTTGTGTTCGGCCAACGGCATCACCGATTCGAGGGCCTTGCCGATCTCATCGTCAACGTTGGAGATCCCCAGGATCGAGATCCCGGCGGGGTTGATGTAGAGAACTCTTCTTTCGAGGTCGGCGGCGAGAATGCCCGCCCCCACCGACCGAACCACGTGTTGGGTCAGCGCCACGAACTGCTTGGATCGCTCGGTCTCCTCTTCGAGCAGGGTGTGGGCGCGCCGCAGCGATGAGGTGAGATAGGAGACGAGCAGGGCCACGAGCACAAAACCGACGATGTGGATCAGGATCTGGTAGAGAACCCGCGAAGCCGACGGCGAGACCGGGATGCCCTCAAGGGTGGTGGGCAACGGCAGGAGTCGGTAGTACATGAGAACGGCCTGGAGCCCATAGGCGATGGCTGAAAGACCGGCGAAGATCACACCGCCGGCCGGAAGCATCGCCGCCGCCACCACGATCACCGTCAGGTAGAGAAACGAGAACGGCGAGAAGACGCCGCCGGTCGCGTAGACGAATCCGGTGACGATGACCAGATCGCCGACCAGCTGAATGGCGGTCTGGATATTCGGCGGGAGTGATCGAATGTGGAGGATGAGATAGAGCAGGGACAACCCGTAGGCGAAGAGGATGAGCCCGTAGAAGGACCGCAGCGGAAGGATGAGCTGGGTGTTGACCTGAATCAGCAGCACGCCCAGAAAGAGGGTCGAGATGACGATCAGTCGAAGCCCGATTAACCGCCGTAGAGTCTTGGGCGACGGGGAAGCGACGGGCGGGGTGTGAGCCCCGCCCGCGCGTTCAATCTGAGCGCTCGAGGGCATTATCCGATCTGGCTGATGAGGCTGAACATCGGCAGGTACATGGCAACGACGATGGTACCGATCACCACGCCCAGGAACGAAATGATGATGGGCTCGAGAAGGGCCATCATTCCCTCGACTGCGGCATCCACCTCATCCTCATAGAAGTCGGCGATCTTGCTCAGCATGGTGTCCATGGCGCCGGTTTGCTCGCCGACCCCGATCATCTGACAGACCATGGGCGGGAACTGCTCGGTGCGACTGAGGGGATCGGCGAGGCTCTTGCCCTCCTCTACCTCCTTGCGGACTATCAAGATGGCTTCCTCGATGACCGCGTTACCCGAGGTGCGTGCGGTGATGTCCAGCGACTCGAGGATGGCCACGCCCGAGCTCAGCAGGGTGCCGAGGGTACGGCAGAAGCGTGCGACGGCGATCTTGCGCAACAGAATCCCGATGGCCGGAATCTTGAGCAAGAGCTTGTCCAACTGGTAGCGTCCACCTTCGGTTTGATAGTACTGATGAATTCCGAAAATGGTGCCGGCGACGATCAGGGCGATGAGCCACCAGAAGTTGCCGATAAAGCTGGACAGATTGACGACCATCTGGGTCAGGAAGGGCAGGCTGGCGCCGAGACCCTCGAAGAGGGTGGCGAAGACCGGAATGACCTTCCACAAGATGATGTAGACCACGATGACGGCAATGGTCACGACGGCGACCGGATAGATCAGGGCGGATCGAACCTGGCTCTTGAGCTTGACGTTCTTCTCGATATAGAGCGCGAGGCGTTGCAGAATTGTATCGAGGATACCGCCGGCCTCGCCTGCGGCAACCATGTTGACATAGAGGTCGTCAAAGGCCTGCGGATGCTTGCGCAGCGCTTCTGCCAGCGACAGCCCGCCCTCGACGTCCTGCCGGACCTGGAGAATCACCTTCTGAAAAGCCTTGTTGTCCTGCTGCTGACCGAGGATCTCGAGACATTGCACGAGGGGAAGACCGGCATCGATCATCACCGAAAACTGGCGGGTGAAGATCGCGAGATCCTTGGAGCTGATGCCGCCGCCGAACTTCGGCAGCGCGATCTCCTTGCCCTTTTCCTTGACGGTCGTGACCACGATCTGCTGCTTCCTGAGAGCGGCAATGACCGCGTCCTTGTTGTCACCGATGAGAACACCTGTTTGCGGGTTCCCGTGGCGGTCGCGTCCCTTCCACTCATAGCTCGGCATCTCAGGTCCTCCTCGAGGTTGCTTGGCTCTCAGATTGCGAGACTGCACCCACACCCCGGTTGATCATGTCCTGCAGCTCATCCTGATGTGAGCTGTAACCGAGAGCGGTTTGGAGCGAAATCAGTCTCCGGTGATAGAGCGTCGCTAGACTCTGGTTGAAGGTCTGCATTCCGTGTTTGAGCTGGCCCGCCTGCATCATTGAGTAGATCTGGTGGACCTTGTCCTCGCGAATGAGGTTTCGAATCGCACTCGATGGCACCAGGATCTCGCACGCGAGGGCGCGACCTTTTCCCGACGCCCGGGGGAGCAGCGTTTGGCAGATGATCCCCTCGATGACAAAGCTCAGCTGGGCGCGGACCTGTGACTGCTGGTGTTCGGGAAAAACGTCGATGATGCGGTTGATGGTCTGTGGGGCCGAGTTGGTGTGCAGGGTGGCGAAGGTGAGGTGACCGGTTTCGGCAATTCTCAGTGCGGACTCGATGGTCTCCAAATCCCGCATCTCACCGATGAGCACGACGTCGGGGTCTTCACGCAGCACCGAGCGCAGGGCGGCGGGGAACGAGAGGGTGTCGGCGTGGAGCTCACGCTGGTTGACCATCGCCTTCTTGTGTGTGTGCAGGTACTCCACCGGGTCCTCGATGGTGAGGATGTGGACCGGTTTCTCGCGGTTGACCTTGTCGATCATCGCTGCCAGCGTCGTCGACTTGCCGGATCCTGTGGGTCCTGTGACCAGCACCAGACCGCGGGGCTTGCTGCAGAGACCTTCGACGGCCGGAGGCAGGCCGAGCTCCCGGAAACCGAGGATCTCGAAGGGTATTCGGCGGAATGCGCCGGCCACCGCGCCGCGCTGGATATAGATGTTGGCGCGGAACCGTGCGAGCCCCTTGACACCAAATGAGAGGTCGAGCTCGAGATGCTCCTCGAAACGGTGTTTCTGGGCGTCAGTCAGCACGGAGTAGGAGAGCTTCTTGGTGTCGACGGCCGTGAGGTTCGGTTGATTGAGGGGAACGAGCAGGCCGTCAATCCGAATCAGCGGTGGGGAGTTGGTGGTGATGTGAAGGTCCGTCCCCCCCTTTTCGACCATTGTCTTCAGCAGTTGATGTAGGCTGACGGTCATCTCAGAACCTTTCCTTCCGACTACAACACGGACTCGCGGACGACCTCTTCAATGGTGGTGACGCCGTCGCGAATTTTCTGTAGACCCGACTGCCTGAGGCCGACCATGCCCTCTTCCAGAGCTTTTCGGCGCAGCTCGATGGCGGTCGCTCCCGACAGGATCTGCTCGCGAATATCGTCAGAAATCGTCATCACTTCAAAGAGCCCAAGCCGGCCCTTGTAACCCCGCTGGTTGCAGTTGTCGCAGCCGCGGCCTCGATAGAGCTGGATTTCGGGGGCCTCTGCCTCCGAGAAACCGGCGTTGAGAAGCGCTTGCAACGGGGCGTCCTCCTCCTCCTTGCAATTGGTACAGATCCGACGGATCAGTCGCTGCGCAGCGATGAGGTTCACCGAGGTGGCGACGAGGAAGGGCTCGATGCCCATATTCATGAGTCGGTTGATGGTCGAGGGTGCATCGTTGGTGTGGAGCGTCGACAGGACGAGGTGACCGGTGAGCGACGCCTTGATGGCGATCTCGGCGGTCTCGAAGTCGCGGATCTCACCCACGAGCACGATGTTCGGATCCTGGCGGAGGAAAGAACGCAGCGCCGCAGCGAAGTTGAGCCCGATGCCCTCCTTCATCTGAACCTGGTTGATCCCGGGCAGCTGAAACTCCACCGGGTCCTCGGCGGTCATGATGTTGACCTCGGGGGTGTTGACCCGCTGCAGTGCCGAATAGAGCGTGTTGGTTTTGCCGGAACCCGTCGGTCCGGTCACCAGGACCATGCCGTAGGGCTGAGTGATGCAGTGCTCGAAGTTCTTCAGGCTCGACTTCTCAAACCCGAGCTTGGTCATGTCGAGCATGAGATTGTCCTTGTCGAGGAGACGAAGGACGATCTTCTCACCGTGCAGGGTCGGGAGGGTCGAAACGCGGTAGTCGAGCTCCTTGAGCTTGCCCTGAAGCTTCATCTTGATCTTGATGCGACCGTCTTGAGGCAGGCGTTTCTCGGCGATGTCCAGGCGCGCCAGAATCTTGAGTCGCGATGCGATCGCATCCCTGAGTTTCATCGGCGGATTCATGATCTCGTAGAGCACGCCGTCGATCCGGAAACGAACGCGGTAGCTCTTCTCGTAGGGCTCGACATGGATGTCCGAGGCTCCACGCTTGAGGGCATCGGTGAGGATGAGGTTGACCAGACGAACGACCGGGGCTTCATCGGCTGCGGCCTCATCATCGGTGATGTCGAGGTCTTCTTCTATTTCCTCGTCGAGGACCTCGAGCGCGGTCTCCTCGACGGTGGACAGATCATCCATCACCTTTTTCAGCTCGATGGCGTGGGTGGTGCCGTAGTACTTGTCGATGGCTTCCCGAAGAGCTTCTTCCGAAGCCACGACCGGTTCCACCCTGTAGCCGGTGATGAACGTGATGTCGTCCATGGCGAAGACGTTGGTCGGGTCGCCCATGGCCACGGTCAGAGTGGCCCCGGTCTTCGACACCGGAATGAACTGGTATTTCCGGGCCACGTCCGCCGGGATCAACCGGATGATCGACTCGTCGATCTCGAAGTGTTGAAGATTGATGGACGGCACCCCGTACTGCTGTGACAGACAGTCGAGAATATCCTCCTCGGTGACGAATCCGAGTCGAATAAGGTGCTCGCCGATCCGGCCGCCGCTTTGCTTCTGCTCTTCCAGGGCCTTTTCAAGCTGTTCATTGGTCAGCAACTTGGCCTTTGTGAGCAGTTCTCCAATTCTTAGAGGCATAGTCCCTTTCCGCTATATCACTTCACTGAAAATTGTAGCACTGAAACAGGTCAACAATTGTGTGACGTGCACGACATCGACACGAGGTCATTCCCGACTCCCGAGCAGGCCGTCAACGGCGGTGCAGATCTCGGCGGCCGACACCTCCCGCGCTCGGCCGGTCGTCGCCGATCCGCCCGGCCCTCGTCCCGGAGCCGCTCCGGACACGACGGCCACCTTGGCGCCCGCCGGTCCGTTCCGCTTCGGATCGGTGGTCAAGAACACGGCCAGCGTCGGCACACCGAGGCTGGCCGCCAGGTGAACCGGCCCTGTGTCACCACCCACCACAAAGGCCGCCGATCCGAGCAGGAAGGTCAACTCCATGAGATCGGTCGCCGGGGCCAGGTGAACACCGGCGCCTCCGAGCGCGACGACCGCCCGGGCTCGATCCCGCTCCGACGGGCCCCAGGCCACCACCGCCTCCATCCCCATGTCCACGAGGTGCCGGGCGGTCTCGGCAAGCGTCGCCTCCGCGAGGATCTTGTCAGGCTGACCCGCGCCTGGGAGCAGGACGGCGTAGTTCTCGTCCAACGGGCCATCCGGGAGAGGTCGAGATCGAGCCAGGAGCCAGTGGCCGTCCGGGGGGGTCGGCGCCGGCGGCGGTTCTCCTCCCACGGCGCGAACGAGTTCCAGGTTGGTGGCAATCACGTGTGGGTGGACGGAGCTTCCGGGCGAGATCTCGGTGTATGCGAGTCCGGCGATCAACTCCCGACGCCACGGACGGGCCAGACCGACGCGTCGAGGAGCCCCGCACCAGCGCGCGATCATCGCCGATTTGAGGGTGCCCTGGGCATCGATGGCCAGATCGGGCTGGAGCTCGTGGATGCGGCTCTTGAAAGCGGCGATCTCGGCCCGGGTTCGGGCCGACAGGGGTTGTTTTCGCCAGCGCCCTGTCGCGACGGTGACCACCGCATCGATTGCCGGATGACCCTCGACCAGGGACGCCAGAGGCTCCTCGACGACCCAGGTAAGGTGGGCCGTCGGCTGGGCAGAGCGAAGAGCAACGGCCAGCGGCCAGGTGTGAACGATGTCCCCGAGGGCCGAGAGTCGGACGAGAACGATCCTCATTGCCGTCCGAACCGCTCGATGATGATGCCGATCACATCGGTGGTGGCGTGGTCTTTCGGGTCGCCGCAGATCACCGTGCGTCCGCCGTAGGCCTCGACGACCAGTCGTTCGGGGACGTTGTCGACCGTGTAGTCGGTTCCTTTGGCGTGGAGATCGGGTTTGAGCCGCTCGAGCACCGGCCCGACGGTCAGATCATCGAAGAGACAGATGCGATCCACCATCCAGAGGTGCGACAGGATCTCCACCCGTTCGGCCTCGGGGATGATGGGTCTGGTCTCTCCCTTGGAGGCCCGGACCGAGACATCCGAGTTGACCGCCGCCACCAGATGATCGGCGTGATCCTTTGCCTCGGCGAGATAGCGCAGATGACCGACGTGGAGCATGTCGAAGGCGCCGTTGACCAGGACCGTTGTCTCGCCCGCTGCTCGCCAACCGGCGGTTTCCGCGGCGAGCTCATCGATGGATCTGAGCTTTTTACCCGGGGCCGTCACGCCTGAGCTCCGGTGACGGCGGCGCGGAGCTCGTCGGCCGAGATCGTGGCGGTGCCGAGCTTCATGACCACCAGACCGGCGGCGATGTCCGCGAGTCGAGCGCCCTCGAGCGGTGTCGCACCCGCCGCCAGCGCCGCGGTCAGCACCGCGAGTACGGTGTCTCCGGCGCCGGTGACATCCGCGACCTCATCGGTGCCGAAGACCGGGATGTGGGCCGCATCTCCGTTGGCGTCGATCAGGGTCATCCCCTGGTTGCCGCGGGTGGCGAGCAGGAAACGCGCGTCAAGGTGCGATCGCAGCTCCTCGGCGGCATCGACGACCTCGCCGTCGCCGCCGAGGCGTCGGCCGACGGCGACCTCGAGCTCCTCGAGGTTGGGTGTCGCGCCGTCGACCCCGACGAAGTCGCCGATCCGGTAGCGGGAGTCGAGGGTGATCCAGGTGTCGCCCCCGACCGTGTCGCGCAGGGCGTCCACGATATCGGGTTGGACGCAGCCATAGCCGTAGTCTGAGATGGCCACGGCGGCGCAGTCGCCGATGGCGGGCAGCTTCAAGAGCAGCTCGCGATACCAACTTCCGTCGTCCGGGAGCTCGTCCTCGATGTCGTAGCGTGCGACCTGGTGCTTGAGCGATGAGGCGCCGCCGCCGAGGATCCGTACCTTGGTCGGGGTTCGGTAGCCGGGGACGACGAGGAGTAAACCGGTGTCGATGCCGCGATCGGCCAATGCCGTCCTGAGAGCCTCGCCGGGTTCGTCGTCGCCGACGGCCCCGAGCGCGGTGACACCGAGGCCGAGTGCGGCCATGTTGGCCAGGGCGTTGGCGGCGCCGCCCGGGACATCGCGTTGTCCCTCGTGCCGGAGGATGATCACCGGCGCCTCGCGAGAGATCCGCTTCGGGGTGCCGAGGATGAAGCGGTCGAGCACGAGATCGCCGATGAGCGCCACCGATGTTGATTCTAAGCGGTCAACAATCTCGAGAAGACGTGTCTGATCGGGCATGTTTGAAGTTTAGCGCATGCACCGCGCACCTGGTCGATAGAGGTCCAACGTGGTTTTAGCGCGGTTGGAGGTCGAGCGCGTTACTTCGAGGGTCGGAAGAAACGGCCTCGAACGGACGTGCCGTTCCCGTAGTTGTTGGGAACCCACGCGTATCGGGAAGAGATCAGCCTCGGGGCCCAACAACTCGCGGGAGGGGCACTCTCGGGGAGCGCGCCCCGGGACGGCTGCTCCGGTTCAGGGGTAGGCCGCCGCTCGTGCGAGCAGCGTGGTCGCAGACGATCCGGCAGCCC
>Ga0316194_10003830_pt1 | contig 10447 bp, 10 predicted proteins | sample CroRivsedime1_MG_FD_204936 | JGI IMG/M metagenome (GOLD analysis project Ga0316194, IMG submission 204936) | Coastal sediment microbial communities from Maine, United States - Cross River sediment 1 | ecosystem: Environmental > Aquatic > Marine > Coastal > Sediment | place: USA: Maine... | reverse complement strand
TCTCCAACTGATAACGGATTACTGGGCGGGCGGGCGGGTGGGTGCTAGAATACCCGCCATGAAAGTCGATGTTCGGCACGTGGATGATGTGATCATTGTTGACCTCGAGGGGCGGCTCGTCATGGGAGTCGGCGACGAGCTCCTCCGTGATGTGATGAATGAGCTCATCGCAGAGGACTGGAAGAAGATCGTCCTCAACCTTCGCAAGGTCACGATCATCGATAGCTCGGGAATTGGTGAGGTTGTTTCGAGTTGGAAGCTCGGGCGGCGATTCGGGGCTTCGGTCAAGCTGCTGCGTCCGGCTCCCCAGATTCAACGCACGCTGAAGCTGACCCAGCTTCTGCCGTTGCTCGAAGTCTTCGACGAAGAGGCCGTGGCCATCGAGAGCTTCCCAACAAGCTGACCCGGCCCGCAATCAGCCTGGCGACGTTTATCGTCGTTCGATGAGCGCGCCCGCGTCGCATTGAACACTGACAGGGAGATGGGCCTATGTTTGATAACTTCCGGGCGGGTTTTCGAGAGGAGCTCGACGCAATTCGCGAGGCGGGCACGTACAAGGAAGAACGCGTCATCTCGTCGCCCCAGCGCGCAGCCATTGACGTGCCGCAGGGCGAGGTCATCAACTTTTGCGCCAATAACTACCTCGGGTTGGCCGACAACCCCGAGATCATTGCTCGGTCCAAGCGGGCCCTCGACGAGCGCGGTTTCGGCATGGCTTCGGTCCGGTTCATATGTGGCACCCAGGACCTGCACAAGCAACTCGAGGACACGATCAGTCAATTCAACGGCACGGACGACACGATTCTCTACTCTTCGTGCTTCGATGCCAATGCGGGGCTTTTCGAGACGATTCTCGGTCCCGACGACGCCATCATCTCCGACCAGCTCAACCATGCCTCGATTATCGACGGCGTTCGGTTGTGCAAGGCGGAGCGGTTCCGGTATGCGAACTCGGATATGGGTGAGCTCGAGGCAATTCTCGAAAAAACCCGGAACCACCGCCGGCGCTTGATCGCCACCGACGGCGTCTTTTCGATGGACGGATACCTGGTCAAGCTCGACCAGATCTGTGATCTGGCCGAACGCTACAACGCCATGGTGATGGTCGACGACTCGCATGCCACCGGCTATATCGGAGAGACCGGGCGCGGTACTCCTGAGCACTGCGGTGTGCAGGGTCGGGTCGATATCATCACCTCGACCCTCGGCAAGGCCCTCGGCGGCGCCTCCGGAGGATATACCACCGGCCGTCAGGAGATCGTTGACTTGCTCCGCCAACGTTCGCGGCCGTACCTCTTCTCCAACACTTTAACCCCATCGTTGGCCGCGGCCGGCATCGAGGTCTTCCGCATGCTTTCGAAGACGACCGCGTTGCGCGACAAGCTGATGGACAACACCCGCTATTTTCGGGACAAGCTTTCAAAGGTTGGCTACGACGTTCTCGACGGTGAAACCGCTATCGTGCCGGTAATGCTCTACGACGCCAAACTCGCCACCGACGTAGCGAACGCGATGCTCGAGGAGGGGATCTACGTCATCGGCTTCTCTTTCCCTGTGGTGCCCAAGGGTCAGGCGCGGATCCGGGTTCAGATTTCGGCCGCCCACGAGCGTGAGCACCTCGATCGGGCGGTAGCCGCTTTCGAAACCGTTGGTGATCGGCTGGGCGTGATCTGAGGACTGAATGTCAGGTGTCGAAATGAGCGCAATTCACCTGACCAAGGAACTGGAATTCGAGCTCCGCGCCGTCGGCGACGAGAAACGGGCGGTCGGTGCAAAGGCCTATCTGAAGAGCGACCTCGAGTTCATCGGCGTCGCCGCAAAACCCTTGCGAGAGGTGGCGCGCGCCTTTCTCGCGGATCATCCCGAGATCGACCGCAATTCCCTTGTCGAGCTCGTGCAGGAGCTCTGGCGGCGGCCGGTCTACGACCTCAAGGCGGTAGCGGTGGCGCTGCTCGAGCGACGACCGGGTGATCTTCTCACCGGTGACCTCGATCTCGTCGAGGATCTTTTGCGCCGTTCGCATACCTGGGCGCTGGTGGACTGGCTCTGCACCAAGGTGGCGGCGCCGCTGGTCGAACGCGATCCCGAGGCAGCACGGTTGGTCCTCGAACGGTGGTCCCAGGACCAGGACTTCTGGGTCCGCCGCGCCTCCATGCTCGCCCAGCTGCCGGCCCTTCGCGCCGGTGGTGGCGATTTCGAGCTCTTCGCCTCGTTTGCGTCGTGCATGGTGGGGGAGAAGGAGTTCTTCATCCGCAAGGCCATCGGATGGGTGCTCCGGGACGCCAGCAAAAAACGGCCGGATCTGGCCTTCGACTTTTTGTCGGCGCACATTCGCGACGTCTCCGGCCTGACCTTTCGGGAGGGATCCAAGTACCTGCCGGAGGAGCAGCGAGAGGCGTTGCGCAGGGCGCGGCGCTGATACGATCTTTGAGAGACTTCCGATGCGACCTCCGGTACTTCCCTCCCTGCTGACCACTGCCGTGGCGCTCTGGTGCCTTTCGGCGTTTGCGGCCGATCCCTGGATCATCACAGGCGATGTGGTGATAAACGAACCGATGGATGTGGAGGACGTCATTGTCGCCGGCAACGGCTCACTGACTGTCAGGGACCTGCCGGAACCCGGACTGCGGGTGACGGGCAATCTCTTTGCCGTCGGCAACGCCTCGATCAGGCTCGAGAACTCGGTCGTTCAGTTCATGAACGCTTACCACGGGCAATATGCCCTCGCAGGCATTGAATCGACGACCATAGAGGTTGTCGGCTGCGACTACCGGATCCCGAACCAGGTCCAACACGCCCTGATCATCTTCGGCGACGGTGTGCTGGCTGTCGAGGACACCGATTTCGGAGATGTTCAGCTCATCTCTGCCGGGAACGCCCGCCTCCGTGCGAGCCGCCTTTCCGGCAACTTCGAGGTCCTAGTGCAGGATGACTCGAAGATGGAACTCTCCGATATCCCCCGAGCGCCTGGAGGTGGCAGGATCTGGGTGTGGGTGGAGTTCCCGAGCGGCTCGGTGGCCGAGTACACGCCACCGATGCCGGGCTTTGTTTCTCATTGGACCTTCCCGCCGTCTGGTTCTTCCGGCATCGATCAGAGCGTGGTTGTGGATCGGTGCGAGGTGATGCTGTGGCCGATGCTGGTGCGGGAGAACAGCCGACTGACCCTGGGCGATATTCCGGAGGACAACTGGGTGGTGGTCGGGCTTTATCTCCCGGAATCGGCGATCATCGATGGCCTGATCAACGACCAGACATACCTCTCGACCACGCTCGACTTCAACCAGGAAATCAACCTGGTCAATGCGTCGATCGATACCTGGAACCTTTACCCGCAGCTCGATGCGAGGATCCAGGTTCGCGACTCATTGATCGGTGAGATCCTGAGTTTCGGTCATTCGCGGGTCAGGGTCGAGAGGACGACGATCGATGGCAGCGGTGGTTTCCTCGGCGCCCGTGACCACTCACAGATCTTCCTTTGGGATTCCACTGTCACAGGCACCATCGAGGCCACACATGAAAGTACGATCGAGCTCCACGACAGCGTGGCCGATCCGTACCCGCAGGATTTGACAGGCTCCTTCACCCGCTTCGGCGCTTACGATCGTGGTCGCCTGCTTGCAGACCAGACACCGGTGAACACGACCCCGGCGCTTGGCGGAGACGGTGTCATCGGCGTGACCTTCATCGTGAACCCGCCTTCAACAACCCCAGCCGCTCCGGTGTCTTTGTTTGGTTCGGTCGGTCTCTTCAGCCTCGGCGGCGGACCGATATTCGAGAGCTGGCGCCTCGAGTCGGTGCCGCGGCGTGCCGGACATGCGGTGCCGATCGCGGACGGCGAAAGCAATATCGAAGAGGACGAGATCGCGGTCTGGTCCGGCGCTGATCCGGGCGTGGATCAAATGCTGCGCACGGTCCTCACCGATAGCTGGGGCCGGACCCTGGTGGGTCGGGTAAAAGTCCGCGGCAACGGAAATCAAAGGCAGAGTGTCGGTGGGCGTCGTCCGCCCTGATTGTCAGGTTTCTCTTTTCTTACGCCCGGCAAACAGCAGCCCGACCCCCCACGGAGCGCCATCGAAGAGGCGGTCAAAGCCGAAGAGCGAACGCACCAGGGCGACCAGCCGACGCTTCCCGCCGAGAGCAGAAACAACGGTCAGCTTCGGATCGCTGTCGACTTCGCCGTCGTGCTGGAGGCGGCGGCGATTGACCCGTTTGAGGAAAAACTCGTCGTAGAGTCGGAGGAGAGGCCACCCCCACACCTCTACGTCGGGCTCCAAATCGGCATTTTTCAGGATCCCTTTCATCTCGGCCGCCGAGTACCTCCTCAGATGACCTGCCCAATCGTCCCAGTCCGACCACTGCTGGGGTCCTGCCGGGACCGTCCCGACCAGCCACCCTCCAGAGGCGAGCACGCGCGCGAGCTCGGTGACGGCCTCTTCGTGGCCGGGGATGTGCTCCAGAGTTTCGGCGCTGGTGGCGCTGGCAAAGGCCTCACTGACGAACGGCAGGGCGGTGATATCAGCCACCACCGGCAGAACCCGCTCGGTGGCTCCGATTGATTCAGCGCGCGTGGCGAGCACCCGGAGCGAGCGCAGCGAAAGATCAGCCGAAATGACAGTGTGGCCCTTGTGGGCAAGGGAGAGAGACAGTGATCCGACCCCGGCTGCGCACTCGAGATGGAGCCCGGGGGTGGAGACGTGCCGCTCCAACCGCGAGGTGATACGGCCTTCGCGATGTGCGTGTCGCGGCCCGAAAAACTCGGGATCGACTCCCCATTCGGCCTTGCCCATGGGGTGAGCATAGCAACACCGAATTCTGAATTCTGAATTCGGAATTCTGAATGCCGACCACCCGTCCTCAGATATCCTTGCGGTGCGCTACGGCGGCGCGCCGATTCGAGGCCCCGGAAGGGTGGGTGGGAACTCAAAACTCAAAACTAAGAACTCAAAACTGGATGGGGTGGGCGGATCGAGTATCCAGCATCGAGTATCCAGCATCGGGCGGGTGGGTGGCGGCGTTCTGCTACCATCCCCACCCATGTCCGAACTTCGTCCTTTGTGGATCGACACCCCGGAGGGTGTGCGCGAGGCCGCCGACAGGTGCGCCGACGCGAGCCGGATTGCCCTCGACACCGAAGCCGACTCGATGCATTCCTACTTTCACAAGGTGTGTCTGATCCAGATCAGTGCCAACGGCCATCACATGGTGATCGATCCGTTGGCCGTCGAACCCGGCGATCTGCAGCCGCTGTGGGATGTCGTGAGTGATTCGGCTGTGCCGCTGTTGATGCACGGCGCGGACTACGACATTCGGATCCTCGATCGAGATTATGGCATTCGGGTTGCCGGTCTCCAGGACACCCAGATCATGGCGCAACTGCTCGGCGAGGAGAAAACCGGCCTCGCTGCCCTGCTCGAGAAGGAGCTCGGGGTCCTCCTCGACAAGAAGTACCAACGGGCTGATTGGGGACGTCGCCCGCTCCATGCCGCCCAGCTCTCGTATGCGGCGGCTGACACCGCCCATCTCGGCGATCTTGTCGACCGCCTCAAAGCTCGTCTCGAAACGCTCGGTCGATGGGATTGGGCTGCGCAGGACTTTCGAAAGCTCGAAGGCGTCCGCCACTCGACCGCCGATCCCGACCCGCTCGTCTTCGAGCGCATCAAAGGCGGGCGTAGCCTTCGCGGTGCCGCTCGAGACCGCCTTTTTTCTCTCCACCAATGGCGAGATCAGCAGGCGCGCTCCCGCGACATCCCTCCGTTCAAGGTCCTCGGCAACAAGCCGTTGCTGGCGATGGCCGAGAAACCGCCGTCCAACCTTGAAGAGCTCGGCGAAGTGGAGGGTGTGGGGCCGCGCGCGGTCCGCCGATTGGGCCGCGATCTGCTCCGCTTGATCAATCGTCCCCGCAGGGCCCCGGAGCGGGTGCGTTCGCCGCGGCCGCCGACGCCGGACGCATCGGAACGCAAAAGGCTCAAACGGATGCTCGCGGTCCGAGATGTAAAAGCCGGGGAGCTCGGAATCCAGGCCGGGCTGCTCTGTTCACGTGGAGCTGCGGAGGTGGTGTCCTCGCGCGAACCGTTGTGCGCAACCGTGCAGGACCTTGCGGACGCAGGATTTGAGGGCTGGCGACTCGAGGTGCTTGGAGAGGACTTCCTCAAGGCCATCGCAGAGGATTGACGCCTACTCTTCGATGCGCTCGACATCTGCGCCGAGCTCGTTGAGCCGTGTATGCAGGTTCTGGTAGCCCCTCTCGACCTGGCGGATGTTGTGGATGACGCTCTCGCCCTCGGCGACGAGGGCGGCGATGACCAAGGCCATTCCGGCGCGGATGTCCGGGCTCGCCAGATTCTGACCACGGAGCTGTGAGGGACCGACCACGACTGCACGGTGGGGATCGCAGAGGACGATGCGGGCGCCCATGGCGATCAATCGGTCGACCCAGAACAAGCGGCTCTCGAACATCTTTTCGTGGATCAGGATCGTGCCGCGCGCTTGCGTGGCGAGTACGACCGAAATCGAAGTCAGATCAGCGGGAAAGGCCGGCCAGGGGCCGTCATCGATCTTCGGGATGGCGCCGTGAATATCCTCCCTGATGACCAGCTCCTGATCTGCCGGCACGACGATGTCATTGCCTTCGACCCTCCAGGTGATGCCGAGTCTGCCGAAGCACAGCTCGGTCATGCGGTGGTGCTTCTCGGGCTCGGCGCCGACGATGCGCAGTTCGCCGCCGGTGACCGCTGCCAGGCCGATGAAGCTGCCCACCTCGAGCGGGTCCGGTCCGATCGCTGCCGTCGCGCCACCGAGGTTCGGGGCGCCCTCCACCTCGAGGGTGTTGGTGCCGATGCCGGTAATCGATCCCCCCATCCCATTAACGAGAGTGCAGAGCTCCTGGACGTGGGGCTCCGAAGCAGCGTTGCGGATGGTCGTGACACCATCTGCGAGCGCGGCGGCCATGACGGCGTTCTCGGTCGCCATGACGCTCATCTCGTGTAAGAAAATATCGGTGCCGGTGAGACCTTTTGGGGCCTTCAGCCGGTAACGATCGGACCCTGCCTCGACTTCGGCGCCGAGCGCCTGGAACGCGTGGAGATGGGCGTCAAGCGGTCGGCGTCCGATGCGGTCGCCTCCCGGCCGCGGTAGCTCGGCGCTTCCGAATCGGGCCAGGAGTGGGCCGGCGAGCAGGAACGAGGCCCTGATTTCGCAGGCCAATTTTTCGGGAACCGGGCGGGGAACCACGGTCGACCCGTCGATCCGCCACGCGGATGGAGCCGCCTCCTCGACGCCTGCGCCGAGCTCCGACAACAGCTCCAACATCACCCCCGCATCGCGGATCTGCGGCACATTGGTGAGCTCGACGGTGCCTTCGGAGAGCAGGGTGGCGGCCAACATCGGCAGAGCGGCGTTCTTGTTGCCGCCGGGCACCAGCGTGCCGTGGATCGGGCGACCGCCGCGGATTACATAGGTGAACTGTCCGTCGTCGAGAATGCTCATAGTTTGAAGATAGCAGCGCCTGATGGCGGCAGAGTGCAGTCTTTAAGGCAAAACTGAGGCGAGAGGAGGTTCATAGCTTACGGCTCAGCCGAGTCGACGCCGTTCCTGTAGAATCGCGCTCTATGGCCCGACTCGAGTTGCACGAGCTTCAGACCGAAAAACGAGCCGGTGAGCTTTCGGCCCTGCTGTCGAAGCTCTACGAGTCTCGCGCGCGGGTGGTGGTGTGGGTGGCCGACGAGGGCCGTCGGCAGATCCTTGATGATTACCTTTGGACCTTTCAGAAGCTCGCGTTCCTGCCTCACGTCCTGTGGGGGCCGAACCTCGGTGAAGTCGAAGAAGCGATTGCACTGGTCGGCGAACCGGTTAACCCCAACCGGGCGACCGTTCTGGTCGTCGGCGATGACCCGCCGCCCGGCGCCTGGGCCGCTACCTTTGATGAGGTCCATGACCTGATCACACCGGGTGAGGGCGGCGAGGAACGTCGCACCTTCTGGGACCGCTGGCAAGAGGATCCCAAGAGCGTGGATGCGGAAACAACGTGAACCTATCGGGCACCCGATCTCTGATGTTGGCCACGGTGATGTCTTTGAGATAGATCGCAATGCCAACCGATGGGCCTGACGCAAGCCGGGCGCACGAAGAGGGGCAGGACATCGAGATCAGCCAGCTGTCAAAGGGCAACGAAATTGAGATCAATATGCAGAAAACCGAAGGGCCAGTGGTAGAATCTCAGCTGTCATCGGTGTGCGCAACGGCTTCGTAGAAGGGCCATATTCTCCACCGGCAGAGGCCGCCGCCACCGGGAGGTCCGTCGAGACAGCCGAGAGCAGTCCGGACCGGGAGGGAGCAGCCTTGAGGCGACACGGGGTCGGAATAGTCGGTTTCGGTCCTGTGGGCTCGATACTTGGAGCGTACCTCGTGCGCAGCGGTTTGAAGGTGTACGGAGTTGAGTTGGAGGAGTCCCGTGCACAGCAGGTCAACAGTGACGGGCTTCGCGTACGTGGGTTTGTCGAGATTCAAGAAAAACCGGAACGATGTTTCTCGAGCCTCGAAGAGCTGTCCGAGCTCAATGATTTGTCGGTGGTGTTCATCTGCACCAAAACCTGGGCCCTGACCGGCATGATGAAGGAATTCGCCGATCTCGGGTGGCCCAGCGACATGCGGGTCGTAGCGGCCATGAATGGCATCGGTCCCGAGGATCTCATCGGCGAGTTCATACCGAAGGAACGTGTGTGTCGGGGTGTGATCAATTTCGCCGGCAATCTAGACCCTGACGGCGCGACCACAATGAACTGGTTTCACCCGCCGAACATACTCGGTCCGGCTACCGAGAGGATGCCGGAAAGGATGGGTGAAATCGCCGAGCTACTGTCCCAGGCTGGTCTGACGACTGTTGGTGTGAGCCACCACGAAATGAAGAAGGCGGCTTTCTTCAAGACAATCCTCAACTCTGCCCTCAATGCTCTGTGTGCAGCACACGGACTCACCATGGAACACGCGATGCGTCTCAGGCACACGCGAAGCACCGCACGGGTTCTGCTTCGAGAGGGTCTCACTGTGGCGGGCCTTGTCGGCTACAACTACGGCGAGGACGCCCTTGACAGGTGCATGGAGTACCTCGAGGGGGGAGGCGACCACTACCCGTCCATGTGGTTCGACCTCAAGAATCGCCGGCCGACCGAAATCGAGTTGATCAACGGGAAGATCGTGAAGATCGGCCGTATGTTCCACGGCGTTGACGTCGGTCACAATCACTTCTTCACCAGCGCGATCGTGACCCAGGAAATCAGGAACGGGACACGTGACGATGACGACGTCCCCGAGTATCTCGTCGAGTCGTGACAAACGAGGCGGGGTACGTCAGACAAGAGCGTCGGCACAGGAGGCTGGAATGATCGAGAAACTGCGAAACGAACGGGTGGTCCATCTGACGATGACTGCTCCGCCGGTCAACGTTCTCGACGCGGCGATTCTCGAAGAGCTGGTCGAGCACCTCAGTGAGCTCGAGGCCGATGACTCGCTGGCGGCCGTCGTGCTGTCGGGCGAGGGGCGGTGTTTTTCGGCAGGCGCATCGGTGGTGGAACACAAGCTAGAGCAGGCCGAGAGTATGGTGTCTGCGCTCTCGGACGCGTGCCTCGCGCTGCCCGCCTTTCCGGCGCCGGTGATCGCTGCGGTTCACGGCGCGTGCCTCGGGGGCGCGATGGAGCTGGTCTCTTTCTGCGACTTCGTGGTCGCCGACCCCGAAGCAGTGTTTGGGCAGCCCGAGATCAAGCTCGCGTTCTTTCCACCCGTTGCGCTCCATCAGCTGCCCCGGCTGACCGGATACCAGAACGCTGCATACACGATTTTGTCGGGTGAGAATCTGCCCGCCGATCGGGCGCAATCGATGGGGCTGGTGCAGAAGATCCTGCCCAAGGACGAGTGGAAGGAAATCGACGATCTTTTCAACGGTCTCAGCGCACCGGTGCTCCGGATCACCAAGCAAGCGCTCGCGAAGAGCGTGACGGAGGGCTGCGCGGAGCGGCTCGACGACTTCAAGGCCCTATTTATGTCGGAGCTTTACCGCCTGGAAGACGTTACCGAAGGAATCGCGTCCTTCGAGGAGCGACGTGCCCCTGCGTGGAAGCACCGCTGACCGGGATCTAGGCCTCGATTCTCCGGCGGTCGAAGACGGCGACCAGGAGGAAGGTCACGATGCTCACCAACCACGCGAGGTAGATGGGGTGGGGCAGCACCCGCCACTCGGCGGGTGCGATGAGCCACAACGCCAGGGCGAACATCGTCGTCGATAGGGTCCAGGTGGCGGAGGATCGACGGCACAGCCGCGGGCAATACATGGTCATGAGCACGACGAGGGTGTAGGCGGTCGTCAGGGTGAGACCCACCAATAGCGCCTTGAGAATGCCCTGGATCGTGAGGGCGAACCCGAAGGTGATCACGCTGAGAATCGCCACGGTGATGC
>Ga0316194_10003826_pt1 | contig 10450 bp, 9 predicted proteins | sample CroRivsedime1_MG_FD_204936 | JGI IMG/M metagenome (GOLD analysis project Ga0316194, IMG submission 204936) | Coastal sediment microbial communities from Maine, United States - Cross River sediment 1 | ecosystem: Environmental > Aquatic > Marine > Coastal > Sediment | place: USA: Maine... | reverse complement strand
GAAATCGTTCTTGGGCGTAAATCGCCCATACCGATCCATACATGAACATGAGGCATTTGATATGACGCACATGACTACTCTCGACGAACTCAAACAGCAAATCACCGTGCTGGCCAGCGTTGAAGAATCAGACGCACCTTTTATCAGCTGCTACCTTAACCTTGAAAACAGGCAGACCGGCTGGCGCGATGTGATCGACGAACGCGCCCATATCCTGCGGCGCATTCTCAAGGGCAATGACCTCGCCGACCTCGAGGAAGTTTTGGGCAAGATCGAGGAGTGGTTGACCACCGATCTGCTGCCAGAGGCAAAAGGGGTGGCCATCTTTGCCCGCGGCACCTGCGGCGGAAGCTTCATGCTGGCCATGCAGTTTGCCGCACCGCTGCCCAACTGGATCGTGGTCTATTCGACACCCAACATCTACCACTTGGTAGAACTCAAGGACAACTACCACCGCTACGTCGTCTTGCTGGCTCTTCCGAATCGGGCCTGTATCGTTGCGGTGAATCTGGGAGCGGCCTCGATACAGGCCTGGATAGAGCAATCGGGACTACGTACGCGTGTGGGTTCAGAATGGGCTCGCATCCATTATTGCGTGAACCAGGCGCACCGCGGGGATCGATTTGTGCACGAAAAGATCGTGGTTCTGGAACAGCTGATGAATGCCGGGGGCCATACCCACCTGATACTGGCTGGCGATCCCGAGATAACCGCGCGGGTACGCCATGCCATGCCCAACGATCTGGCGGACAAGCTGTTTGATGTGGCACCGGCCAGCGCACGCGATCGTCAGACCGAGGTAATCATATTGACCCTGTCCAGCTTTATCGAACATGAGGAGCATGAACACCGCACGATTGCCGAACGTCTGATCGAGGGACTGCGCAGCCAGAACCTGGCGGTTGCGGGTTCGGCGGCCACACTGGATGCGCTGCGCTGGGGTGAAGTGGATACACTGGTCATGGCCAGTAGCTATCAACCCGATCCCGGCTGGACCTGCACCACCTGTCGAGCCATCGGCACCGAGCCGACCGAAACATCCTTATGCCCGCAGTGTGGCAAACCATCCACACGGCCGACGGATATCAGGGAGGCGTTGCTGCGCCTGGCCAGCCAGCTGGAACGTCCGGTGGAAATCGTGGAACACTCCGACGCGCTGATGTCCCTGGGCGGCGTCGGCTGTCTGCTGCGCACCCACATCAATACCCAGATCGATCACCAAACTGCAGCTGCGGCTGCAACCGGATAAAGGACGCATTGATTACGAGTCGATTGATCCTGTCACACGGAGATAGAGCCACATCGAGCATTCAATCAATATAGAAGTAAAGTTTTCAAGGTAGGTACGGCTTTCCCCTCCATATTCGTCCGCTTGTGCATTCCACGAACCACCTCACCATCTCCCACACAGCATCCCCCTGACATTCCTGGAGGACTGGGTCACTTGGAAGGATGCCAGGTTCACGGCTGGATCGGCGTAGTGAAAAGCTAGACCTGCCTGCCTCCGTCAGCATCACCGCTGCGATGCCAGAGGACATCCGGGACCATGGCAAGGGTGCCCCACTCTGCTCCTCAGTGGCCAGCTCCCGGGCGCGTCCCCACCCCCAACCTCGCAGGCCGCACGCGTGGCTCCGGCGGTGACAAGGAAGTACGTTGGGATCACACCGCTGTGGTTTCCTGTTTATAGTGCTTTCCGTGGACGTCCGAGTTCAACCACAAATCGGACCTTCCTGTATACACCTCAGAGGTAACTCTGCTACATATTTATTCGGACCACAGGGCATTAACATACACTTACCTGACGTAGCCGATGATAGAAATAAAGTGGCATATGGAACCCATTAGAATAAAGAAGTGCCATATACCGTGGGCGTGATCCAGCTTTTGTAGCTTACCCAGAATGTAGAAAACCATACCCACGCAATAAGCCAGACCACCAGCAACAAGCAACTGTATTCCAGTATCAGGTAGCGCCACCTTGAGACTGGCATAGTCAAACGAGCAGGCCCAGCCCATGGCAAGATAAATAATCAATTGGCCGACTTTGACGGCCCGACCAGATAAAAAGACCTCTGTCAGTATGCCCACTCCGGCCAGTGCCCACACGATGCTCATTATTAGCCAGCCATTGCCATCACGCAGGCTGACTAACATATAGGGTGTATAGGTACCCGCGATCAACAGATAGATAGCGATATGGTCTAAGAGCTTAAAGGTGCGTTTTAATTTTGGCGGGTGAAAGCTGTGATAGAGGGTTGACATGGTATAGAGCAGTACCATTGTAAGGCCAAATACTGTGAAGCTGGTGATGATCCATGGGTCGCGTGTCTGGATACCTATCGTGAGTAGGGCACCCAGGCCGACCAACGCAAGTACAGCACCTACCAGATGGCTGATGCTATTGAGCTTTTCACCGTAGTACATAGTGCTCCGTCCAGTTTGATTTGACGATTTTTATTCCCAGGTAGAGAATGCTACTGGAATTGACGGGGGAGAGGGAAGGTGCTCACGTCGAACCAACGGATAAGCCTTACGGTTCCAGCTCCGGATAGGCAACCATCGAACCGCTGTCGCCATTGAAAGCAACTATCTGGATGGCCAATAGTGCTCCGGTCAGACCTTCATGTTATTGAGGTTGTTGTGTATGCTGCCACTTCACGCATTGGCTTGTCTTAGCAGTTATTTATGATTAGCAACCATGACAGCAAGAGTCTGCCAGTCGTTTGCGGCGGCATTACCCGGGACTATTGAGTGACTTCCAAGCCTTTACCCGGACCACATGGACTGCCGCTGATTGGCCATGTCACGCCGTTTATCCGCCACGGCATCCTTGGTGCCTTTAACTCGCTCTCAAAACGTTATGGGCCGTGCTACAAGTTGCCACTGCCATTAGGAAATACCGCGATCGTGCTAGCCCACCCGGATGGAGTTGAGCGGGTACTGCGTAGCAACCGCGATAATTACCACAAGGGCGTTGTCTATGATGGCGCCCGGTTGCTGCTCGGCGAAGGACTGGTGACCGCCGAGGGTCGTGCCTGGGAGCGGCAGCGCGCGCTAGCACAACCGGCATTCAACAGCACCCAGCTGGCCATTTATCTTCGCACCATGGCTGAGTGCACCGAGGACTTGCTATGCGGATGGCGTAAGTTACCGGCCGGGAATAGCATAGACCTGACAGAGGCCACCACACGACTGACACTTGCCATCGCCGGTCGCACCCTGTTCGGGCTGGATCTGAGCGGACACAGCAACAGTGCCGGTAAGGCCTTTCGTGACGGATTGCGTGGTATCGGTAGTCGTGGACCGGGCGGGCTGGCGGTGCCGCTATGGTTACCAACGCCGGTGAACCTGCGTTTTCGTCGTGCGCTGGTGACGCTGGACAAGCTGGTTTACGACATCATCCGTCGATTTCACAGCAGCGAGGCTGGTCACTCTGGCGATACTCTGCTCGGCATGCTGATGGCCGCCCGCGATCCTGAGACCGGACAAGGAATGAGTGACCGGCAGCTGCGCGATGAGATTGTGACCATCTATCTGGCCGGGCATGAAACCACCGCTAATATGCTCATCTGGACCTTCTACCTGTTGTCGCGTTCGCCAGATGTTCGTGACCGGCTGGAACAGGAACTGGATGCCCTGCTCGAAGGGTCACCGTCACTGAGTGCGCTGAAGGAACTGGAATATGCGCCAATGGTACTGTCTGAGGCATTGCGCCTGTATCCTCCAGCCTGGACCATTGCCCGAAATGTGATCAATGATGATGAGGTCTGTGGTTATAGGGTCCCGGGGGGTTCGTTTGTACTGTTGTCACCGTTTATCACGCAGCGTCTTGAGGAGTTCTGGCCTGACCCGGAGCGGTTCGATCCACAGCGCTTCACCGCAGCGAATGTCCGGGGGCGTCATCGTTTTGCCTGGTTTCCGTTCAGTGCCGGCCCGCGAGTGTGTATCGGCAAACAATTTTCAATGCTCGAAGGCCAGTTGATCCTGGCGCAGGTGATGCGTGAATTCCGTGTCCATGTGGAAGGCGCCACGCTTGGGTTCAAGGCCGAGGGGACTTTGCATCCGGACCGACCGGTTAGCATGCGACTGGAGCGAAGGTAATGCGCTGAAAGCATTTATTATTGGGTGGCTGCATTTTCACTGCACGGCTCGAATGTCTGGCATGGGTACATCATCCTGCCGTTCGCTGGCTTCCCACAAAGGTCAGGAGCCGATAGCCGCCTATTAGGAACCCAGCATCAGTAGGTTTTCTGTGCCCGGGGAACGGCAACACTTTGCCCGATTCCGGACTTTCAGCAGGATATGTACGCCATTCAACCAAAGTCCCTGACACTCTGTAAGACAGCCCTAACCTCAGGGGGTGGCGCTATACAGAGAGTTCGATATGCTTCCTCGATGGGGAGCCATTTAAATCACATGTGAATTCTTCAGCTTACGATTCATCGTCCAAACCGAGGGCTCGTCGGGGGTGTTGAGCATAAAACGCATAGTCACCGGGTCGGCGGTGAGAGGCTCCTGCGAGGGCAATCACCCCCATAGAAATCATGGCGTTATGACGTGCGGATACCAACCGGTCGAGAGCTCATTGAACTGTTAGTCGCCCTGGAAGACCTTTTCATCCACTCCTGCGACAGTGGGGTCGAAGGCCTGGCGCGGGTCATTCCACTTGAACGTGAGTACGCCAGTAAACTCGAACGTTTCCATCTCGTCGTTGATCTCATTGACGTCATATAAATAAAAGCTGGCCCGAACCACGACGGGACCTGCTTCCCCGGGAGGTGCAAGAAGAAAGGGCCCGCTCGATACTGTTCGGGGAGGGTCACTCTCAGCTGCAGCAATAGAATTGGCGGCAGCCATCAGCGTGCTGCACACAAGTATCAACACCAGGGTCATTACAGTTATAGTGGGCCTGTACATAGGTCGCGACACGCCGTTACTGAGCAGGACTACCGTCCATGGATTGTACGATTGAGCCATACTCCGCGGACTGCTGCATGAGCTGACCTGCCATCTCGACCAAGCGGTCGATGTCCTCGTCAGGAAGCACGAAGCTAGTCGGCAGATTCATGAAATAGGCACGCTCCGCAGGGTCGGAAATCGCATCAAAACTGACATCGATCACATCAAGAGTGACTTTCGGCACACTTGCTTCCGCCTGCGTCTCGGTCGCACCTGCAATGCGCTTCTCTGCAACCAGCAGTTCGCGCCGCCACTTCCACATCTCGGCAAGATCCTTCATGGTCTCGATAGTTTCGTACGAATACCGTTCGATCGGCACACCTGAGGACTGCAGCAGCTGAGCTGTAAAGCCGGGAGGCGACTCCTGGCGGTCCCAGTCAGTGCTGGGAGATGAGTGAGAGTTCACAACGATCAGCACGATCCTATCAATGACGCCAAAACCGACCTCTCCCTGGAATGCCGCGCTTGCCGCCAGTTCCTGGATGGCTTCGAGTACACCGCGCACCCCGATATTATCCGAGACACCACCGTCTACGAGGTGGATATAGGGGCGTTCCTCGCTCTTCTGGAGATTCTGCATGTCGTGGTAACGCTGCACCGCGCGTCCCGACGGTCGGGCGCGGGTCTCGGGGTCAGCGACGGCCTGTACCCAGGCCGGGTACTGAAAACCACAGGTACCGCCGTAATTGTTGAAGGTTACCGGTGACAGTGCGATGGGTACTGCAGACGATGTAGCCGCCGCGCGCGACAGGTGAACCTGGTTCAGGTCCGAACAGAGCAGGTCAAAATCATTCTGAAAGAACGCCAGGCGCGCGCCGGTGGAGAGGTCAGTACCGGTTGCGAGTGCGACTGGCCCGGGCTTGTTGAGAAGATCGCCGAAGGTCGCATCCTCGAACAGTATTTCGTCATAGTATTCGGCGGCGAGTTCCGAACGCCCGGCGCTGCCGCCGACGAACTTCCACCAGTTGAACGGATTGAGGGCACGCCCGACCAGGGCACCCTGTACGTCGCGCTTCAGGAACCGTTCCTCGTATTCTGAAAACAGGCGATCCCCGTAGAGCGCATAGGCGAGTGCAGTGAAGCTCCCCCCCGATACACCCGTTATCAGGTCAACTTCATCAACCAGGCGGCGCTGCTCGCCATTGACGACCACGTCGGTGCGGCGAAGCTCTTCCAGCACGCCGTACGAGAACGCTGCTGCCCGCGTGCCGCCACCAGAAAACGAGAGCACGAACAACGTGTGCGGATCGTTGTTCTGGCGCTTCGGTATCAGAAGGTAGGGACGGTACCCGGCTTGGGGATCGACCTGGGTAATCGGCTCATTGATCGGGCGGCTGGCGCAGCCAGCAAGCATCACCGCTGCGAGAAAGCAAATAATCAATCGTTCAGTGCGCATATTTTATCCCTTAGGTTCCAACAGACGATCAGTGCTTCGCGAATCTACCAGAGCATACAAACCTGTCAGTACATCCAATCTCTAACTATTTTATAAAATATCAGCTTACTGATGGATCCTCGCCGAAAACAACATATAATATTCCCAGGATTTACTCCATGCTCACGGAACTTCCAAGCTGCCGCTCGGCTGCAAACACGTTTAACAACAACACAACAGCAGCACACCTGGAGATGCACATATGAAATCGAGCCGCCACCTGAGCCACATCAGTCGCAACCTGATAACAGCCTGCCTGGTTGGCAGTCTGCTGACCGCCTGTAATACGCTGGGACCCTCCGCCATCCGCGGTGGACGTCTTGATTACAATCAGGCCATCAGCGAGACCAACAACCAGCAGATACTGATGGCCGTCATACACAACCGCTATCTGGAGCAAGGCAGCCTGCTCGCTGTGGCCAGCGTTACAGCCAATGTCCGTGTCACGGCTGGCATCGAGGCTCAGCTGGGATTTGGCGATGCTGATAACTATACAGGGAACATTGTGCCCTTCAGTGCCAGCACCATCTACGAAGAAAACCCAACAATTTCCTACACGCCCGCTGCAGGTGAAAAATACATACGTAAGGTAATGACGCCACTACCTGTATCTGCACTGGCCCAGCTGGCTGGAGGTGCTGCTAATCCGGCCCCTGTTTACACCCATCTGGTGTCCAGTGTTAACGGTATCTATAACCCGGATTTTCTGTATTCCGCCGCCGAGCCTGACCCACGCTTCAGCCGCTTCGTTTCGATTATGTCAGAGCTCACCCGGATGAATCGCCTGCACTGGATCGAAGAGCCGCGACACTCAGGCAACTTCTCAGTCGTCATCAACCACCATTCACCGACCTACACAACCGAGGTCAAGGAGCTGCTGCAGCTGCTGGGACTGCCCGCGCCGAAAGCTCAGTCATCCGCAGTGATCTTGCCAGTCTCCCTTGCCCTGGATGGACGCGACTCAGGAGGAATCGGGATAACCACGCGCTCGGTCTATCGTATGGTGGAAATCCTGTCCGCCGCCGTTGAACTCCCGGAGCAGGACAAGGCCAATGGTGTCACAGCAGACTACCCGCCATTGGGGCCGGTGGGCCAGGAATTGCGGGTCCGCTACACCAAGACCAAACCGGAGAATGCAGCCATAGCCGTGCAGCATCGTGACGGGTGGTTCTATATCGATGAGAAGGATAAAGCCACCAAGGGATATTTCCGTTTTCTCACGACCCTGTGGTCTGTCGAGATCGCCGAGAGCTCCTCCAACACGTCTACTGCTCCGGTTCTCACTATCCCCGTCAGCCGTTAATGGGCGATGGGGAGACCGGTCGAACGTCGGCGCATCAAGTCCGCAGATACCGTTGAGGATATAACCTCGCAGTGGACCTGTTACCCACGGGCAATTAAAAAGCTCGTCGCGTAAGCGCCAGTTACCTCGTGCATCTCTACTGTGGCCTGACCCTCGCGTTCTCACCATTACCCTCGATATAGACCTTTTCACCCGTCCGCAGACCGGGGTCCGGTGGCTGCGTAACCGAGACCAGTACACCGCCCGAAGTGCGGACAATGATTTTCTGCCCAGGCTTCGGTGCGTCGTGTTTCTTCTGAATCTCGTTACCCGCCACGGCGCCACCGACGGCTCCAAGCACCATCGCGACATCACGGCCGTTGCCGCCACCGATCAGGCTACCAATTCCGAGTCCCGAAAGACCGCCGACCACGGCGCCGACACCGCGATGATGATTGCTGTCGATCTGTACATTCTCGATCTGCTCAATCACACCGCTGCGGATATTCATTTCGCCGGCCTGGTTGCCACCAGTAGCGGCACAGCCTGTTAGCAATAACAGGATACCCACCCAACCAAATGACACGTATTGTTTCAGCTTCAGCATCGGTAATTCCCTCCATGTTACTTCGGTGATCCGGCAGGGTTCTTTACGGGAACCATGCCACCTTCAATTGCTATGTATTTCGGGTGATACAAAGACCTGTTGGCAGAATCAAAACGCAAAATTCCGCCAGTTAAACAGTGGCACCCCGGGCGGAGCCTGTTGCAAGCCCGGAATACCGAACGTCATTTAATTGCGAGTCGATGTTGCAGGTCGCCTTGATAGCGTCGATTTTCTGCTGGAGCACCTGATTGTATGTATGCATGTCCTTTTCTGTCTTATCGCCAGTGTGGGCGTATTTGTCGGCCTCGTTCGCCACCAGGCCGATTGGCGTAAAAGAAAAGAGGCCCTTTGCTATTTTATCGTTGGTATTTTCCATTTCTCCCTGCAGGGTAGCAATATCCTCATTCGCAGTAGCGCAATCAATCGGTTGCTGCTCCTGAGACCAGCTGCTAGCTGAAGCAAGGGTCATAATGGCGGCGGACAACGTGCAGATAAGTAAGTTGTGTTTCATAGTAGTGTTCTCCAAAGTTAAGGTTTCATCATAATCAGTTGAATCGGTGCACAGTTTTGCAATTGTCACCGCCTCAAAAGCGGAATCTCGCACCCAGCGCCGGACCCTTAACAGTCAAGTCATCAAGTACAAAGTCCGAGTCGAAATCATAGTCAAGATAACGGTAAGCCAGCAGCACATCGCCCCACTTGAACTGGTAGCCGACACCGGTCATGGCCTGCCAGGTGGATTTGGATCCACCGGTCCCGACATCCGCGTAGTAAGGCAGATACCAGTTATTATTCAGATTGATCTGGCCCCTGACACCTACGATGCCATCCCAGACGTCCTGTGAGTCGGACACCTTTACCTTCCGCGAGGTCTGCAGGATCACCCCTTTACGGCTGAGGTCCAGTTTCTGATCAATATCAACCCAGAAGTAACGCGCACCGCCGACGAGATCAAGCGCCACCTTTTCGTTATTGACGACATTGTAGCCAGCGCCGAACGTGGTAATCCATGCCTTCATCTTTATATCCACGTCGACGGTCCTGGTGATATCAGGCCTTCCCCCCAGAATAGGTATCGTCTCACTACCGCCATCGCTCTGCGATATATCCAGGTAAATGGCATCTGCCAAAAGTGACCACTTGCCCTTGTGCGCCCCGAAGGTGCCCATAAATGCCAGATCAAGATCATCGATGATATCGTTGAACGAGATATCGATATCACCACCAGTTTGTGTGGTGGCGTCCATGCCGGCCCCCCACAGGTAGATCATGGCTTCATATTCCCACTGGTCACTGCTGCCGGCTGAAGCGGCCGTGACAGGGAGTACTGTCGACAGTAGCATTGCGCCTGCAGCCAGCCATGCGGTCGGCCTCCTGATCCCTGGTGTTCTATGCATGTCTCTTTTCTCCTCTCCGATGTACAGTTTCATGGGCTGTACTCGGTTGCTCATTCGATCTCGATGGTAAATTCGCTGGTAAAATAACGGGCCGCTTTCAGAAGTGGAAGCGGCCCGCGTGGTTCACGAATGAAGAGGGGATGAGCCCTTCCCTACTCGCTGGCCTTGTTATTGTGCATGGCCATCTCGAGTTGCTTGATGTCTTCAGGCGAGAGCTTCGGCCGGTCAATAGTGAGCGTCAACATGTTTAATTTGCCGTTGAACTTGAACGGGATCTGATAGTCCTTGTCATCCACCGGGGTGCCGGTATCGGCCCCCACGTCGAAGTTCTCGTCCCATTGCAGGGTCATCGGGATGGTCTTTTCCATTTTCTGCTTCGCGACGACCTTGCCGTCGACCTTGAGTACGCCGGTGCCGCTGCGGCCCAGACCGCTGGGGCTGCCGAACGCCAGCGTCGCCGCCCCCAGACCGTCATACTTGAAGTCGAATTCGAGGGTGTGCTTGCCGGGGGCGAGCGCTTCCGGGCCTTCCCACTTGAGGCGCTTGAGGTCGACCAGGTTCCAGGTGAACACCGGCTTGCCCTTGAGCAGGTAGAAGCCGTAACCGGCGAAGCGGCCGCCCTGGGTCACGATCATACCCTCGGCGCCGCCTTCGGGCACCTCGATCTCGGCCTTGAAGTTGTAGGAGCTTGCGATGATGCTCGGCGCGTCGCCGTTGGGCGTCCCGGTCAGCTCACCGGAATAGGTGAACACGGTGCGGCCCGCCGCGAG
>Ga0316194_10003823_pt1 | contig 10456 bp, 5 predicted proteins | sample CroRivsedime1_MG_FD_204936 | JGI IMG/M metagenome (GOLD analysis project Ga0316194, IMG submission 204936) | Coastal sediment microbial communities from Maine, United States - Cross River sediment 1 | ecosystem: Environmental > Aquatic > Marine > Coastal > Sediment | place: USA: Maine... | reverse complement strand
GAGTTGTGGGGGATTCAGGAGAAAAAAAGCGGCCGGTCAGGGAAATCAACCGGCCGCCGGTAGTGCCGGGGCTGCCGGGGAGCAGCCGCACGGCGGTATAGCCGCAAGGCTATACGGGGTTGGCAATCGTTCCGCTTACGATCGGCGTAAACGCGGTGAGGCTATCCTGCATGGTGGCGTTGCCCAGGCCGTGATTCGGGAACAGGTTGGCGAACTGGCCCTGTTCGCCGTGCAGCGCCATGTAGTTCAGTATCACGGTGTTTACCAGCAGGTTGACGTTGTTCGCTGCGGGCGTCGCCGCGCGCTGCACGGCGCCGTCGGCGCTCATGTAGCCGATCTGCTGGTGCCTCGCTTGTTCTTCAGCTGTCCCGCCGATGATGGTCGGGCGTCTTCCCGGGTTGTAGACCAGGAAGAACGCGCCGGCCGTCGACGAGTTGTCACTGGACCACTCGCCCTTGCCGCGGCCGTCGACCGTGTTATCGATCGCGCCGTTCGACGACAGCGAGCCGTCGCTGAAGACGTACATCATGAGGGGCGTGCCGAGGCGTGCGGCGTACTCGAGGCAGGCGCCCATGCAGCGCCCGGCGCGGAAGTCCTTGACCTCGCCTTCGGCGCGGCGGCCGCCGTGATAGTCGTAGCCGCCCATCTCGATGCAGCCGGCACCGGCATAGCCGTTCATTACGAGCTTCATGATCGATGCGGTCTTCTGGAACTCGCGGGCATCGCGGTCGCCTGCGTTGAATTCGGCTTCCGTGAAGATGCCGTTCGGTCCCACGATGTCGGGATCGAGGCTCGGATCGACCGGGACTCCGGCAAAGCGATCGGCAATATCCGCCGACTTCAGATAGCCGCATTCGACGAGCCGCTTCATGGCGACATCTTCAGAGGGCGCGAGCATCGTATCGACGTTGGTCATCTTGCGCCCGGTGAGACGGTAGATGGACTCCATCACGGCTGTCGCGTCCCGCGGACTCAGGATCGCGGCCAGGTCGCCGGTATCCACGAGGTTGACGACGTCCGAAGGACGGTCGACTTTCGTGGGCCGGAGCTCGGGGTCATAGAGCATCGCGGGCAGCATGGAGTTGCCGCCCGAGTCCGTATTCTCGGAGCCGGCCAGCGTGAGGATCGAGCCGTTGGCTCCGGCACGGGCAATACCGTACATCGGGTTGTGCGGGTTGTTGCCGGTGTCGTTATCCGAACGAGCCGGGATCACGGCGCCGTTGATGTTCGCCTCGCGTCCGGGCGTCATGCTCTGCAGGATGCCGCGGCGGAATGCGGAGTCGAGATGAAAGCCGAGACCCAGATCGAAGTTCGCATAGTCCTGCTGCAGGACGGGATCGAGGAGTCCCGGGATCATGTCGCCCGGCAAACCCTGCCGCTCGTAACCGCTGGTGCCGAGGAAATCCTGCTGGCCGCCTTCCTGGCCGATCAGCACGTTCGAACCGGCGATATTTGCGCCGCCCGCGAGGTCGAAGCAAATAAACGGGATCTTGCCGGCGCCGGCCGTCGCGATACCGCAGCTCGCCAACTGGCTGTCGAGGTCGCCCGACAGGGCGGCCTGCGCCAGCCGGGGGCTGGCTGCCATCGCGCTCAGGATTCCGCCGCCCACTGCGTAGGCAGCGCCCGTCCGGAAGCCCTGCGACACGAACTGCCGCCGCGTGACAGGACGGGGATGATCTCCATGCAGCTGAGGCGCGTCAAAGTCTCTTGCGTTGCGTTTCTTGGCCATTGCTGTGTTCCTTAGTCAGTCCTGTCTGTGTTTACTGAACGAGTGTTACGGCGTTGCCGAGCATTGCCGCGCAGACGCCCTTGCCGATCGAACGGGTATCGCTGCCGCCGGCGATGAGGCGGTCCACCAGGTTATCCGGCCGGTCCTCCGACTCGCCGTCCGCGTTGACGGCAGGCGTCGGGTCCTGGTAGGACGCGAGTTCCGTGTAGACCTCGGCACGGACCGGCTGGCTGCCGATGTTGGTGCCCATGATGCGATCGATCAGCGGGTTGACGAAGTTGTCGCGGTTGCTGCTGAACTCGCCGCCGTTGTTCCAGTTGAAGGTCGGGAACAACGTGGCGAGGTTCGCGCCCGGATTTCCTGCCGTACCGATCATCGCGTCGCAATACTGGATTGCCAGCTGAGCGATCGCGACCTGGTGCGACGACAGGAACGTGTTGAGGCTTTCCACTGCCGGCAGCGACTGCCTCAGTTCCTGGTAGGTCATGTCGACCGCAGGCGTTGTCGGATCGACGAGCGTCACTTCGGCATAGGTCGCGTTGATCTCGTCGAACGTACGCAGGCCGACGTGCGGCGACGGCGGACGATCGGTTTCGGTGACCACCAGTGTCGGGTCGGCCGGGCGGCTGAAGCTGTTGCCGGCCAGCACGTCGAAGGTAAGGAAGAACTCGTCGTCTTCCGGCCCCTTCTCGAGCGGCAGCACCGCGCCCATCGAGGAGAGCGGCTGGCCCAGTTCGCCGAATTCCGACGCGCTCAGCGTGTCGTCCAGCGTCGCATAGGTCTGGCCAACGCGCGCCTCGGCACCGTTCATCGCCACCCGCAGGCCGCGGATCGGGATGCCTTCCGGCGTGGAACCATCGAGCGTTATGAAGTGCGGCCGGTCGAACAGGTAGGCGTACGTGTCGTACTGCGCCGCCTCGAACAGGATGTACGACGATTCGGGTGCCGCGCCGATGTCCTCGGAGATATCGAACAGCAGGAAGAAGCGCTCGCCGACGCCTGCATCGAAGTTCTGCGTTACCTGCTCCTGTGTCATCGCACGGCGGTGGATTGCGGCGAGGCGAAGGGTGCCCTGCCACAGGCCGTCGCCCGATGCCTCGTTGCCCAGCACTAACGCGAACGTGTCCTGCCAGTCGATCAGCGTGCCGCCCGGTACCGGGTCAATTTGCGTGACCAGGCTGCCGTTCACATAGATGCGGCGGCCGTTGATCGGGTCGTAGGTCGCTACCACGTGCTGCAGCGTTGCCTGCAGGACCTCGTCCGCCGACGGCGTCGACAATGCCGGATCGCCGTTGAGGCTGGTCTCGGTCGTGCGCAGCTGCAACTGGTAGTCATACAGCATCTGCTGCAGCGTGAAGTTGCGTTGCGTCGTGCCGGCCGAGTAGCTCACGATACGAGCCTCTTCCTGCGTCACGTTGGCGGGTACCACCCATGCCTCGATCGAGAATTCGCCCGATTCCTGGATGATGTCGAAGAGCTTCGCCGACGCGGTCGTCGAGGCCTGTGCCTTGCCGTCCGTAATCGTGATGCCCCAGCCGCCGAACCAGGTGACGCCGCCAGAGAAGTTGAGGTCGATCGCGGGATCGACGCCGCTGGTGTCGTAGGCAATCGTGCCGTTGCCGGTCTTGAACTCCCACAGTGCGATCTGTGCGTCCTCAAAGCGGTTGCCGCCCGCGGCCAGCGTGCCGTCGACGAGGCGCAGCGCCTTGCTGGTGACGAGGTTCGGGTCGACGGTTGTCGGCGAGATGCCGCCGGCAAACGTCGCGATCGCGTTCTCCATGACCTGTGCGTCGGCCGAGCAATCGCCGGACCAGCAGTTGTGGAACTCGCTGCGGAGGCGAATAACCATTCGTGAATTGGCCGGCGTATCGAGATTGATCTTCGGCTTGGCCGCATCGTAAGCGGTACCCACGTCCGGATCGGCGAAATACGGCTGTTGTGCGGTTGCCGATTCCGAACTGTGGCACCCGGCGCAGTTGGCGACCAGCACGGGGTAAACCGTGGCCTCGAACGCCGCCGTGTCGGCCGGGAAGTTCAGGCTGGCACCCGGCTCGCTCGACGCAGGCGGCGTCAGGATGATCTGGCGGCCGCCGCCGCCGCTGCTGCCGATCCAGTTCTCGATCCAGGTCGTCATGATCGCGGCACAACTGGACGGATCTTCGTTCCAGCAGTTGTGGCCGCCACCGACCTTCTCGACGAGGCGCGACAGTGCAGGCTGCGTCGTGTCGACGACAGTGAGCGCTTCCTCGTAAGCAAGATTGACGTCGTCGTTACGCACGAACATCGGCGTCTGCCCGACGGCTTCGTTATGGCAGGAGCCGCAACGATCCGACGTCTTCGCGTTGGACCAGAACTCCTGCTGGAATTTCAATACGTCGGCATCACGCGCAACCGGACCGGTATACGGCGCATTGCCGGGAGGCGGTGCCTGCGTGAGCGGGTTGTCTGTCGTCGCAGCGCCGCCGCCGCAGGCAGCAAGCACGGCGCTCGCAAAGACACTGATCGCGGTTGCCCTGAGGACGCGCATGCTCGTGGCCAGGGTCGAATAGGTAGCAGTTCTGTTTGCTGTCTTCATGATCCTGTCTCCCTACTGGCCCATGCAGTGAACGGCCGTGTCGGCGAATACTTGCTTCATGCTGTACCCCGACGAACGGAACGTGTTGGTGATCGTGTTTACGGCCGCCCGGTCCGTCGCGTTCTCCGGCTCCCGGAGACACACGGCACGAAAGACTTTCTTCACCTGGCAGGCTGCAAAAGCCTGGCTTTTGCCGAGCTCTTCGCCCAGCGACTTGGCACCGTTGCCACTGCCGGGAAGCGAGTTGTCGAAGCCCAGGTAGGCGTTCTGGCCCTGGCGCCAGCGATTCTCCCAGGAATCGTCGACCGTCCTGAAGCCCTGCGGGAAGTTGAGGTCGTTGTTGAAGTACTTCGGTTGCACATTGCCCGGCGTGTACTCGAGCACGCCGGTGTCCTCGTTGTAGTTGTAGTAGGCGTAGGCGCCGGCCAGCGGGTCCATGCCCGAGTGGCAGCCTATGCAGTTATTCAGGAACAAGCGGCTGTCGCCGCCCGGGCTGCGGCTTACGTCCTGGCGAATCCAGTCGGGCGGCAGCTTCGTATCCAGCATCTGCTCCATGTCATTGCACATGTGGTTCAACAGCGTGAAGCGGAACATGGCGCGGTTGGTGCCGGCCACGAAAAATGCTTCGGATGCAGCGCGCGACGTCATGACGCCCGCCGTCGCGGAAGACGGTATGCCCAGAATCGAAGACTGCGGCATCGGCACGAAGTTACTCGTGTTGCTCAGGTCGACGTTGTTCGCTTCCAGCTGTTCGAAGTGGTTGTTGCTGTTCGCCGCGGGTGCCGCCGTGACGATGCCCGAACGGCCGACGTACGTCAGGTCGGCCGACAGCAGCGTGCTGAAATCGACGTCGTCGCGGACCATACCGATGACCGTCGCTATGTAGTCATTCAACGGAACGAATACCGACTGGTCACGGTTGGTCCACGGAGCAGCAAAGTTTTTCAGGGTGACGTTATAGAAGTACTTGTTGTCCATCGCCGTGTAGGCGGCGCCAGCCGGATTGCCACCGGCGATCTGGCTTTCCATGGTCTGCAACACGGCGTCGGTCGGCGGTACGCCGGCGAGCCGGTCATGAATGCGTTTCGCCTGCTCACGCGGTCCGGCATAGGCCGTGGCCATGAGTCCCGCCAGGAGGACCCCGATGAGCGCGATCTGCCACGGGCCGATAATTCGTGCAAGCCCGCTGGCAAACTTGTCTTTCGTGTATGTCATATTTTTCATAACGATTCTGCTCACGCATCAATTCGATTCAAAGATTCGACTTCCGCCGCTGTTACGCCGGTAAGCTGCAATGCCGTCCTGGAGATTCAGAACCCAACTCCGCCGTTACGAGACCGCCTGATTTGCGAAGCTGCTGCCCAAGCACTTCTACTTTTCTTGCCTGTAGCCGTCCCTTGCGGGAGGCCCGGACTTAGCGTGCCAGAGCGTGGCCTTTCGTGCCGTGAATGCATTCACATCCCCGGCAGGTGAGCGTTTCGCTCGAGCGCCGAAATCAATCGGTCTGCCTGAGTAAAAGCAATTGCTGTGCCAGTTTGCGTCGCTGGTGGAAATTTAGGAACAAATCGCTTTTAAATCAGGCAGATAAAACATGTTCGTAGGTGTTAACCGAGACCTGACTATGTCAAACCTTTGTCGGTGCTTTCGCACAGCTGTCAGCCCCGGCGCCACTAAGCCGTTGATTTGACACGCTCCGGGGGCTGTCGCAGAAGGGAGACAGGCGCGCCGGGCGTGGGCATGATCGGACAAAAGATGCAGGACGTGTTGCGTGGGCGACACGTTGCGATGCGGGCCCGGCGGCCAGGTCATGATGATCGCAATGCAGCTGGCCGGCATAGCACGGCCGCGGCTTTAGCGGCGAAAGACGCGGCAAATGAAGCGCCGGATCGCCGCCGAGATACGGATTTTACATTGCGCACTGTCGCTCATTTTCCACATTACATCGGTGTGCGGGCCTCTCTTATACTCCGCCGATAATTAACCTGCGGATACGTATGAACGGCCTTCCGGCCTCCGCAGGTACTGACGGGTGACGTCTCGGCGTGGGCTGCCGTAAATAACGAACTTTCAGCGGTTTGTGATGGTGTTAACGGTAAGCGGCCGGATTCGCAGTCAACATAACCCGCCAATCGGATGGTGGGTGAATGCGCACATTCGAGGACGATGTTATGAACTGGAAATCGCAAAAAGATAAGGATGCAAGTGTGCAGCCGGCCTGGAAGCTGGCGGCGATGATTTCCGTGGCAGCCCTGTTTACGGCCTGTGACGGCGCCAACCAGGGTGTGCAGATCGGAACGGGCCAGAATCCCGACCCGGTCGTCGTCGATTTTCCGATCGCGTATGTCAAGCAGCCGATCCCGGTCGACGACAACGGCGAATTCGAGCAGCAGGACCTGCGCGAGCAGATAACCTTCCAGATCGGCGGCAACCTGTATTTTCGCGACCGCGCGTCGCCGAGCGCGCTGGAAGTGAATATCACCGAGCCGGTCATCGGCGACCAGGGCGACGTCCGCGACGTCGAAATCACGTTCGACGGCAGCAAGCTGTTGTTCTCCATGCGTGGGCCTGCAGACCCTAATCTCGACCTGGACGACGAAGACCAGCCCACCTGGAACCTCTGGGAATACACGTTCGAGACCGCAGAATTGCGGCGCGTGATTACGACCGACCTGACCGCGGAAAACGGCCACGACATCATGCCGAAGTACCTGCCCGACGGCCGCATCGTTTTCGCGTCGACGCGCCAGACGCGGTCGCAGGCGATCCTGCTGGACGAAGGCAAGGGCGCTTTCCCGCACGTCGACGAGGATCGCAACGAGTTTGCGTTCAACCTGCACGTCATCAATTCCGACGGCTCGGGTCTCGAGCAGGTGACCTTCAACCAGAGCCACGACCTCGATCCCGCCGTGCTGGACGATGGCCGGGTCGTGTTCAGCCGCTGGGACGGCGCCCGTCCGAATGACGGCGTCGATCTCTATGTCATGAACCCGGATGGTTCGAACCTCGAGTTGCTCTACGGCAAGCAGAGTCACAACACCGGCCCCGATGGCGACACCATCCAGTTTACGCAACCCCGTCAACTCGAAGACGGCCGCATCATGGCGCTGATCCGCCCGTTCACCGATTCGGAAGGCGGCGGCGAGTTGATCACCATCGATACGGCGCAGTACCTTGAAAACACGCAGCCGACGGCGCCGAACATCGGCGTTCTCAGCGGTCCGGCGCAGGCGGATGCAACGATCAACGAAGTGCTGACGCAGGCGGGCCCGTCACCGGGCGGCCGCTACGGGTCTGCGTACCCGATCCAGGACGGCACCGGGCGACTGCTCGTCAGCTGGAGTCAGTGCCGCCTGATCGAGGTCACCGAGGACTTCGGCGACCCCCTGGTGCCGCCGCGCATCGTGCCCTGCACGGACGAGCGGCTCGCAGCCATCGTCACCATCGACCCGGACAACCCCGTTACGCCGGCGCTCGGCAGCTTCATCGTCGCGCCGCCGCTTTACGGCATCTGGATGTACGATCCGCGTGACGACACGCAGTTGCCGGTGGTGCCCGGGGAAGAGGGCATCATGGTCAGCGAGGTCGTCGCCGCAGACCCGCGTACCACGCCGCCGACGATCCTCGACGGAAGCAACGACTTCCAGCTCGATCCGACCCTCGCCGAGAACGGCGAGGCGGTCCTGAACATCCGCAGCGTCTACGATTTCGATGGCGCCGCGGTGGCAGATATCAATGCACTGGCCGACCCGGCGCAAACGCTGGCCGCGGACCGGCCGGCGCGATTCCTGCGCATCGTCAAGGCGGTATCGCAGCCGGACGACGATCTGCTGGACATCGACAACACCGCGTTTGGCATCAGCCGCGCGAACGGCATGCGCGAGATCGTCGGCTACACGATGATCGAGCCCGACGGTTCAGTCATGTTGAAGGTGCCGGCGAACACCGCGTTGCAGGTCAGCGTGCTCGATGAGGACGGCAAGCGGATCACGTCGCGGCACCGCAACTGGATATCGCTGGTTCCCGGACAGGAGCTCGAGTGCAACGGTTGCCACGTGCAGAACAGCGGACTGTCGCACGGGCGGCGCGACGCATTCGACTCGGCCTGGGCCGGTGCACAGACGGCGGGCGTCGAATTTCCGAACACGGACCCGCGATGGTTCGTCGGGGATATCGGCGAGACGATGGCCGAGGTGCGCGCGCGCGTCACGTGCACGAACGACGGCTGCTCGTCACTCGAACCCTCGATGAATGTCGTGTATCGCGACGTGTGGTCGGCCGATCCGGCGGTCGCGGCGCAGAATCCCGACATCGACATGCTTTATACCGACCTGACGACCGCGCTCCCGACGAGCATCGGTTGCGCTCAGGACTGGTCGCCGAATTGCCGCTCGGTCATCAATTACGAAACCGTCATTCATCCGCTGTGGAGCCAGCCGCGTCTCGTGTTCGACGACGTCGGCAACCCGGTCGTTGACCCGGTGACCGGCTTGCAGGTGAACGACAACTGCCTCAATTGTCACACGCCCGTCGATGCGGCGGGTGTCGTGCGTGTGCCCGCCGGGCAGCTCGAACTTCAGGATGGTCTGTCACCCGACGAGCCCGACCACTTCCATGCCTATCGCGAACTGTTAGTTACTGATAATCTTCAGGAAGTGGTAAACGGCGCGCTCGTCGACGCCCAGCAGCAGGTGGGAGTCGACATTGATGGCAACCCCATTTTTGAGCCGATCCCGATTGCGTCGCCAGCCACGATCGCTGGGGCAGCGGCATCTGACGATTTCTTCGACCGGTTCGAAGACCCCACCGATGTGCATTACAACATCTTGTCCATAGCGGAGAGACGCCTAATAGCGGAATGGTTAGATGTCGGAGCCCAGTACTACAACAACCCATTCGACGCCCCGGCCAACTAACTTATTTTGGGTCGCATGCCTGGCGTTAATTGCGCTGCAGGCCATCTTCCCCGGACAAGCTGAGGCCGCCAAGGAGCATCGCAGAGTGGCGGTCGCCGATCCGTATCTGGAAATGCATACGGGTCCGGCCCGTGGTTATCCTGTTTTCCACGTCGTCGATCGCGGTGAGTCAGTCGAAATCATCAAGCAGCGCACGGACTGGTTCCTGGTGCGTGACGCAGACGGTGACGAAGGCTGGGTGGACCAGGCGCAGATGGAACTCACCCTGAACCCGGACGGGTCGGAAGTCGATTTCCAGCGTGCGAACCTCGAGGACTTCACGAATTCGAAGTGGGAGATCGGCGCGCTGGCGGGCGATTTCGGCGGCGCCAACATCGTCTCTCTCTACGGCGCGTACTCGCTCAACCCCCATGTCTCCCTGGAAGCATGGGGTTCACAGATTTTGGGTAATTTTTCGAATGGCTGGATGGCAAGTGTTAACGTCGTTCATGAAACGTGGCCAGACTGGCGCGTGTCGCCGTTCTTTACCCTGGGCGCTGGCTATATTCGTACCGAGCCGAAGTCGACGATTATCCAGGGCGAGGACCGCAACGACCAGATAGGCCATGCCGGCGCCGGATTTCGCGTTTACATGACGCGGCGATTCGTGTTCCGGGCGGAATACAAGACGTATGTCGTATTCACGAGCCGTAATGACAACGAGGAAGTAGAAGAATGGAAAGTCGGTTTCGCGTTCTTTTTCTGATCCTGGCAGCGCAACTGGTGCTGTCGGGATGCGCGGCCACGAAGAACCTGTTCGGGTTCGGTCGCGACGAGGCGCCGCCGCCGACTGCGGAGTCGCCCGGGCAGGTCATCGACCCCGAGGTCGAGAGGCGCGAGATCAAGGAGCCGAAGATCGACAAGGAGAACTTCGAGATCGGCGCGTTCGCGGGGATCATGAGCATCGAGGATTTCGGCACGGATCTCGCCTACGGCGTCAGGCTTGCTTATCACCTGACGGAGGGATTCTTCGTCGAAGGCACAATCGGCCAGTCCGAGGCGGGGCTGACGAGTTTCGAGGAACTGAGTGGCGGCGCGCGGCTTTTCGATGACCGCATGCTGACCTACTACAACATGAATCTCGGCTACAACATCCTGCCGGGCGAAGGCTTTATCGGTGAGAAGCGCGCGTACAACACGCAGTTCTACCTGATCGGAGGCCTCGGCTCGACCGAGTTCGCGGACGATGACCGCTTTACG
>Ga0316194_10003820_pt1 | contig 10458 bp, 9 predicted proteins | sample CroRivsedime1_MG_FD_204936 | JGI IMG/M metagenome (GOLD analysis project Ga0316194, IMG submission 204936) | Coastal sediment microbial communities from Maine, United States - Cross River sediment 1 | ecosystem: Environmental > Aquatic > Marine > Coastal > Sediment | place: USA: Maine... | reverse complement strand
GGGCTTCTATGCCGGCCAATGGTTCTGGAGTGGCCCTCCCCCCGCCGAGCCCGTTGTAGCAACCCGGCAGCTTGTTGAAGAGTTGCCCGACTTTACCCTGACCGATCTGGACGGCCGGGAGCGGAATATTCGTGAATGGTCTGGACAGCCACTGCTGCTGAACTTCTGGGCCACCTGGTGCGCCCCCTGTCTGCGCGAGATGCCCCTGCTGCAAACCCTGCACCAGGAGAGCCCGGGCGGGCTGCAGGTCATCGGCATTGCGGTGGACCGGGCTCCGGCGGTGGAGAGCTTTATCGGCGAAGCCGGTGTGACCTACCCAATCCTGATCGGGCAGCAAAAGGCCATTGAAGCAGCCGAAAGCTTCGGCCCGGAATTCATTGCCCTGCCCTTTTCCATCCTGATCGCCGCCGACGGGGCCGTCATCGGCATGGAGGCCGGCGAACTGGAAGTCGACGAACTGCGCAGCCTGGCCGGGCTGATCACTGAACTCAGTGCCGGGCGCCTGACGGCGGAAGGGGCCAGAGAACAGTTTCCCGGTAGCTAATTGTCTGGATTTAGTAGCGAAAATCATTAAACTCGCCGCTATCTTGCTTCGGAAGAAATTCCACCCATGGCGCGCCTGCTACTACTTAACGGCCCGAATCTGAACCTGCTGGGGACCCGGGAACCCGCGGTCTACGGAGCCGGCACCCTGGCAGATATTGAACGCCGGGTTAGCGACGAGGCCACCCGCCTGGGTCACCAGCTGGACTTTCTGCAAAGCAACGCCGAATCTGAGCTGGTGGACCGGGTGCAGGCCGCCGCCGGCAATACAGCATTCATCCTGATCAATCCCGGTGCGCTGACACATACCAGCGTGGCCCTGCGCGACGCCTTACTGGCTGTTGCCATACCCTTTATTGAAATTCACATCAGTAACGTACACGCGCGTGAATCCTTTCGTCGCGAATCCTATTTTTCAGACATTGCTGTGGGCACCATTAGCGGGCTCGGTGCGCTGGGTTACGAACTCGCGCTGCGGGCCGCCCACGAGCATGTTCAGCAATCACCGCAAGCCTGAGTCGAGGAACTAACCATGGACATCCGCAAGGTCAAGAAGCTGATCGAGTTGCTGGACGAATCCGGCATCGCGGAGATTGAAATTACTGAAGGCGAGGAAAGTGTGCGCATTAGCCGGTATCCGACCGGTGGTGTGCAATACGCCGCACCGGCGGCAGCTGCTCCGCTGCCCGTGGCCGCCGCACCGGCAGCAGCCGCTCCGGAAGCTGCCAGCCCTGCCCCCGAACGTGTTCAGGGCACCGAAGTCCTGGCACCTATGGTAGGCACTTATTACTCGGCCGCCTCGCCCGACGCCCAGCCCTATGTGCACGTGGGCGACGAGGTCACAGCCGGCGATACCTTGTGCATCATCGAAGCGATGAAGATGATGAACAATATCGAGGCAGAGACCTCGGGAAAAATCGTTGCCATCCAGGCTGAGAACGGACAGCCCGTGCAATACGGCCAAGTCCTGTTCATCATTGACTAAGCCCGGCGAAGTCCAAATGCTTGAAAAAATTCTGATTGCCAATCGCGGTGAGATCGCGCTGCGAATTCTGCGCGCCTGTCACGAACTGGGCATCAAGACCGTTGCTGTGCATTCCACAGTAGATGAAAACCTGAAACACGTGCTGCTGGCCGATGAGTCAGTCTGCATCGGCCCGGCGCCTTCCGCCGAGAGCTACCTGAACATGCCGGCCATTATTTCGGCGGCGGAAGTCACAGACGCCCAGGCTATTCACCCAGGTTATGGCTTCCTGTCAGAGAACGCCGACTTCGCAGAGCGCGTTGGCAACAGCGGCTTTGTATTCATTGGCCCGACCCCGGAAGTGATCCGAATCATGGGTGACAAAGTAGCCGCCATCCGCGCCATGAAGGCGGCCGGAGTCCCCTGCGTACCCGGCTCCGATGGCCCCCTGGGCGATAACGCGGAAGAAAATATGCGCATGGCGCGGGCCATTGGTTACCCGGTCATCATCAAGGCATCCGGCGGCGGTGGCGGCCGCGGTATGCGGGTGGTGCGAACCGAAGCATCCCTGATCAACTCCATTACCCTGACTCGCTCGGAAGCCCGCGCCGCTTTTAACAACGACGTGGTCTACATGGAGAAATACCTGGAGCGGCCACGCCATATTGAGATCCAGGTGCTGGCTGACGGTCAGGGCAAAGCCATTCATCTGTTCGAACGTGACTGCTCCATGCAGCGCCGGCATCAGAAAGTGCTGGAAGAAGCCCCGGCGCCCGGCATTACGCCGGAACAACGCGAGACCATTGGCAAACGCTGTGTCGATGCCTGCCTGAATCTTGGCTATCGCGGTGCGGGGACTTTCGAATTCCTCTACCAGGACGAAGAATTTTATTTCATCGAGATGAATACGCGCTTGCAGGTCGAGCACCCGGTAACGGAAATGATCACCGGCGTGGACCTGGTGAAAGCACAGTTACGAATCGCTGCCGGCGAACCCCTGGACATACGCCAGGAGGACCTGACGCTGCGTGGGCATTCCATTGAATGCCGCATCAATGCGGAGCATCCCAAGACCTTTGTGCCCTCACCCGGCCGGGTCAGCCTCTGGCATCCGCCCGGCGGCCCCGGCGTGCGCGTGGACAGCCACCTTTACAGCGGCTATGAAGTGCCACCGAACTATGACTCCATGATCGCCAAACTGATTACCTACGGGGACACCCGGGAATCGGCCATCGCCCGCATGCGTGTGGCTTTATCGGAAATGGTCATCGAGGGCATCACCACCAATATTCCCCTGCATCAGGAAATCTGCCAGCACGCCGCATTCCAGGCCGGCGGCACGGACATTCACTATCTGGAAAAACGGCTCGGCATCTAGCCTGGCTGCTGACCACGGTGGACTGGCTGCAGGTTCGTATCGAACTGGGGCGACTTGATCCCGCTCCGGTGGAAACCGCCCTGCTGCAACTGGGTGCCGCGGCGATTGAGTATCGCGATGCCGGCGATGAACCCATCCTGGAGCCCGCGCCGGGCACCACACCCCTTTGGCAGGAAGTGTGTCTGAGCGCCTTGCTCGACCCGGCCACACCGCCGGAACAGATTCGCCAGTTCATCGGCCTGGCAGTGGCCCCGGCAGCCACCCCGCCAATTGAATTTACCCCCCTTGCCGACCGTGACTGGGTCGGCGACTTTCGGGCCGCTCTCACGCCCATGTGCTTTGGCAGCGGCTTGTGGCTGTTGCCCACCGATGCCGACACCCCGCCGGACGCCCGGGCTGTGGTGCGACTGGAACCGGGCCTGGCCTTCGGCAGCGGGCGCCACCCCACCACCGCCTTATGCCTGGAATGGCTCGCCCGGCTCAACTGCGCCGGCCAGGTCCTGGATTTTGGCTGCGGCTCGGGCGTATTGGCGATAGCCGCCCTGGCCCTGGGTGCCCGGAAAGTCTGGGCCGTGGACATCGACCCTCAGGCCCTGGAGGCCTGCGCCCGGAATGCGGCCACTAATAAGGTCGCCGATCGCCTGATTGTCGCGGCTCCCGGGGAATTGGCGCCCGATCTGCAGGTAGATGCCCTGGTCGCCAATATTCTCAGTGGCACCCTGATCGAACTCGCACCAATCCTGTGCACAAGATTGAGGACTGGTGCCGCGATTGCCCTGAGCGGTATTCTGCCGTCACAGGCGGATGAGGTCCGCCAGCGCTTCGCGCCGTGGGTCGAGTTTGCAGCACCGCAACAACAGGGCGACTGGGTCCTGTTAGCCGGCCTCGCCCGCGCGCCACGACCACCAGACTAGGTCCTGCCATGTTCACACGCTGCCCCGAGTGCGGCACCGTTTTCAGGGTTACCGCCAATCAGCTGCGCGTCGCGCGAGGCGATGTACGGTGCGGTAATTGCGCGCACGTGTTTAACGCCATGGAGTTCCTGACGGACGAGCTGCCGGATTACGAGGTAGCCGCGGATGACGCGCAGACCCCGGCCGAAGATCCACCAGCGACCAACATCCAGCTAACCGGCCAGGACCTTGAGTCCCTGGAGTTTGACGCACCCGAGCAAACCTGGTCTGAGTTTTTCATCGAGGCTCGCGCCGTCGCCGGCGACATTGCCCTGGATGGCGAGCTGGAAGCCATCACGGCAGACCCGGAAGAATGGAAGTCCATGCTGGCGGAGATCGGCATGGATGAAAAAGGCATCACCCGCTATATCGACACTGACAACTCAGCTGAGGCCACGAACGAAACTCCCGCCCAGGAAACGGCACCGGCATCGTCCGACGCAGACGCGGATGTAGAGGTAGACGCAGACGCAGACGACGATGGCCCCACCGGCGAATACCCCGGGCCAGCCTATGTCGGGGAATCATGGAAACCTTCTGTCGCTGACGAGCCGCCCGCCGATATGCAGACTGAGGATCTGCAGGAAACAGATACCAGCGACGTTGATCCGATAGTCATGGACGCCGCCGCCTTTGGCGCCAAAGACTTCGACGCCAAAGCCTTTGACGAAGTTGCTGAAGTAATCGAGATGTCTGCCTTTGCACAGGAGCCATCCCTGGATGCAGACCTGCCCCCGTGGACAGGCCTGGAGACGGAGACGGAAACTGAACAAGAGCAGTCACCCAGCCATTGGCTGCGCTGGGCCGGCATCGCTCTGATCCTGTCCGCCACCCTGGCAGCCCAACTGATGCACTATTCGCGCGACGCACTGGCAGCTCATCCTCGCTATGGCGAAATAGTCCGCGACTTCTATGCGCGCCTGGACAAACGCCTTTACCCGACGTGGGCCTTGTCCGCCTTCTCGGTGCGGCGCAGTGAGGCATTGGCGGGCGGCACAGCACCCAATGCGCTGGACATCAAGGCTGCGGTCGAAGTGGGTGGTGCCTACCCCGTCGGCCTGCCCCTGCTGCGGGTCACCCTGCGCGACCAGTGGGCCAATACTGTGGGCAGCCGCATTTTTATGCCGGCCGAATACCTGGCGGCGGAGTTGCCGCCCATTGTGCCGCCAGGCACGCGAATTCCAGTCATGCTGAGCCTGGCAGATCCCGGCACTACCGCCCGCGGCTACGAGGTAGACCTGTGCCTGCCCAGACGCCAGAGCGGGCTTGAATGTCAGCGCGCCCAGCGACCCTTGCGGCCATGAGCCAGGCCTTGCGTATCGGGCCGGTAGCCCTGCCCGGATGTGCGCTCCTGGCCCCCATGGCCGGCATTACCGATGCACCATTCCGGACTCTTTGCCGGGCCTGGGGCGCCAGCCTGGCGGCCAGCGAAATGACCACCGCGGATGTGCGGCTTTGGCAAACAGAAAAAAGTCGGCGCCGCCTGGATTTCGGCAACGAGCCTGCGCCCCATGTCGTGCAGATCGCCGGCAGTGAACCGGTGATGATGGCCGCAGCGGCGCGGCGCGCAGTTCAGCACGGTGCTGCCATCATCGACATCAATCTGGGCTGCCCGGCAAAAAAAGTTTGCCGGCGGCTGGCGGGATCGGCTCTGATGCAAAACCCGGAACTGGTCGCCAGAATTCTTGCTGCCGTGACCGCAGCTGTCAGTATTCCCGTCACTTTAAAGATGCGCACGGGCTGGGATATTGCAAACCGCAATGGTGTGGCGATTGCGCGCCTTGCAGAACAATCAGGCATTGCAGCCCTGGCGGTGCACGGCCGCACGCGCGCTTGCGCGTATCGAGGTGAAGCGGAGTACGCGACGATCGCTGCAATTAAATCTGCCGTTGCAATTCCCGTGTTTGCCAACGGCGACATTAATGATCCGAAGAAAGCTGCGCAGGTTCTTGAACATACAGGGGCAGACGGCGTGATGATTGGTCGCGGTGCACGCGGCAAGCCTTGGTTGTTTGAACAAGTCAACACTTACCTGGAGAAAAAAATTCATTTACCTGCACCCTCGGTGCAGGAAAGAAGTGATATAGTCCTCGGCCACCTTGATGCCATGTATCGTTTTTACGGTAAAGACTCTGGCTTAAGGGTGGCAAGAAAGCATCTTGCCTGGTATGTCGCGGACATCGCTTGCGGAGAAAATTTTCGCAAACGCGTCGTCAGAGCCACGACCACCGAAGAACAGATGCAAATCACAAGAAAGTTTTTTGCCGGCTGCGATCTTTGGGGGGACGCGCCGTCGGTGCTGGAATCCCCCCGGTGCTTGTGCAGTGGCGACAACCAATTCCAACAAAACTTCGGGCACTAAGGCCCTACGTAAAACTTCCCGACAGTTAGCCAGTCATCGCAAGCGCCCGCTGCGTGAATTTACGGGTGAAGTGATCGCTCGCTACTTCAAGGACCTCAATGGCCACAAGCCGGCGGAACTTTATGGCCTGGTGCTGAGTGAAGTAGAGCCCCCGCTGTTCGACGCGGTCATGGGCTATACCGAAGGCAATCAAACCCGTGCCGCAGAAATTCTCGGCATCAGCCGGGCGACCCTGCGCAAGAAACTCAAGCAGTATCATCTCCGCGGTTGAGCCGACACGACATCCGGGCATCCTTCCTATGCGTCAAATTCAACGCGCTCTGTTAAGCGTCTCTAATAAGGATGGCCTGGTGCCTCTGGCTCAGGCTCTGGCCGACCAGGGCGTGGAAATCCTCTCGACGGGTGGCACGGCTCGCAGCCTGTCCGACGCCGGAATCGCAGTCACGCCGGTCAGTGAAGTCACAGGCTTCCCGGAGATCATGGATGGCCGCGTCAAAACGCTGCATCCGCGCATTCACGGCGGCCTGCTCGGGCGACGCGACCAGGATGACGCCGTAATGAGCGAGCACGGCATTCCTGCCATCGATCTGCTGGTGGTGAATCTCTACCCCTTCGAGGCTACGGTGGCCCGCCCCGGCTGCACCGACGCCCAGGCTATTGAAAACATCGACATCGGCGGGCCGGCGATGATTCGGGCCGCGGCCAAAAATCACGCCTTCGTCACGGTGGCCGTTGATCCAGACGACTATGAGCTGATCATCGGCGAACTAGCTGAGAAAAAGGGGGCATTGTCGTCGATCACCCGCCGGCGCCTGGCCACTAAGGCCTACGCACACACTTCAGTCTACGACGCAGCCATCTGGAATTATCTGCAGCAGGATCAGGCCGACGACCCGCTCCCGCAAGAACTGCCCATCGGCCTGCGTCGCGACTCTGTGCTGCGTTACGGGGAAAACCCGCATCAGCAAGCTGCCCTCTACCGCCTGCCCCAGGCAGCGCCGGGCTCCCTGATCAGCGCCCGGCAGCACCAGGGCAAACCGTTGTCTTTCAATAATCTGGCGGATGCCGATGCGGCCCTGGAATGCGTCAAGGCGCTCAGCGGCACAGCCTGCGTCATCGTCAAACATGCCAACCCCTGTGGGGTCGGGCTCGGCAAAAGCTTGCGCGAAGCCTACGACAAGGCCTATGCCACGGATCCAACCTCTGCCTTCGGCGGCATCATTGCCTGCAACGAACCGGTAGACGGCGAGCTGGCCGCAGAAATCGTGGCCCGGCAGTTCCTCGAGGTCATCGTCGCACCGAGCTTCGCGGCTGACGCCCTGACGGCATTCGCAGCCAAAAAGAATATCCGGGTGCTGGCCACCGGCCCGCTGGCGCCGACACCAGCCGGCCGGCGGGTGCAACAGATTGAAGGCGGCATCCTGGTGCAGGACAAGGACACTGCGCCCGTGGACACCGCCAGTCTGAAGATCGTCAGCAAGCGACAGCCCAGCCCCGGCGAAATGGAAGACGCGCTGCTGGCCTGGCAGGTCGCACGCTTTGTGAAATCCAATGCCATCGTCTATTGCCATGCGGGCGCCACCCTCGGGGTCGGCGCCGGGCAAATGAGCCGGGTGGTCAGCACCCGCATAGCCGCCATGAAAGCCGCGGATGCCGGGCTTGAGGTTAAGGGGTGCGCCATGGCCTCCGATGCCTTCTTCCCGTTCCGGGACGGTATTGATACTGCGGCCGAATACGGCATTGGCGTGGTCATTCAACCCGGCGGTTCCATGCGGGACCAGGAAGTTATCGACGCGGCCGATGAACATGGCATGGCCATGATCTTCACCGGCACGCGACATTTCCGACACTGACGAGGAGTCGCGCGTGAAAGTGATGGTCGTGGGTGGCGGTGGCCGCGAACATGCCCTGGCCTGGAAGCTGGCGCAATCGCCGCGGGTTACAGAAGTTCTGGTTGCCCCGGGCAACGCCGGCACGGCTCTGGAGCCCGGCGTGCGCAACCTGGATGTCCCCGCCGACGACCCGGCGGCTTTACTGACGGCAGCCCAGGCTGAAAATGTCGAGCTGACGGTGATCGGCCCTGAAGCGCCGCTGGTGGCCGGCGTCGTGGACCTGTTCCAAAGCGCCGGGCGCCGGTGTTTTGGCCCCAGCGCAGAGGCCGCCCAGCTGGAAGGCTCCAAAGCCTTCACCAAGGAATTTTTGTTCCGGCACAAAATCCCGACTGGCGCGTCGGCCACCTTCAGCGGCACGGCAGCAGCACTGACCTATCTGCATCGCTGCGGCACCCCCATTGTGATCAAGGCCGATGGACTGGCGGCCGGTAAAGGCGTCATTGTCGCGCACGACCTGGAAACGGCCGAAGCGGCCATTCGCAGCATGCTCGATGAGGGCAAATTCGGCGATGCCGGCGCGCAGGTCGTCATTGAAGAATTCCTCCAGGGCGAGGAAGCGAGCTTTATTGCTGTGGTGGACGGAAAAAATATCCTGCCCCTGGCGACCTCACAGGATCACAAGGCCCGCGATAACGGAGATACCGGCCCGAACACCGGCGGCATGGGTGCCTACTCACCTGCCCCGGTGGTAACGCCCGAGATTCAAGCGCGCATCATGCGCGAAGTGATGGAGCCGGCTGTAGCCGGCATGGCCGCCGACGGTTATCCCTACACCGGTTTCCTGTACGCCGGCATCATGGTGATGCCCGACGGCACACCCAAAGTGCTGGAATTCAATTGCCGCTTCGGTGACCCGGAAACCCAGCCCATCCTGTTCCGCCTGCAATCAGACCTGGTGGACCTGATCGACGCGGCCCTTGACGGTCAGCTCAACGGCGTCACAGCGCAATGGGACGAACGCGTTTCCCTCGGCGTGGTCATGGCCGCCGGCGGCTATCCGGATGCTTACCGAAAAGGTGATGAAATTCATGGCCTGCCGAGCGCTCCGCCGGCACATCTGAAAGTGTTTCACGCGGGCACCCGACTGGAGAATGACCGGGTGCTGACCAACGGCGGCCGGGTGCTGTGTGCTGTAGCCCTGGGTGCGGATACCGCGCAGGCGCAGCAAGAAGCTTATGGCCTGGTCGGCCAGATAAAGTGGCAGGACGCCTACCACCGAGATGACATCGGTTACCGAGCCGTAGCGCGAGAAAGCTCCGCCAAAGGCTAAGTCGTGCGCCGGCCCCTGCGGGCCAGGCGCTGACCTGACTCAGCGTTTCATGGACTCAAAGAACAAGGCGTTGGTCTTGGTGTCTTTCATCTTGCCGAGCAGAAACTCCACCGCAGCGAGCTCGTCCATCGGGTGCAGCACTTTGCGCAATAGCCACATCTTCTGCAGTTCGTCTTCCGCGGTGAGCAGATCCTCACGCCGGGTACCGGAACGATTGATGTTGATAGCCGGGTAGACACGTTTCTCGGCAATCCGGCGATCCAGGTGGATCTCCGCGTTACCCGTGCCTTTGAACTCTTCGTAAATGACGTCGTCCATCTTTGAACCGGTATCGATCAGAGCCGTGGCCAGAATCGTCAAGCTGCCACCCTCTTCAATGTTGCGCGCAGCGCCGAAGAATCGCTTGGGCCGGTGCAGGGCGTTGGCGTCCACACCACCGGTCAGCACCTTGCCTGAAGACGGCACCACCGTGTTGTAGGCGCGGGCCAGGCGGGTGATGGAATCCAGCAAAATCACCACATCAAGCTTGTGCTCGGCCAGGCGCTTGGCTTTTTCGATGACCATTTCGGCCACCTGCACATGGCGACTGGCAGGCTCATCAAAAGTACTGGAGACGACTTCGCCGCGCACCGTGCGCTGCATTTCCGTGACTTCCTCGGGCCGCTCGTCGATGAGCAACACAATCATGTAGGTCTCGGGATGGTTCGCCGTGATGGACAGGGCAATATTCTGCAGCAGCATGGTCTTACCGGCCTTGGGCGGCGAGACGATCAGGCCGCGCTGGCCCTTGCCGATAGGTGCCACCAGGTCGATGATGCGGGCCGTCAGGTCTTCCGTGCTGCCATTGCCCTGCTCCAGCTGCATGCGCTGATTCGGGAACAGCGGTGTCAGATTCTCGAACAGCACCTTACTGCGAGCATTCTCCGGCTGATCCAGATTGATCTCGCTGACCTTCAGCAAAGCGAAGTAGCGCTCGCCTTCTTTAGGTGGGCGAATCAGGCCGGAGACCGTGTCACCGGTGCGCAGATTGAAGCGCCGGATCTGGCTGGGCGATACGTAAATATCGTCCGGGCCGGCCAGGTAAGAACCGTCCGCG
>Ga0316194_10003818_pt1 | contig 10461 bp, 7 predicted proteins | sample CroRivsedime1_MG_FD_204936 | JGI IMG/M metagenome (GOLD analysis project Ga0316194, IMG submission 204936) | Coastal sediment microbial communities from Maine, United States - Cross River sediment 1 | ecosystem: Environmental > Aquatic > Marine > Coastal > Sediment | place: USA: Maine... | reverse complement strand
GACCACCGACACTGGAATCGAAACCGAGATGATGAGGGTCTTCTTGACCGATCGCAGAAAGAAGTAGAGCACCAGGATCGCGAGCAGCCCGCCGTAGAGCGCCGTCTCCAGGACCTCGCGCACCGCTTGCCGGATATAGCGCGCCTGGTCGGTGATAACGTCCATCTTCAAATTCGGGTCGAGCCGATTGAGCTCGTTGCGCAGGCTGCCGAGACGGGCCGTGACCGCATTGGAGACGGTCACCGTGTTGGTGCCGCCCTCTTTGTAGATCGCCAGCTCGACCGACTCGGCGCCGTCGATACGCGTGATGATCTCGCGCTCCTTGTGGCCGGTGTAGACCCGAGCCACGTCGGAGAGCCGGACAATTGCGTTGCCGGTGCGCTGAACAACGATCGATCGCATGTCCTCGGGTCGCACGAACTCGTTGAGGGTCCGGACCAGGTACTCGGTGTGGCCGTCGCGCAGGCTGCCACCGGTGATGTTGACGTTCTCGGCCGCCAATCGGCTGGCGATCTGTCCGACCGACAGACCGAGCGAGGCCAGCTTGCGCTCGTCGAGATCGACCTGGATCTCCTCCTCGAGACCGCCGGAGACCACAACCGCTGCGACGCCCTCGATGCGCTCGAGCGCTCTTTTGATGTCCTCTTCGCCAAGGAATCGCAGCCGGGCGAGCTCGTCCGAGCCGTAGAGCCCAATGCGCATGATGGGGTCGAGGGAGGGGTCGTACTTCAGGAGCACCGGCAGCTCGGCGTCCATTGGCAACCGCACGCGGTCGAGCCGGTCACGGACGTCGAGGGCGGCGAAGTCCATGTTGGTGTCCCACGCGAACTCGAGGGTCACTTCGGATACGTCCGCTCGGGAAGACGAGGTCACGCGAACGACGTTGTTGACCACCCCGACCGCGTTCTCGATCGGGCGAGTCAGCAGGCTTTCGATCTCGACTGGTGCCGTGCCCTCGTAGGTGGTGCGGACGGTGAGCGACGGGTATGAGATGTCGGGCAGGAGATTGACCGCCAGGTTGCGGAAAGCCACGACGCCGAAGACCACCGCCGCCACCGAGAAGATGAAGACTGAAACGGGCCTGCGGATAGAGAGGTCGACGATTTTCATTTCAAACGACCGTTGTCCGACGAGCGCACGAAAAACCACAGAGACACAGAGGCACAGAGCCGCCCACCGCCCACCCACACAGAGAATCTTCTAAATGGGCGGGAACCCGTTTCAGCGAGCGAGCGATCACTCAAATGATCTCCTCTGTGATCCCTCTGTGTCTCCGTGACTCTGTGGTTCATGAGCCGCTGCCGTTGTTTCCACGAACCTGCTTAATGATCTCGTCGATGCGTTCATCGGTGAGACCGAACTGCTTCATCCGTTCTTTGATCTGTTCGAGCTCCTCCGGAGAGGCCTCCTTGATGCGTTGAGCCATCATCGGCGGAATTTCACCGTCCGCGGCCTGTCCCATGCCCCCGCCACTGCCGCCGCCCTCGCCACGTTGCCCGCGGCCGGCGCCCGGGCCGCCGCCTTCACGCATCTGTTGCAGCCGTTGCTCGATTTCTTCGTCCGACATCCCGCGTTCCTTCATCCTCTGGCGCATTTTCTCAATCGCCTCGGGAGGTGGCCCAGAGGGCTCGTCGGCCGCTGCCGCGGGCGCCGCTGGTTGGTCGCCAATCACCGTGACCGGGGTGCCGTCAGCGAGACCATCCTGACCGACGACAATCAGAAGATCACCTTCGCCAAGCCCCTCGAGTACCTCCACCAGATTCTCGGACCGCAGCCCGAGCCGCACCTCGCGGCGCTCGGCGTCATCACCAGATTTGACAAAGACAGTGTCGCCGAGCGAGTCGAGCACAAGCGCGTCCCTCGGGATCACGATCGCATCGTCATGGGTGTCGGTCTGGAGGTAGACCGAGGTGAACATCCCGGGTCGCAGCTTGCCCTGGCCCTCGACCTCGAGGGTCACCGTGAAGGTTCCGGTGGCGGCGTCGACCGTCGGCCGAAGCCTTGCGACCTCGGCCGAGAAGCTGTCACCCGGGTAGGCCTCAACCCGGATATGTGCGGGTTGGCCGATTCGGATACGCGGGATGTCCTTTTCCGGAACCTCGACCCGGCACAAGAGCGGTGTGAAGTCGGAGATTCGGAAGAGCGTCGCCCCGGGGGTGACGTACTGTGCAAGCTTGATATCCCGGGTGACGACCAGGGCGTCGAAAGGCGCCGTGATTTCGGTATAGGCCAACTGGATCTCAGCGCTTTCGAGCTGGGCTTCGGCCGAGCTCAGCTTGGACAGCGCGGTGTCGTAGGCCTCCTGGCTGACCAGCCCCTCGTCCCACGAGTTCTTCGCACGGTCAAAGGCTAATTTCGCCTCGTCGTGGGCAACCTTCGAGATCGCGACCTGGTTCTTCGCCTCGCGTTCGTCGATACGCGCGATCAGTTGGCCGGCGCGGACCAGACGACCTTCCTCTGTGGCGATCTCAGTCACGGGCCCGGAGGTGCGGGCGACGATGTCGACCTCGTTCTCGGCCTCGAGGGTGCCGTTGGTCTCGAGGTATTGGGAAATCGAGCGCCGCGGAACGGACTCGACCTGGACCGGGACCGCCGCCGATGGTGGACCGCCGCCCATCATGCCACCCATGCCCGGGGTTCTGCCGCCGCCCTCACTGCGTTTGGCGTCGTCAGAACCGCCACAGGCGGAGAGAGAAAGAAGAATGATCGAGAGGGCTGCGAGCTTGTATTTCATGGGTTTTTCCGGAGGGTATTGGTTGCGTTGATGGTGCCATCGGGCACGGAGACGGAGACGGGCACGGGGGCGGCCCCGAGGGCCGCCGAGGCGATGCGGCGGACAAAGTTGGAGAGGTCGTCGATCAGCGAATACACGGTGGGGATGACCATCACTGTGAGAAAGGTGGAGGTGGTGAGGCCGCCGAGGATTACCAGACCCACCGGCGCCCAGAAAGCCGCGCGCCCGTCGGGAGCGCCGAAGACGCTCGGAAGGAAGTAGCCGGCGACCATCGGGGACAGCCCGAGCACCGTGGTCATCGCGGTCATCAGGATCGGCCGCAGGCGGTGGCGGCCGCCGAGGACGATCGCCTCGTCGCGCGGCAGGCCCTGGCTGCGCAGACGGTTGATGTGATCGACCAGGACGATGGCGTTGTTGACGACAATGCCGGCGAGGATGATGAGGCCCATGTCGGAGCTCGAAGATCGGGCCTGGCCGGTGAGGGTCATGATGATGCCGACACCGATAAACGCGAAGGGCACCGAAAACATGATCGTGAACGGCTGGGCAAAGCTTTCGAAGAGCGACGCCATCACCATGTAGATCAGCACCAGGGCGAAGAGCAGCAGGAAGAGGGCTTCTCCGGCGTCCTGCTCGCCCCGCATCCAGTCCTCGCCCTCCACCACCTCGTAGCCGGCGGGAAGGTTGAGGCCCTCGATGGCGCCCTGGGCCATTCGCTGGGCCATGAAGGCCGGAGTTCCGGTTTCGGTGTCGGCGGTGACCGTGATCATGGATTGGCGGTCGATGCGCTCGATCGAACGCGCGCCCCGCGCGGTCTCGAAATCGGCGACCGCGCCGATGGTCAGTCTGCCGTCACCAAAACCAACCGGCAGCTTCTTGAGCTGATCGAGTGTCTGCCGGTCCTCCTCGCGGTGCTGGACGACGACATCGAGCTCGCGATCCTCGACCTCGAAGTAGGAAACGGCCCGCGACGACAGGGCCGAAGAAACACTTTGGCCGACCGCCTGCGACGACAGACCCGAGGCAAGGATCCGTTCGCGGTCGGGCCGCACCAGCACCTCCTCGTCCCCGCTCTCGAGGGAGGAGTCGGCGTCTCGAATCCCCGGCAGCGCCGACAGCGCTGCAACGGCTCGCTTCGCATACAGCTCGAGGATCTCGAAACGCTGGCCCCGCACCTGGATCTCGACGTTCGAGCCGGAACCGTGCCGGCCCCTCTGAGAACGGGAGAGGGTGAAGGTGACGCCGGCTCTAGTCGGCATCAGGGCCTCGATGCGGTCTCGAATCGTGCCGGTGTCGAGCTTGCTGGCTTCCTCGTCAACCAGGTAGATGTCAAAACGGTTGTCCCTGGACCACATCCGTGAGCGACCGCTGCCGCGCCGGAATGAGTGGGTGATGTTGGCGATTTCGAGCTCCTGACGGTTGTGGTCGAGGAGCGTATAGACCTCGTCGTAAAGCGACCGCTTCTGCTCCACCGAATAGCTCTTCGGGGTGTCGACCATGACCGTCAGCTGGCGTTCGAAGGAGGAACTGGAGAAGGAGCGTTCGATGTTCTGATAGAGGTGCCACGAGCCCACCAGGGCCACGATGACCGCGAAAGCGAAGGCGAGCCGGTGCCGGAGCATGAAACGGAGGGTGCTCGCATAGGCGGCCGAAAGACGGTTCCACAGTGCGCCCTCACGCTTTCGTTCGCCGCCCAGGATGCGCGCGGCCACCATCGGCACGACCGTGACTGCGACCACCAACGAGGCCGCCATCACCACGACCACCGTCAGCCCGATGTTTGTCATGAAGATGGCGAAGCGACCGCCCGAGGACAGGAAAACCATTGGCAGGAAGACGCAGACCGTGGTCAAGGTCGAGGCGGCGATCGGCAGGGCCACTTCGGAGGCCCCGTGCAGGGTCGCGGTTCGCGCGTCCTCTCCGAGGTCCTCGTGGTGTCGGAAGATCGATTCGATGACGACGATCGAGTTATCAACCAGCATGCCGATCGAAAGCATGAGGCCCATCAGCGACATGATGTTGAGGGTCAGATCGGTCCATCCCGCCTGCCGGGAGAGGTACATGAAGACGAAGGTCACGACCACGGACACCGGGATCGCGATCGCCACCAGCAAGGTACTGCGGAATCGTCGCAGGAAGAGGTACATGAAGAGCACCGCGAGGGCGCCACCGAGGAGGCCGGTGTTGCGCAACTCGTTGAGACCGTTTCGGACGTCCTCCGAATCGTCGCGGTAGATATTGATCTGGAGGCCTTCCGCGTCGGGAAGCCTCTTGATGGCCTCAATCTCCTCCTTTGCGCTGTCGATCATTCCCAGCAGATTGCCGGTCGAAGCCTTGTAGAGCTGGACGCTCAGCGCCTCCTGCCCGTTGAGGAAGTCCCACTCCTCCTGCTCGGGGTAATCCATGACCACCTCGGCGACGTCGCCGAGCCGCAGACCTCCGCCGAGGGGCAGGGCGCGAATCTCGTCAAGAGAACTGAGCTTGCCCTCGATACGGAAGAGAAAGCTCCGCGAGCCTTCGCGAACGGTGCCGGCCGATACCGCCTGGTGGTTCGAGCGGATCACCGACGACACGTCGCGGACGTCGATTCCGAGCGAGGCCATCCGGTCGGGAATGAGGTTGACCTGGATCTCGCGGGTCTCGTCGCCGCGCACCTGGACATCAGCCACTCCTTCGAGGCGCTGTAAGCGGCGTACGATGACGTCCTCGGTGAATCTGTAGAGGTGTTCGCGCGGCCAGTCCGCGCTGACGTGGAACCGCATGACCGGCCGGTTGGAGGACTGAAATCTCCGGATTCGGACTCTCTCGAGGTCGCTGGGGAGCCGGTGGCGGACCCGGTCGACGCGATCGCGGACATCGACCGCGGCGAGGTCCATGTCAGTTCCATCGACAAATCGAATGCTGACGTTACCGGAAGAGGCAGTTGAAACCGCGGTCAGGCTTTCGATGCCGTTGATGGTGCTGAGGCTGTCCTCGAGTGGTCGGACGATCAGACGCTCGGTCTCGGCCGGTGAGGACGAGGGGTAGGGGGCGTCCACGGATATGTGAGAAGACGAGAAGGTCGGCAGGAACTCCAGGGGCAACCTGTCGAGCGAAAGCCAACCCAGAACGAGCACACCGAGCACCGCCATTGCCATCGTGACCCTGCGTTCGACCGCAAAGCGGATGATCGGGTTGACCTTCATTTCCGGTGTTGCCCTCCTCGCAATTCGCTATTGAACCATGAACAACTCGGCACGAGCGCATCTTCCGAGGCAATGGAGGGTGTTCCCGGCCCCGGCATTTTTCTCAGCTCCAGCCGAAGATCACGGAGAGCACGATAAGGTTCAGAATCGCGAGAAAGAGTAGAGCCGCCTGAGCGACGATGCGTGATTCGAGGCCGCTGCGATCGGGGATATCTCGTTTCATCGAGGACCTCTTTATGTGCCCGGATGCAACGTGACGGACAGCCACTTGATCTCGGGGTCCATTTGGCCGCGCATATCTCCTCCACCTGCGCCCATTCCGCCGCCTCCACGGCCTCCTCCCTTTCCACCCGCAGCACCCATGCCACCGCCCATGCCACCGATTCCGCCTCCACCCATCCCGCTCGGCGGGCCGCCACCCATACCGCCGCCTCGGCCTCCCATGCCACCTGCGCTGCCCATCTCCTTCCTCATGGCCGCCTGCAGGGTTTCCATTTCGGCTTGCGTCATGCCGCCGATCTGGACACCGATCGCCACCTGCCGTTTCTTTGCGGGGCTCGCGTCGGCGATCTTGCCGCCAATGTCGGCGAACGGGATCTTCAGCTCGTAGCAGAAGACACCCTCGTTGAAGGCGGATGCAGCGGTCGGACCGGGGGTGTCATTCTCGTCCCTTGATTCCTTCATGCCCATCCGGATGACCGTCAGCTCGCCCGGCACCTGGCGCATGCTGGCAAGTGAGGGAGGCGGGCCGCCACGGCCGGATGCCCCCGATCCTTCGGTTTCGGCGCGATTTCGTTCTCGCCGGTCGTCCTCGTCCTCGAAATGCTCGGCGATCTGCGCGGATCCCGGATACCGAACGGCGAACTCTTCTTTCTTTTTCTTGGTCTTGCCATCGCCGTTGATCCACAGGGTGACCCCGCGCATCAGGAGCCGGCGGGCCAGCCCGTCGTCTGCAAAGCGGTACATGACATAAAGACTGCCGTCGTCGTGTGCGATCGCCGAGACGTGCAGGCTGTCCTTGAGATAGTTGATGGGGATCCCCTCCCAGTCGGAGGGGTCGCCGTCGAGCACGATGCGGTCACCGGCGGGGCTGCTCTCGACCTTTTCCGCCGCACCAGCACCTGGGCTGATGCCAACGGTGATAAGTGAAATAAGGACGGCTGCCCAGGGAGTGGAAGTCTTCATCAAAATCTCCAACGAAAAAGCGCGCGGCGACCTTCCGGCCGCCGCGCAGGAGGGAGGAGGAGAATATCAGGATGAGCGACGCCCGCCGCCGCGGCGGGCCTTTCCATTGCCGAAGCTGCCTCGCATTTCCTCGAGCTGCGCGAGCTGATCGGGGGTCAGAACTTTGAAGGCATCGGCCTTGGCCTGCCCGGCGACGACCCCCAATTTGATCTGGATTTCGTGCTGAGCCAGGGCGTGGGCGCGGAATTCCTCGGGGTTGAAGTAGGTTGGATCCTCATTTGCCGCTCGATAGGTCTCTCGACCATCACGAAGCTGCTGGGCGTACTCTTCGATTTGTGGACGTGCCGTGTCGATAATCGTCTGGATCTCGCTGAGCTGTTTGTCGCTCAGGCCGAGCTCCTCGGCCAGGCGCGGCAGCATGTGCTCGAAGAAGCGGAGCCCATGGCCGGCGTCATCGCGGCCGTTCCAACCCTGGCCTCCGCCGTGGCGTCCGTGGCCGCCTCCCCAGATACCGCCGGAACCAGTCCCGTCACCGGGGCCAGGCCCGTTCTGAGCGAAAACCGCCGTTGGTGCCGCGAGGAGAACGGCCGCTGCGATGGTCAGAATGATATTTCGTGCTCTCATGTCTACCTCCGTGTGTCGCCGCTTTCGCGGCTTTTTCGGTCATCAGGTGAAACGACCGCAACGCCTTTATTGTTGACCTTTTTGCGCAATGAAACCCATCGGTTTCGTAAAGAAAGATCAAGAGTGAAATCAGGCTGGTAGGATCGGTGAGATGGCGATCTTGATCATCGATGACGACACCGAGCTCTGCGAGCTGGTGACCGAGTATCTCGAGGACGAAGGCCTCGTGGTCGACTCGGTTCACGACGGCGTCGCTGGTGTCGAGCGGTGCCTTGCGGATGAACCGGATCTGGTGATCCTCGATGTGATGCTGCCGGGGCTCGGTGGATTTGCGGTCCTGAGCAAAATCCGTGAGACCTCGAAGGTGCCGGTCATCATGCTCACCGCGCGCGGTGAGGAGGTGGACCGGATCGTCGGTCTCGAGATGGGCGCCGACGACTATCTTCCAAAGCCGTTCAATCCCCGCGAGCTGGTCGCCCGCATCCGCGCGATCCTTCGCCGGATGGCGGGGCCAGGCGACGCCGGCGATGAGTCGGCAGTGATCAGGGTCGACGATCTGGAGATGGATATCGGGTCACGGCGGGTCAGTTGCTCCTCGGGCGAAGTCGAACTCACCGGCGCTGAGTTCGCGGTCCTCGAGACCCTGGTGCGAGCTGCCGGGACGGTGGTCAGCCGCGACGAGTTGTCGCGTCGGGCCCTGGGCCGGCGTGCGTCGGCCTTCGACCGCAGCCTCGACGTCCACCTCTCGAATTTGCGGAAAAAGCTCGGCCAATTGCCGGGTGGGGGAGAGCGCATCAAAACCGTCCGCGGCGTGGGGTATCTGTACGTCAAACCCAGCGGGAGTTCCCTGTGACCAGGTCCATCTTTTTGGTTGGATCGTCTACACCAGGCGAATCAGATGCTAGATGCTGGATGCTGGATGGAAGATATGGCGTACCGATCGGGCGGCTGAGGGGCGGGTGGGTGGATCCAGCATCCAGTATCCAGTATCCAGCATCTGCGTGGGTGGGCGGATGAAGAGCCTCTTCCTCCGCATCTTCCTCTGGTTCTGGCTGGCGATGGTGGTCCTGGGTGTGTTGCTGGTGGTGACGTCTCCCTTCTTCACCCAATCGCGATCGCGCGTCGATCGATGGCAGCAGGGAGCGGAGACCTGGGCTCAGGAACGGGTGAATCGCGCAGCACAGGCGATTGCCGAGTCCGGGATCGAGGGGTTTCAATCGCGAGGACACCGTGGACCCGGACGACGGGGCTCAGAAATCTTCCTCTTCGATGCGGATGGTCGGGAACTTCGGGACCGGGATGTCCCTGAATCGGTTGTCGATCTGGCTCGCAGGGTGGTGGAGAGTGGGTCCGAGGAAGCTGTGCGTCGTGGCGGCATGCACATGGTGGCGCGGCCCGTGACCGATCCGAAGGGTCAGTTGCTGGTCATCGTGGGAACCCTCCACCGGCCGCCGCGTCCGACCGATCTCCTCGAACCCAAAGCCCTGTGGTGGCGGCTCGTGTTGTTGGCGCTGGTGGTCGGCGCCCTCAGTCTGTGGCTTGCACGTTACCTGTCGGCGCCGGTCGGAGCGTTGCGCCGGGCGACCCTTCGCCTCAGTGCCGGTGACCTCTCGGCGCGGGTCGGGGAACCCGTCAATCGCCGGCGCGACGAGATCGGGCAGCTCGCGCGTGACTTCGACGCCATGGCGGGTCGCCTCGAAATCCTGGTCGGTTCCCAGCGACGCCTCCTGCGGGATGTCTCACACGAGCTTCGCTCACCTCTCGCAAGGTTGACAGTGGCCCTCCAGCTCGCCCGCGATCGCGAGGGCGCCCGAGCGACCGAGGCCCTCGACCGCATTGAGCGCGAGACCGGTCGGCTCGACGATCTGATCGGACAGCTCCTGCTGTTGGAACGCCTCGAGGCTCGGGCACCGGACACCGAAGCGGTGGACTTCGATCTCCGTGACCTCATCAACGAGGTAGTCGACGATGCCTCCTTTGAGGCCTCCGCCACAAAACGCGGGGTGGAGCTCGAAGCGGAATCCCGATGCCCAATGCGGGGCTATCCTTCGCTCGTCAGGAGTGCGCTCGACAACGTTCTGCGCAATGCCGTTCGCCATACCGCTGAGGAGACGGCGGTCGAGGTTTCGATCGATTGTCGAGAGGCCGGCGCCGAGATCACGATCCGCGATCACGGTCCCGGCGTATCCGAGGAACACCTCGAGACCCTCTTCGAGCCCTTCTCTCGAGTTGCCGACGCTCGCGAGCGATCGACCGGAGGCGCTGGCCTCGGTCTCGCCATCGCCCGCCGTGCGGTGGAGGTTCACAGCGGGACCGTCTCCGCCCGAAACCACCCTGATGGCGGCCTCGAGGTTTCGATTCACCTTCCGGTGACCTTGAAATCCAACTGAGTCCCCGTTCTCGTGCGGGTTCGTGCCCGAAGGGCAGGGGAGCTTTTTCGTCTATGATGGCTGCCGGGCCGACAGACCGCAGAAAGGAGCGGGTTTGGAGGATCTCGTCGACCGGAAATCGGTGAGACCGAACGGAACGAGGGAATTCGTCGCCTCCCCCTGGGCCATCCTTCCGGTCTTGATCCTTGCCGCGATGATCCTCTCGATTGGCATCGGTCACGACTACCGGCTCAAACATGAAGACAACAACGCCCTCCACGCTGCCTTCGGCCGCGCTCATGTCGGGGCGGGCCTCGGGGTGACCAAGGGCCACGACGCCTATGTCAACCGGAAGAACGGCAGG
>Ga0316194_10003815_pt1 | contig 10469 bp, 3 predicted proteins | sample CroRivsedime1_MG_FD_204936 | JGI IMG/M metagenome (GOLD analysis project Ga0316194, IMG submission 204936) | Coastal sediment microbial communities from Maine, United States - Cross River sediment 1 | ecosystem: Environmental > Aquatic > Marine > Coastal > Sediment | place: USA: Maine... | reverse complement strand
GGCCGAGCAACGCCGAGAGTACCGGGCAAACGGTGGTGCAGCTGGTGTAGATAAAGTCGATGACGACGATCTTGTCACCGATGACATCGCTGGCAAACTTGACCTGCCGGCCGTCCTGGTCGACCAGTGTCCGGTCCAGCAGATCCACCTCGGTGGACTTGGCCGGCTCGGCCGGCTTGTTGAGCATGGCCTTGTGGTGGGCGTGCGGATCGGCCTCGTCCGCGACGATAGCCTCGTGCTGGTGGTGCTCATGATCGGCCTCGCCGGCGGTGACGCACACCGGCGCCAGCCCTGTGGCAAGGAACAGCGCAATCAATTTCAACGCTGAAAAATAGTCATACTTCATATCGAATCTCCACTTCTGATACGTCCCATAGTCCCCTCTCCCTCCGGGAGAGGGTTAGGGAGAGGGGGTCGCCTTCTCCCGGAGGGAGAAGGAATTATCTAGTTATCTTTTGGTCTCTCCAGCGGGATCAGGATGGCAACTTCGCTCTCCTGCCGCAGGCGGTTGTTCTCCTCCGCCACCGCTGCCGTCATCTTCTCCCCGCGTATATGCTCGCGCAGTTGCTCGCGGACCTCGTCCAGCGGCAGCAGGCGCGCCTCCTGGCGTTCCTCCAGGCGGAGGATATGCACACCGAAGGGTGTCTCCACCGGGTCCGAGACCTCGCCCGGCTGCAGCGCAAAGGCCACTGCTTCAAAGGCCGGGACCATCTGGCCGCGGTGAAAGAAACCGGTGTCGCCGCCCTGGCCGGCGGTCGAATCATCTGAGTGCTTTCGCGCCAGCTCGGCAAAGTCCTCACCGCTGCGGGCCTGCTCCAGGATGGGGGCCATCTGCTTGCGAATCGCCGCGCGGTCATCTGTGGTACCCATGGGCTTCCAGGTCAGCAGGATATGCCGCACCCGCACCTGCTCGGGCAGGGTCAGCCGAAGCTCGTTGTCGCGGTAATAGGTTTCAAGTTCTTCATCAGACACTGTCGCGACACCGGCGCGGACGCCGTCCAGGTATTTTGCGGCCGCGATCATCCGTGCCACGTGTTCCCGGTAGCTGTCCTCGGTAAAGCCTTCACTCTCAATCCGCCGGTTGAACTCTTCGGGCGTCTTGAAGGGTTCGCTGACCTCGGCCAGGGCGGCATTGATCTCCTCGCTACTGACTTCAATGCCCTGTTGCTCAGCCGCCTGCCGGATCAGTTCCTGCTCGACCATCAGGTCCATGGCCTCGCGGCGCAGCCGGGTCAGCTTATCCAGGTGGTCTCCCCGCCCGGCGACGTTGATGCCGTAGGGACGTCGGTACTCCTGGTAGAAGGCGTTGAAGCGTTCATTGCTGATTTCGACCCCGTTCACCTGTGCCGCGATGCCGGGGTGACTGCCCTGCGCCCAAAGCAGTGCACCGGAACCCAGTGCCAACAGAGCCGCCAGCAGCCTGAACCCCGGTAACATCGCCGTCATGCCCCGTCCTCGGCCGTCGGCTGCGGCTCGGACTCCTTCACCTCGGCCGGTGCCGGTGCGCCTGTCAGGGTAAGGAAAGGCAGATCCGTATAGCTGATTTCCGAGGACTTCGATCCTACGAACACGTAGTAGGTCGCCGTACTGTCGATGTTGACGGCGGCCTCGTACAAGCCATCCCCCAGTGCCTTGGCGGGCGCCACCGTGCGGCCGCGCCCGTCGGAGCGGTAGTAGAGCACGGTCATGTCGGGGATGTCGGCGACCGGCTCGCCGTTGCGCGGGTCGGTCAGCTTGAACTTCACCGCGGCGCTGTCGCCCACCGGCACACGCCGGTCGGGGACCTGAAAGTCCACTGCAATTTTCGCCATGCTGGTCGTGAACTCCGGGTTGGGCTCCACCTTGGTGCTGAAGCAGTGCAGGAAGCGCGGCGTGTCCATCATGAAGGCGATATCGTAAGTGCCCTCGACCGGAATTTTAACCTGACTTGTGTACACCCCGGGCTCCCGCTCCCCGAGACTGCGGTCCACGATCTCGATAGCGCGGGCCTGATGGCCGTAGTTGCGGAACGCGCCCATGGGGGCGGCCATGCCCTCCATGTAGTAATGAACCGTCCCTTCCGCCTGGTTGACAATATAGCTGGCGGCCTCCTTGACCGAGGGCACGATGCTGTCGGCGATGCTGATCTGCGCAGCGGCACCCGGTGGGCTCTGGCCGGCTGGGATGTAGGTGACCGGCGGCACCGTGGGTTCGTCGAGTTCCGACAGCGGGATCAGGCCGACCTGCGCAGTGCCCAGCGAACGTATGTAGCCGTAGCCGCGGGTGAAGGTCACCTGGTAGGGCTGAGTCCCCACCTGGATGGTGTGCGCCAGCCTGTCGGTGGAAGCGTCGATGACGTAGACGTTGTGATCCACGGGGTTGACCACCATGCCCCAGCGCCCGTCCCCGGAAAAACGCATGGGTCCCAGGCCGGGCTTGGCCTCGATGCGGGCACGGATTTCCAGCTTATCGGGATCCACCACCGTGACCATACCGGTCTCGCCGTCGGCCACATACAGAGCCTTACCGAGCGACGAGAACGCCAGCGAGATGGGTACCCGCCCGGTCTCAAGGTCGGTGACCTTCTTCAGCGACTGCACCTCGATCACCGACACCGTGCCGTCATTCCGGTTGCTGACAAAGGCGTAGCGGTCGTCATCGGAAAAGGCAATTTCGTGATGGCCCTGGCCGGTGGCGATGAAGGCAACCTGTGTCAGATCCGCCGTGTCGATGACGGTAACCCCACTCTGTTCGGCCTTGCGGGCGTTATTGCCCACCCACAAATAGCGCTCGTCGCGCTGCAGGGCGGCACGGGTAGGTTGCGCTCCGGCTTCCACTTCAGCCACAACCTTGAAAGTCTCGGTATCGACCAGAGCGACTTTGTCGGCCAGCGGCATCGTGACGAAGATGCGTTTCTGATCCTCGGTCTTGGCCCAGTCGCCACCCGGGTGATCGAGGTTGACCTGGGCAAACAGGTTGGTGATGCCGGTGATGCCGACCGCGGGGTCGATGACCGAAATCGAGGCGTCACTGTTCATGACCAGCAGGAAGTGGCTGTTGAGGTCAATCATCGGCCGCACGCCGACGATGCCCTGCAGGTAGGTCGAGACCCGGTCCTTACAGCTCATCGGTTTGTCGCCCTTGGCCTCCCAGGCCTTGGCGAGATCCATCCAGGCCGCCGGATAGCGCCCCTTGATAGGCTCGCCAGTGCTGGCGTCGGTGATGCGGAAAGTGAGTTCGGCCCAGTCGGCTGCCATCACCTTATCCCCTCCGCTGCGAGCGGGGTGGGCTGAGAACTGGACCACCACACCCTCGCGGGTAATCTGGTTGGAGTCTGCCTGCTCAGCGCCAGTCGCCGTTTCGGACCCTGCGTCGCCGCTTGGCGGTGAGCCGCTGGCGGCCCTATCAGGGTCGGTGGCAGCATGCGCCGGAACGCCGGCGGACATCAACAGGGCCAGTATTGCCCCCCTCAGACATGTTTTAAGTGAAAATTCCACCGATGGTCTCCTCTGTTTATTTCTTTATGTTTCTTTATGTTTCTTTTGTTTCTTTTGTTTCTTTGACGGCAGACATTGTTGGTCAGCAGCTGGCGGGTCGCGCAGTGCGGATGCCTCCCCTGGCGCAGTCGGTTGCAACGCTGCCCGCCCCAATGATTCCAGTCTACCTGATTTTTGCAGCAGCAGCCTCTTTATGCCCCACGGTTTTACGCTTGCTGGCCGCGATGATTATCACAACAAGCGCCCCCCGGAGACCGCTCCTGTCTATTATTGTATGGACGCGTATATCCGCCCAGAGTTCCGCACAACCCCATGTTGGACAGAATGCGCCCCCATTAAAAAAATGGGTGCAGCCTCCAGGCTGCACCCACATCGGTTTGGTTATGCGGCCCGTCCGTTGGGCCGCGTGATCAGACCCTTACTGTACCCTGAGGATACCGAACATACCGTTACGGCTGCCGTTGGGTGCGTAGTCGCGGTACAGGTAGTCACCCGGAACGCCATCGGTGCCACCGGCATCGAACAGGATCGGCCAGTGGGCGAACACGTGACCCATGCCTTCCTGGCCGCCCATGTACTTGGCCTGCCGGTTGTTACCCAGGGCCAGCGAGGGCACCAGGGTATCCGGATCGCAGCGACCGGCCAAACCCAGATCGCTCTGACCAGGGCAGACGAAGGGTTCGCGCTGCCACAGGTGGCCGTGCAGGATGAAGGTGCCGTCGCGGTCCGCGGAGGCGCCGTTCAGCAAGTGCATGCGGGTGGCCTGGTTGGCATTCGCCAGGAACACCGGTGTTGCCGGGTCACCGTTCGGCAGGCTGTTGAGCTCGCCGGTGACGAGGCCGTTGGCAAACAACGCATGATTGTTCGGGATTGCGCCGAAGCTGTTGGGCGTAAGGGCGTTGCCGAAAGGCACATCCGGCGGCAGCTTGAAGCGGAACCAGCTCGGCTCCATGCCGTAGTTGAAGCCGGCATGGCCGCTGTCTTCCGCACCCTCGCGGCCCAGTTCACCCTGGTTGACGTTGGCGATGGCGGTGCCGTCGGCCCAGCGCAGGTTGGTGATCTTGTGGCCGATCGCCAGCGCCTCGCGGTAGGTACCGCCGTCACCGGCAGCCCCGAGAGGACCGGCATCGACCGTGACCTGGGCGCGGGTCAGGCGCGTGGCCGTCCCCGTTCCCTGGCCGTCGGGCACCTGGGTGTCCTCGTCAACCACGGCACCAGCCGGTTCGATCACGAGTGAACCGAACAGACCCTTCTGCGGCTGCTTGATACGGTCAGCCGAGAGCAGGTTGGTGGCGCCGAACTCAACCGGCGTGGCCACGAGCTCGAAGCGGCGCTGTCTGGGATTGCCAGCAACCGGCAGGTTCTTGATATCACCCGCGTACCAGCGGACCTGCTTTCTTTCACCGGGGGCCGCAACTGCCGTACCTGCCTGATTTTGGCCAACCGGCATGCCGTCGTCCCGGCTCGAATCATATTCCACGAGCTGGGCGTGCAGGCCGACATAACTGGATGGCCGGATCAGGTTGTTGTTGAAGAAGTGCATCTGCGGCGGACGCACCGGGTTGAACAGATCGCGGTTAGCCACCCACATCATGTCCTGCCAGCCTGCCAGGTCGGGCATCGGGTCCGGTGTCTTGTCAATGACCTGGCCGAAGGTTGGCGATAGCGGGTCCTGGTCGATGACCGGCGTGAACGGCAGGGCGTTACGCAAAACCACCTCGATGCAGTCGCCGGCGTTGGCGCGCAGCACCAGCGGTTCCACCGGCGTGTTCGGCTGCAGCCCGACCGGGTCGCCAAACTCGGTGCGGCAAGTCTCCGTGCCTGTGACCGGGTCGATGCAGGCGGTGTCGAACACCAGTTCATCGGTGCGCACGTACATGATGGCCGTCGGGTCGTTCAACGGACCAACGCCACCGCTGAACACCTCTACGGGAGCACCGGGCTCACCCACGGTGATCGTCGGCACAGTGGTCTGGCGACGGTTGTACACCAGGGTACCGCCGTTCGGATTCAGCGGTCCGCCGACATTGTCTCCGATACCGTCGCCATCGGAGTCACCGCCCACGTTGCCGGGAATGGTGACGTTCAGGTTGTTGGGCAGCACATCATTCGCCAGCACCGCGGTCACGTCGTACTCGACCAGGTTGGCGATGCGGGTTCCGCCGCCGCCCCGACCTGACACTCGTTCTGTCGGACACACGCCTTCAAACTCGCTGGCGTTGACGACCTGTACGGGTCCTCTTTGCGGGTTGTCTGGAAGCTCAAACAGGTCCTGACGCTGGGTGGAGTAGCTGCGCAGCAGACCCCAGGAGCCGGTCCAGATACCGTCGCGGGTGGCGTCGTTGGCGTACAGGTAGTCCACGACGTTACCGGTCTGGCCGTTATCCGGGTTCAGCGGCAACTGCAGACTGAACTGCTCGGAGATACCGGTCGACTGGAAGTTGCGCCAGCCGGAGTTGCCAGCGCGGCCGAAGCCGGAGCCGTTGGACAGCCATTTCAGACCGTGGATAGTGGCCTGATGCTGTTCCTCGGTGGCGCCGACCTGGATCTTCACCTTGACCTCGTCACGCTCGTAGGCGCGCATGATCGGGGTGATGGGGTCACCCGGCTTGCGATCGCAGTTGATGCCGTCGCCGGCGTTCCCCTGGCAGTATGTAGCCGGTATACGATAGCCTGGGGGCATGTCGCCGAAGCTGGTGTTCAGCTGGGCGATAGCCCGATCGTCGCGGCTCTGGAAGGCAAAGGCAAGGTCGCCGGCCAGTCCGGCCGCCTGGCTGCCGTTCTTACCGTCAGGACCGACCGCGTTCGGATCAAACACACGCAGGCCCACCGGCTCGTTGCGGTAGTTGACCACGAACATCGAGCTGTGGCTGATGTTGATGGCTTCAGCACAGGGCCGTGGCACGAACGGTGAAGCGTTGGTAATGGTGCCGGTGATCGGGTTGCCGGCGGCATCCGCCAGCGGACCGGGGCACACGGGCTCGGCCGTGACCACGTCCGGGAACGGCACCGACTTCAGCTTCAGCGGCGGATTGACCGCCTGCTGCCAGGTGTTCTCCAGGCCCGGAGCGAAAGCCACGGTGGCGTTGAACGGATCCGGCTGGTTGACTACAGCATGGAGCGGTACACCGTTGGCATCGGCACCGACATAGACACCGGCCTCGTAGGCGTGCTGGAAATCGCTCATCTCGAAGTAGAACTCGCGGTGATCCGGGATGTTCTCGGAACCCACGTTTGAACCGTTGGCCGGCGCGGCCGGCGGCAGAATCGCTGCCTGCCAGGTGGTCGGGCCACCGTCGTCACGCGTACCCAGTGGCACACCGCTCTCGTTGTGCACCCAGGTGGAACCGGCGGGCTCGGCCAGGATGGTCGAGTAAAGGCCGATCTGCTGGAAAGTCGACGGGCCATAGTGGTCGTGGGAGAAGGTCAGGCCGAGGCCACGGTCAACACCGGCGACGTTGACGATGGGATCCATCAGCAAACGCTGGATGACCGTGCGCGCACCCAGGTGATCCTGTCCGGCTACACCGGCACCGAATCGTGGATGATTCTTGGCGATAAGAGTTGTGAGACCGGCCGCGGTACCACCGGAATCACCCGTGGCGATGGTCGCTACCGGCGCCTGGTCAGTCAGGTCGACGGGCGCCAGCTGACCCGGAAGCGTTTCGGCGGGAATGATTGTACCCGCGAAATGGTTGAACTCGTTGATCGCCTTGATACGCTCCTGCACCATGCCCGGAGCCAGCGCGCCGTCCTCGTAGTTCCAGCCGTTGGCGGCGCCGTCGTTGGTGGTCAGGTCCCACTTCGGCAGGTGGATGTGCTGGCCGATGATGTCGGTCGGCGTACGCACCTGGAAGTCATCCAGCTCGAACTCTTTCGGCACCAGGTTCGAGTGCAGGATCTTGCCGCAGTCGAAGGTGTTGAAACGCATGACCAGCGGCTCAGGCGGACGCTCCTTGGCGATGGTGGGGGCGACGTCTTGCCACAGCGCGATGATGCGCTCCTGCGGGTAGTGGTAACCCACCTTGTTGAACACCGCGTCGATCTGCACGTTGGCGATCTTGTAGGTGCGCGGATTGTCGGAGCTGAAGATCGAAGCGCCCTTGGTACCCAGCGTAGCAGGGTTGTTGTCGCCGTCGAACCACTCACCGATAACACCGGCATTTAGCGGTGTACCCGCATCGTCGATGCAGGGATCGTTGTACGGACCACCCGGGACCGGCGGTGCACCGTTGGTGACGAAGTTGACGCCCTCAGTGGTACCGGTGCCGACCAGGTTATTGGCGGCGCTGGGGCGCTCACGCACCGCCTGGTAGGCCATCGAAACCTGCTCCAGGTCTGTTCCGATCTCGGGGAAGTAGACCGGCTTGGCCAGTTCGACTTCCTTGGCGAAATCGAGGCGGCTGTTGGTGTCGAGCGAGAGGCCGCCGGAGACATAGCCGAGCATGGCGTGGCGCGGCAGGCCGCCGTCCCAGCCACCGGCCAGGGCAGAATTGTATCCGGCATCTTCAGCACCGGCCTCGGTCAGCATGTCCAGCGGCGGGGTCGGCATGCGCTGGCCGACGATGCCCTGGGGACAGACACCCGCCGCACCATCCGGACCGCACTCGTTACCGGCCAGCCAGAACGGGAAGCCGGGGCTGACGTCATCGACTGTACCGAGAACGCCGTCGGCGCCGGCAACGCTGGTGCGGTCAACCAGGGCCTGGCTGGAGTCGGGTCCCTGGTTAAGTACGCCACAGATTCCGGTGACAGGATCCGGCGTTACACAGTCAGCCTCGGGGGGTTCACGACCGGCCAGCAGACCGTGGTCACCACGATCCACCGCGGTCACGGAGACCCTGGCCGGCATCTGCGGCATAGGTTTGCCGGGCAGCGGCACGATAGCCGGGATCGGTGAACCGGCGAGCAGTTCACCATCGGGCAAAGCGCGGGCGCCAGCGGCCGGCTCGCCGCTGCGCAGTGCAAATGGAGTTGTGTGGAAGCCTGTCGTCGGGGCTTGCGGATCATTCGCACTGGACACGGCGAGCACGGTACCGGTCTCCATTACGTCATGGTTGCGTATGTGGTACCACATGCCCTGGGCGAAGTGCGGGTAGAAGTGGCAGTGGAAGATGGCGTCACCCACGGTCTTGTTGCGGTTGCCGGCGCCGCCCTGTGCGATTTCATAGGTATGACCGGAGCCGGGCATGATTTCCTGCGCATCCAGGTAGTTGGAGTTGTCATCGTTCGGGTTGTGCAGCCACTGGTGGTTGTGCAGGTGGAAGATGTGCTGCTCGAACGCGCCGGCGTGGATGTTGCGGATTTTGACGAAGTCGCCGGTGTAGGCGTGATGCACGTTGGACGGGTCTTCCTGGTATAACGCATAGTTGCCCGGGATCGGGCCGTTGGCCAGGTTGACCGGGTCACGCCAGCAGGTCGGACCGGCGATGGCGGCGGGATCGCACTGGGCGATGCCGGTGTTGGCCGGAGCGTTCACCAGCAGGGCCGGGTCGCCGACGGTCTGCGAGGCGAGGAAAAATTCCTCGTAGGCGCAGTCGGTGCAGTCATGCATCGGACCGGTGTGCAAACGGTTGGCGATGATCTCGGATCCGATACCACCGGAACCGTAATTGATCATGAAAGCGTCCTTGACGCCGGCCAGGGTATAGTGCAGTACCGGGTCCCCGTACCAGCGCGGGAACACCTGCGCGGTGGCCTGCTCGTCGTGGTAGATCGAGGCGAACTCGCGGAACGGCTCGAGCCGGTTCGGGTAGGCCGGGTTGTTATTGCCGACGCTTTCCAGCGGGTAGGTTTCGGGCGGGAAGCTGCCATCGTCATTGGGGCCGGCGATAATGGCGTTGATGTCACTGTGCACCAGTTCGCACGCTGTGCAGTTGGGGCCGCCAGCGAGCATGTTGATGATCGGCAGGCCGGCCTTGCCTTCGGTGGTCCAGGGTGCAACGGATGGATAGGTTGCTTCATAGTCGATGATCGGCTGGCCGCCGGGGTTGCAGGTGACGCCGGAGACTTCATCGACAGCGCCCGTGCAATCAGACGGAACAGTACCGACAGTAGCGAGGCGCATTTCTTCCTCGGTGAGCTGGCCGCGGTACATCTTGGCGCCCTTGGGCTGCACATTCAGCTGGCCGAACATACCCAATCCCAGGTTACCGCCGTTGGCTTCGGAGCCGACGGTGGCGCCGTAGCTGTTGATCACGAAGGTGCCTTCTTTAGGCGTGTAGAGGTTATAGGTAATCGAAGCACCCGGACCTACGAGGCCGCCTTTGACGGTGTTGGGTCCGCAGGCAGCGGCAGCACCGGAACCGGTTGCGCCAGGGTTCTTACCGACCAGGCTACCGTCACTATCGATCGAACCGACTACTTCGGTACCTGAAGCATGCAAGCTGGCGCAACGGTCAGCCACCTGGTCATTGTTGATCAGGTTGTCACCTGGCTCACCAGCGTCCTGTATGCCATTCCCATTAAGATCATTGAACTGTTGATTATTGTTCGGATTCGCACCCGGAGCCAGCAGGTTGGTGAAGTTCACCGTCAGGCAGGCTTCTGCAGCGGAACGCAGCACCAGCGGACGCGGCCGCTTGTCGGGGCGCAGTTCCACGTTGCCCGCGGTACAGTTTGACCCCGTGACCGAACATGGAACACCAGTGGTACGGTTCACGACATCACGCCGTAGCGCATAGTTTATGAAATTGGGGTTCTGCGCACCCAGGCGGTTGAACACCGTTGGGCTGTCGAACACCACTACATTTGCGGTGATAGTGCGGTCGCACTGGACCGCCTCGGCCGTGCCGGTGTCGGCGACGTAAGCGCCTCCAGACACGACAAAGGCCGCAATTATAGCGATAAACTTCGGCGCACCGCAGCGGCGCCCATGTGAGTATTTGACCATCTAAGCTCCCTCCGTTAATTTTTATGTCGCGGCGGGGCCCTGTACTGACCCCGCTGCCCTGAACCCGCCCGATTTGCCTTCGGTGATTTTGGTAGGAGTTT
>Ga0316194_10003811_pt1 | contig 10475 bp, 7 predicted proteins | sample CroRivsedime1_MG_FD_204936 | JGI IMG/M metagenome (GOLD analysis project Ga0316194, IMG submission 204936) | Coastal sediment microbial communities from Maine, United States - Cross River sediment 1 | ecosystem: Environmental > Aquatic > Marine > Coastal > Sediment | place: USA: Maine... | reverse complement strand
GGTTTACTACGGAGCTGTCTACGAGGATGGTGTCAGAGTCGAAGAGCTATGCCAGGAGGCTGCCGCCTGATCCATTTACACACCTATTGACGGAACCTCACAACCGTCGAGTTTCCCCCTGCGACCACCGCCTGTGGACCACCCGGACGGACCTCGGGTACCGGTGAAGGCAATAGGGGCATAGGGGCGTATGGGCCTAGGGGAATGGGAAGGGGGCCCACTGCCTCAAAGGCCGGCCGGAGAAGGCGACGGCCGCCTCAACCCCCAAGCCCTCAAGGAGCGGCCGGAAGGAACGCCCGGACGCTTCAACCCCTCTTTTGGTGAGAGACTGAGCTGCGATGGCTGATCCTCCTGCGGGGCCCCGCGGCCGGGGGGCCGCGACCAATCCCCAGAATCGCTTCGAACGACTCGACGTCGTCTCCGAGGGAGCTCCTCCCGAACGCGTACCGACGCTGTTTCTGCGCGACAACGCTCGATCGATCATCGCCCGCAACGAGAGTCCGGATGTCCCCTTCGATGCCTCCATCAACCCCTACCGTGGCTGTGAGCACGGTTGTATCTACTGCTACGCCCGCAGCTACCACGAATACCTGGGATTCTCGGCCGGTCTCGACTTCGAGACCAGGATCCTGGTCAAGGACGATGCTCCTGAGTTGCTCCGCCGCGAGCTCGGCTCCCCCAGGTGGAGACCCCAGGTGTTGGGCATCAGTGGCGCCACTGATCCCTACCAGCCCGTCGAGCGCAAGCTGGAGCTCACCCGCCGATGCCTCGAAGTGCTGGTCGACCACCGCAACCCGGCCTCCATCGTCACGAAGAACGCCCTGGTGACTCGCGACGGCGACCTTCTAGCCAAGTTGGCTCACTTCAATGCAGCCTCGGTCGCTCTGTCGATCCCGACCTTGAATGGAGACCTCACAAGGGTCATGGAGCCCCGAACCTCCCATCCCCGCGAGCGCCTGAGAGCGATCAGCCAGCTTGCGGCGCGAGGTATCCCCTGCGGGGTCATGGTGGCTCCGGTCATTCCCGGGCTGACCGATCACGAGATTCCCGCTGTCATCGAGGCTGCCGCCGACGCCGGCGCCAACTTCGCGATCTGGTTGATGCTCAAACTACCAGGTGCCGTAGGGGGGCTGTTTCAGGACTGGCTCGAGCAGCACTTCCCCGACGCCCAAGACAAGGTCCTCAACCGGATCCGCTCCTTACGGGGCGGGCGCCTGAGCGACAGTCGTTTCGGCCGGCGGATGCGCGGAGAGGGAGTCTTTTCAGATCAGGTTCGTGCTCTCTTCGACTCGGCCTGCAAAAGACACGACCTGGATGGCCCCGGCCCAGCACTGTCGACAGCCAGCTTTCGGCGACACGATGACCACCAGCTCCGACTTTGGTGACAGGATATCCAGTGCAGAGGAACTCGGAACCCAATCGAGAAAGAGGAGCCGCCATGACCACCTCGCGCAGAGATTTTGTGCAGTTGTCCATCCTTGCAGGTGGAGCAGTCGGCCTCGGCCTGGCCGGACGAGCCCAGGCCGAAAAGCCGCCGCCGCCGGGAGTGGCTTCGAAGCCCCTGGAGATCCTGGTTCTCGGCGGCACCGGGCTGATCGGTCCACCGCTGGTGGAGTACGCTGTCGCGCGAGGTCATGAGGTTACGCTCTTCAACCGGGGTAAGACCAACACGCACCTCTTCCCAGACCTCGAGAAGCTCAGGGGCGACCGCAACGACGACCTGTCCTCGCTCGAGGCCGAAGTCGATGCGGGTCGCTCCTGGGACGCGGTCATCGACAACACCGCTTCGATCCCGCGTTGGGTCACCGAGTCGGCAGGCATGCTCGCCGGCGCGGCCGAGTTCTATCTCTTCACGTCCTCCATCTCAGCCTACGCCGACAGCGCGACGCCAGACGCCGACGAAACGGCCCCCACAGGCCAGATCTCGCCCGAGGACGAGGCCAAGGTGCTCACCACCAAGGACATCACCGGCGAGAACTACGGACCGCTGAAGGCACGCTGCGAGGCTGAGGTCCGCAGAGCATTCCCCGACCGCTACTGCGTCGTTCGGCCCGGCCTCATCGTCGGCCCTGGTGACTACTCCGACAGATTTACCTACTGGCCGGTGCGGATTCATGAAGGCGGAGAGGTCATGGCACCGGGCAACCCGTCGGATCCGGTGCAGTTCATCGACTGCCGAGATCTCGGGGAGTGGTACATCCGGCTGGTCGAGAACGGGACAACCGGTGACTTCAACGGCGTCGGTCCACGCTCGCCGATGAGCATCGCCGGCATGCTCTATGGAATCCGCGCCACGGTAGACAACGAGATCTCCTTCACCTGGGTCGATGCCGACTTCCTGGAGGAGAGCGAGGTACAAGCGTGGATGCATATGACGGTGTGGGTGCCTCCGGTCGGCGAGTATGCCGGTTTCAGCTCGTCGAACATCGACCGGGCCCTGGCGGCGGGTCTCACCTTTCGGCCTCTGGCCGACACCGCGGTGGCCACCGTCGAGTATTGGAACTCTCTGCCTGATGAACGAAGAGCGACCCCCAAGGCTGGCTGCCCTCCTGAGCTCGAAGCGAAGGTCCTCGAGGCGTGGCACGCCAAGAACCAAGCGGGCTAGTTGCCCGTAAACTACACCGCCGTCAGAATTGAACTATCGGTTGGCTACTGGAGTTTCTCCCATTCCACGGAGTCGAGTATTCTCGTCTCGTACCCACATAGGAGAACCGCGATGGCGATTCAGGAGGGAAAGGCAGCACCGGCGTTCACACTGACGAATCAGGATGGCGAAGAGATCTCGCTCGACGACCTTCGGGGCAAGAATGTCATCCTCTACTTCTACCCGAAGGACGACACGCCTGGTTGCACCAAGGAGGCCTGTGGCTTCCGTGACTTCAACAAGGAGATCCAGGCACTCGATACCGTGATCCTGGGCGTCTCACCAGACAGCCCCGCAAGCCACCAGAAGTTCATCGACAAGTACACGCTCAACTTCGACCTGTTGTCCGATCCCGACAGGAAGGTGATGAGCCGCTATGGGGCCTTCGGCGAGAAGAATATGTACGGCAAGACCGTGCAGGGGGTGATTCGATCCACCGTATGGATCGGGCCCGACGGCAAGGTGAGGAAGCACTGGCGGCGGGTTCCCAAGGCGGCGGACCATCCCGAGAAAGTGCTCGAAGCTCTGACTACGGCACCTTAGCCAGCTGGCGAGCCGGCGACATCGACACCAGCGGCGATACTCACCGCCTGTCCCGGCCGCAGACGCTCGCCACCTCGCACCACGATCGTGTCACCCGAGCCCAGGTCGCCACTCACCTCGATGAGGGAATCGTGGCCCATGCCCGTCTTGACCGTCACCTTCTCGGCCGTCCCGCCTTCGGTGACCTTGAAGACATAGATCCCCTCACTGCGCAGGATCAAGGCATCTCTTGGCACGGCGAGAACCCGCCGCGATCGATCGGTCGGTAGGGCGACGCGCACCGCAGTACCGACGATGGAAGGCTCGTTGCCCAGAGCCACCCTGATCTCGAACATGCGCGAGCGCTGATCTCCCACCGCGATGATGCGGCGCAACGTACCCTGCATCTCCCGACCTGCGGAATCGATGGTGACCACCATCCCCTCACTCAGGTGAGGAGCGACGGATAGAGGAGCCTGGGCCTGCACTTCTACCTGCGCCGTATCGACCAGGAAGACGACTTCCTCACCCACCGAGCTGTAACTTCCGGGCTGCTGCAGGCGACGCACCACCTCACCGGAAAAGGGAGCCTTTACCCTGGTGCGGTCCAGCTCGTAGAGCGTTCGCTCGCGGCCAACCTTGGCCTGCACCAACTCCTGCTCCACGGCCTGGTGCTGCGATTGGGCCTCTTCCAGATCGTTGGCCGGCAGCACCTGCTGCTCGGTCAGGCGCGTCAAGCGCTCCAACTGCTGGTCGAGATAGGTCAGTCGGGCCTCCAAACTCTTGATGGTGGCTTCGTCGTTTCTCAATTGGAGCTGCAGAGAAGCATCGTCGATACGCGCCACTGCCTGGCCCTTCTCGAGTCGATCACCGACCTCGGCAACCCAGGTCAACTGGCCCGCCACTTGGGTAGCGATAGGGGCCACATTGCGGCTGACCACGGTTCCTGGAACCCATACATAGGGAGCCATGTCCTGCTCCAGGGCGTAGCCCACATGCACCGGGGCTGGAGGAGGGCCTTCCTGTCCCAGGGCTGCACCGGTCGCGAGAAGTACCAACGCCAAGGTGCCGAGGCAACCTGCGATTCGTGTCTTGATCGACATGGGTGTTCGCTCCAGTCTCTCGTCCTCGAGTCATGAGACCTGTCGCAAATCGACAGGCTCGGTCTGGTCTATCTTCACCGGCAGTCGCGAAACGCGAGCCGGCTCGCCGAGCCTCAGGAGGCTGGGCAAAAGTAACAGAGTAAAGATCGTGCTAACACTCATCCCGCCAACGATCACTGCCGCCAGGCCTCGGTAGATGGCACTGCCGGCACCTGGCATGAGCAACAGCGGCAACATGCCGAAGATGCTGGTCAGCGTGCTCATGAAGATGGGTCGCATCCGGAGGCGAAGCGCCTGAGAGACCGCTCCACGGCGACTGATGCCCTCGCGTTCCGCGGTCCGGGTCTGATGCACCAGCAGGATCGCGTTGTTGACCACCAGGCCCAGCAGGATGATGAAGCCGATCATGGTCAACAGATCCAGCGGCTGGAAGGTCAAGAGGTTCAGCAACCGGAGGGCCACGACGCCACCGACGGTCGCCAACGGGATCGCCAGTACGACCAGTAAGCTGTCTCTCATGGACCCGAACAGGGCGCTCATCAGCAGGAAGAGGACCAACAGGGCCACCAGGAAGTTCTCGGACATGTTTCTGACGGCGTTGCGCAGGCTGTCGGCACCACCGCCGTACTGAATCACCCCGTCGGGAGGCAGCCGAGCCTGGATCTCCGGCTCTACTTCCTCTTGCAAGGTGGTCAGCGCTTCCTCGAGTGACAGGCCCTCGGGGGGGGTGACATTGAGGGTGACGGTCCGTCGTCGGTCGATCCGGTGCAAGCTGCTCGGCCCGACTGTGCGCTCGATATCCACCAGCTCGCCGAGCTGAACCACACCACCAGCGGGAGTGGCCACCGGGATGCCAGCCAGCTCCTCGGGATTGCTCCAGCCGTCGGCGCGCAGGATGATGTCCATTCGCTTTTCGCCGTCGAAGTGCTCACCGACGAACAGTCCATCCCCCATGGCGCGCACAATGCCGGCTACTCTGGCTCGCGTCCATCCCACCTCGAGGATTCGCCGGTCGTCGGGGTGGAGTCGGAGCTCGGGTTCTGCCATCTCCGTTCCGGGCCAGGGTTGAACTTGCGCACCCGGAATCTCCTCTTGCACTCGCTCCATTCCGAGGCGCGCGCTTTCCAGAAGGGCCTCGACGTCGGAGGACTGCAGATGCATCGCGATGTTGCGCCCTCCTCCGAAGCCGCCGAAGAGATTGCCCTGAAAGACGAAGGCCTGCGTATCCGGGAAACCGGCCACCACCTCGTCTCGCACGATGACCTCGAGCTCTTTGACGCGGCCCTGATCCTTGGCCCGCACCCCGATCGTGCCGCCACCGGGCCAGAGGAGAACGTAGTAGTTCTTCAGCGCCGGCTCCTTGTCTCCATCCATGTAGGGCCGCAGCCGTTCGACCATGACGTCGACAATCTCGGACTCGATCGTCTCGATATTCGCCCCCGGGGGAAAGTTGAAGTAGGCATCGACCGCGTCTCGCTTCACCGGTGGCAGGTAGTCCAGCTTCGGGATCAGCATCCAGGTTGTGATCACCGGGATCGACATCAGCAACGCGATGAGAACCAGGCGGCGAGCGGGCGGGTCCGTGAGGCGGGTAATCCCTTCAGCGAGGCGATTCCAGACGGTGGCGTGGGTGTCCTCCAGCCCCTTCTGTGGCAACCACTTCCTGGCCGCCGCCGGCAGGATCGTCACCGCTACCAAGAGAGAGATCGACACCGCGATGGCAATCGTCAGGGCTAGGTCGGCAAACAGCTGACCCTCCACGTCCTTGAGAAAGATGACGGGCAGAAATATGGCTACCGTCGTGGCGGTCGAGGCCAGCAACGCCCCCCACACCTGACTGCTGCCCAGATAGGCGCTTTCATGGGCGTCGTGCCCTTCCTCCCGCAGACGAACGATGTTCTCCAACACCACGATCGCCGCGTCCAGCACCATTCCTACAGCGAAAGCGAGGCCCGCCAGGGAGATGACATTGAGGGTCCTGTCGGCCAGATTGAGCACAACAAAGGTGCCCAACAGGGAGATGGGAATGGCGATGGCCACCAGCAGCGTCGCCCGAAGGCGCCGCAGGAACCACCAGAGAATCCCCACGGCCAGGATGATGCCGAGGGCGAGGTTGCTGGTCACCAGTCCGATGGCCCGATAGATGAAGACCGAAGCGTCGAAGCTCTGGGCGATGGTCAGACCCTGTTCCGCGAGCGGACCGTCCCTGAGCTCGGCCACCACCTTCTTAACGTTGTTCAGAGCCTCCAGGACATTGGCACCGCTCTCGCGGTCGACCCGAATCGCCATGGCCGGGTTGTTGTTCTGCAGGGCATAATTGGTGGTATCTCCCCGACGAATCTCGATGTCGGCCACATCTCCGAGCTGCACCGGGCGCCCGTCCCGCCACTCGATTACCAGGGCGGCGAGCTCCTCGGGACGATAACGACCGGCGAATCGGAGCGTGTACTGGCGGCGGCCGACATCCACAAAACCACCGGAAACATCGTCTGCACCACCTGCAATGGCGGCCAGCTCCGGAATCTGAACCCCCAACTGGGCCGCCCGGTATGGATCGAAGCGGATCTGCAGCTCCTCCGGAGCACCCGCCATGACCTCGACTCCCGCCACGCCAGGTACGGTCTCGATCCGCGTCGCCACCACGTCATCGACGAAGCGTTGGTAACTCTCGATGGGCCGATTGTTGCCGGGCAGCAGCTGAATGAAGAACCAGCTCAGTGCCTGGTTGGCACCACCGCCGCCGCCACCACCGAGCTGCAGAACCGGCGGATCGGCATCCCTCGGCAGCGGAGGCAGCCGATTGAGGCGGCTAATCACCTCGATGACCGTCTCCTGCATGTCGGTCTCGAGGTCGAACGTCAGATTGATCCAGCTGCCGCCCGGATTTGCGTTGGCGTTCATCTCCTGCAGGCCCGGTAGGCCCTCGAGAACGTCTTCTTGCGGCTCGAGAAGCTCGGATTCCACCTCGCTGGGCGAGGCGGCCCGCCAGCCGGTCCAGATGGAGATCTGCGGACGCTCGATATCGGGGAACAGCTGGACCGGCAGCTTGGTAAGGCTAAACAGGCCAAAAACGACGATGATGGCCACCCCAACTGCCACCCCGGAGGGGTTCTTGAGAGAGGATTTGGTGAGATTCATACCCTTGGAGTCCTTTGCGGTCTAGTCGCTGTCTGCGCACAGATCTGCGGCGCTCTCGAGTACATACGGTTGGACGGTTCGCGCCGCCAGATCGTTTAGCAGGTGCGCAACTTCACCTCGCACCCGCCTTCTCTCGGACATCGGGAGAGCATTGGCTCGCTGACTCCAGCCAGCTGGGCCGCCCATGAGCAGCGACTTCATGACAAAGTGGTACGGAGGAATTCTGGTAAAGGTTGCTCAGGGAGCTGTCTTGAGCCGACTCTCCCCAGGCCCCAGGCAACTGTCGTGCCTGAGGTCGTGGGCAGCTAGCCCGCAGGGTGAGTCTTGATGCCACCTACCCAAAAGGGTAGGCGCATATTGTCTACCCTTGAGATAGGTTGGTGGGCGCGCCTCGAAAAAAAGGCAGGTAACGGCTCGACGGGGGCTCACCCGATCTCGACGACGATGCCCAAACGTGGAGGTATTACTGCATGTCTAGGATTACCGGTGCCTACGGATTTCAGCTGAGGGCTCCAGGAGTACCCCTTGAAAGGGTCGACCTGGCCCCGCTCGAACCCGTCGACGACCAGGTAGTCGTGGAAGTTGCGGGTTGCGGAGTCTGCCATACCGATATCAGTTTCGCCGTCGACGGCGTTCCTACCCGTCACCCCCTCCCCCTGATCCTCGGACATGAGATCTCGGGTCGTGTTGTTGCTGGTGGGGAAGAAGCGACCGATTGGATCGGCAGGGCTGTCATCGTACCGGCGGTCATTCCCTGTGAAGCATGTCCGGCCTGCAAAGCGGGAAGGCCGACCATCTGCCGTCAACAGTTCATGCCCGGCAACCACGGGCATGGCGGCTTCGCTACCCACGTGCTGGTTCCATCCCGAGGACTGTGTCCGGTTCCCGACTCCTTACCTGAGGGGATTGCCCTGTCTGATCTGTCGGTGGTCGCCGATGCCGTGACCACGCCCTTGGAGGCGATCCGGCGTGCCGATCTGACTGCCGATCACGTGGCGGTCTTCATCGGTGTTGGCGGGGTGGGAGGTTTCGGGGTGCAGCTAGCCGCAGCGCTCGGCGCGGCTGTCGTAGCCATCGATGTGGATCGCGACCGCCTGGACCTGGCTGCAGAGCACGGTGCTGACCTGGTGCTGTCTGCAAAGGAATTGGATCTCAAGGAAGCCAAGCACGCCATCCGGTCCTTCGCCAGGGAGAGTGGGCGGCAGGGCCTGGGTCTCAAAATCTTCGAGACCAGCGGCACATCCGCTGGCCAACAGACGGCATTTGGGCTTCTCGATCCTGGAGCCCACCTGGCGGTAGTGGGCTTCAGCATGGAGAAGCTCGAGTTACGCCTCTCCAATCTCATGGCTTTCGACGCAACGGCTCAGGGAAACTGGGGCAGTGCTCCCGAGCGCTACCCGGAAGCCCTCGATCTGGTACTGAATGGAAAAGTGGTTCTGGGACCCTACGTGGAGACAGCTCCTCTCGACGAAGCTCCCGCAGTTCTTCAAGCCGTCGCCGAGCACAAAGCTCGACGGCGAATGATATTGGTTCCGGACCTGGATGGGCCCAGCCCCCGCCGTGAGGAGGAGAATGCGTGAAGGATCATGATCTGACTGACTCTTTCGAGCCCGAAGGGATACTTTATGAGGAGCGGCCTGTTCTCGATCGCTCCGGCGAGCCCGTTCCCGGTCTCCACAACACCTGGATCACCCTCAACAACCCCGAGGAGCTCAACAGCTACACAACCGAAACCATCAAAGAGGTAATCCTGGCTTTTCGCCGTGCGAGCAACGACCGAGCAGCTGTCGCGGTGGTCTTCACCGGTTCCGGCGATCGAGCGTTCTGCACCGGGGGCAACACGAGAGAGTACGCCGAAGTCTATGCCGGGGCACCCGGTGAGTACCGCCAGTACATGCGTCTGTTCAATGACATGGTCACAGCGATTCTGCATTGCGATAAGCCAGTGATCTGCCGTGTCAACGGAATGCGGGTCGGAGGAGGCCAGGAGATCGGCATGGCCTGTGATTTCTCGATCTCTACCGATCTGGCGGTCTTCTCGCAGGCCGGGCCCAAGCATGGCTCGGCGCCCGACGGCGGCTCTACCGATTTCCTGCCGCTCTTCGTTGGAATGGAGCACGCCATGAACAGTGGCACTTTGTGCGAACCCTGGAGCGCACATCGCTTCTATTTTCTGGGAGGACTCTCCGACATTGTTGCAACTCTCGAGATTGATGGTCAGGTCCTCGCCAACCCCCTGGTCATCACCGATCGACTTCTGGACGAGTACGGTCGCGTGGTGCTCGGGGAGTGGAGATCTGGAGAGGATCGCGACCGCGGCAAGGAGATCCTGCGGCAGGGATCCGTGAATCTCCGCAGGCTGGATGAGGCCGTGGATCGAATGTCCACCAAGCTCCTCTATACCATGCCCGATTGCCTTACCAAGACGATCGAGAGCCTACGCAAACACAAACTCGAGCACTGGGATCGCAACCGGGAGACCAACAGGGCCTGGCTCTCCCTCAACATGCTCACCGAGGCCAACGCCGGCTTCCGCGCTTTCCACTACGGCACCAAAACACAACGCGAGTCGGACTTCGTGAAACTGCGTCAGCACCTGGCCAACGGTGGTCGCTGGAACGAGGAGCTCATCCGCGAGATCGCGCCCTGGGTTCCATCTGCGGAGGAGGCTGAGTGAATCCAGATCTTGCTCACCTCGTCGAGCGTGTTTCCAACCTCTACGAGGATATCGCCTTCCAGACAGTTCGGGATTGGAAGGCGGCAGGCACTGGCCGCCACGCGATCGGCTATATGCCGATCTATGTGCCTCGCGAGCTCATCCATGCAGCCGGGATGTTGCCTGTCGGTATCCTCGGCGCCGGCGATCGCCTCGAGATCATCCGTGGCGATGCCTACTTCCAGAGCTACATCTGCCACATCCCCCGCAGCACCATCGAGCTGGCCCTGACCCAGCGACTCGAGGCCTTGGACGGCATGCTCTTCCCATCCATCTGCGACGTGATTCGCAATCTCTCCGGCATGTGGCAGATGCTCTTCCCGGAGCGCTACGTTCGCTACGTCGACCTGCC
>Ga0316194_10003809_pt1 | contig 10477 bp, 9 predicted proteins | sample CroRivsedime1_MG_FD_204936 | JGI IMG/M metagenome (GOLD analysis project Ga0316194, IMG submission 204936) | Coastal sediment microbial communities from Maine, United States - Cross River sediment 1 | ecosystem: Environmental > Aquatic > Marine > Coastal > Sediment | place: USA: Maine... | reverse complement strand
CGGGCAGGGCACGCTGGTCGGCGTAGCGCTTCCCGCCAGCATCATGGGCTATCAGGACACCATCCGCATGCTGTTCGGCTACGATCCTTCCAACGAGATCCTGACCGGCTTCGCCGTGCTGGAAAGCCGCGAGACCCCGGGGCTCGGCTCGAAGATCGGCACCGATCCAGCTTTTCTCGGCGCTCTGGCCGGACTGGACGTTCGCCTGGTCGAGGGCGCCCTGGCAAACGAGATCACCCTGACTGGCCGGGGAGATGCTGGAGCGCCCTGGCAGGTGGACGGCATCACCGGCGCCACGATCTCGAGCAATGCGGTCATCCGGGCCATCAACCATGCAGCCCCGCGGCTGGCCGCCATCCGCGCCGGTCTGCCGCAGATCGGGAACAGGACTGAAGCCCAGGCGCCAGCCGAGGAAAGCGGCGATGCCTGACGAGCTGCTAAAGGGCCTCTGGCGGGAGAATCCGGTGTTCGTTCAGGCGCTCGGGATGTGCCCGACACTGGCCGTGACCAATTCGGCCACCAACGCCCTGGCCATGGGGCTCGCGACCACCACGGTGCTCATCGCCTCCGGCATGGTCATTTCCCTAATCCGGTCACAGATCCCGAAGCAGGCCCGGATCGCCACCTTCATCCTGATCATCGCCACCTTCGTCACCTGTGTGGACTACGGCATCCAGGCTCTGAGTCTCGAGCTGCACGCGGCACTCGGTGCGTTCATATCGCTGATCGTCGTGAACTGCCTGATACTCGGCCGGATGGAAGCCTTCGCGTCCAAACGCCCGATTCTGCCAACGCTGCTCGACGGGCTCGGCATGGGTGGCGGCTTTACCGTGGCACTGCTCTGTCTCGGCGCTGTCCGGGAGCTGCTCGGGGCAGGCAGCCTGTTCGGCCTGGCCCTGCTGCCCGCCGGATTCGAACCCTGGGTGATCATGCTGCTGCCGGGCGGCGGCTTTTTCGTGCTGGCGGGCTGGGTGCTGGTCTTCAACCGGCTGCGGCAGCGTGAGCAGGCACTGGCGAAACCTGCCCGAGGTGCCGCCTGATGGACGCCTCACTGGCCAGCGTCTTCCTGAACGCCTGCCTGGTGAACAACTTCGTGCTCGCCTACTTCCTCGGCATCTGCCCTTTCCTGGGTGTTTCCGGTCGGGTGGACACCGCGGTGCGAATGGGCGGCGCGGTGACATTCGTGATGCTGGTGAGCTCCGTCTGCGCCTTCGGCATTCACCATGCGCTGATCCTCATCGGCGCGCCTTATCTGGAGCTGATCGCCTTCATCGTCGTGATCGCTTCTGCCGTGCAGCTCGTGGAGATGTTCGTGCGCAGGACGAGCCCGGTACTGTTCCAGGCCCTGGGCGTCTACCTGCCGCTGATCACGACCAACTGCGCCATTCTCGGCCTGGCGCTGTTTCAAACCAATCGAGGCTACGACTTCCCGCACGCCCTGGCCTACGCCCTGGGTGCGGGCGCAGGCTTCACCCTGGCCCTTCTCCTGATCTCCGGCATTCGCGAACGGCTGGCGTTACGGCCCGTGCCGGACCTCGCCCAGGGTCTCGCCATCACCCTGGTGGTCGCGGGCATCCTGTCCATGGCATTCATGGGTTTCGCCGGTATGGGGAGTGCCGCATGAACTGGCCGATGCTGCTGTGTGGACCGATCCTGGTGGCGCTGCTCTTTCTCGGCTGGCTGGGCGTGCAGCGCCTCTGGGCGCGCGTTTTCGAGCTGCCTGAGCACTGCGACGTGCTTGCAGGCCGCGCGTCCTGCGCCAACTGCACCTGCTCAACTGCTTGCCAGCCACCGGGCAAGTACCGCCCGCTCACGGAGAATACGCATGATCGCTGAACTCGAATCCGGCACCCCGCGGCACCAGGCCCGGCTCCTCGCAAACGAAATGCTGACCTCGCCGGATGCTGTAGAGGAGATCCGTGAGCTGACCCTGCAGCTGGATGACCCGGCGTTCCGCTTTGAGCCCGGTCAGAGCATCGCCGTCCTCGTGCCGGGGCCGCACGAGCACGGCCACGCGGAGCACGTGCGCTTCTACACCATCGCCGATGCGCCGCTGCCCCGGAAAGACAAACCGGTCATCGAGATCTGTGTGCGCCGCTGCCTGTACCTGGACGAGTTCAGCGGAGAACGCTACGAAGGCATCGCCTCCAAATATCTCTGCGAGCTCGAGGCAGGCGCCGAGGTAACGCTCGCCGGACCGGTCGGTCTCGCCTTCGAGGTGCCCGAGGACAGGACGGCCAACCTGCTGCTCATTGGTCTCGGCACCGGCATCGCGCCGTTCCGGGCGTTTCTCCGACACATTTACCGGAATCTCGGTGGCTGGGACGGTCAGGTGCTGCTCTTCCATGGCGCGCAAACGGGCCTCGAGCTCGTCTACATGAACGATCACCGGAACGACATCTCGGAGTACCTGGACGAGGAGACCTTCAAAGCGATCGAAGCCCTGAGCCCGCGTCCACACTGGGATGAACCTCCCGCGCTGGAAGACGCGCTGAAAGCGCACGAGGAAGAAGTGTGGCGGTTGCTGCAGCAACCCGACACCTGGACCTATGTGGCCGGCATCGCCGAGGTACGGGACATGCTCGACCGGGTGCTGACGGGGTTCGCCGGCTCCGCCGAAGGCTGGGCCCGCCGGAAGGCCGAGCTGATCGCCGGTGGGCGCTGGACGGAAATCCTGTACTAGCGCCTTCCGAGCCCGGCCGCGCTGAGCACGGGCCCCTCTTCGAATTCAGGATCCTTGCTCCGGCCAGCGGCGACCGCCGCCTCACAGGAGCTCGCTTCCTCCATCAGATCCCGGTACTCCCGATGGGCAATCACGTCCCCTTCCCGTTCGAGCATCAGGTGCAGCCGATCCCGGGCCGACAGCGTGAACGGCACTTCGTGCCGGGGCATGCTGTCGAACTCTATCCGGTAGCTGCCGGTCGGCAGGAACATCGGCGCATTGTTGCCGAGCACGCCGCTGACCACGACCGCCCCATCCGCGAGCACCCGGTACTGCGTGCCAACAGTGGCATCCAGCGCGCCGCGAAGCTCATCGGCGCTGTTCGCCGTGAAGTAGGAGCCTCCGGAGGCATAGGCAATGGTCTTCAGGCTGGCAGCATCTTCATCCTTGGCGCTGCCGAGCCCGAAGCCGATCACGTGAATACGGATCCCCTTTTCGTGCAGCTCTCGCGCGGCCGCAACCGGATCACCGCCACAGCTCTCCAGACCATCGGTGACCAGCACCAGCGTCCGCTCGCTGTCCAGCGCATCGAAATCCGCTGCCGCCTGCTTGAGCGCAAAGGCGATCGGCGTCTGCCCCTTGGGCTTCAGGCCATCAATGGCGGCATGCAGTGCCTGCCGGCTCGAGCTGCCGAACGGCACGAGCAGCCCGGAATCGGCGCAGTTGTTTTCTTCACTGGCACTGGTGTGTCCGTAGGCACGGAGCGCCAGATCGAGGTCGTCCGGCATGGCGGCAGAGGCGTCATGCAGGATGTCTTTGGCAATCTCCATCTTCGCGACGCCATCGATCTGGCCCCACATGCTTCTCGAGGCATCCACCACGATCTGCACCGCGCGCTCGTTCAGCGAGATGGCTGCCCGGCCATCGTTGGTTGCCGCCACTTCGAGCGAAGCGCAGCTGGCGTCGGCCACGTTCACCATCACCACCGATTCCCGGGTCTGGCCATCCAGGCTGATTGCGTGAGCCACGATCCGGTTTTCCCCCGCGACCAGGGGCAGGGTGCCGCTGAACGCACCTGCGGTCAGCTCCGCGGGCACAGGCTCGGAACCGTTTACGCTGAGCGTCACGGAGTCCACACCGGTGGTCTTCATGTTCAGGAAGGCCTCGGGCAGATCGGTGGGGTCCAGCACCCAGACGAAGCTGCCACCGGTGTTCGCCGCGATTTCTTCCAGCAGGAAGCCGCCTTTCAGGTTCTCACCGAGCAACAGCGTCTGCACCGCAATGCCTTCGGATTTGGCGTAATTCGACGCTTCGCGAGCCTTCTTCTCGTTGGACATGCCGTCGGTGAAGAGCACGATCACCCTGGAAGAGTCTTCCCGCCCGTTGCGGTTCAGCTCATCAACGGCAGTCTGGATGCCAGCGGCCAGGTTGGTGCCGCCCGATCGTTTCAATCCGCGCAATGCGGCGACCACGCTGTTGCGATCACGGGTCAGCGGCTGCAGCAGATCGTTGCTGTTGTTGAAGCCGATCACACCGATCTGGATGTCGCTCTTCGGCGACAGCCCGCGGATCATGCCAACCGCCGCCGTGGTCCGATAGTCGTCCGGGTCTGTCTGAGCCAGGCTGCCGGAGGTATCCAGCACCAGCATCATGTCGATATAGCGCACGCCGCCGATGGTGGAGGCAACGCCCTGAACTTCGTAGCTCAGCGGTTCGCCGGTGGCCTCCAGATCCAGGGGCGGGCTGTGTATCTCGATCTTCAGTTCGCCCCGACCTTCTGCCGCGAGCGCCGGCATCATGATGCTGACGCTGAGTACGAGAATTATGAGTGTCAGTGAGCTGTGCATGATTGGCATTCCTGTCCTGACGGAAGCGTCCGACGAAAGTAGTTCTGACTACAGAAAATCCGCCGGATCAATCCGGATGAGCATTGCGCCGGCGTCCTGCCGAAGCGCGCTTTTACAATAGGGAAGCATAAGTAAGCCCTGGCGCCTCGCGTGGAATGGCCTGCCAGTTTGTGACGCAGGAACGGCGCAAGGGCGAACTGGCGCACAGCGTCTGACCCTCCGCCGGCCACCCGGGAGCAGGCGGCGATCTGCTAAGATCGCCTCCCGCTCAAGCGCAACCAGCCCCATACCAACCAGCCATGGACAATCAGATTCAGGGTCCCGCCTGGGACCTCTCCAGCGAGTACGCCAGCACTGATGCGACGGAACTCGAAGCCGACCTCACTCGGGTCCTGAAGCTCTGCGACGCCATCGAGACGCTGAACGACAGGCTCGACGGCGACGATCGAATCGATGCGGCCCAGCAGATATTCAAGCTCCGCCAGGAAGCCGCCGTGCTGCTGCAGAATCCATCCGTGTACGCCAATTGCCTGCTGTCCGTGAACGGTCGCGATGCCCAGGCGAGAACGCTTCAGGGCCGACTGCAGAGCATCCAGAAACGACTTGGCGATGTGTCGGAACCACTCAACCAGTTCTGTGATCTGGCTAGTGACAAGGAGATCGACGCCTATCTTGCCGACCCGGAGGTTGCGCCGGCGGCCTTCGTGGTGAACCACTCCAGGGAGCGAAGACACGAGCTGCTGAGCCTGAACGAGGAGCGCCTGGCAAATGGCCTTGCCCAGGATGGCATTCACGCCTGGAGCCGGCTCTATGATCAGCTCTCGGGCACCCTGGAGTGCAACGTTCTGCTCGGCAACGAGCAGGAGTCCATGGGTCTTGCCCAGGCCGCCGGTCTCATGCAGAAGCCGGATGACGCTACCCGCAGGAACGCCTGGTCGGCCATCAACAGCGCCTGGTCACAGCACGAAGAAAGCTGTGCCGCGGCGATCAATGCCATCGCCGGCTGGCGCCTGGAGATGTGCCGGAAGCGTTCGGCGACCCAGGCCGTGCACTTCCTGGATGCGCCCGTGCACATGAACCGGATCAGCCGACCGACCCTGGACAGCATCCTGGCTGCGGCCGAGCAGTACCGCCCGCTTGCGCGCCGGGCGGCCAAGCTGCAGGCCGGCGCCTACGGCAAATCGGCCCTCGGCCCCTGGGACAATCGGGCGCCTGCGCCGGTGCTGGATCCGGGTGCAGACGGCGGCATCCCGTTCGATCGCGCCATCGAGATCATCGCGGATGCCTACGGCAAGGTGGATCCGAGCCTGGGCGAGTTCGTGCACATGATGGTGGAGAACCGCTGGGTGGAAGGTACGGTCGGGGCCGGCAAGCGGCCGGGTGCTTATTGCACCGGGTTCAGAAAGTCACGCACGCCCCGGGTATACATGACCTATTCCGGCGGCGCGAGCGATGTCATCACCCTGGCCCACGAACTCGGGCACGCCTATCACAGCTGGGTGATGCGCGACCTGCCGGAGTCTCAGCTCGGCTACGGCATGTCGCTGGCGGAAACGGCCAGCACCTTCGGCGAAACCCTGGTCCGGGACGCGATGCTGAAGGAAGCAGATTCCCTGCAGACGCGAATGGACGTGATCTGGGAGGACATGACGGCCCTGATCGCCTTCGTGCTGAACATCCCGACCCGCTACGAGTTCGAGAAGCGGCTCTATGAGGCCAGGGACGAGCGGCCATTGCGGCCGGAAGAGCTGAACACCTTCATGTCCGAGGCCTGGACCAGCTGGTACGGCGACGCCATCTCCGAGCCCGACCCCATGTTCTGGGCCAGCAAGCTGCACTTCTTCATCTCCGGTATTTCCTTCTACAACTTCCCGTATCTGTTCGGCTACCTCTTCAGCCTGGGGGTCTACGCCAGCCGCGAGAAGTTCGGTGACGAGTTCTTCCCTCGCTATCAGGCGCTGCTGCGCGATACCGGCAGAATGACGGCCGAAGCCCTGGCCGCAGAACATCTGGAGGTGGATCTGACCAGCCCCGATTTCTGGTGCGACACGCTGCAGGCGCTCGAGCCCCGGGTCGACACGTTCGAGGAGGTAATGAACGAGGCCGGCTTCGGCAGCTGAGCTATCCGGCAGACCCGTGACTGTGAGAATTCCCGTCGCCGAAGATCTGAACACCCTGATGGCGCGGGTGCGCGCCTGCACGATCTGCGACTCACTGCCCCTCGGGCCGCTACCGATCTTCCAGGCCGGCGACACAGCGAAAATACTCGTGGTCGGCCAGGCGCCCGGTCGCAAAACCCACGCCAAAGGCAGACCGTTCGATGACGTGTCTGGCGTACGGCTCCGGGAATGGCTCGGGGTCGACGAATCCACCTTCTATGACCCGGGACTGTTCGCCATGCTGCCCATGGGCTTCTGCTATCCCGGCACCGGCAAAGGCGGCGACCTGCCGCCACGGCCCGAGTGCGCGGCGAACTGGCGCCAACCCCTGCTCGACCGACTGCCACAGATCGAACTCACGCTGGTCATTGGCCAGTACGCCCAGGCATGGCATCTGGGCGATCGTTGCGGCCGGTCCCTGAAAGAAACCGTCGCCAACTGGCAGGCTTTCTGGCCAGCCATCCTGCCGATGCCGCATCCGAGCCCGCGCAACAACCGCTGGCTGCGGCAGAACGGCTTCTTCGAAGCGGATGTCATCCCGGCCCTGCAGAGTCGGGTTCGCACCCTCACCGGAAAGCGGTGAGCCAACCCAGGGCACAACGACACAACATTCGAGGCGTCCCGCAGGGCTGCTGAACCGATGACAGTTCTGTTACCCTCGGATGAATCTTTTCGATCCGTACTGGGAGGGGAACCAATGCCGATCACCGACCTCAATCGTCGCCAGTTTCTGAAAGGAACCGGCAGCACGGCCCTCGCCGGCGCCATGGGCGCCGGCATCACGCTGACGGCCACGCCGACACCGGCCATGGCGAAAGAAATACCCTACCTGGTGAACGGCAGGTACGACTTCGATACGGTCTACAGCCGCATCGGCACGCAATGCACCAAGTGGGACCGGCAGATTCAGCTGTTCGGCCCCATCAAGGTGGGCATGGGGATCGCCGATCTGGATTTCCGAGCGGCGCCCTGTATCGGCGAAGCCATGCGCGAGCGGCTGGAGCACGAGAACTGGGGCTACCTCAACCACACGATCGGCTTAACGGAACTGAAAGAAGGTATCAGTGCCTGGAACCAGGAGCGCCACGATGTGGCGGTGGATCCGGATACCATCGAGATTGCCTCCGGCGTCCATCCCGGCCTGATCGCGGCGATCAAAACCTTTTCGCCGCCGGCGAGCAAGGTCCTGATGATGACGCCCACCTACAACGGCTTCTACTCGGATCTGACAAGAACGCAGACGCTTCCCAACGAAAGCAGGATGATCTTCGAGAACGGTCGCTATCACGTCGACTGGGACGATCTCGAGGCGAGGATGACCCCGGACACCCATTGCATGCTGCTCTGCAACCCGCAGAACCCGACCGGCAACGTCTGGTCCGCAGAGGACCTTACGCGGATCGGCGAGCTGGCCCTCAAGCACGACGTGGTGGTGCTGGCCGATGAGATCCACGCAGATTTCGTGCGCAAAGGTCATTACACGCCGTTTGCGAGTCTCGACGAGGAGATCGTGCACAACAGCCTCACGTTCAAGGCCATCACCAAGACTTTCAGCATGCCGGCGTCAAAGAACGCTTACTGGTTCAGCACCAATCCCGTCTACCTGGAGCGGGTAAAGGTCAATCATCGCGCGGACATCAACACCCTCGGGGTGGTGGCAAACACGGCCGCCTATCAGCGCGGCCATGACTGGCTGGACCAGCTGCTCGTTTATATCGATGGCAATCATGCCTTCGTGGAGAACTACCTCAAAGAGAACCTGCCGGAGGTGCGCTACACCAAAGCCGAGGGCACCTTCCTAAGCTGGCTGCACTTCGACGAGATCATGGACGAGGTAGGCGTGGTCGAGAAGGCTGCCGCCAGCCAGAAGACGGACAAGCCGCGAACGGAAACCCAGGTATTCGAAGCCTGGCTGGCAGAAACCTGCGGCGTGCAGCTGAACGAAGGCATGGACTACGGCCTAGGCGGCGAGCGCTGCATGCGCATGAACATCGGCACCTCACGCCAGCTCCTGGAGCTGGCGCTGAGTAATATCCGCGAGGCTGTCCGCAGCGTCTGACCTTCAGGGGCTGCGGCAGTCCTCGATATCGCTCTCGGTCAGACCGAGATCCTTGGCAGCCTGTGAGACGTCGTCGGCTGTCGCGGTTGCCGTGTAGACATCGCCCATGGTCTGGTGCGCTTCAATGCCGCCGTACCGTCCGGCCGCCCGGGTAGCCGCGCTCATCAGCCGGCCAAAGCCGCGCTTTTTCTGCTGGGCCGCCTGTGCGGCTTCCATCTTCTCCTGCAGACAGGCCTGCTGGGCAGCCTTGAGATCTGCATCGGCTGAAGCAGCCGGTGCGCTGGCAACCGCGGGAGATTGAGTCGCCGGCAGGCCAGACACGGGCAGCGCCGCGCCACCGAAGTTGGCGGCCTGCAATCGCTGCAGCTCGGCCAGATCCGCGTTGACCACGATCTCATGGACCTCGATGTTCATCTCCATGGCCCCACCGTTAGCCATCTGCTCGATCATCTTCAGTTGGGGCCCCATACGGGACAGGATCATCTCGCGCTGCGAAGGCGGCAGATCGGCCAGCTGCTCATCCAGGTCCGCCATCTGCTGCTGCGCCTCCTGCATCTGCGCTTCCTGCTCGGGCGTCAGCGCGCCGCCGATCTTCAGCACCTGACTGAATGCCTCGTAAAGACTGCTGCCAGGCACGGTTCGATAGTCGGAGTCGATCTTCTCGATCACGAAAGGTCGGGATTCCCCTTCCGCGGTTGCGGTGCCGGACATCTTCATCCTCAGCGGCACGTACTCCCGGGTGTCGATCCAGGCTTCGACCGTTTCCAGCAGGAACTCCTCACTGCCATCCTGCTCGACTTCATCCAGCCCTTCTGCAATGAGATAGAAGGCCTTGCGCCCACCCACCTTTTCCGTGCCGACGAGCCTGGCACGCTTTGCGAACTCTTCGATACCGTTGAAGTCTTTTTCATCCAGAGCCCGGCCATCGGCTGCCGCCGCCTGCCGCAGAAATTCGGCGTTCGCACCCATCATCACCCGGGGATCCATGGACGCCCAGGGATCGCCCCCACCGGAGGCGCCGAGCATGCCCTTGGGCAGGCCGGCCTTCTGCATGTCGCTCTCCATCTGATCGCCGACCGCGCCGCCCGCCATCTCGGCACCGTCCGCATAGGTCTCGAGGAAAGCTCTGGTCTCCGGATTGTCCGATCCCTGCCGCATGGGCCCGAAGACCGGATAGGTGTTGCCGTCCGAGGCAGTGAAGTCGAACCGCTCATAGCCGACGGCCACTTTGTTGCCCATGACGGACTGAACAACCACGTAGGTATTCACGCCTTCATACCGCTCCATCTGCATCTCCTGCATGGTCTGCATGATGGATTCGGCGTCTTGCGCCAGAGCGGCGATGGGTTGGATGGCCATGATGGCAGAAACGATCGCGGTCGCCTGCAAAGCTCTACCGACCGGTTGTGTGAACATGGTGCAGCTCCCCTGATCTATGTCCCTCCGCAGCGAGTGTATGCCCGTCAGTTCTGCGAATCGACCCGGCCACGTGACGATTCGCTTCCGATCAGTGCAAGAAAACACAGCATTTGGGAATAAGGACACACCCTTCTGCTGTATTTGTATTCTTCCGCCGAATCAGCTACCTAGAGGCATCGAAGGAATGAGCTGCAGGGCAGGGAGTCAATGGAGAGGTCGAGAGAGCAGCCAGCCGAGCGTCGGGTGGCCGCCACCGCGCTCGCGCGGGTGAATTCCCTGGCGGAACTGCCTCCTGCTGTGCTGGAATGTCTGGCCGACGCGCTGAAGACGC
>Ga0316194_10003808_pt1 | contig 10481 bp, 6 predicted proteins | sample CroRivsedime1_MG_FD_204936 | JGI IMG/M metagenome (GOLD analysis project Ga0316194, IMG submission 204936) | Coastal sediment microbial communities from Maine, United States - Cross River sediment 1 | ecosystem: Environmental > Aquatic > Marine > Coastal > Sediment | place: USA: Maine... | reverse complement strand
ATCACCCTTGGATAGGTTTTTCCTGTTCAAGGCCGCAGCAACATTCGCCTGTAGAATGGTCATATTCGGCATAGCTGAGCAGATGCTGGCAATATTTGGATTTTCCCACACCACCTTAAGTTTAGCCTGTTCAGCGGTATATCCTTTTTTTAAAAAACTTTCGGTCATTTTCAGAGCATCATCAGTTTCAGACCCGATCGAAGCATAAAAGTTTGCCGAGAAAGCAGCCTGTGTTTTCATAGCTGTTAATCCTATTCCCGCCTTAACACATGCATCAACCGCTCTTTTCATTTCGTTTTTTCCCATTAGCCTGTAATTATAACTCATCATTATTCCATCGATCCATCCAAGTTTAGCTGCCACAAGCATACTATTTTCCATATTTTTATGGGCGCTAAATCCAAAAAAACGAATCTTTCCTTTTGCCTTGGCTTTTTCAGCCCAGGCTTTGACTGCATCTGTCAATTCATTTTTTACATTACTTACATAACTAATGAAATACATGTCGACGTAGGATGTATTCATTCTTTGAAGTGAGGTGTTTAATTTCTCAGCTAATTTTTGCGGATTTGAAGTTTTTGCTTTTGTTACCAGGAACACTTTTTTCCGGTCGTTTGGGAACTTGGCAAAGTATTTGCCGATTGCCTTTTCGTTTTTCCCCCATCCATACCAATTATCTGTATCCCAATAGGTTACGCCCATTTTAAAGGCCTGCCTGAATATTAACTGGTCAGAACTCCTTAGTACACCACCCAGTGAAAGAATAGAGACATTTACGCCTGTTTTTCCAAACGGTCGCGTTGGCACAACCATTTGTTCAGGCACATTTGTTGAAGAACTGCCATACGCCTGAGTCAAAGCGTTTAAAGGTATCAGTACCGATCCTAAACCGGCTGCACCAGCGGTTTTAATAAAATCTCTCCTTGAAAAATTCCCCTTTTTACCGGACATGCTTAATTGCTCCTTTTGATAGATATAAACTGTCTTCTTACTTTTCAACATCAACGTAATCAGCATACTTTGTTGCTATCGGGCTCATAAATACGGAAAAGATATTCCAGGTTAAATCAAGAAATTTTATATCTTTATTATCTAAGTTAGTCTTATCTTTAAGTATCATGTTTACAACTTCGTCAATATTGCAGATATCATAATTATTAGCTGTCAGGTCAAGTAAATTTTAATTATTGTAAAACTGTCTTCACCTAATCGGAATTTCCACTTGTCGCCAGGCCTCGGCTATCCCCCAATTTTAAATATTCCTAAAACCCCTTGCAAAATAGTGCAAAAAGGATGCGGATAGGGTGTGGATTCGAGCAAAATTCTGCTATTTCCATTTTTTCGCTCATTATAATTTCAAGCACTAACATCATGCAAACTTCCCATTTAATAATTGACAGTTTTATCTGGTATACAGTATACAGAGTGCAAGCAATGCCGCTAAACCGCAAAGAAACACAGAACATATTAAAAGCTTGAATTAACCCTTTCTCAGTCTTTGAAGCCTCTATAACCATTAAAAATCAATAAAGGATAAACGACCATGACGAAATCCAAAACACATCAAAGTGAATTGGAAAGGTTGGCGGCTCTTGAGAAACAGGCCGAAATCGGCGGCGGTCAAAAGGCAGTCGCCCGTCAGCACGAAAGAGGCAAATTGACCGCCAGAGAACGCCTGAACCTGCTTTTCGATTCGGGCAGTTTTGTGGAGGTCAACAAATTAGCCGAAAGTCAGTCCGTAGACTTTGGAATGCAGGAAAAGAAGGTGCGCGGCGATGGTGTGGTTACCGGTTATGGCACCATAGGAGGCCGGCTGGTGTTTGCTTATGCCCAGGACGTTACAGTTCTCGGCGGGTCCGTCGGCACAATCCACGGCCAAAAAATCTGCCGCATCATGGATGAGGCCATAAAAGTCAAAGCGCCCCTGGTGGCTTTAAATGACTCTGGAGGCGGCCGACTCCACGAAGGCTTTTTCGCATCCAGAGGCGTTGCCGGCATGTTTTATCGCAATACGGCTGCTTCAGGCCTGATTCCTCAGATTACAGGTATGATGGGCTCCAGCGCAGGGGTGGCCGTGTACTCGCCGGCATTGACCGATTTTATTGTCATGGTAAAAGGCAAAAGCCACATGGTGATCACCGGGCCCGGGATCATCAAATCAGTGACCGGCGAAGATATCAGTCTGGAAGAACTCGGCGGTGCCAAAGTGCACAGCGAGATCACCGGAACCGCGCATTTCGTTGCCGACAGTGATGAAGAGTGTTTGGATCTCATTAAAAAACTGCTCAGTTATCTGCCATCGAATAACAGTGAAAATCCACCGGTCGTGAATACCGGTGATGATCCCGAACGCATCGACAAAAAACTTAAAGAAATCGTCCCCGCAGACTTTAAAAAATCCTATGATATGCATCAGGTCATCGAGCGGGTGGTCGATAAGGGAACCTTTTTTGAAGTCCTGCGCAGATACGCCCTGAACATTATCGTCGGCTTTGCCCGTATGGACGGTCATGTCGTCGGAATCGTTGCCAATCAGCCTCGAATAAAGGCCGGATGTCTGGATGTCGATGCATCTGACAAAGCCGCCCGTTTCATTCGTTTTTGCGACGCGTTCAATATCCCCCTGATTAATTTTGTGGACGTCCCCGGGTATTTTCCCGGTGTGGCCCAGGAGCATGCCGCAATTATCCGTCATGGAGCCAAAATGCTCTATGCGTATTCAGAAGCCACCGTACCCAAGATCACGCTGGCCCTGCGCAAGGAGTACGGCGGTGCCGTGATGGGAATGTGCTGTGTGGGCATGGGGGTCGATCTGATGCTGGCCTGGCCTATCGCTCAACTTGTTGTGCTGGATACAACAGCAGCCGTGAATTTAATATTTCGTAAAGAAATTCAGGCAGCGGAAAATCCCGAGGAACTCCGGCAGCAAAAAATCGAAGAATATGATTATAAATATTCAAACCCTTATCACGCCGCATCCAATATGCTGGTAGACAGTATAATCAAGCCGAAAGAAACGCGGCCTGAGTTGATAAAGGCCTTGAGAATGCTGCGCAACAAACAGCGACCCGAGATCAATAAGCGGCATGGGAATATTCCATTGTAAATACAGATTACGTACCGATATTTCACTCTCGTCAAATAATTTATCATCGGTTATATAAACGGATGGAGTGATGGAGTATTGGAGTGATCTTGATTTTGGATTTTGGAATTTTGATTTTGGATTGAAACGGCTGGAAGTTAATGCTCAACTATTTAGTCAGTCATTTAATCCAAAATCTGCGATCTAAAATCCAAAATATGAATAGCACCATCACTCCACGGCTCCAACACTCCAGCTTTTTTATAGAAAGGACTAACCCATGGACTACGATCTGACCAAAGAACAACACTACATTCAAAAAGCAGCCCGCGAATTTGCAATGGGAGAATTTCCGGATGTTGCCGGTGAATTTGACATCAATGAAACGTTTCCGGCAGAAATCGTGAAAAAAGCGCGCGAACTGGATCTTATCGGGCTTTTCATCCCCGAGGAATACGGCGGACCCGGACTCGGTTTTTTTGAACAGGCCCTGGTGCTGGAAGAGTTCTGGAAAGTGGATCCAGGTATCGCACAGGAACTTTGCTCCGTATCATTCGGCGCTGAAGAACTGATTCTCTTTGGCACTGAAGAACAAAAAAAGAAATACCTTCCCCAGCTTTTTACCGGTAACGGTATTTTAGGCTTCGCCATTACCGAGCCGGATGCCGGCAGCGACACCGCCGCAGTTACCACATCTGCCGTTAAAGACGGCGATGACTATGTCATCAATGGCAGCAAAGTGATGATTGGAAACGGGACCGTAGGGACCCATATGCTGGTTTACTGCCTCACCGATCCCGATGCGCAATCAAAAACCGGCCGGCACAGTATCATTCTGGTGGAGACGGATCGTGACGGGTATAAGGCCGACCCCATGCATGGCAAAATGGGGCTCAGGGCGTCAGATACGGCAGCGATTTATTTTAACAACTGCCGCGTCCCCCGGGAAAATCTGATCGGTGTGGAAGGCAACGGGTTTATCCAGCTCATGAAATTTTTCGATCATTCCCGGGCATATGTCGCCGCCCATGGCGTCGGACTCGCTCAAGGCGCCCTGGATATGGCAGTGAAACACGTCAAGGGCAGACAGCAATTCGGACGCCCACTCGCCGCATTTCAGAGCACCCAGTTTAAAATTGCTGAAATGGCAACCAAGGTCGAAACCGCCCGCAACATGACCTACAAATCCGCCTGGCTGCTCGATCAGGGCAAGCCGGATACGAAGCTGACGGCCATGGCCAAAATGTATGCCTGTCATGTTGCCGTTGAAGTCGTCGACGAATCCCTGCAGTTGCACGGCGGCTATGGCTATTTTAACGATTACGATATCGAACGCTTTTACCGCGCCGCCAAGGTTCTGGAGATTTATGAAGGGACCAAAGAAGTTGAGAAAATAATAATTTCAAGAGAAGTATTGGGTAAGCTGTAAAAAATAGAGGATCTTGCATCATAAGGCTTCTGGGGCAATGAGATTGAAGCATTTCGCGTTACGAGTTCCGGGTTGCGGGTTATAAAAGATTGAAAACGAAACGCTGCAGCGCATGACTCGTAACGCGCAACGATATAACCAACCCATCACTCCATTTTACTTTTTAAATTCCTTATAACCGGCTTCCAGGGCCCGGATGGAGGCCTCCAGCAGTTTTTTGCGGCTACCGAATTTTTTTCGCAGAACCTTTTTAATATCGGTCAATGAGCAAAACAGGTTTAGTCCGTCCCCGGCCTTTTGGCCGGCTCTTGCCAGCGCATAGCCCAGCACTATCAGATTAGCAGATTTTGGGTTCGAGATTTCCTGAGCGATTTTATCCGCATCAACCCCACTTGCTGCCATATTATGGTCGATGTTTAAATCATTGCCGCTGTTAACAACCGCCCAGCCCCCTTTTCTCAAAAAAGAGCCGTGCTGGGCGATATTCTCGTCCTTCAAAACCAGCAACCCGTCTGCCTTATAGGGCCGGATCAATGGGCTTGAAAAATCGCCGACCTTAAAATGCGACACCACCGTTCCCCCGCGCTGAGCCATACCGTGGGTTTCTGATGTGAATACCGGCAATCGTTTATTGATAGCCGCTTCTGCCAGAAGGCTCGTAACAAACAGAACCCCCTGCCCTCCCACTCCGCTGATCAGGATTTGCTGTTTAACCGTCTTGCTCATTGCTCCCTCACTCGCAGTTATTTGTTATTGGTTATTCGTTATTCGTTTTCCACTTATTAACCATTGCAGAGTTTCTCTATGGCTGAGCGGTTTCTTCTTCAGGCGACCAGACTGCGAGTCACTGCATGTACCTGAAAGGGGTTAAGCAATCGTTAAAAATAGGGATTACTTTGTTTGCGCCTCGCGATGACCGGGAATGAATCGCTCAATTTAGATGCTAATAACTGATAACGGATAACAAATAACTATTTATATATTTACATCTGATGCGTATAGCTTCATCTCTAAAATATTGGAGGATGCCAAACTTACCGCTTCTCTACAAACGCCCCTTTGGGGCAGACGTTCAGACACACGCCGCATGAAGTGCACAGGATCGGATCGATGCTGACGTGCTTGTCTTCTTTGTCGTCATGGTAGATCAGGGCCGGACATTCGAAATGTTTGATGCAGTAACCGCAACCGTCGCATTTTTCATTCACTTCAACCGGTATATACTCCCCGGACCCGCCCTGCCTGGCCCGTTGCAGCACGCACGGATATCTTGAAATAACAACCGCCGGTCCGTTTTTGCGACTATACTTAACGGCCGCCTTAAGAAGGGCGATAAACTCGCTGAGTTCATAGGGGTTACCTTCCCGGATGAATTTAACGCCGCATCCCTGAACCAGTGCCTCGATATCAACGGTTTCGGTGGGTTCGCCGCAGGCCCCGTGCCCGGTGGCCGGCGTGGGTTGATTGCCGGTCATGGCGGTCGTGCGGTTATCAAGGATCACCAGCACAAATCCGACTTTCTGGACGACCGCATCGATTAAAGCCGGTACGCCGGCATGGAAAAAGGTTGAATCACCGATGGTGGCCACGATGTCCGGTCGATTTTCTTCATTTTTATAGGCATGGTAAAATCCGGAGGCCTGGCTGATGGCAGCTCCCATACAGAGCACCGTATCGACTGCCCCGAGATTGAGGCCCAGGGTATAGCAACCGATATCACTGGTATAGATCCCTCTGGGAGCTGCTTTTTTTATGGCAAAAAAACTGGCGCGATGCGGGCACCCGGGGCACAGCGTCGGGCGCCTGCCCGGAGCCGATTTTATGGAAACTGCTTCTGATTTGAGTCCTGCAAAATTACTGACAATTTCCTCAATCTTTTCGGGACCGAGTTCGCCGACCTTTGGGACCGTGTTGGACAATTTGCCTTTGACGCGATAGCGATCCGCCAGTTGCATCTCGATAACCCCCATAGTCTCTTCGATAACCAGAACCTCTTCATAGGTGTCGATAATACGCTCGATAAACTTGCGATGTAGCGGAAAAGGCTGAATGACCTGATAAAAGGGGATTTTTGACCATATTTTTAATTCTTTCAAAATGTCTTTGGTATGGGCGGCCGCCACACCCGAGGCGATAATCGCTTTGGTGGATCTGGCTTTGGGATTGAGTTTTTTGGGGGCTGTCGGCCGAAATTCGGCCATGGCCGCCAGTTTTTCTTCCAGCTCCCTGTGCAGCTGCAGCCGAAATTTGGGGGTTGCCGCCCAGCGCGCCGGATTTTTTTCAAACTTGACTTCGCGTTTGATTTTCGGAATGGCTCCCAGTGAAATATCCTGCCGGGAGTGACACACCCGGGTGGTGGGGCGCACCATCACGGGCGTTTTAAAGGATTCAGACATTTCATAGGCAACTCCAATCAGTTCTTTGGCCTGACGGGGTGAATCCGGATCCAGCACCGGTATCTTGGCAAACATGGCCATCAGCCGGCTGTCCTGCTCAGTTTGTGAAGAGTGGGGCCCGGGATCATCGGCGCTGATTAAAACAAACCCGCCCTTGATCCCCATATAGGCGGCACTCATGAGCGGATCAGAAGCAACATTCAAACCGACCTGCTTCATACTGACCGCGGCACGAAGGCCGGTCTGGCAGCCGGCATAGGCAATCTCGAAGGCGACTTTTTCGTTAACCGCCCATTGGGTATGCATGCAAAGCGATTCTTCGTTTTGGAAATAGGCCACGGCGGCAAGAATCTCGGAAGCCGGTGTTCCCGGATAAGAGGTTGCAATGGTACAGCCGCTTTCGATTAAACCGCGCGCGATGGCTTCATTTCCAAGTAATAATCTTTTCTTGCTCACAAATCGAATTCCTTTTCTGTATGGCCGCTATTGGATTAAATTTTATTTCTTTTACATAAAAAATTACAATTAAGAATCGTCTACTATTCGAATCTTTACAATTGCCAGTTACTCGTCAACTACAGTTAGACCTGAGCGTAACTCGCAACTCGGAACCCGCACCGTATTACAGCTCAAAAGATGCCACACTGATCATTAACGGCAATGCTCTTATTTTCTCAATCACATCTTCCGGTATCGGGGTATCGGTCCGCAGAAAAATCATGGTCTTGTCGGAGCCCTCTTCCTGGCCCAGCCGCATCCGGCTGATGTTGATCGCATGATCACCCAGAAGGATTCCGATACTGCCGATCGCACCGGGTTTGTCATGATTATGAATCAAGACAAAGCGATTCACCGGCTCCAATTCGAGGCGGAAGTTGTTAATATTGACAACTCTTGGATTTTTCCGGCCGAATATGGTACCGGCAACCTTGTTCCGGTCCTCATTGGAAACCGCTTTGACGGTAATCAAATTAACATATTCCTCGGACTCGGTAGTCTTGGCTTCTGTAACCTTAATTCCGCGTTCCTTGGCAAGGACCTGCGCGTTGACAAAGTTGACATCGTCTTTGATCATGGGTGTCATCAGTCCTTTTAAAACCGCAGTGGTGACCGGAGACAGATCCAGGTCGTCAAAATCACCGGCATATTCGATCATCACTTCCTTAATGGCTCCCTGGGACAGCTGCGCCAGCAAGCAGCCCATACGATCCGCCAGGGTTAAATAGGGGTTCAGTTTTTCAAGCAAATCGCCACTGACCGGCGGAACATTGACGGCATTGATCACCGTTGCATCTTTAAGATAAGCAATGATCTGTTCCGCTACCATAACGGCGACATTGGTCTGGGCTTCCAGGGTCGAAGCGCCCAGATGCGGCGTACAAATTACCCGGTCAATTTCAAACAGCGGGCAAACTCCGGGAGGCTCGTTCTCAAACACATCCAGAGCGGCGCCGGCCACCTTGCCTGATTTCAGGGCTTCATTCAAATCAGCCTCATCGACGATACCGCCGCGGGCGCAGTTAATGATCATCACCCCGTCTTTCATTTGATCGAATGCTTTTTTGTTAATGAGGCCCAGGGTGTCCTTGAGTTTAGGTACATGCACCGTGATGTAATCTGCCCTGTGGTATAAATCTTCTATGGATACAGCTTCAAAACCGGCCTTTTCAATCTGCTCATCCGCAATATAGGGATCATGGACAATCACCTGCATCTTTAAACCACGGGCACGGTCAGCGACAATGGACCCGATTTTACCTAACCCAATGATCCCGAGTACTTTGTTATAAATTTCCCGTCCTTGCAGTTTTTTCTTTTCCCATTTCCCGTCCTTCAAAGTCGAGGTGCCCCAGGGGATGTTGCGGGTCAGCGCCATCATCATCGCGATCGTATGTTCAGCGGTGGTAATCACGTTACCGGTGGGTGTATTCATCACCAGAACGCCCCGTTTGGTGGCAGCCGGTATATCGACGTTATCCAGACCGATCCCGGCCCGCCCCACCACCTTGAGTTTTTTGGCGGCTTCCAGGAGCTCTTCCGTAACCCGGGTGGCACTGCGAATCACGAGTGCATCATAGTTTCCGATGATTTTCTTGAGTTCATCGGGCTCGAGACCGGTATTCACAACCACTTCAAATCCCGCTTCTTCTTCAAACATCTTGATGCCCGCTTCTCCGAGATTGTCACTGACTAAAACTTTCATGGCATGCTCCCCCGATTTCCGATCTTGCTGTCGCAATGATATTTCCACCTAAATTGAGCGTTTCAAATTTTAAAATGGGGAAAACTTTTAATTCTAAAGGAATTCTATCATTTTAATTTTAAAATTTGAAACCCCTCCGGGGATTGCCGATCTTACCGCATCTACGGCGTCAGATGCCGTACCGCATAGTCAACTATAGCGGAACGACACCTTCCTTGTAGCTGCGGCAACCTCGACAATCGCTCAACATAGGTTTTGGTGGATTTTTAATGGAATGACGCGAATGGATACGCATAATCTCGCAGAATCTCAAAACGCCTGTGTAATTATGACCTTATGGTCAAAAAATGCGAAAAGGCCAAGGCGGTGAATGAACCCAGAAACTTTTCAGAAATGAGTGCCTTTACCGGCTTGACACACTTTTGTATACGGTATACAAAAACCTGTCAAGGAAATTATCCGCCGCTGTTTTCAGTTTCTTTGCCTTATTTTTACGAATAAAAATCTAAGTTAAACCCAAATTTACCGGAAAGGAATGGTAGCCATGAATGCTGCAAAAAAACTTTACCAAACGGCATTGAACCCTTTGCTGATCGAAACCACAAGATCGTTGCCGGATGAAATCGCTATCATCGGCGCCGGCACCATCGGCCCCGATATCGGTTATTATCTGAAAAGCGCCATGCCGGACAGCAAACTGTATCTGGTGGATGTCGTTGAAAAGCCGCTTCAGCTCGCGGAACAGCGCATTGCCGGATATACGGATAAAGCCATTGATAAAAAAAAGATGGGGCCCGAAAAAGCAGCGGCTGTGCAGGAGAACATTGTCTACACCACTGACTACGAACAGATTAAAAATTGCCAACTGGTTATCGAAGCTGCAACCGAATCCATTCCGCTTAAACAAAAAATTTTTGAAACCGTGGAAAATATTGTCAGTGACGATACGATCATTACCTCAAACACCTCCTCTATTCCGGCCGACAGGATCTTTTGCAATATGAAAAAGCCGGAGCGCACCTCCATTACCCATTTTTTCGCTCCGGCCTGGAGAAGCCTCCCGGTTGAAGTTATTGCCTGGGAAAAAGGCAATCAGGAAACACTGGACTATCTGTTCTGGTTTTTTGCCAAAACCGGCAAAGTACCCATCATTACGGATAACGCCATCTGCTTTATACTGGACCGCGTCTTTGACAACTGGTGCAATGAATCCGCCTATTTACTGGATCAGGCAACTGCCAGCCAGATTGATAAAGTCGCCGAAGAATTCGTCTTTGCCGGACCCTTTTTCGTCCTGAACCTGGCCAACGGGAACCCGATAATCATTGAAACCAACAGCCTGCAAATGGAAGAAGGTGACCATTACCG
>Ga0316194_10003804_pt1 | contig 10484 bp, 6 predicted proteins | sample CroRivsedime1_MG_FD_204936 | JGI IMG/M metagenome (GOLD analysis project Ga0316194, IMG submission 204936) | Coastal sediment microbial communities from Maine, United States - Cross River sediment 1 | ecosystem: Environmental > Aquatic > Marine > Coastal > Sediment | place: USA: Maine... | reverse complement strand
ATTCACCCGTCCCAGTGTCACCGTCCCGCTAAATTTAACCCCATGCTGTTTAAGAAAATACTGGAAGAGTTTGCCGGCGTAAATGGTGTTTTCATTTTCGAGATGGGACAAGATGAATCTTCCATTTTTTAAATTCCGTGCCCTGATCTTTTTTTGCGCATACGGTAGAAGGGGTGTCTGGGCTTCGGCGCTGATATGACCGGATTTTGTACGTTTAAAGAAAACCGTGTTAAAATTGACACACAGTGCTCCATTTGGCGCATCATAAGGCTGCGAGGATGAACTGATGCCGGGAATGGTCAACGGCTGGTTGAAATAGGAATCATCGACGACCAGATCGTTGATGACGGTAGAACTTCCGATCAATTCGGAAAGCCGAGCCGCTAGATCGTTGACGATTTCTGAAATTAAGAGGGGATCACCAAATCCTTTTATTTTCAGATTTGAATGCCTGTCCAGGTAAAATTCAGTGGCGTAGCGATAATCCGGGCCCATGTGATGAAACGCGCCAAGCGATGTGAAAAGTTTAAGGATGGACGCAGGCACCAGTTGTTTATTTTTATTTTTCGAAATCAACGTCCGACCCTCAGAATCTGAGACTAGCAGTGAATCATGGGGCCCGATAAGCGATCTTATTTTTTCATATTCATCGGCAGCGGCACTCGGTGTAGCCTTTATGAGCATCAGCACCCATATCACCAGCAGCGTACCTATCACTGCCCGATTTAAGTATGTATCGGAATTTCTATGTCTGCATGTTTTTTTCAATCAACAACTTTCCAAAATGAGGGTGACCGGTCCGTCATTAATTAAGGCGACTTCCATCAAGGCCTGAAAACGACCGGTTTCAACTGATATTCCAAGCCGGCGCACCTGTTGGACAAAATTATCATATAGCTCTAAAGCTTTTGTTGGCCCGGCGGCAGCGGCAAATGAAGGTCGGCGTCCCTTGCGGCAATCCCCCAATAGGGTAAACTGTGACACCACCAACATCTTAGCGCCGATCGACAGCAACGATCGGTTCATTTTGGCGTCGTCATCTTCAAAAATTCTTAAATTAACGATTTTAGTCGCAAGATATTCAGCATCTGATGAGGTGTCACCTTTCGCCACCCCAAGCAATACCAGAAGGCCTTTGTCAATCCGACCGATGATTTCATTGTCTGCTTTTACCGAACTTTCCTTCACTCTCTGGACGACTGCACGCATAGCTTAGCCATTTGGATGGTTGATCGGTTGATAGGACAGTTGAATTGGGAAATTATAACATGGTTCTGTCATTCCAGTTCATTATTTTACTCCTCAGCGAGTAAATCTGAAAACGGATTGTTAAAGGGGGTTTTTTTCTTTCCGATGTTCCCATTGCGGGTTTTCGGATTTTTTGATTTTGGTGGCGGCTTTACTTTCTGTGATGATTTTCCGGGAATTTTCTTCATGGATAGGGAAATCCGGTTGCGCTCCAGATCCACCGCCATAACTGAAACTTCAACTTTTTGTTGCACCTTGATTACATCGGCAGGATCTTTGACAAATTTATCCGATAGTTCGCTGATGTGCACCAAACCGTCCTGATGAACACCGATATCGACAAAAGCCCCGAAAGCGGTGACATTTGTTACAATCCCGGGGAGTTTCATGCCGATTTCCAGGTCGGATATCTTCTCAATATCACCGGCGAAGGTAAAATTTTCAAACTCCTGGCGGGGGTCACGACCGGGCCGGGCCAGTTCCTTGAGGATGTCCTTTAAGGTCGGAAGTCCGACCTTATCCGTGACATACCGTTTAATATCGGTATTTTCCCTCAACTGCGAATTTTGTATCAGATCCGTCACCGTGCACCCCATGTCGTTGGCCATGGCTTTTACAATATGATAACTTTCGGGATGTACCGCGCTTGCATCCAGCGGGTTTTCGCCGTCTCTAATTCTTAAAAACCCGGCGGCTTGTTCAAAGGCTTTGGGGCCCAGTCGGGGAACTTTTTTTAACAGGTCCCGGGAGGCAAAGGGACCATTTTGCTCCCTGTATGCCACGACGTTTTTAGCCAACTGAGGGCCCAGTCCGGAGACGTAAGCTAATAATTCAACGCTGGCCCGGTTCACCTCGACCCCCACGCTGTTCACACAACTGACGACGATATCATCCAGGGATTGTTTCAAATCGGATTGGTCGACATCATGCTGGTATTGTCCCACACCGATAGATTTCGGATCGATTTTGACCAGTTCAGAGAGCGGGTCCATAAGTCTCCTGCCGATGGAGACAGCCCCCCGGATAGTGAGGTCGAGATGTGGGAACTCTTTGCGGGCCGTCTCCGAGGCGGAATATATCGATGCACCGCTCTCATCTACCAGAATGACATTAACCGAGTGATCAAAGTCAAGATTTTTGATAAAGATTTCAGTTTCTCTTCCGGCAGTTCCATTTCCTACGGCAATGGCTTCAATTCGAAAACGGCCCACTAAATCTTGAATTTTAAGGGCGGCATCCCGGCGTTGTTTATCTGAGGTATGCGGATATATGGTGTCATGGTGTTCGACCGTTCCCTGACGGTCTAAACAGACAATTTTGCAGCCGGTGCGGTATCCGGGGTCAATCCCCATAGTCCGTTTGGACCCCAATGGAGAGGTCAAAAGCAGTTCGCGCAAGTTGTTGGAAAATACTTTGATCGCCGCCATATCTGCCCGTTCTTTGGTGGCCAGTCTGGTTTCGGTTTCCATCGATCTGGACAACAGCCGTTTATAGCTATCGTGCACGCCAAGTTTGACCTGGGCTGAATCTTCACCATCTGTTTTTACAAACAGGCCTTCAAGAATCTTAATGGCCTCATCTTCCGGCGGACCGATGGACAAATTCAGGATATCTTCTTTTTCACCGCGCCGCATGGCCAACATCCGGTGGGATGGCGCCGTGAGCGCTGGTTCTTGCCAGTCAAAATAATCCCGGTACTTTGCGCCGATTGTTTCTTTCCCGTGCGATACGCGGCTGTGAATGATCGCGCGTGAAAAATACAACCGACGCAGCTTGGAGCGTGCTTCTTGATCTTCGTTGACAAGTTCCGCAATAATATCCCTGGCGCCCGCAAGCGCATCCTCGATGGTTTCAACGGCTTTATCCGGATTGATAAAATCAGCAGCAGCTTTAAGGGGATCTACACCATTTTGCTCGAAAATTAGCCCGGCCAGGGGATCGAGACCCCTTTCCCGGGCAATTGATGCTCTCGTTCGTCGCTTCGGCCGGTAGGGCAAATATAGATCTTCTAAAATTGACAGGGTTTCCGCTGCCATGACGCTTTCTTCGAGCTCAGCGCTAAGGTGTCCTTGTTCTTCCAATGATTTTAATATGGACACTCTGCGCTGGTCCAAGTCTCGCAGCTGATGCAATCTGTCGCGGATGGCAGTAACCATCACTTCATCCAAACTGCCGGTTGCTTCTTTGCGATACCGGGCGATGAATGGAACCGTTGCACCATCTTCCAACAGAACTGCGACGGCATCAACTTGGGCGCTCTTCAAGTTGAGCTCGGAGGAGATTTTTTTGATGTGTGAATTGGCCATTTTTATACACCTATTATCTTGCAAATATTGGATGAATCAGGATTTGCAGCCGTTTGACCCATCAACCAATTGCCGATATTTGAAGTCGTGACTGACGGCGCTATATTTCATAGAAAAATTGACCCGTTCCTGCAGGCGGACAATTGACAAAGTCAAGATAAAGATAAAATTATTGCGGAATCGATCCATTAGTTTGCTGATGGCGTGCTATTTTCTTGAAGATAGTCAGCTTTTGGTATATAAATTAGGTAATATGTACTCGCGATCCCGGGTAAAGGGTGGCGTGTGGTATCTATTCCAAAGGACGGTCTCATGCAATTCAATAAGTGGTTCGGGAAGCGATTTTTAAAACATCGCAGTCTCTATTACAAGCTAAATCTGATTTTTGGACTCTTTTTCTTGTTCCCAATAGCGGGGTTTATATTTTTCAGCATCAAGTATGACATGCTGGATGATGAATACCTGCCCTTTTTTTTTCTCGGCATTCTCGTTTTCTCATTTATTGCCTTTAACATACTGAAAAATCTTTTTGATAAAATTGCCAACATATCCGAGGAAATGTCATCAAACTATATCGCCGAGTTCTCAGATAATGAGGCTCAATCCGGCACGGATGAGTTGCACGCCATTGTCAACTCCTTTACCTCCATTGAAAGGCAATTCAGCAACACATTTAAACAGCTTGAGAAAAAAGCGTCCGAAATTTCAATCTTAAAAGAGCTTTCAGAGTTGTGTTATGTAACGGTCGATCCGGAGGAGATCCTTTATGTTACTCTGGAACGTGCATTGCTGTTAACGAACTCAGATCTCGGCTCTATTTTGACTCTTGAAAAGGTCGGGGCCAAATTTTTTGTGGTGAAAGCCACCGTAGGCCTGGGAAAATTTGTCAAGTCCGGCGACCGAATCGATTTTGATACCAGTATTGCCAAATACGCGGTCATTAATAAATCTGCACTGGTGGTCGAGGATATTGAAAAAGATAAGCGTTTTGGCCGGGTAAACATGGCGCATTACGGATCGAAGTCTTTTGTGTGCATGCCGATTAAAACCAGCAAAGAGATCATCGGTGTGGTCACTATCTCATCCAGAAACAAAAACAGAGTCTACACCCACAGCGATATTGAGGTTCTAACGCCTCTTCTCAGCAATGCGGCTTTTACCTATGAGAATCTGCGCCTTATGAAGGTAAATGAGCAGGGCACTGTTTATCATAGGTTTATTGAAAAGATTTTCAAGCTTTTCAACTCCAGTTTCAGGGACAGCGAGCTTATTCAAGCCATCCTCACCGAGATTCACACTGTGGCCGCCTATGATCTCGCCATTGTAATGACCAAACATGTGAACAAGCCTGGATATTTGAAGATTTCCGACTTTCTCAGCAACGGTCCGTCAAACTTAACGGTAGACGGTTCTTATTCCTATAAGGACTCGATGATTGAAAAAGTCTTCAAACAGGAAAACCCCATCGTTGTTGAGGATAGCGGTGATTTGACGAGTTCGCTGGATCAAATCATTTTTCAGGAGCACGGATGTAAATCTTGCCTGCTGGCTCCCTTAAAAATGGACGGCAGCATCACCGGTATACTAGCTTTGGCGTCAAAAAAGAGTGGTTTATTCAATGAAGTCCAGGAACTTCTAAAATGGATTGCCAACGGGCTTTCGCTGGTTCTCGAGCGTAACCGGCTATCGGCGGCCGTGGTGAGGCGCAATCAGGAGTTGGACACGATACGCCAGATCGGAAGTGCCCTGGCGTCATCGACCTTCGATATCAGCAAAGTTTTAAAATACACCATGGACATGATCCGGGAAGTGATGAATGTGGAAGCCGGTTCTCTTCTGTTCCTGGAAGACAATGAGCTTGAAATTGCCGTCGCCTTCAACATCAAAATCAAGTCCATGAAAAAGTTCCGTTTGAAATTGGGGCAGGGCATCGCCGGCTATGTGGCCGCCAGAGGAGAGGCCATTGTGGTCAACGATACCGAGAAATCATCCCATTTCTTTCCAGTCATCGATGGCGTATCGGGTTTTACAACACGTTCGGCGCTTTGCGTGCCAATGATATCCCAGGGCCGGGTAATTGGGGTCATCGAGGTGTTGAACAAGATTAATGGTGAATTCAGCATCGACGATAAAGATTTGCTTCAGGCCATTGCAACATCGGTATGTATCGCACTGGAAAATGCCCGATTATACAAGGAAACCGTTTCAATGGCTGAACATGAACGGGACGTGCGCCAGATGTTTCAAAAATTTGTACCCAAAGAGGTTTTAGATAAGATCCTGCATGGCTCCGCTAACGGAAAACCGATCATTGAAGAAATCAGAACCATCACTTTATTGAACATCGACATCCGGGGCTTTTCACAAACAGCCATGGAAATTGGGTCTCAGAAAACCGTCTCATTACTCAACAGTTTTTTCTCAGCCATGGGTGGTATCGTATTCAAACATCATGGAATTGTCGACAAATATCTGGGTGACGGGTTCCTGGCGCTGTTTGGGGCTCCGGTTGCCAGCACCAAGGATGCGGATAATGCCGTAGCAGCCGCTTTTGAAATGAAGCATTCACTTCCGACCGTCAATAAATACCTGAAAGGAAAACTGGGCGCTTCCGTGACCATGGGGATCAGCATTCACACCGGTGAAGTTGTCGTGGGCAATATCGGCTTCGAGAAGAAAATGGACTATACCGTCATCGGTGATTCGGTCAATACGGTGTTCAGGCTGCAGAATCTGACAAAATCTAAACTCAATGGAATATTGATCAGCGAACAGACCCTCCGTGCGGTGCAAACGCGCCTGGAAGTCGCCGAGGTTGAAATGACCGAGAATATCAGCAAAGACGTCGGTCATATGAAAGTATATGAGCTATTGGACCGTCGAATGGAGAAAGCAGCGGTGGATGCCCTGGCGAATTAACTCCGGCCGATATCCGTCCGTACTCATCCTGCCAGTTTTAAAAACCCACGATGTATCCTTGACAAAGGATGCCGATAAAATTAGGTTTTAGCAACCACCCGTATTTTGCGGGTTCAATCTGCTAATTGGAGGATACCATGGTAACGAATCATTCTGCTACCCTGAAAGGGCATTTTCTCTTAGCAATGCCCAGCCTGGTTGATCCGAATTTTCATAAGACCGTTACCTGTATTTGCGAGCATAACGAAAGCGGTGCCATGGGTATCATCATTAACCGTGTTCATCGTTTTTTAACAGCAAAGGATATATTTGAAGAACTTACTATAGAACACACAACTGCTGCCCAGTCCGCACCGATCCATTTCGGGGGACCGGTTCATGTCGGAGAAATATTTGTGTTGCACGGCCCGCCCTTTTGCTGGGAAGCCAGTCTAATGATTACGCCTTTGCTTGCCATGAGTAATACAAGAGACATCCTGGAAGCTGTTGCCATGGGCAGGGGGCCCCGGGCGTTTATCATTACCCTTGGCTGCGCCGGTTGGGGACCCGGACAATTGGAATCCGAAATAAAAGAGAATGCCTGGTTGAATTATCCGATTTTTGAAGAAAATATCTTTGATATGCCGATTGAAGCTCGTTGGGAGGAAGCTGTTAAAAAGATGGGAATTGATCCGATCCTGCTGTCGAATATGGCAGGTCATGCATAACCGATTGTTTCGCTAAACTATCCTTTAGCTTTAGCTTTGGCTTTAGGTTTCTTTTTTTTGAGGCAGATTTTGTCCTTTCTGACGAAAGCGCAAAGCTTTGGATTATAGTATTCTTTGCAATTCAATGGATTATATAGTGGGCACTCAGGATTTTTTTCGGACATAAATCTCTATTTTCCTTCCAAAATTGGTTTCTTTCATCGATTTTGCTTTTTATAACATGAAACCTTAGCTTTTACAAGGCATTGATCTGACTCCCGGGCGGAATGACCTGACGTGTATCCAGCGGCCGCCGGTAGTGACAATAAAAAAATAACAATTGCAAGATGTTGGAATTAAACATAAACGGTATAATTTAAATTAATATCGAACCACACGCTATGGACACCTACAGCACCCTGAAAAATGAAATCCTGAACATCAATCGCGATGTTTCTTTGTTGTTTGCAACGGCCAAATCGATTCCCGGTATGGCGGATTACAGTTTTGGCGAATGGGAGAAAACCTGTGAAAACCTCCCCCGGCAGCTTGCGGAAGACACGCTCAGAGTGGCGATTGTCGGACCGATTAAGTCCGGCAAAAGTACATTTTTGAATTCGATTTTTAAAGGCGAATACGTCAAAAGAGGTGCGGGTGTTATAACCTCCATCGTTACCCGGGTACGTAGGGGTGAGCATCTTCGAGCAAAATTGTTCTTTAAATCCTGGCATGAAGTCAACGCCGAAATGGAACAGGCACTGGTGTTATTTCCTTCTTTGAACTGGCGCTCCGAAAATGCAGCGATCGATATCAGGCAGGAAAAAGAAAGACATGAATTAAAACGGGCGCTCAGTGAATTGAGTGCCGATCAATTAATCACCCAAAATAGCCGCAACATCAACAGTGTCATACTGAGCTCATATCTCAGAGGATACGACACGGTAAACAGCCTATTGACCGTGGAAAATGCTGTCAGACTGTATGAGGGTGATCGATTTGCCGACCATAGAGCCTTTGTGGGTAATGAGACGCTGGCGGTATATCTGAAGGATGTTTTACTCGAAATCAGTTCCGGCTATGTGGAAAGCAACATTGAAATTGCGGACTGCCAGGGCAGCGATTCATCCAATCCGCTGCACCTTGCCATGATTCAGGATTATTTGCTGCTAACCCATCAGATTATCTACGTAGTGAGCAGCCGGACGGGATTACGAGAGGCCGATATCCGATTCCTATCAATGATCAAGAACATGGGAATCCTGGAAAACATCGTGTTTGTCATTAATTTTGATTTTAGTGAACATGAATCCATCAATGATTTTAAATCCCTGGTCAATCGAGTTCGTGAAGAGCTTGCCATGATAAAACCGGATCCGGATGTTTATACCTTTTCCGCTCTTTATAATTTGTTCAGGGCGTGCCAAAAAAACCTTTCAGATAAAGACAGGCCAAGATTTGAGCAATGGAACGCCGATAGAAAATTTGCTGAGTTATCAAACCGTGAAACCGTCCTGTTTGAATCATTTTTTTATGACCGACTGGCCCGCAAACGTTACACTCTGTTGCTGAAAAACCATATCGAACGCCTTGGCGTGATTTTATCAGGCCTGGCAGATTGGATCAGCCTCAATCGAGATGTCCTTGCCCGGGATTCAGACAGCATGACCGACGCTCTGGGAAAAGTCAGAAGTCATCAGCAAAGAATCGACAAGATAAAATCTGCAATTAAAAAAACTCTAAATGGCGCCATATCAGACATAAAAAAAGAGCTTCAACGTGATACGCATCGTTTTTTTAATGGACAGCCCGGTAATGTTGCCGGGAATCTTGAAAATTTTATTCGCACATACACGTTGTCACCGGAAAAATATCAGGAAAGTCTTAAAACCGCAGACTTTTCCCAGACCCTATACCTTGTATTCCAGGAATTCAAACAGTCCATTGATACCTATATTACGGAGTCGATTAATCCGGAAGTGATTCGGTTTTTGCAGGCCAGGGAAAAACGTATCCGGGAGTATTTTGCTGCGCTAATTGTTCCGTTTGATACCATGATAGAGGATGCCTATGAAGAATTTAGCGGAATGCTGGGTCGCAGCGAACTGGGTGGCGACGGGATTAACCCTTCGAGCAATAAACCGCCAAAGATGGATACCGTCATAAGTGCCGGCAGCATCAATCCGCCTCCGCTGGTCGCCACCATGAATTATTCGACAAAAATAAAAACCGAGGCCATTATGCGACTGGGATTTTACCGGGCTATGAGAAACGTCTCAAAATTGTTTAGAAAATCAGCCAACCGCGAAGGTGAGGAAGCACTCCGGGCGCTAAAAGACGCAACCCGGCGGATGAAGCGAGAAACCGGCAAGTCGGTGGCCTTCCATCTCAAAGACTACCGCGAGAATCTGAAATTCACATATCTTTTCAAATTGGCGGAAGCCAGCTCCGACGGTTTTGCCCAGACCGTGCTGGATCGCTTTCAGGCCTATTTCTCCGATCTTTCGGCAACTATAGAGCGTATCGGAACAAGTCAAAAGGATAAGTCCAGGGCAGAGAAAATTTTCAGTGAAATGGATCAGATCGCCCGGCAGCTTAATAAGAAACTCGATCTGATTCGCACGGAAATTGCGGAAGCATCATAGGCCCCGCCTAAAATGATGAAAATCACGCACGACATGACTCTCAATCTTCATCCCATTTTTTTCCGTTAGATCAACTTTTTGGGGCAATTTTAGATTTTGGATTTTGGCCTCCGGCTTGGAGGGGCCATAGGGGCCTACGCCCCGGAGGGATTGCGGATTTGTTGTATCGCTTCGCTCTGTCATTTTTTACTAAATTGATCCGCGGCGGCGGACCTTAAATCCGAACTCTAAAATCCGAAATCCAAAATTTATGAAGTATAAAGCTGGGATCACTTTTTAAAAGTAGCAATGCGAAAGAAAGCATGATTTTCGCCACCTTAGGATCCACTACCCCATCAGCTCCTGTAAGTGTTGCCTGGCAAATTGGATGGTGCCGTCCAAAGTGAGGGCCATTTGATAATAGCGGATGGCTTTTTGTTTTTCACCCATTTGACGGTAATTGGAAGCGATGTTGGCATAATCAATGGCAGAAGAAGGATCAAGTTCTATCACTTTTTTAAAGTTTTCAATGGCCCTTTCGTGCTCTTTTAATTTAAAATGGCAAAACCCCATCAAATTGTAAATATCAGTTCTGCGGCTATCCAGCTTTTCTCCTTCCTGAAGATTCGCAAGGGCCTGGCGATATTCTCCCATTTCTTTTAAGGCAACCCCCAAATAAGAATAAATGCTTGGAGTATCCTGAC
>Ga0316194_10003802_pt1 | contig 10487 bp, 12 predicted proteins | sample CroRivsedime1_MG_FD_204936 | JGI IMG/M metagenome (GOLD analysis project Ga0316194, IMG submission 204936) | Coastal sediment microbial communities from Maine, United States - Cross River sediment 1 | ecosystem: Environmental > Aquatic > Marine > Coastal > Sediment | place: USA: Maine... | reverse complement strand
TAAGATAAGGTTTAATGATGGTGGTCATGCCAAGATTTCCGGTTCTTACCGTTGGGAACTACCACTCGGTGATACAGTATTGACAAGGTTACACTCTAAATTCGGTTCAATGAGAGCTGTTGAACAGGAATTAATTCGCCCGGTTTTAGAGAAATCTGTTTATATGACTGGCCCTCTTATGTCTTCAAAACAGAGTTATGCTGAAACCAGGAATGATTTGATCACTTATATAGAGGATCAGGCTAAATACGGCATTTATAAGACTGTGTCGGAAGAGAAAAAAGGTGTAGATCAAATGACCGGGACTGAGAAAACAATTACTGTTGTGACAAGAGTTGAAGACAGTAACTCACCCAACGGTTGGGCACGGCAGGAAGATTCTCCTTTTCAGACTTTTGGTATAAAAGCATATAATCTGAGTATTAATTCTGTGGAATATGACTCCACAGTTGAAGCGCAGATTAAATCACAGCAAGAGGCTATTATGGAAGTTCAGACAGCCATTGCTAATGCAAAGAAAGCTGAACAGGCTGCTATTACGGCTGAGAAAAACGGTCAGGCTGCAGCAGCTACGGCGAAATGGGCACAGGAGAAAATCAAAGCGACAGAGGTCACTAAGGGAGAACAGAAGAGAGAGGTTGCAAGACTGGCTAAAGAAGCAGCCGTATTTACAAAACAGGAACAGATTCTTCTGGGTGAAGGTGAGGCTGCAAGAAAGAGATTGGTCATGCAGGCTGACGGTGCTCTGGAAAAGAAACTCAATACATATAAAGAAGTCATGGCAAACTGGGCAACCGCAATCGGTGCGTATCAAGGTGATTGGGTGCCTCGTGTAGAGTTTAATGGGACGGGCGCTAAAAGTGGTACTTCCGGTGCTCAGACACTCGTGGATATGTTGACGGCAAAAACTGCCAATGACTTAGGTCTTAATTTGGCTATTCCAAAGAAATAACCTTAATTGACTGAGGGCTCTTCGGAGTCCTCAGTTCCTAAACATTATGAGCAAACAAACATATAAAGTTCGTACTAAAGTAACAAAAAATGTAGTTACCTTGACAGACAAACATTATCTGGCAGCGGGTGGTCAAGGTATGGTTTTCGTTTTAAATGACGTTGCGTATAAGATTTACCATGACCCTAAACAGATGATTCCTGTTGCTAAGATACAGGAATTGGCTCAGCTTAAGCATGATAACATTTTGGCACCAATAGAGCCTCTTTATGACTATAAGTCAAACAAAGCCATCGGGTTTACCATGAGGTATATGTCTGGCGTAGAATTTCTCTGTAAGATATTTACAAAAACTTTTCGGGATGATAAGAACATCAGCCCCACTGAAATTGTAGACCTTGTGACTCAGAAGCAGAGGACATTACAGTATGTCCATAGTCACGGTATACTGGCAGTCGATTATAACGAGATGAATTTTCTTCTCGATAAAGAAATAAAGAACGTGTATTTCATTGATGTAGATAATTTTCAAACAAAGAATTTCCCTGCGGTTGCTATCATGGATAGTATCAGGGATAGACAGGCAAAACCGGGTGCCTTTTCTGAACTCACTGACTGGTTCTCATGGGCCGTTGTGACCTTCCAGATGTATGTAGGGGTCCACCCATTTAAGGGCATCTGTAAAGGCTTCAAACCGGCTGAATGGGGCAAAAGAATGGATCAGGGAGTCTCATGCTTTCATCCTGATGCAACAATACCCAGTACATGTCAAGACCTGTCAGTAATACCAAAGAAACACTTAGAGTGGTATAAAGCGGTGTTTCAAAAGGGTGAACGATCGATACCGCCGATGGCAGACGGTATTGCTATTGCTGCGGCCATTGTCCGTACGATAGGAAGTAAAGGTGATTTTATCGTAAGACAGATATTCGATGCACCTGAATCTATTACGAATGTCTATGTGTCCAACGGGAAGCGTTTTATAATGACTACTAAGGCCTTATACGACCAAAAGAAAAAACTGATAGCCACTTACGGGCCTGGACAGAAGAGGGCTCCTAAGGGTATGTGTGATGTCTTTGGGGAAGACCCGTTGTTTGTTTACTTGCACCACTTGGAAGCGAGATTTTATAAATTAGACGGCACTCCGGTCAGTACTATAAGGGCTGAGGATATGATGGGGAATAACGGTGCTGTTTATACTATAAATAACGGGCAGCTCATAGAGAATACATTTGAAATGTTCGGGAAGTTACAGCACAAGACAAAGGTTGTCTGCGACATAAGCCGTTCATATAAAGTTTTTAAGGGGATGGTGATACAGGATGATTTCATGAAGTGCCGGTTAGCTATTCCTTTTGAAATAGGTAAGTGTGTAAATGTTAATATAAAGGAACTGGACGGCCAGAGAATAGTAGATGCCAGGTATGATAAGGGAATCGCTGTTCTCATGACAGAGGAAAAGGGCAAGTATTTTAGACACATCCTTTGTTTTAATGAACCTCATTCAGAGTATACTATTCTTACTGAGGATGTCGTTGACTATCACCCAGTGAATTTTATTGTCCTTCCGAGTAAGATGTGCCTGTTAATTGATGATGAAAAGTTATCGATGTTTAAGAGTAATAAAGGCCGAAAAGAGGTTACGAACTTACCTTTTGACGTTTCCATGAGACTTTATAATGATGACCTGCAGGTAATGTTTGTTGACGGTAAGAGGTTATACACAGTTTCAATGAAATAGGAGAGAGAAAAATGCATTACAAAAGAATTATTAAAAATATCAGATGTGCACTGAAGGAGTATATTCAAAAGCACCGTCTTCGTTGCCTTGTTATTGGAGTTAGCGGCGGCATTGATAGTGCGGTGTGCTGTGCTTTGGCTCGGCCTGTTTGTGATGAACTGGATATTCCCCTCATAGGTAGGAGTATCACTATAGAATCCAATGAGGAAGATGAAATTAATAGGGCCAGAGCAGTTGGTAAAGCTTTCTGCCGCACATTTGAAGAGGTAGACTTTACTGAACTCTATATATCAACTGTAGAAACATTTGGAGGGACAGTTTCCCTTGATAAAATAGCAAGAGGGAACATAAAAGCTCGGATGCGTATGCAACTCCTTTATGCTATCGCTGGGATGCATAAAGGAATAGTCCTTTCCACAGATAACTTGACAGAATACTTTCTCGGTTTCTGGACTATTGCGGGAGATATTGGAGATTACGGAATGATCCAGCAGCTTTGGAAAATGGAAGTATATCACCTAGCTGATTACTCCGCTTTTGAATTAAAGGATGATCAGTTTGCACACAGAGCCCTAACCTCTTGTAAATTAGCTGTCCCTACCGATGGCCTAGGGATATCTAAGTCTGACTTGGATCAGATAGGTGCAGATAGCTACGATGAAACAGACCGAATTCTTAAAACGTGGTTAACAAAGGATATTGACGCTTTCCATTGGGACATTTGGTTAGAGTATCCAGATAGATTAAAGGACTATAATGAATTTGTAATGTATAGGGATTCTCTGAAAGACCATTTGGTGGTTCAGAGGCATGAGAGGACCCATTTCAAACGGAACTGGCCTGTAAATATTGGACGAAGGAAGCTTTTCAAATAAATTATTATTCACTTTTTAGAAGGAGGTCTCTATGAGACAACTGATGTTTATCATGTTTGCTGTACTCCTTATTGTAGGGCCAGCAGATATGTTTGCGAAAGGTTCTCGAAGCAGTAGCCGAAGCAGTAGCCGAAGCAGTAGCCGAAGCAGTACTCGGACTACAAAATCTTCTCCGACCAAGAAAACTGTAAAGTCTACTCCAAAAAAAACTCGGACGAAGCAGAAAAGTACCGTAAAAAAGACAAGTACAAAAAAGCAGAAGCCAAAGGCTGTATCTGCAAATAAAATGGACAGAAAACAGTCGAAGGCTATGAAGACAAAAAACAAAGTTGCCGCTAAAAAATACGGTAGTAAAAAGAATGCTATGAAATCTTATAAAGCTGATATGGCTAAGAAGAATAACTATAGAAGTTCTACGCCACCGGCAACACGTCCTGCGCACATTCCACCGACTGTTATGGTGGGCGGTTCCAGCCTATCAGTTGGGTATCATCTGATGCCTGGAGGTTACTATGGATACGGTTACATGGACCCTCTTACCAGTATGTATGTTGCCTGTGCTGCAAATCAGATGATTGCAAATGACATGGCCATGCAAAATGCCGGTTATGGTCGTTGGAATGCTGATGGTACACCTGTGCCTTACCGAAGCAGTGGTCTGGTATTCCTATATATCTTTCTCAGTGTTATAGGGGTAATTGTTGTCATTGCTGTAATTCGGGCTGTGGTACGATAATATGACAAAACCTGTAACAGATTTTAAGGGCTTCGGAAAGGGTGATATCGCCACCCTTTCCGACATCCAGACTCAGAAAGAGTATAAGGCTCTGAATGCTGACTTCAAAATTATTGAAGTACGTACTTACCGTGAGCCGAACGATTTCTTTAATTATACCGGGTACATTTGTGAATATAAAGCAGATAAGGACTCGGAGGATGAACCGCAGCAGATCATGATTCTACTGCGGGAAATGGGCGATGATTACGACCTTCTCGTTTTTTATATGGACCAGGACGGCGATGTAACTGAATATGACTGGCTGATAGAAGAGAAGGAAGAAGAGGGAGATGAAAGCGGCGACGAAGAGGACGATGGTGAATTCGATGATGAAATCTTCGATGACGATGATGAAGAGAATGACGAGGAAGACGATGAAGCGGATGAAGACCTCGTAGAACGCTTTGAAGTAACGATGCATTTTGATGGAGAGGATGAAGATGACCGGGACGTGACCTGGGACAAAAAGGATGCAGGGAGTACTTTCGGTGTTCAGACCCATTCCACTGAATCTGGAGACGATGAGAAGACTCTTGCTGAATACTTCACTAACGATAATCCTGAAAATCCTCATGCTTTTATCGAATGGACTGGTGACAGTGAAAAAGGTTGGATAGAAATATGGTACGGTTGTGAAATCCGGCCTGAAGATATTGAAATGTTTCCCTACAAAAAAATATAATTATTAACAATTTATCGGAGGTTATGTAAAAATGACTACTGAAAACAAACCCTCAGAACTTGAAATTCAGAATGCACAGAAAGTGCTGGGTTTCTTATCTGAAATGAAAGGTATTTCCTTTAAGAATTTACGGGAAGATATCTTTCTGGTATCAGCGAACGAAGGTGGAAACTGTTTAGTGGATGTGGAAGAATCCATTGTCTGCATGTCTATTGAAGTATGTGATGTCCCGGAAGAGAATGAGGCAGCACTTGACGGGTTTCTCATGGAACTTAACGGCAGAGCAGTTCACGGCAAATTTGCCAAGGTCAGCGGCAAATACTTCTTCAGGGATAATCTGGAGTTTAAGAATCTTGATCTCAATGAACTGGAAGCGTCTCTGAAGTGGTGCTTTGGTATGGTTGTGACCAATGTCCAGAAAATTTCCAATATCATCAGTACCGGCGAGATTGGCGAAGACATTGATTTCGATAGCGACGAGGTCGATCTTGAGGATCTGATGGATGTCGGTGAAACAATCGAAGATTTAATGGTTTTAGGTGCCGAGTTAGCCGCCAATCTGCTCAACCCTGTGATTGGAGGGGAAGAAACTCTTGAAAAAGAGACTCTTGAAGAAACCATGGAAGAGAACATGGAGGAGAACACAGTGGAAGAACCTGTGTTAGAACCAAGCGTTCAGGACTCCACCTATACACCACCGGAACCTGAAAAATCATCTTACTCACCTGAACCTTCATCATTTGGTGGTAGCGAAGATTCAGGGGGTAGTACGGATAGTTGCGATAGTTGCGATTAATCGCGGAATTAACTGAATAATTCATTTTAAATAGGAGTATATATGAAAGGATTTTTCAATATTTTCAAAAATGCAGGACGTGCTGCTGATGCAAAGGCTCAGGAAAAAGCTGATAAAATTGCTGAAAATCATATGGTAGCCTTCGGCAAGCAGGATATCGGTAATATGCGGTCAGAACTCAGGAAAGTCAATGAAAATATTGGTACCCTGAAAGGTGAGATAGCCGTAAATGAGGACAGGATAGGTGGCATTAAAAAGGAAATAAAGAAACATGAGGCTGATGCGAAAGATTTGGCTGAGGTCGAGGAAAATCTTGCCTTGCAGCACTGTGAAGCCGCAGAGAGACTTGAGAGCCAACTTGAGCCCTTACAGACTGCTCTTGATGTCCAGAAACAGACTCTCAATGAACAGGTAGCATCGAGAGATGAACTGAAGAGTGCCCTTTCTCAGGCTGAATCTGATCTCGTTACTCTGAAGGCCATGGACGACGCTGCAAAAGCCAACGAAAATCTGGCCTCTGTCAATACAGATTCTGGTAAGAGTGCCGTAGCTGCTTTTGCTGAAAAGAAAGAAGCGGCTAAGAAACGACTGATAAAAAGCCGTGCCATAAAAGAAGCTGACAAGGATCCTAATTCTGAGCTGGCTAAAGCGACAGCAGCAGCCCTCGGTACCGGTGGAGCGAAAGCTCGCTTGGAAGCTCTGAAAGCAAAGAAAAAGAAATAATTGGTATTCCAACAGGATATGAAAGGGGGAGAGATTTTCTCCTCCTTTTTTATCGCACAAAGGAGAATCAATGAAAAGATTTATATCCATATTCATATTAATATTAGTGTTCAGCGTTTTTGCTGAAAAGAAGATTAAAAAGACCAAGGTGAACGAGACCACCACCCAACAGAGGATGAAAAAATGGGATAAAATACCTCTTCCTCCTATTGACAGTACTCTGATTGTCGATATCCATGAATTCAAACCTGCAGTAATTAATGGTAATCAGGAGCATTTCACCGGCCATGACATCGATCTCTGGGATCGGCTGGCTTTAGACCTGAATCTGAAGTTCCGTTATAATTTCATCGACAGTTTCAGTAATGTCATGCCCCGTATTTACCAAGAAAAAGCACATGTATCTATTGGAGGGATTTCCAGAACAGCAGACCGTGAAAGAGGCGCTGATTTCGTACCCTATATGAGATCAGGTGCCGGTATCATGGTATCGAAAGACATAGGGTTTTGGATTAACCTATGGCTCAATATTAAGTTCTATGCAGGCCTTTTTGTAAGTATCGTTCCTTTTATACTGGTCTGGATAGTTTACGTTTGTATAGCAGCCTTATTTATGTTTTTCCTCGAAAAAGGTAACCCTGATTTTAACGATAAGTTCGGTCCAGGTTTTCCAGATGCTCGGTTCTTTGTCCATGTAGTAATATCTTCAACAGGATTTGGTAATCAGATACCGAGGTCAGCATGGGGAAGAAGAGTTACTGTGTTATTGATGTACTCAGGTATTGGATTTATGTTTCCTATGATAACCGGAAAAATCTCTTCGGAGATGTCTGCTAAGAATCTGTCCTATATTACCTGTAAAGAAGACCTGAGAGGTAAAAGAGTAGCCCTGAAAGAGGGTACGGTGACAGCCAAGTCAAGGACTCTCCACGATATAGGGGTAGAACCTACGTATGTTAAGACTGTTTCTCAGGGCATTGATCTCCTGAAAGGGAAACATGTTGATGCTGTAGTACATGATAAACCTGCTCTGGAGTTTGAGTCGAAGGATGATCCGGCGTTGCATGTAGTAGATGATTTGTTTGATATCCAGATATACGGAATCGCATTACAGAGCAACAGCCCTTTACGAGAAAGGATATGCCAGAAAATCCTGGAATATGAAGAGGACGGTGTATTGGATGAATTATCAGTGAAATGGTTAGGTAGCCCGAGGGATTAAAAATGGAAGTAAAAGAATTACAACAAAGAGTTGCAGCGATGTTCAGAGAAGCCTTCGGGACAACTCCGCTGAGACAGAGACTTGAAGACATCCAAAAAGAAGTCCTTGAGCTTTGTCGTTACAGCGACCTAAAAAACCTGAAAGAAGAAACCGGTGATGCGCTGAGTTCTCTAATGCAGCTAGCTAATGAGGCTGGTTGGTCGGTCGAAGAGTTGATTCAGGCAAACCTTATAAAAATTAATAGCCGGATTACTCAGTATAATTCGCTTGGTAGGAAAGTGTATGTATGTATCCTTGGCGGCGCGTTTAACATGATTACCCCGGGCCATTATGAAGTTGCAATCCATATACTCAATACATCAAAAACGTTCGATGAAGTGTGGTTTATGCCGTGTTACAGGCATTTATACGATAAAAAGATGGAGCACCATAAACACCGGTTAGCTATGTGCCAGTTGGTGGCTAATAAAGACGGGAGAATAAAGGTATTCGATTATGAGGTAAAGAATAAGCTCGCTGGAGAAACATACCATTTTGTAAAAAGGCTCCTCGATGAAGATTTTGCAAAAAAGCAGTATGATTTTTCCATGGCTATAGGGATGGATAATGCGAATACTTTTGCTGACTGGGTTAATTATGAAGATTTAGAGAGAATGATGCGGTTTGTCGTTGTCCCCCGTAAAGGTGAGATCCAAGACCCAACAGTTCGGTGGTACCTTGAGAAGCCCCATATCTATTTATTGCCTGATGAAAATGAAGATAACCCTATCAGACAGATATGTTCAACTGATTTAAGGGACTGGGTAAAGACGGATGTTGACCGGGCAAAAGAGAATCTTGACCCTGATGTATTTAACTATATAAAGGAACATAAATTATACGGTATCGGTTTATGAAAAAAGGCGATTGTTTCTTGATTCACGGTCAGATTGTTCTACGTGAGAGAGCTGACTTTTTGTTATGTCACGGCACTGTTGAAGGTACAGGAGGAGAAGTAAAGGGTGAGCGGTACTCTCATGCCTGGATAGAGATAAACGGGATAGTTATTGACCAAAGTAACAAACATAATTTAGTGTGTAGAAAAAAAGAATATTATGAAGTAGGAAAAGTGAAGGACGTGAAAAGATATAACAGAGAAGAAGTAATGGAAATGACAGATAAATCAGAAAATTGGGGGCCATGGCATGAGTAATTTTGAAAAGATATTAAAAGAAATAAAAGATCAGTGCGATTTAATTCATTATGAAGGTGATTTATCTGATATTGGCAATGAAATCGGGAAAATTGTTGGTAAATATATAACAGATGAATCGGGATTTGAAAAGAGTTCGTTTCTTGCCGGTATTGATCACGGTATATCTACTGTTGACGGAACTCATCACTGATCATCCATTGAACTCTTCACCAATTCATCTATCCATTTACAGATACCGCGCTTTATATTTAAATCCCCAAATACTGCTGCTGCCGCTATATAAAGACCTATTACTGTCCCTATTACAGAAGCTAAAAGTTTTATAGCCATTATGCTGCGTCTCTCATGTTATACACGTTTCCAAGTTTCCGGAATTCACCTTCGCTCGTTTCGATTAAAATTTTGAAAGCTATTACATTATCTGTAGGAGGGATTTTTCTTTCTTTTATCCGCACACAGACTTCTTCTATTACCTGACCATTTTCCCAGACTTTAGTATGTGCACGATTCCTGAATACCTGGTATACTAAACCGCTCGCTCCTTTAACCAGAAGGAAACCGTGTGTCATGTATTTCCTAAACTCCGCTTCAGTTATCATCTCTCTGAGGGTGTCTATAGCGTTCATCTCATTATCCTCAGCTTTACGTATGGGTTCTGCTCGGGAATGAACTATAATTGTCATGTTTCGTCTTAATTGGATCATTTTTCGATGGAATTTACTCGGAGAAGACTCGAATTTCATCGGTTCTGTTTTAAACTTGATCTCAGCTTCAAGATATGCATTAAGGTCTGCCGGTGCAGGGATATCTCTTAGAGTGAGGTCACCGGTTTCCTCTCTATACACACAGAGGCCTGATGGGACAAACCCTCTTTCACCGTATACTTTATTTTCTGCACCTATTTCAAGTTTTGCTCCCCACAGCATTCCTACAAGAGCTTCTTCCTCTGTCATTTCTACCAGGTCATTCACGCATAGATACTCTAGACTTCCTCTTTTTGTGATCATCTCATCGAAGCGGTCTTGAGTGAGGGTGGCCTTCTCAACTCTGATATCCTTCTTTTCTATCTCAGCAAAAGCTTCTGCCATGGAATTAAGTATATCGGAATTTGCAATATTATTGATTGGATTAGCCGGTGATATTTTTGGAGATATTTTCATTTTTTAACCTATATGGGTTATAATTTAACTTATTATAAAGGGAACTCACCCGCTATCTGGAGTGAGCCCCTTCACAGCCGTATATCACTTACAGATGCCGGACCAACGTTGGTCTTCACTCCACATTTTTCCGTTTAATCGGCTCGAATAGAACCAATGGATCGTACTCATGGGGACCGGTACCCGAAGAGATTACCTAACTGCTAAACCTTCGAGAATATTAAAGAGTCATGACTCCTCAATAATCTTTCCAGCTCTTTTTTCATCAACAAGACCTAAGCTATACCCTAAGGACTCGCATTGACCCAAAGAGATATAAAAGCTGACATTTGAGAAAGCGGATTTAACTTCTATCTCTGT
>Ga0316194_10003798_pt1 | contig 10493 bp, 8 predicted proteins | sample CroRivsedime1_MG_FD_204936 | JGI IMG/M metagenome (GOLD analysis project Ga0316194, IMG submission 204936) | Coastal sediment microbial communities from Maine, United States - Cross River sediment 1 | ecosystem: Environmental > Aquatic > Marine > Coastal > Sediment | place: USA: Maine... | reverse complement strand
TGTCCACCAAGGAATGCGATGCTCATGGGGGCGATGGTACTGACTCGCCCACCGCCCAACTTCCCGTTCTTGCGTAACTATGGGAAGCCGGCTTCCACTATCTACGCAAGAACGGGGAGAGGGCCGCCGAAGCCGCCCTCTCCCGATCGTCTCTCGGTCGGCTAGCCCTTTGCCTGGGCGAAGGCGTCGGTGTAGCTGTTCGAGAAGTCCCCGACGTCCGCGATGAACTCGAGGTTGGCCATTGTCGCCTCGTCCGGGAAGATCGATGGATCTTCGAGGATCTCCGGGTCGATGTACTCGTAGGCCGCCAGGTTCGGGCTCATGTAGTACGTGTAGTTCGTCAACTCCCCGCCGTTCTCGGGATCGAGAATGAAGTCGATGAACGTGTGCGCCGTGCACGGGTGCTCGGCCGTGATCGGGACCGCCATGAGATCGACCCAGATGATGCCGCCCTCCATGGGAACGGCGTAGCCGAAGTCCTCGTACGCGTCGTAGTCGTCCGTCGAGATCTCGTCGAACGATCCGAAGAACCCGCCGTTCCACCCGTGGGCGACGACGGACTCGCCTGCGACCAGCAGGTCGTCGAAAGCCGCCGAGTCATATGCCGCGATGCGGCTGTTCGCGTCTGCGAGCAGAGCGGTCGCCTCGTCGAGTTGACCCTGATCGGTGGTGTTGACCGAGTAGCCCAGGTACTTGAGAGCAGCACCCAACGTCTCGCGCTCATCGTTCAGCATCGTGATCATTCCGGCGTACGGTTCGCTCATGGCGGGGTCGAAGACGAGACCCCAGGAGATGCCCTCGGAGTCGTCGACGTACTCGTAGGCGAATCCGAGACCGCTCGTGCCGGCCTGATACGGCACCGAGAAGTCACCGCTCGGATCGAACGGCATCCCGGTGAACACCGGATCAAGGTTCGCGAGGTTCGGAATAGCAGCCTTGTTCAGCGCGGCCAAGAGGGCGACTTCCGGGTCCGCCATGGTCGAGACCATGTAGTCGGACGGCACGATCAGGTCGTACGGCGCACCGCCGGCCTCGACCTGGGCGAGCATTGTCTCGTTGTCTTCATAGAACGTCTGGATGATCTTGACGCCGTACTCCTCCTCGAACTTCGCGACGAGGTCGGTGACCTCGTAGTCCTCCGCGGCGGACCCGTACGGGATGTATTCCGTCCAGTTGTAGAAGTTGAGGTCACCGTCGGTCTGTCCTGGTTCGCATGCGTCGATTGCGGCGCCGAGTTCGTCCCCGGAGTCGCTGCCACATGCCGCGGTGAGCATCGCCACTACGGCAATCAGTATCAAGAGTCGTTTCATGTCTATTCCTCCTTGTTTCTGCCCATCCCCGATCTCGCCTGGAATCCCAGGGAGATGAAGACGAGCACCATCGAGATCGCCAGCATGAGTGTTGAGACGGCGTTGATTTCCGGTGTGACCTGCCTCCTGATCAGTCCGAACACGTACACGGGCAGGAGGTTCGCTCCCGGCCCCTGGACGAACTCCGTGATGATCACGTCGTCGAGCGAGAGGGTGAGAGCCAGCAGTGCACCACCCAGGACGCCGGGCATGATCAGCGGCAGGGTGACTCTGCGGAAGGTCGTCCACCGGTTCGCGTAGAGGTCCATCGCTGCTTCCTCGAGTGAGCCATCGAGGTTTGCCAGGCGAGCCCGCACAACGATGGCCACGAACGAGGTGCAGAAGGCGATGTGTCCGAGGATGATCGTCCAGATGCTGAGGTTGGTCGGGAGCACCTGGGTGAACCAGATCAGCAGCATCGCACCCATCGTCACCTCGGGGATGATGACCGGGAGGTAGAGGATCACGTCAAAGGCCTGCTTCCCTAACCACTTCCGGTAGCGATCGAGGGCGATACCGGCCATCGTCCCGAGCACGGTGGAGACGAGCGTTGCCACGATGGCGACCTTGATCGAGTTCCCAAGCGCGTTCATCATCTCGGGATTGTTGAACATCCGGTCGTACCACTTGAGCGTGAACCCTCCCCAATCACCGACGTTGCGGCTATCGGAGAACGAGTAGATCACCAGGATGAGAATCGGGAGGTAGAGGAACCCGAAGACGAACCAACCGTTGATGCTGAGGAGTCGGTCGACCCACGGCCGGTGAGCGGTACCCTGCTGCACGCTCATAGCGTCCTCGCTCCCTTCCGGAAGTAGATGACGGTGGCAATCATCATCACCGCGAGAATCGTCACCGACAGCGTTGCGCCGAACGGCCAGTTCCGTCCCGACTTGAACTGCGTGACGATGTAGTTGCCCAGGAGCGTGGTCTTCGCCCCGCCGAGCAGGTCGGGTGTGACGTAGGCGCCGAGGCTGGGGATGAAGACCAGGATCGACCCGGCGATGATCCCGGGTCGAGAGAGTGGCAAGGTCACCTTGCGGAAAGCCTCCCACGCACCGGCGTAGAGGTCACGCGCCGCTTCGACGAGGTTCCAGTCGAGGTGCTCGATCGCCGCGTACAGCGGCAGCACCATGAACGGCAGATACCCGTAGAGGAGGCCGATGAACACCGCCGGTTCGGTGAACAGCATCTTCCCCCAGAGCCCCGTTGCCTCGCCGATCTCGGTGACGATGCCATTCGAGTCGAGGAGCGTCCGCCAGGCATAAGTGCGAACGAGGAAGTTTGACCAGAATGGGATGAGGACGAGCACGAGCAGGAAGTTGCGCGTCATGGCCCGCTTGCGAGTGGCGATCCAGTAGGCGAACGGGTAGCCGATGAGCAGGCAGAACATCGTGTTGAGGAATGCCAGCCAGAGGCTACGGACCGCGACCGTTCGGACGAGGGGTTCGCCGAGTTTGATCCACCATTCGAGCGTCCACTCTCCGAGGACGGGCTTGCCGGTTCGGCTCCGCTCGGTGAACGAGAAGATCACGATGATGATCAGTGGGAGGACAAAGAAGAAGACGAGATAGGCGTAGGTGGGGAGCGCCGTGAAGAACCCGCGCCACCCTTCGGCCCGCTCGGCCTTCTTCTCGAGGTCGGGGGTGGCGACCTCCGGCGGTGGATCTTCCAGCATCGTCATGATGTCAGCGCTTCTGCAGCCTCCCTATGGAAACTCACGGTCACTTCATCACCGGCCGTCCAGCGACGCAGCGAAGGGATGTTCTCGAGTCGAGCGTCAATTACGGCTCCGCCTGGGATCTTGATCTCGTAGTAGATCGACTCGCCGAAGTAGAGCTGGCGGACGATCGTCGCTGGAAGCTGATTCCGCTGAGGAGGGATGTCTTTGTCCGTCCGAGAGTGGATTTGGACCTTCTCGGGGCGGAGGGTGAGGGTTACGTCGGTACCGGCCGGCGCATTGCATCGGGCGTAGGCGAATTCGCCGACGCCGATCTGGATGCGGCCGTCGTCGGTGACGGTGCCGTCGACGAAGTTCGTCTCGCCGATGAACTCGGCGACGAACCGATTGATGGGATGCTCGTAGATCTCCTCGGGGGTTCCGATCTGGAGCAGCTTGCCAGCGTCCATCACGCCGATTCGATCGGACATCGTGAGGGCTTCTTCCTGGTCGTGCGTCACATAGATGAAGGTGATCCCGACCTCGGACTGGATGTCCTTGAGTTCGATCTGCATCGCCTGGCGCAGCTTGAGGTCGAGTGCACCGAGCGGTTCGTCGAGCAGGAGCACCTTCGGACGGTTCACGAGGGCGCGCGCGAGTGCCACACGCTGCTGCTGGCCGCCCGAGAGTTGGCTCGGCTTGCGCTGTTCCATGCCCTCGAGATGGACGGCCTTGATCGCCTCGGCGACCAGGCTGGCGACCTCGTCCTTGGAGACGTTGCGCATCTGGGGACCGAACGCCACATTCTTCTCGACCGTCATATGAGGGAAGAGCGCATACGACTGGAACACGGTGTTGATCGGCCGTTTGTTCGGCGGGCGCAGCGCCATCTCCTCGCCGAATACCTGGATGCTGCCCTCAGTCGGGAACTCGAGGCCCGCGACCATCCGGAGCATGGTCGTCTTTCCGCATCCGGACGGACCGAGCAGCGAGAAGAACTCGCCGTCCTCGATGTCGAGTGACACGTCGTCGACGGCGGTTACGTCGGAGCCAAAACGTTTTGTCACTCCCCGGATGCTCACGGCCGCTGTCATCTCACCTTCCCTATGTCGATCACCATCGTCTGGAGGTCGGTGAAGTCGTCGATGGTTCCCCTGCCCCAACCCGAAGCAGTCCCCGCCGCACCTCCGAACGGCTGGAACGTCTCCCAGAAGTCGGTTGAATCGTTGATGACGACGGTGCCGGATCGGATTCGGTCCGTGTACCAGAATGCCTTGTCGATCGACGACGTGAAGACAGCCGCCTGAAGCCCGAGGTCGCCCCGAGCGGTAACGGCGATCGCTTCGTCGTCGTCCCGAACGGTCACGACCGGCAGGACGGGGCCGAACGTTTCGTCTCGAGATACCAGGGCATTCTCCGGCACGGCGTCGATCATCGTGAACTCGTAGTACAGGTCGGTGGGGAAACCCGTTGCGCGACGGCCCCCTGTTAACACGTTGGCTCCGCGTTCGCGGGCATCGGAGACGTGGAGATCCATTTTGCGGGCCGTCGGTTCGTTGTTGAGCGGGCCCATCGTCGTGGTTTCGTCGAACGGATCGCCCAGGACGATCTGCGATGCGTGGTTGAGCGCCCGCTCCACGAACTCGTCGTGTACCGACTCGAGGACGATCACCTTCTCGGTTGCGCAGCACACTTGCCCGGCGTTGTACCGGGCGCCGAAGACCGACAGTTCCGCCGCGGCTTCGAGGTTCGCGTCCTCGGTGACGATCGTGGGTCCGTTGCCCGACATCTCCATGACCGACCGCTTGATCCCCATCTGGGAGAGGATTCGTTTCCCCGTTGCCGACGAACCGGTGAAGCCGATGGCATCGATTCCGGGGTGCGTCACCAACGCTTCTCCGATCTCGCCGCCGCCCGGGATGATGGAGACCAGACCCTTCGGCACACCGGCAGCGTCGAAAGCTTCCGCGAGTTTGAGGAGTCCCCATGACGTGAACTCCGGCGGCTTCGCGATGACGGCGTTGCCGGCCGCGAGTCCGGGCCCGATGTATTCGAGGGGGATCGTCACCGGGAAATTCCATGGTGTGATTGCCGCCCAAACCCCCACCGGGCGGTGGAATGTGAACATTCGCTTGTTGCGGTCGGAGGTAGGAATGACGCTCCCCGTGAGGCGTTTCACGTCCTCGGCGGCGTTGAGGAAGTACTGGTTCGCCTCGGCGATATCGGCCAGGGACTCCTCGTGATAGGGCTTGCCCTGTTCCAGAGTCTGGATCCTCGCTATCTCCTCGATGTCGTCGGCAACGGCCTCGGCAATCCGGTGAAGGAGGGCGGCTCGTTCAATCGCCGTCCAATGCCGGAATTCGTCTTGGGCTTCGTGTGCCGCCTGCACGGCTCGGTCGATGTCCGCTCGGGAGGCGAGAGGAACGGTCGCGATGTGTTCGCCGGAGCCGGGGCTGATGATCTCGCGATGCTCATCCCCGGTGCCTGGGGTCCACTCACCCGCCAGGTAGATATCCAGATCCCGGGCCAAACCGGTCTCCTTTGTGGTGTGGCGACGTTGTTCCGCAATGTAGTCGATTGATCCGGTGCTTGAGAGTGCGGCCGGTCGGCGGCTACGGAATCGCTCTGCAGTTTGGGGATCGGCCCCAGCCGGTAAGATCGACGGCAGACGCATGACCGCGTGGCACCGTGCCACGGGTCCTCCCATGGAAGGGTGAGCAAGATGAGTCTTCAGGGTCCCAAGACAGCTGAATGGTTCGAGCGCGCTAGCAAGGCGCTGGTCAACGGAGTGTCGAGCGGCTTCCGCTACTGGGGTGACAAAGACACACTCGTCATCGATCGCGGCGAAGGTGCCTACGCCTTCGACATGGACGGGAAACGGTATATCGACTATCAGCTTGGCTTTGGACCCATCATCCTCGGACATGGCCATCAGCCCGTGGTCGACGCCGTGTCGGAAGCGGCTTCGCGTGGAACGGTCTTCGCCATGACAACGGCAGTCGAGGTCCTGGCTGCCGAAGCGATGCGAGATGCCATTCCATGGATCGACACACTCCGATTCACGAACACCGGAACCGAAGCCACAATGCACGCCATCCGGCTCGCCAGGGCCGTGACCGGCAGGGATCTGATTGTGAAGTTCGAAGGTGCGTATCACGGGGCCCATGACTACGTCGGGTACTCAACGGCTGGTTCACCGGTCGGAAACCTCGGCAGCAGACGCTCCCCGGTGCCGTTCGAGGTGTCCTCGGGAGTTCCTTCGACGATCCGCGATTACATCCGCATCGCGCCCTTCAACGACCTCGATTTCATGGAGAAGCTCTTCCAAAACGACGGGCACCGGATCGCCGCCATCCTCGCCGAACCGGTCCTCGGCAACGTGTTCGGCCTCATGCCGATCGACGGGTACCTCGAAGGCCTCCGGGCCATCACGGAGGAGTGGGGATCGATGCTCATCTTCGATGAGGTGAAGACCGGATTCCGAATGGGCCTTGGTGGGGCCGCGGAGTATTTCGGCATCGTGCCGGACATCGGCACGTACGCGAAGTCGATGGGTAACGGCTATCCGATCGCCGCCGTCGGCGGGCGTCAGGAAGTCATGTCGGCATGGGCCGAAGGCGGTGTTATGCAGGCAGGGACCTATTCGGGGAACTCGATCGGCGCTGCCGCAACGGTCGCCACAATCGGCGAACTCTCCACCGGCACCCCCTACGCTCAGATCGACAGAGTCGGCAACGCCCTCATGGCGGGGCTTGCCAAGATCTGCGCAGACCACTCCGAACCGGCATCGATCATCGGCATCCCGTCGATGTTTTCGGTGTTCTTCAGTGACGGAGAGTTGAAGGAATATCGGGACACCGCCAACCACGACGAGGACCTCTACGAAGCCGTCGTGCTCGGGATGATCAACCGCGGCGTGATGCCGTGTGATGATGCCAAGGAGCCATGGTTCATCTCGTCGGCCCACACCGACGAAGACGTAGCCGAGACGCTGACAGCGTTCGAAGACGCATTGGTAGACGCGAGAAGCTGAACTGCGAGCCGCCGGCTCCTATTTGTCCTTCGGATTCCTTTCATCTCTCCAATTCCTCCCCCTGAGGGGGAGGTGCCGAGCGCAGCGAGGCTGAGGGGGTCAGGCGCCGGACGCGCCCTTCGACCGTTCCGTTTCCACCGCCGGGCGCTGACGGAAGGGGTCGAGCGGTTCCGCGGCCCACGAAACTCCGAACATGCTCGGAGGGGGTCAGGCGCGGGATGCGCCCTTCGACCGTTCCGTTTCCGCCGCCGGGCGCTGACGGAAGGGGTCAGGCGGTTTCGCGACCCACGGAGGACACCCACGGGCGGAACAGGAGCCAGACAAGGGGGAGGCCGCCGAACATGGCGATTGCTCCCATGACCATGGCGGTGTCCAGGCCGAAACGATCGGCGAATGCGCCGTACGCGACGGCGGCAACCGAGCGGATCACCATCGTCGTCGAGAGGTAGAGACCGTTGGCGAGCGCCCGGCTCCTCGGGGCCTGCTCCTGTGCGAGCGCCATAAAGACCGGTGGAACGGCGAGCAGCGAGAACCCGATCAGAGGGAGCGTTGCGACGCGTACCCATCCGTCGGCGGCAAGGAAGAAGAGGAGAGCCACAGGGGCCGCTACCTGACCGAAGATGAGCACGGCTCGGCGCCCGACCTGGTCGCTGATCCAGCCTCCGGCGAAGGCCCCGGCAACTCCGGCGACCTCAACGATCGACAGAGCGGCCCCGGCCAGCCAGATGCTCGATCCACTCTCGGTGAGGTAGAGCGGTAGGAAGACCGTCGTCGCCAGCATCATCATGCTCCGCATCACGGTGAGGCCCCCGAGCACCAGCATGAAGGTGCGCATTCCCCGCAGGGCCGTCCTCCACGGCACCTGTTCGCCGTGGTCGCGTGTCTGGAGCGGCACGTCGCGGAGGCGGAAGTACAGGAGCGCGGATGTCGCTATGCCGGCGATGGACAGGAAGGCGATCTGCTTCAGGGACATCACGGCGAGTGCGCTGACGATGATGATGGGCCCCAACGTGCGGCCGATCTCCCCCCCGACCATCCAGAAGCCCATGCCACGACCGAGCCGATTCCCCGAGAGGTATCCCACAGCGACCGGCGCGGTCGCGTGGAACGCGGCGACACTCAAACCGGCAGCGAGGAGGATGAGGGCGAGCGCCGCATAGGTGGGCGCCCAACCCAGGAAGCTCATCGCCGTCGCCGTGACGCCGGGTCCGAGCACGACGATCCAGCGGATGGTCGTGCGGTCGGCAAGGTGGCCAATCACCGGCTGGAGGAGCGAGGGAAGCTGCAGGAATGCCGCAAGAAGGCCGGCTGCTGCGTTCGTCAGCGTGAACTTCTCGACGAAGCTCGGCAGGAGGGGGGCAAGGAACGCTGTGTATGTGTCGTGGACGGCGTGACCAGCCGCAATCGACGTGACACGTCCGGTCTGGAACCGGCGGTCCTCACCGGGATCGGTGTCTGCCGTTGGGAGGGCTTCAGTCATGTCTTTGAAGCGGCCGCTGTCATTTGCCCATGATCACACAGTGCGATCGGGTGTCAGCCGATGCACCGTCTGCACCGGCGTCAGACAGAGGCGTGAGGTTCATTCGACGCGACGGCCAATTCATGATATCTTCGATAATCGATTATCCTGTATTGACCGGATGAGTGTGCATTCGAAGAGGAGCGAGTTCATGGCGAAACGCCTGAAGTACCTGGTCGCAGGGGAGTGGAAGGACACCGAGAGCGGCGTCTATTACGACATCACCAACAGCAGCACCGGCGAGGTGATGGCGGAAGCCCCACGCTGTACCGCCGACGAAGTTGACGCAGCCGTCGAGGCGGCGGCCGCGGCCTTCCCCGCATGGCGAGACACTCCGATCACCCAGCGCGTACAGGTGATGTTCAGATTGAAGGGCCTCCTCGAGGAGAACCTGCACGATCTTTCCGTCCTGTTGGCGACGGAGATGGGCAAGACGTACACCGAGGCCCGCGGCGACGTGCTGAAGGCGATCGAGGTCGTCGAGCTCGCATGTGCCACCCCCGTCACGATGATGGGTGACTCGCTCATGAATGTCGCCACCGGCTACGACACGGTCACGTTCCGTGAGCCGCTGGGGGTGTTCGCAGGAATCGTTCCCTGGAACTTCCCCGCCATGATCCCCATGGGCTGGATGATGCCGCTCGCCGTGACGACCGGCAACACCTTCGTTCTCAAGGCGGCGTCGTTTGTTCCGCAGACCGCCATGAGAATGGCAGAGTTGCTGGAAGAGGCAGGGCTGCCGCCCGGCGTCTTCAATCTCGTTACCTGTTCACGGCACGAAGCTGAACGGCTGCTCACCCATCCCAAGGTCCAGGGTGTGAGTTTCGTCGGCTCCACCGCCGTTGGGCTCCACATCTACTCGACGGCAACGGCTCACGGCAAGCGGGTTCAGGCACTCACCGAAGCGAAGAATCATGCGCTCGTGATGGCGGATGCACCCATCCGTGCGACGGCGCAACGCATCATCAATTCGGCTTTCGGTTGCGCCGGCGAGCGCTGCATGGCGCTTCCTGCCATCGCTGTTGAGGAGTCGATCGCCGACGAACTCGTGGCAGCAATCACCGAACTCGCCAAGGAGCGCAAGATCGGTCCGGCCTACGACGAGGCGACCGAGATGGGACCGCTCGTGAACGCCGAGCACTTTGCCTTCGTCAACGAGTGGATCGAGAAGTCGGTCGAAGAAGGCGCCGTGCCTGTGCTCGACGGGCGATCCTTTGAGGTTGAGGGCCACGAGGGCGGATTCTTCATGGGACCCACGGTGTTCGATCACGTGACGCCCGAGATGTCGTGCGGAAATCAGGAGGTCTTCGGACCCGTCTTGTATGTGAAGCGAGTCGCAGACTTCAACGAAGGTGTTGAGCTCATCAACGAGAGCGAGTTCGCCAACGGCGCCTCGATCTTCACCCAGAGCGGCTACTACGCCCGCGAGTTCGCACGTCGCATCGACGCGGGCATGGTCGGGGTCAACGTCGGAATCCCGGTGCCGATCTCGGTCTTCCCGTTCAGCGGTCACAAGAAGAGCTTCTTCGGAGACCTGCACGTCATGGGCCGCGACGGCGTCATGTTCTACACGGAGACCAAGGCCGTCACAAGCTTCTGGTTCGACAAGGAAGCGATGAAGGGCGACAAGGTCGGTACGTGGGAGGGAACGATCTCGCGGAGTTGATTCACCGGGTACCCAAACCCCTTCGGCCGCCGGCCACGGACCTCCTCCCCCGTGGCACCGATTCCGGGTCGCGCACCCTCCCCCCTGGTGCGTGACCCGGAATCCCTCCTCTTGACGCTTCGAGATGAGGTCGCGGAACGCGGCCCCCTCCCGCCCCGGCGGCTGGCCTCATCTTCGCGTTTCGGGCTCCCAGGTTGCCCCCTCCCGCCCTCGCTGACGCTCGGGCACCCTCCCCCACTTCGCCTGGATCCGCGGTTTGTGTGGTC
>Ga0316194_10003797_pt1 | contig 10494 bp, 8 predicted proteins | sample CroRivsedime1_MG_FD_204936 | JGI IMG/M metagenome (GOLD analysis project Ga0316194, IMG submission 204936) | Coastal sediment microbial communities from Maine, United States - Cross River sediment 1 | ecosystem: Environmental > Aquatic > Marine > Coastal > Sediment | place: USA: Maine... | reverse complement strand
CAAGGTGTGCGTCCCAGTATGGGAAACTGAAAACCCGGTATTTCTCAATCAGGTGCGGGATGAAATCGTGACCAAAGTCATGCGTTGAGGAGGTGGTATCAGCATCCTTTATGAGTTGCTCATACAAAAACCCGGTATTAAAGACGTAGATACCCATGGAGGCCAGTGCGCGATCCGTCGCTCCGGGCATGTGTTGCGGATTTACCGGTTTCTCCTGGAAATCGGTAACGCGGCCATCAGAATCGACTGAAAGGACACCAAACGCCTTCGCGTCCTGAAGTGGCACCTCGATGCAGCCCACGGTCATGTCCGCACCGGACTCGACATGCTGTGCAATCATCAACCCATAATCCATTTTATAGACATGGTCACCCGCCAGAATCAGCACGTAATCGGGCTTGTGCATGCGGATGATATCAAGGTTCTGGTACACGGCGTCGGCTGTACCGGAGTACCAGGAATCCTGGATGCGCTGTTGTGCAGGCAGCAACTCAATGAATTCCTTGAATTCACCACGGAGAAAACTCCAGCCTTTCTGGATGTGCTGAATCAGCGAGTGCGACTTGTACTGAGTCAGGACGCCAATCATGCGAATACCGGAATTCAGGCAGTTGGAGAGAGGAAAATCGATAATGCGGAATTTACCACCAAATGGCACAGAGGGCTTGGCCCGCCAGAGTGTCAATTCCCGCAAACGTGAGCCGCGTCCACCTGCCAGTATTAGAGCCAGTGTACTGCGGGTCAGGCGGCGATCAGAGTATTGAGTATGGTTTTCTGACATAATTAAAATGTACAGTCCGTGGCATTAAAAATCTGGGTGTATTGTATGGCCCTGACCTTTGACTGTATAGTTGTACTGCAGAGAAATTTCGCTATCCACAACGGCCTCCATAATTAGCTGATCCATGTTGAACTCAGAAACAGGCAATTCCCTACCTTCTGAACTTTCTGCGGGAATCCAGCGTCTGCTGGAAGCCCGACATCATGACCCGTTTACCCTGTTGGGCAAACACAGGTACTCCAGCGAAGTGCTGGTACGTGCCTATATTCCCGGGGCAGCATGGGTACGCATCGCCGAGAATGGCGCCTCGCTGCAACGCATGGCTAACACCGACCTGTTTGCTTGGCATGGCCCCGCCAGTGAGATCCCCGACCGCTACCGCCTGATCTGGCGCGATAGCAATGGCGCAGAACATGTCGCCTATGACCCGTACTGCTTCCCTCCACAAATATCCGAGTTCGATCTGCACCTGTTTGGAGAAGGCAAGCACTGGCACATATACCGGATACTGGGTGCACATAAACATAAGGCGGATGAGATACCGGGTGTGCGCTTTGCTGTCTGGGCACCGTCAGCAGAACGCGTCAGCGTCGTCGGTGACTTCAATAACTGGGACGGACGCTGCCATCAGATGCGGGTACTGGGTGGCAGTGGTGTGTGGGAAATATTCATTCCCGGACTGGGAATAGGACAACCCTACAAGTATGAACTGCGTTCCCGTCAGGGTGATATACAACTAAAAACAGACCCCTATGGACAACATTTTGAACTGCGGCCGGCAAATGCCTCACGCGTACCACCCCCCGACCAGGCTTACCAGTGGCATGATGAAACATGGATGGTACAGCGCCATAACTCTGACTGGCAGACAGCCCCCCTCTCCGTCTACGAGGTCCACCTTGGCTCCTGGAGGCGTGACGAGCATGGAAATTTTCTGAGTTATCGTCAGCTGGCAACTGAACTGGTTGAATACGTCAGTAAGGCCGGTTTCACACATATTGAGCTGCTACCCATAACCGAACATCCACTGGATGACTCCTGGGGTTATCAAACAACTGGTTACTTTGCGCCTACCAGCCGTTTTGGCGAACCGGATGATTTCCGCTTCTTCGTCGACCACTGTCATCAACACCAGATTGGTGTCCTGCTTGACTGGGCTCCCGCCCACTTCCCCAAGGATGCACACGGACTGGCAAACTTCGATGGCACCGCATTGTATGAACACATGGACCCACGGCGTGGCGAACACCATGACTGGGGGACACTCATCTATAACTACGGCCGCAATGAAGTTCGGAATTTCCTGATATCAAGCGCTGTCTACTGGCTGGAAGAATTCCATATAGACGGCCTGCGAGTCGATGCCGTCGCATCCATGCTGTACCATGACTATTCACGCCCGCCCAGCGAATGGATACCCAACATATATGGCGGTCGCGAGAATCTGGAGGCCGTCAACTTTCTGCGGGAGCTGAATACCATTACCCATGCCGAATATCCCGGCACTATGATGATTGCCGAGGAGTCAACTGCCTGGCCAGGCGTCAGCCGTCCCGTTGACACCGGCGGACTCGGCTTCAGCATGAAATGGAATATGGGCTGGATGCATGATTCACTACGCTTCATGTCGCATGACCCGATACACCGGAAATACCACCATAACGACCTGACCTTTGGCCTGCTATACGCCTTTACAGAAAATTTCATGCTGCCGTTCTCGCATGATGAAGTCGTGCACGGGAAACAATCCCTGCTTTACAAGCAAGTCGGAGATGACTGGCAACGCTGCGCCAACCTGCGGCTGCTGTATACCTACATGTTTACCTTCCCGGGCAAGAAACTGCTGTTCATGGGTAATGAAATTGCCCAGGGCCGGGAATGGGATGCCAATAGCAGCATAGAGTGGCACCTGCTCGAGTACGGCTGCCACCAGGGTATACTTTCCCTTGTAAGCGATCTGAACCGCCTGTATCGCGAGAATTCCGAACTGCATTGTTCTGATTTCAGTGAAGAAGGTTTCGAGTGGATTGACTGCAACGCCTCTGATGCTTCGGTACTGAGCTTCATGCGCAAGAATGGTGACGACTACATTGTCGTTGCCCTCAACTTTACCCCCGTTCCCTATTACGACTATTGTGTGGGAGTGCCTGTCAGCGGCAGCTACACGGAGTTACTGAATTCTGATTCCGGCTACTATGATGGCTCGGATGTTGGCAATAGCGGCCAAATCGTCTCGGTACCCGAATCCTGTAATGGCCGCCCGCACTCACTGCGCCTGACACTGCCGCCACTGGGTGGTGTGCTACTGCGGCTACAGTAATCCGGTAAAACCACCCCTGCACGTTCCTTGCGTGATGAGCCGAGTGCAACGAAACGCATGCAGATAACTTGAAAAAGCTGCCAGTCGTACCCATTCCTCATTTACAAGCGAGGTAGAGTCATGGAAAAGATCCGGGAAGCAGCAGTTGCCGGCAGTTTTTATCCTGCCGACCCCATTGAGTTACAAGTCCTGCTGGATACACTGTTGTCAGCAGTCAGCAACAAAGAACCGTCGCCCAAGGCAATGATCCTGCCACATGCCGGCTATATCTATTCCGGGCCGGTGGCCGCCAGCGGCTACGCACGCCTGGCCGGCAGCACCGCCAGGATCAACCGGGTAGTCCTGCTCGGACCCACTCACCGGAAGGCAATCAGGGGTCTGGCCCTGCCGGATGCAACAGCCTTCAGGACGCCGCTTGGCAACATCCCTATTGATGCAGATGCGCTGCAGCAACTGCGACAACTGCCACAGGTATGCACTGACAATGATGCGCACCACGCCGAGCACAGCCTGGAGGTGCACTTGCCCTTTCTGCAGACAACATTGCAGGAATTCACCCTGGTACCCATCCTGGTCGGTGATGCCACCGCCAGTGAGGTCTGCGAAGTGATCGAGCTACTTTGGGGAGGCAAGGAAACGCTGCTGATTGTCAGTTCGGATCTCAGTCACTACCACGATTATGCGACCGCAAAACGGCTGGACGAGGCAACCTCCAGGGCAATCGAGGCGCTCGCGCTTGAAGACATCGATCACTATGATGCTTGCGGCCGCAACCCGGTCAGCGGCCTGCTAATGTACGCGCGCCTGCATCACCTCGGCATCAAAACCATAGACCTGCGAAATTCCGGCGATACCGCCGGACCTCGAGACCAGGTCGTCGGTTACGGTGCATACGTGCTAAACGAATAACATGACCTATTCCACGACAGAACGAGCGACTTTACTGAGCGTGGCACTCGCATCCCTCAGGTCCGGCTTGCAAAACGGCCACGCCCTGAAGCCCGATGCCTGCGATTACCCGTCCTCATTGAGCGAGACACGCGCATGCTTTGTCACCCTGAATCAGGACAACATGCTGCGGGGTTGTATCGGCTCGCTTGAGCCCTGTACCAGCCTGGTGAACAGTGTCGCCGACAATGCCTATGCGGCTGCATTTCGAGACCCGCGCTTCCCTGAGTTGACCCTGCCGGAACTTGCCGGGTTGACGATCCATATATCCGTGCTGGGCCCGCTTCAGGGTGTTGCATGCGACTCGGAAGCAGACCTTCTCAGGCAAATGCAACCCGGTATTGATGGCTGGGTCATTCAGGAGAAAGAGTTCCGGGGTACTTTCCTGCCCTCGGTCTGGGAAACATTGCCCGATGCGCGCCAGTTCCTGGATCATCTGAAAATGAAAGCAGGCCTGGCGACCGATTACTGGTCTGACAGCATGGCTGTCTGGCGTTACTCAACCGAATCGTTCTCCGCTGCTGTGAAGGATATCGAAAAAGGTACACCAATGAATGGCATTGCAGGCTAGCCTGCAGGATGTTTCACACGCGGCCCGGTGAGCACAATAATTATCCGCGGATACCCGAAAAGACAAACGCTAAATGTTACCGCTGAGCGGGATACAACCAGGCATACAACACGGTAGCCAGCAGCAGGGTTAGTATCAGGGGTCTGAGTGCCGATTGCCGGTCACTGTCCTTATAGAGATACTGTCGCAGCAGCCCGTTATCATCCTCACGGCGTCGATCCTTGCTGTGACGCCTCTCGGGATGGTAATTTCCACGCTTCTGGCACCGCTGGCAGCGACGCTCGGACTTGCGCTCATCTACCTGCATGCGTGCCTCAACCAGTTTCTGGTAATCACCCCAGCTTGTCAGGCTTGTTACCTCGGGCGGCAACATGTCAGCAAAAGAGTTTGCCGGCGACCATATGGTTGCGTCCGTACTCAAGTCATCATCAAGATGAATGCGACCAAGCAATAGATAGCGGGTAATATCCTCTGCTGTAAATGGTCCGCGGACCACGCCGTCCCGCCGGGAATACCACCGCAAGGGATCTTGACCCTGGTCATGCGTATGTCGCCATGAAGAGGCCATATTAAGCTCAGTCAGTTAACCAGTTTTCCATGCGCGCGCGCAGGCGAATCAGTGCCTGGCCGTGTATCTGACATACCCTGGACTCACTGACACCCAGAATGTCACCAATCTCACGCAGGTTCAGCTCTTCGTCATAATAGAGTGCCATCACCAGACGTTCACGCTCGGGCAAGCCCTTGATGGCATCGGCAAGGCCCTTTTTGAAGTCGTTGTTTTGCAAATTATCAAGCGGCTGGTTCGGCTGGCGCGCAGCTTGTGGAAAGCCTTCCTCACCGAGTGTGCCAGGATCCTCAAAACTGAAAATGCGGCATCCCGTCGCGTCCTGCAGAATCTTGTGGTATTCAGGAAGACCCAGTCCCATGGCTTCTGCAACCTCGACATCACGAGCGTCGCGGCCTTTTTCATTCTCGATTTTTCTTACCGCCTCAGCGACTTCACGCGCCTTTCTGTGTACAGATCGGGGCGTCCAGTCAGTGCGGCGGATCTCATCAAGCATGGCACCGCGAATACGGATACCAGCATAGGTCTCGAAGCTTGCACCCTGTTCAGGATCAAACTTTCTGGATGCCTCGATGAGACCGATCATCCCTGCCTGTATCAGGTCATCTGCCTGAACACTGGCCGGTAAACGGCTCATCAGGTGATACGCAATGCGCTTTACCAGTGGTTCGTGCAACACGACCAGTTCGTTGCTTGTCTTGTGATCTACGACTATCTTGACTGCATTGTTTTTCATATCATCACCTCCATTCCCATATTTTCATTATCAATCAACCTTTCAACAAAGAATTCAACATGTCCGCCCGCCCGCACCGGCCGGGGCCACTCCATAACGCGTCTGGCCAGTTTTTTTACAGCCACAGAAGCGGGACTGCGCGGGAAAGCATTCACTACCGCCTGGTGAGCATGCACAGCCTTCCGCACGTTCTCATCAGACGGGATGTAGCCTGCGTATGAAATCTGCAGACTGTGGTTGTCTGCGACATGTGCCATGACATCCTGAAACAAAGCGTGTGCCTCACTTGCCGAGTTCACCATGTTGGCGAGAATACGAAAACGAGTAATGCCGTATTCAGAATAATACAGTCTCAGCTGCGAGATGCTGTCACGTATGGAAGTTGGTTCATTGCAGGTAACCACCAGGATTTCATTGGCTGCCTGGCAAAAACTGGCAGCGCTCTCCGTGATACCGGTTGCGGTGTCGACAATGAGTGTATCAATCGGGTCTTTAAGGTCGCTGAATGCCCGTACCAGTCCGGCACATTCCTGTCGGCTCATGACGGCGAGTTGCCTGATGCCGGAAGCAGCAGGAATGACCATCAGGTTGTTTCCACCTGTCAGCAGGATATCTTCAAGCCGGCACTTGCCGCATATCACGTCATACAAGGTATGTTCGGGTTCAAGTCCCAGCAAGACATCAACATTCGCCATACCAAGATCTGCATCCAGCAGCAGTATGCGCTTGCCCTCCTTGGCAAGTGCCTGTGCCAGATTGACGGCAATATTTGTTTTACCGGTTCCGCCTTTGCCGCCGGTTATCGCGATCACCTGTACCGGTGGCGCTAACATCCTGGACGAGGCGAGTTTTTCCTGGCCAAGCTTCATATCAGAGGGCCGCATATAGATCACTTCCCGTGTGACGTTGATATTTATGTGCAAAGATCATGTTTTCCTGTTCCTGGCAATGCGTTGATGTTGTAGCCTGCAGAAATAATAGCAACTTGCGTGCCAACATTAAAAATACCGGAGAGACATCGGAGTGATAACCATATCCTGTTGTTTATTATGGGTATGTATTTAACAGAACCAGGAAGTGACGAGCAATGGAACTGCGTCACACTTTTGACTATTTAAGTGATACGCCGGAGAAATGACTAACAAAAGGCGTCATCAGGTGACCACAAAGTACCTGGAAATGCAGGCTTAGGACCGGTTTTGACGGGTATGATACGCGTTACCCGTATTACGGGATGCGTCTTTTTTATTGCAGGAGGAGTAAAGAAACGCAGCGAGTCCCCATCAAGGCAATGCCTCGTAACGCGCCATGTCACTCAGGCCGTACGGCCGCTTGCAGTCAACCAGGTGGAGAAATGATGATCCGCAAGCGGTTTACTGATATGAAAACCCTGGGCCGTATCGCAACCCAGGTTGTTCAACACATCCCAGGCCATGCCGTTCTCAACGCCCTCGGCCACAACCTTGTAACCAAGATTATGACCCAGCTCGATAATCGAACGAACGATGGCAACATCCTGCTGGTCAAATGCCACATCCATAATGAAGGACTGATCAATCTTGAGTGTATGGATGGGCAGTTGTTTGAGGTAGGAAAGCGAAGAATAACCGGTGCCAAAATCATCAATGGCAATGGTGACCCCGGTATCACTGAGACGATTCAATACATCCGTGGCACGATCAAGATCCTGCATGAGGGTCGCCTCGGTGATCTCTATCTCCAGGTACTCACCGCCCACCTCTGCCACCTTCAGGGCCCACTGGATTTTTTCCAGCAGCCGGGGATTCCGGAATGAGCGAGCTGAAAAATTGACTGCAACCGGAATATGTATCCCATCATAGATCCATTGTTTGCATTGTTTTAATGCAGTGACCAACACCCAGTCGGTAATGGGTGTAATCATTCCGAGCTGCTCGGCAACCGGAATGATACGCTGCGGCATGACTGTCCCTTCCACGGGATGTTCCCAGCGCAGCAGCGCCTCGACGCCCGTGATACGTGATGTCTGTATATCAACCTGTGGCTGGTAGTGCAGCATGAACTCGTTGTTATCAAGTGCGCTACGTATCTGCCCCGAATATCGCAATTGCTCTTCCGGGCTGACATCATTCAGCGGATCAAAATACTGGTACGGCAAACCGTTGCGTTTGGCCCTGTGCATGGCACTTTCCGCATTGGTCAGCAGGGTTTCTTCATTGGTACCATCTTCAGGAAAGCAGGCAATCCCCATCGTCAGGCTGACACATAGTTGCTTGCCTCGGGATGAGAACGGCATGTCAAACGAATCCAGTACTTGCGTAATGACCCGCTCTGTCGCCACCCGTGCATTGTTAACTGGTTGCAGCAGGATCCCAAAGTGATCACCGCCCAGACGCGCCAGAGAGTCGGATTCACGCACAATGGAATCAAGCCGCTCCGCCACATCGCGCAGCAAAACATCACCCACGTCACGACCGAGCGTATCGTTGTACATCTTGAACTGATTGATATCGAGCGAGATTACGACTACCTGTGATCCGGGTACGCGCCTTGATGCTGCCAGTGCCATATTAAGATGATCGGTCCAGAGCGCACGATTTGGCAATTGCGTCAGCTTGTCAGTCGTTGCCAGTCGTTCAAGCAGCTTGCGCTCGCTGATCAGGTGATTGATATCTTCAAGGATACAGTGGACCAGATCCGGCTCCTGTCCCGAGCGCCCCACAGACGGAAACATGGACACCCGGTACCAGTGGCGTTCGCCCCCGGCCAGCACCATGCGCACTTCGGCATAAGCACGAGCGCCACTGACGGCAGATTGCCATGCGGTAAGTAATTTCTGCTGATCTTCTTCACTGGTATCAGGCAGGCAGGGAAGCGGGGCTTCCAGTTCGCCGGCATACAGGGAATGCAGGGATGAATTTGCATAGATGACTGTGTTGGTCTTTATGTCGACACTCCACACATAGTGCGGAATTCCGGAAAGCAAGTCATCAACAGTACCGAGTTCCTTCTCCAAGTGCCGCATTACCTGATGAACACTACCGTGAACCGCAAGCCAGAAGCCCTCAATAGTGAGGCCCATATCCCTTAGCAGCTGCCGGGCGATGACCGACCTGAGAGTGTGTTTATCAGCAGATGAAATATCGAGTACAAGTAGTAAATCATTAATGTAATCAATCAGCAGGTTGTAGGAGGCAATCACCCAAACGGGTCTGAATCCGTGTTCCTGCAATGCACACCCCGCCGTTACCAGATCCGTTTCCCGACCGGCATCCTCCGGCACAGCGACGATACTGCCAAGCATGTTTGCAAGTTCCGCACGCACCAGAGAACCGACATCGCCACCGTTACGTTCATAGCTATACAACACTTCGGCAATATCCGGATTATCAAACAGGCAATTGTAGTAAGCTTCCGCGAATCCGGCGGTACCAGCAACCAGTGCTTCCCGGTGTTTTTGGAGAATTGCCAGATCTTCAGGCAGAACACGCAGCACATAGTTGTACTCCTTCACCCGGGATTCAGGCAGGGTACAGTGAATCAAGTCATCTGAATGATGCTCTCCGGAATTGCGCCTTCGATCTTTCTTTTCCTCAGCCATGCTTTTGTGCGATTATTTTTTCTGTGCAGGTGACAGTACAGCAAAAGTCCTGTCACCCGTGACTGTGCATAAAAGAACATTAGCAACCGAGCTGCTCGCAGCACAACGGCCACGGCAAACTCATGCATTTAATGCCATTGGGTTAATAAAGCCTGGACCCCCATCCGACCTTTATTATTTGGATATATTTTTTAACCTGTCACTGTACTGCAGTCAGCTGCTGAACATGACAGGATGCTGAATGCATTATTGCCCGGTTCCCGGTGTCACGAAGAATAATCGCGGCCCAGCGACTCAACAGACTTCAAGCAGGTCTTTGCAGCCCGTATTTCCTGAGTTTTTCGACCAGTGTTGTCCGCCGCATGCCCAAGCGCTTTGCTGCATGTGCAACAACCCCCCCGGAGTCAGTCAACGCCTGTTTAATATAACTGATTTCCATATAACCAAGATGCTCCTTCAGGTTCAGACCATCTCGCGGCAACCGGGGATCCAGGTCCTCTGATGTCACTGGCGCACCGACAAGCGCATCAAGCAGCTGCTCGGACACATCGCCTTCCCCGGTCTGGAACCTTTCAGGAAGATCTGTGGCTTCCACAACCCCATAGGGGTGCAGGATGGCCAAGCGCTCGACCAGATTCGCCAATTCTCTGACATTCCCCGGCCAACTATACTGGCAAAGGGTATAGATCGCGCCTGGGGACAGCCTGACAGAGCCACGCTTCTCATGCTCGATCCGACGTACCAGCTCATTCACTAACAGCGGGATATCTTCGACCCGGTCACGAAGCGGTGGCATTTCAATCGGGAACACATTCAGTCGGTAAAACAGGTCCTCGCGAAACCCCCCTGCCTTGATTGCCTCCTCAAGGTTCCGGTGGGTGGCAGCCAGTATCCGGACATCGGATGTAATGGTGTTGTTTGACCCTACCCGTTCAAAGGTTCGCTCCTGCAGTACACGCAAAATCTTGACCTGCATTTGCAGGCTCATGT
>Ga0316194_10003795_pt1 | contig 10496 bp, 8 predicted proteins | sample CroRivsedime1_MG_FD_204936 | JGI IMG/M metagenome (GOLD analysis project Ga0316194, IMG submission 204936) | Coastal sediment microbial communities from Maine, United States - Cross River sediment 1 | ecosystem: Environmental > Aquatic > Marine > Coastal > Sediment | place: USA: Maine... | reverse complement strand
ACCAACTCGCCAGCATAGGGGTGGCGCGGGTGTACCGGCAGTTGAGTGCACTCTTTTACTGTCTGGATAATCTCATCCATCTGGCTGAGGTTCAGGCGGGGATCCACACCCTGGCTGTAGAGGTTCATCGCCATGGTCACGATATCCATATTGCCGGTGCGCTCGCCATTGCCCATCAGCGTGCCTTCTATTCGATCCGCGCCCGCCAGTACACCGAGCTCCGCGGCGGCCACGGCGCAACCGCGATCGTTATGTGTGTGCAGGGAGATCAGCAGGCTTTCCCGGTTCGCCACCCGGTCGCAGAACCACTCGATCTGGTCGGCGTAGACATTCGGGGTGCTCATTTCCACGGTCGCCGGCAGGTTGATGATGACCGGGTGCTCTGGAGTGGGCTGCCATACGGCTGTTACCGCGTCGCAAACCTCCACGGCGAAATCCATCTCGGTCCCGGTAAAGCTCTCCGGGGAGTACTCAAATACCCACTCGGTCTCCGGCTGGCGCGCCGCGCAATCCCGCACCAGCTCTGCGCCTTTCACCGCGATATCCAGGATGCCCTGTCGATCGAGGCCGAATACCTGTTCACGCTGCACTGTGGAGGTGGAATTGTAGACGTGTACGATGGCTTTGCGTGCGCCTTTGAGCGCCTCAAAGGTCTTTGTAATCAGGTCAGCCCTGGCCTGGGTAAGTACCTGAATGGTCACATCAGCGGGAATTCTGTCATTATCGATCAGGTCGCGCACGAACTCATAGTCGTGCCCGGAAGCGGAGGGAAACCCCACCTCGATTTCCTTGAAACCCAGCTTGACGAGTTGATCCCAGAGGCGTGATTTCTGCGGTGTGGTCATGGGCTCGATCAGGGCCTGGTTGCCGTCTCGCAGATCCACGCTACACCAGTGCGGCGCTTTATCGATGACGCGGTCGGGCCAGCGTCGATTCGACATGGCGATCGGCTGGAAAGGCTGGTACTTGCTGTGGTCGAAGCTGCTCATGCCAAATTACCTGATAGGTGACTAGGATCGTTGAATAAAGGGCTGTTCACCTGTCCGGTACCCCGGGGCATGACCTGGATAAGGTCGGCGCAAAATGCGGGTGGAACGGTAATCCCATTCGCATCTGTGACAACAGGTGAGTATTCAGCCTGCGCGTAGTATAGCGGGAGAAACGGGGTGATAGATTGCAAATAACACCGGCAGGCTTGCCATTTGTGCATTAATTCGCTTCTATCTGGGGTTTTTATAGCGATAAACTGCGTATTGGGATAAATTTGCGATAATTTAAGACTAACACAGGTGCCTCATGAAACTCGATCGCACAGACCGCAGAATCCTGCTGGCCATGCAGGGCGACGGCCGCATCAGCAATCTGGAACTGGCCGAGAAGGTGGGCTTATCACCCACGCCCTGCTCCCGCCGGGTAAAACGACTGGAGGAGTCGGGCCTGATCCGCCAGCATGTGACGTTGCTCAACCAGTCGATGCTGGGGCTGAAGCTGACGGCCTACATCGGCATCAGCATGGATCGTCACACCCCGGACCGCTTCGAGACTTTCGAGGCGGAGGTTGCCGGCTATCCGGAGGTCATGGAGTGCTCCGTGGTCACCGGGCAAAGCTCGGATTACCTGCTCAAAGCGGTGGTGCCGGATATGGAATATTATGAAAAGTTCCTGCTGGGCAGGCTGACGCGCATAGCCGGGGTCACCGGAGTTCACTCGAGTTTCGAGTTGCGCCGCGTGGTGTATCGCACAGCATTACCACTGGACCATATTTCCGACCAGACCAGTATAGCGTCCGACTGATTCCGCCACTCATGGTGGCCGGATCGGGTCTTGCCCTGAGCAAGCCCTATACGCACCATGGCGGTTAACTATAGTCACCATGGAGTTGGCAGCAGTATGAAAGATATGGCGGGCAAGGTAGCTATCGTCACCGGAGGCGCCAGCGGTATGGGACAGATCATTGCCCGCCGCCTGGCCGCGCAGGGCGCAAAGGTGGCGATATTCGATGTTAACGAAGAGGCGCTGGAGACAACATCAAGGGAAGCGGACAATATAACCGCGTTCCGCTGCGATATTTCCATGCGGCAGGAAGTCGACAGCCAGGTGGCGCGCGTTTCCACTGACCTGGGGCCCATTGACCTGCTGGTACACGCCGCCGCCCTGATGCCCAGCCATAAACTTGCCGAGCACAGCCATGAGGGCATGGAAACGCTTTTTCGTATCAACTATTTTGGCACCACTTACATGGTGCGGGCAGTGCTGCCCCAGATGCTGGAACGCAAAACCGGGCGGATCATCGCTTTCGGCTCTATTGCCGGTATAGCACTGGTACCCAAGATGGGGGCCTACTGCGCCACCAAGGCGGCGGTTAACGCCTATATGGAAGTCCTGCAGAACGAACTTCGCGGCACTGGTGTGCGTGCCCATCTGGTTTGCCCGCCGGCGGTAAATACAGCGCTGATAGACCAGGCCCTGGCCACCGACAGCCCCCGCAGCATTATCGAGGCGCGCAACAAGGGCCGCCTGGCAGACCCGGAGAAAATCGTCAACGCAATCGAGAAGGGGGTAGCGAAGGACCGGGACATCATCTATCCCGGCGAGGCGAGGCTGCTCTACCTCTGGCGCGCCCTGTTCCCCGGCCTGTGGTGGAAGACGGTACTGCACTTCGAGAAATAGACCCAAAGGGTTTTCCCCTTTTGCAATAACCCAGGTCATGGGCTAACCTCGCCGCCCCATGGCCACTAGACCGCTAAACCCCAACTCACCCTGGATGCTGGCCCTGCTGGCGGCCCTGGTAGCACTCGGCCCGCTCAGCGTGGATATGTACCTGCCCGCGATGCCCACCATCATGCGGGCCTTCGACACCGATATCAGCCAGATGCACCTCACCCTCAGCAGCTACCTGGCGGGGTTTGCCCTGTTTCACCTCGCCTGCGGGCCGTTATCCGACCGCTACGGTCGCAAACCCATTCTTATTGCCGGCACTTTGCTGTTTATGGCGGCCTGTGTGGGTTGTGCTATGTCGGAGACTGTTGGGGAGATGCTGTGGTTCCGGTTCCTGCAGGGTATCGGGGCCTGCGTTGGACCCACCCTCGCCCGGGCTGTGGCCCGCGATATTTTCGACGCCTCCGGTGTTGCCCGCGCGCTGTCGCTGATTGCGATGTTGATGGCGCTGGCGCCCGCTGTTGCGCCGGTGATCGGTGGCGCGATGTTGCTGGTACTGCCATGGCCCAGCATTTTTATTTTCCTCGCCTTCTACGGTGCGGTGATGATTCTGCTGATACTGGTTTTCCTGCAGGAATCACTGCCCGTCGTTCAGAGCCTGCACCCACGCATAATTATTCGCAATTTCGGTGACCTGCTGGTCGATCCCTTCTTCCTCACTGTGACCGTATGCAGCGGCATGGTTTACGCCGGCCTGATGGTTTACCTGGCCAGCTCGAGTTTTATCTTCATCGATATGCTGGGCGTACCGCAGCAGTACTACGGCTTCATCTTCCTGGGGAATGTGCTGGGCTACATGGGTGGCAGCGCACTCAGCGCCCGCTTGTCGAGGAGCCGCGACTCCGAGCGCATTATGCGCCTCGGCGTGATCATGGCAATGTGTGCGAGTGGGCTGGTGCTGATCTGCTCCAGTGCCTGGCAAGGCAGCGTCCTCGCCCTGATGGTGCCCATGATACTTTATTCTGTCGCCATGGGACTGGTGCTGCCGCACGCGATGGCCATTGCACTGCGCCCTTTCGCACATATCGCCGGCACCGCTTCCGCGCTGCTCGGTTTTATCCAGATGACACTATCGGCCCTGGCCAGCGCCTTGACTGGTTTATTTCTGACGACCACACCGCAACCCATGGTGTGGATGCTGCTCGCTACCTCTGCAGTCAGTCTGGTTCTTGGGCTCCGTGCACACGGCCTTTACAAACTGACAAAGCCCTGACCCGGCCCCGGGGCCTGTGGCATACTCGTGCAGAATTTCCCGGAGAACCCGACGTGTATACCGCCTCTGATGTCACCCAGTTAATTGGCAACACCCCTTTGCTTCACCTCAAGCAAGTGTCAGAGCAGACCGGCTGTACCATTCTCGGCAAAGCCGAATTCCTCAACCCGGGAGGTTCGGTAAAAGATCGCACTGCACTTGGTATCATTCGCGCCGCGGAGGCGTCCGGCGAACTCCGCCCCGGTGGCCGTATAGTGGAGGGAACTGCAGGCAATACCGGCATCGGACTCACTTTGCTCGCCAACGCACTGGGCTACACAAGTTCAGTAGTTATGCCCATTACCCAGAGCAAGGAAAAAATCGATTCGCTGGAATTGCTGGGCGCAGATTTGCACCTGGTGGGAGCAACCTCCTACAGCGATCCCAATCACTATATCCACACCGCCGAGCGCCTCGCGGAAAAGCTGTCGAAACGCGAGGAAAATGGGGCGATATGGGCGCGCCAGTTCGACAACCTTGCCAATATGGACATCCACTACCGCACCACCGGCGCCGAAATCTGGGAGCAAACCGATGGCAAGGTAGATGGCTTTATCTGCGCGGTCGGTACCGGCGGCACACTGGCAGGGGTTTCCACCGCGCTGAAGGAGCGCAACGCAAACGTAACGATTGGCATTGCAGACCCCGCCGGGGCGTCGCTCTACGAGTATTTCCGCAGCGGCGAAATCGGGGCTTCTCCAGGCACCTCCATCATTGAGGGCATTGGTATCAACCACGTAACGGACAATGTCGCGGCAGCCAAGGTTGATGCGGCATTCACCATCAGCGACGAAGAGGCCCTGCCCTACATCTTCGACCTGCTGCGCCACGAGGGGCTTTGCATGGGTGGTTCAGCCGCGATCAACATCGCCGGCGCGGTGCGTCTGGCGGAACAACTGGGACCGGGACACACCATCGTCACCATCCTTTGTGACTATGGCAATCGCTACCAGAGCAAGCTGTTCAACCCCGTGTTCCTGGAGAACAAGGGGTTGCCAGTGCCGGAGTGGTTGGTTATCTAGAATAAGGCGGAAAGAGCGCAATAACCCTGAAAGTAACCGTGCCTAAGGTGTAACAGCTGCCGCCTGCTCTTTGGCAATCAGATAATCAGCAATTTTCAGCATATCCGCCTGACTGCCAGCCTTGCGCGTGCTGACGTGGTACTTGCCGTTGACCATAATTGCCGGCGTACCGGTTATCTGGGCGGCGCGCGCGCGGGCGGAGGCCTGGTTCACCTGGCTGCTGACACCAAAGGACTTGAAGGCCTTGGCGAAGGCCTCCGCCTCCACCCCATTGGCAACAAACAATTCCTGTATCTCCGCCTCAGAGGTCAGGCGCTTACCATCGACATTCATTGCCTGAAACAGGACAAGGTTCATCTCGTCCAGCACACCGAGCACCTCGGCGGTGTAGAAAGCCCGGGCATGCAATTCCATGAGCTTATTCCACATGGCCGGGGAGCCGCGAAACTCCACATCCTCTGGCAGCGTTTTCTTCCAGGCGCCGATCATCGGCTCAAAATTGTAGCAGTGGCCACAGCCGTACCAGAAAAATTCTACCACCTCGACCTTGTCGGGATTGGCGGTTCTTACCGGCGGTGTAATGAGGTCATAGTTCTCCCCCTCAACATAGGTCTCGCCGGTGGCCTGGGCACATGCCAGCAGTGGGGCAAATACCAGCAATGACAGTGACAACAACAGCTTTTTCAACGTGACTTCCTCCATGAGTGTGGTGCAAATGAGACAACGATTTTACTTTGGCGTTCTGCCGCCGACAAAAAAGGTGGCTTTAATGCCACCTTTCAGGGTTTACGAGCCAACAAAGGTTGGTCAATACAGGCCCGCGGCGTAGCTCGATACCGCCTCAATTTCCTTGTCACTCAGGCCGAAGGCGGTAATACGCATGATACGAATATCGCCATCGTTGGTACGGCCGGTTTCATCCTCATAGCCCTTGCGGTAAGCCTTCAGCTGAGCCGCAATATAGTCGGCGTGCTGGCCGGCAAGCGAGGGAAAGCCAGCGGGGGCATTGCCTTTGCCCGTGGGTGAGTGACAGGCAGCGCAAGCAGCAACTTTCCGCTCCGGTATGCCGCCGCGGTATACCGCTTCCCCCAGGGCCAACAGTTCCGGATCCGTCTGGCCACCACTGCTGGCCTGCTCGGCGTAATAGGCCGCTATATCTGCCAGGTCCTGGTTATTCTTACCGTCAAGCTGGCCGGCCATAGTTGGCACCGGGCGGGCGCCATCGCGAATATCCACCAACTGCTTATAAAGGTACTTCTGGCCCTGGCCAGCCAGTTTTGGAAAGGTGGGAACCGCGCTGTTACCGTCGGCCCCGTGACAGGCCGAACATACCGCTATTTGGGCCTTGCCCGCAGCGGCATCACCCAGGGGGCCGGCATCTGCGGTAAAACCGGTTTGCGCCCAGCCCAAAACCAGGCTGAACAGGATTGCGACTTTTTTCATGTCAGTTCCAGATAACTCGATGGCCATAGGCCGTTTACTGTGCGGGAGTGGCCATATACTCGATCAGAGCAGTGTAATCAGCGTCGGTACAATCGAAGCACATACCCTTCGGCGGCATCGCATTCAGGCCGTTGTTAACAGAGGCCACCAGCACTTCCATACCCTTGGCCATACGAGGCTCCCAGGCTGCAGCATCACCGGTCTTGGGGGCACCGGCCGCGCCGCTGGCGTGGCATACCTTGCAGCTCTTGTCGTACTTGGCCATGTCGGGTTGCGCAAATACGCTGGCGGCGGACAGAGTCAGAACAATGGCAATCAGCTTTTTCATGTTGAACCTCGATTTCACTAAGGGAAAATGCCTCCCGGCAGGTATTTCGCAACGGGACAAAAATGGCTGTGGCATTATATACGAGATGCTACCACCACAAAAGGCAATAGCCCCCAATGTCTGAGCCCCTTCCTGACCCAGTTCCGACTGCCCCCAACTATCGCAAGGTGGCTTATTTGACGAGCGCGGCAAAGTTTTCCCAGTGCCCTGAAGACGAGGGCTGGGAGGTTGCGTTTGCAGGGCGCTCAAATGCCGGAAAATCCAGCGCAATCAATAGCTTAACAGGAAATAGCAAGCTTGCGAAAACCTCGCGTACGCCGGGCAGAACACAACTGATCAACTTCTTTGAGCTCAGCGAAACCCAGCGCCTGGTGGATTTACCCGGCTATGGTTTCGCCAAGGTGCCGCTCGCGGTGAAGAAGGAGTGGACCAAACAACTGGAAAATTACCTGCAAAAGCGGGAATGTCTGCGCGGCCTGATCCTGGTCATGGATGTGCGCCATCCCCTACAGCCATTTGACCAGCAAATGCTGGACTGGGCGCTGGCAGCGAGCATGCCTGTGCACATCCTGCTCACCAAGGCGGACAAGCTTAAGAAGGGCCCCGCCACCAGCACATTGCTGAAAGTGCGCGCCTCTCTTGAGGCGCACGCTGAACTTGTCAGTGTGCAACTTTTTTCCGCGCTTAAGCACAGCGGTCACGAACAGCTTCTTGAGGTGCTTGATAAATGGCTAACCAGCCCGGGCCATCAGCAGGGTCGGACCGCGAAGTAGCGAGCTTGCTGGCGGCGCAGGCGGTTTATCGGGTAAAAAAAACCCGGCTGTCTGATAGGGGATCAGCAGCCGGGACAAGTTAAGTCTCTGGGGAAGAGAGACTTGCTCTGGGTGGTACATGGAGAAAAACCCCCCAAGGGCGTGTAGCGCTCGCTACACCTGATCAGACTGGCCGCTAGAGGGAAAGTTCCGCATGCCGGGAAAAATCTTTGCCAGCAGGCGGGGCTCTACGACAGCAACAACACCTCAGTGAGCCTCATCCCAGTTGTCGCCAGCTCCGGCTTCTACCAGCAGGGGTACAGCCAGCTCTGCGGCATCAGACATCAGTTGGCAGATCTTTTCACTGACCGCCGCAACTTCGCCGCTGGCCACTTCGAACACCAGTTCGTCGTGTACCTGCATGATCATCCTCGCGTCCGGCTTCTCAGCTTGCAGCCAGCCATCCACCGAGAGCATGGCACGCTTGATAATATCCGCAGCAGTGCCCTGCATCGGGGCATTGATGGCGGTCCGCTCCGCCGCCTGCGCCCGCATCTTGTTGCGGGCATTGATCTCGGGCAGATACAACCTGCGCCCGAACAGCGTTTCCACGTAGCCCTGTTCCCGGGCCAGTACGCGCGTTCTATCCATATATTGAGCAACACCGGGGTAGCGCTCGAAATAGCGGTCAATATATTGCTGCGCCTCACCGCGCCCCAGGTGTAACTGGCGTCCAAGACCAAAAGCCGACATGCCATAAATAAGGCCAAAGTTAATAGCCTTGGCCTTGCGCCTCTGGTCGCCGGATACTTCATCCAGGCCCACCTCGAACACCTCCGCGGCTGTTGCGCGATGCACATCCAGCCCGTCCTGAAAGGCCGTCAGCAATCCCGGGTCAGCTGATAAATGCGCCATGATGCGCAGCTCGATCTGGGAGTAATCCGCCGCCACAATGCGATAGCCCGGCGGCGCGATAAAGGCCTGGCGGATGCGCCTGCCCTCCTTGGTGCGAATAGGTATATTTTGCAGGTTCGGGTCAGATGAGGAGAGGCGACCGGTGGCTGCCACCGCCTGGTGGTAGGAGGTGTGTACCCTGCCGGTGCGGGCATTGATCATGTCCGGCAGCTTATCGGTATAGGTAGATTTCAGCTTGCTGAGACTGCGGTGCTCCAGCAACAGCTTCGGCAGTGGATAATCCAGGGCCAGTTCCACCAGGACTTCCTCAGCGGTTGACGGTGCGCCCTTGGGGGTTTTCTTGAGTACCGGCAGTTCCAGCTTGTTGAACAGTATCTCCCCAAGTTGCTTGGGTGAGCCCAGATTGAACTCCTGCCCCGCCAACTCGTATGCCTCCCCCTGCAGTTCCAGCAGGCGCTGTCCCAACTGCGCGCTCTGGGCCTGCAACAGCTCACGGGAAATCAGCGCACCGCACCGCTCTATGCGCGACAAAATCGGCACCAGCGGTATCTCGATCGCGCTAAACACATGGCTGGGGCCGTCCTGCTCGGCCAGGCGGGGCCACAAGGTCTGGTGCAAGCGCAGGGTGACGTCTGCGTCTTCTGCAGCGTAGGGGCCCGCTTCCTCCAGCTTAATCTGGTTGAAGGTCAGTTGTTTCGCGCCCTTGCCGGCGATGTCCTCGAAGTGGATGGTCTTGTGCCCCAGGTATTTCAGGGCGAGGCTGTCCATGTCGTGCCGGGTTGCAGTGGAGTCCAGCACGTAAGACTCCAGCATGGTGTCGAAGCGGATACCCCGCATATGGATACCGTGATTCGCCAGCACACTGGCATCGTATTTCAGGTTTTGTCCTACCTTGGCCTGCTGCTCGTCCTCCAACAACGGCTTGAACTGCTCCAGCACTGCATCCCGATCCAGCTGGTCAGGCGCGCCCAGGTAATCGTGTGCCAACGGCACATAGGCGGCGCGCCCGGGTTCGACTGCAAATGACAGCCCGACAATGCGCGCTTCCATGTAGTTGAGGCTCGTCGTCTCGGTATCAAAGGCAAAAAGCTCCGCTGCTACCAGTGTCTCCAACCAGCTATCCAGGGCAGCCTGGCTGGTGACAATGTCGTAGTCCACGGCCATGGCTTCGGCCAGTTCCGGCTCGGCCCCATCGAGAAGTTCTTCCAGCCAGGACCTGAACTCCATGCGTGTATACCACTCGACCAACTGCTCGCGATCCGGTTCGCCGTTGGCCAGTTGATCAGGCGTGAGGTCCAGAGCCACATCGAGCTTTATCGTGGCAAGTGCGTAGGACATATACGCCTTGTCTTTTTCCGCCTCCAGTTTCGCCGCCATGGTCTTCGCACCACGGAAGGGAAGGCCGGCCACCTTGTCCAGCCTGGCATAGATATCGTCCAGGCCACCGAGACCCTGCAATAGCCCCAGTGCGGTTTTTTCACCCACACCCGGCACACCCGGGATGTTGTCGGACTTGTCGCCCATCAGGGCCAGCAAATCGATAACCAGGGCCGGAGGAACGCCAAACTTGCTTTCGACCCCCGCCACATCGAGCACTGTGTCGGTCATGGTGTTTACCAGTGTGACGTGCTCATCCACCAGCTGCGCCATATCCTTGTCACCCGTGGATATCACCACTGGCCGGCCCTGTTCACCCGCCTGGCGGGCGAGCGTGCCTATGACATCGTCGGCCTCAACACCGTCAACGCACAGTAGCGGCAGGCCCATGGCCTTCACTATTGCGTGAATAGGTTCCACTTGCTCCCTCAACTCGTCCGGCATGGGCGGTCGCTGGGATTTGTACTCGGGGAACATCTCGTCCCGGAAGGTCTTTCCCTTGGCATCAAAGACCACTGCTACAGGACTGCCGGGATAATCCTTATGCAGCCGACGGATCATACTGATCACGCCCTTGACTGCCCCTGTGGCCTGGCCCGAGGAGTTCGTCAGCGGTGGCAGCGCATGAAAAGCGCGATAAAGATAGGAAGAGCCGTCAACCAGAACTATCGGTGCGGAGGGTGCATTCA
>Ga0316194_10003794_pt1 | contig 10497 bp, 13 predicted proteins | sample CroRivsedime1_MG_FD_204936 | JGI IMG/M metagenome (GOLD analysis project Ga0316194, IMG submission 204936) | Coastal sediment microbial communities from Maine, United States - Cross River sediment 1 | ecosystem: Environmental > Aquatic > Marine > Coastal > Sediment | place: USA: Maine... | reverse complement strand
CTTGAGGTATTCAGTTGAAATGCCGCTCGCAAATGGCGATGAAGCGCTTCGCACCTTCAGAAAGCGGACGCTGATCTTTGTAGTACAGGCCTACCTTTCGCTCGAAGCTTGAAATCTCCAGCCCTCGGATGGGATGGTATCCGACCAGCGTTTCCAGCAGCCGGTTCGAAAGATAAGCCGCCCCTTTGCCTTCTTCAGCCAGAGCCAGGCGCAGGCCCAGGTTGCTGATCTCCCAGACACTGGCAAACTGATTGCGCAGCCGCTGTTCCTGACCCCGACGCTTGCTGGCGTCGTCCAGGTAGGAGGCCAGCAACGTGATGCTGCCCAGGTGCGTATCAGGATCTTCAATCACAGCTTCGAACAGCGGATGCGACTCGTGCACCACGAGAACTCTTTCCTCCGTGAAGAAATGCCGGGAAACGAAGTAGCCGGGCATCTGCGCCTGAAAAGGCCCGAATCCCAGTTCCCACCGACCTTCGTCCACGCCGTAGATGATCTCCCGGCTCGGCGCCACGTCCAGCTTCAGCCGCGTGAGCGGATTGCGCTCGCAGAACTCCAGCAGCAGCTCGCGACCATACAGCCTGTTTACCAGGCTGTTCATCGCGAGATTCAGGGTGGACAGAGCTCCGCTGCGGATACTCTGGATATCGGCCAGCGCCAGCTGCTCTTCGAGGATCACGTTCTCGGCGAAGCTGTACAACCTTTTGCCAGCTTCGGTCAGCCTGGGCCGTCCCTTGCGCTGCAGCAGCTGGGTATCCAGTTTGTGCTCCAGATTGGCCACCGCCTGGCTTACCGCAGACTGAGATATGTGCAGCCGTTCGGCGGCGCGGCTGAAGCCGCCCTCCTCCACAACGGCGCTGAAGATCCGGATTTCGTGGCGTTCGATCTGCATGCTTCGAGACTAACAGGGTGGTTTTCGCCACTCCACTTATGTAGCTATCAGTACTGCTTATGCATCAGTGCTGCTTCTGAGCGCAGAAGCCCGCAGCGCTGTCGATCCGCTCCCCGGGGGCCTAAGCTCTCCACATCAGATGCGACACTGACAGAGTGCTCTGACATTACAGGAGACCGAGACTATGCAGATTCACAAAGGACTGGACGGGGTGGTCGTGGATACGACCGCAGTAAGCCTGGTGGACGGCGTGAACGGCCAGCTGTCCTATCGGGGTTACGCCATCGACGCCCTTCTCAACAGGCCATTCGCCGAAGTCGCTTCGCTGGTGGCGACAGGCGGATTCGACAGCGGCTTCGGCGAGGCGTTGACCCAGGCTTCGGCGCTTTCATCCAGGGAAGAAGCCATGGTGCTGGATCTGCCGGAAGAGACTCACCCGATGCACGTGCTGCAGGGCCTGACTCCGCTCCTGGACCACGGCGACCCTTCCGGTCGCTTCGGCGACCCTTCCGGTCGCTTCGGCGACCCTTCCGGTCGCTTCGGCGACCCTTCCGGTCGCTTCGGCGACGCGGCCCAGGGCTTCGTCGTGGCGGCCAAATTGCCAAGCCTGGTTGCTACCCATTTCGGCAGGCACAGCGTGGCAGGCCTAGCGGCGGCCGATCCCATCGAGCAGTTCCTGCTGCAAATCGACGCGCCGGCCTCCCCCATCGCCCGCAGGGCGTTCGAGACAGCACAGATACTTCAGCTGGAGCACGGCTTCAATGCGGGCACCTTTACGGCCCGGGTGGTAGCCAGCACGCTGGCTCCCGTGGAAAACGCGCTATCTGCGGCTTTCGGCGCGCTGCACGGCGTGCTCCACGGAGGCGCTGATCAGGCCGCCCTGGAGACCGCCGACCGGGTAGGCTGCCCGGAAAAAGCCAGCGCCTTCGTTGACGCCTGTTTAGCGAACCGGGAAAAGGTCATGGGCATGGGGCACCGGGAATACAAGGTCGTAGACCCGCGAGCCCGCCACCTCAAAGGGCTGGCCGAACAGCTGACGCTGGGTAGCGAGCATGAAGTGGCATACCGCACCCTCGAAGCCATCGAAGCCCGCTTTACGGAGCGTATGGCAGAACAGGGTAAGGCACTCTATGCAAACGTTGAGTTTTACAAAGGCCTCGTATTCCGCACGCTAGGGCTGCCGCCCCGCTTCTTCACGGCGCTGTTCGCGATGGCGAGGGTATTCGGCTACCTGGCACACTTCACCGAAAGCCGGGAGGACAACCGGATCGTAAGGCCTCAGGCGAAATACGTTGGCCCACCGGTGAGCGCCGCAAGCGTTTGAACCGATTACTCCGGCATCAGCGTCAGCAGGAGATCTGATCCGTCCACGGAAAAACCGACCCCGGCAAGGAAAGAACTGCGGGCTCGGACCTGATGCCTCTGCGCCCGCACGACGATCTCCCTGGCCCCGCGGGACTCGGCGAGACCGATGGCGTGGCCCAGCAGCCATCGACCGAGGCCTTTACGGCGGTAAGCGTCCGCAACCGTCAGCGCCACCAGCTCAAAGCGCGTCGGCGTCAGCGGCCGGATGCCGTACCCGCCCACAACCCGGTCATCGTATTTGGCAACCCGCAGCAGGTTCAGCTCCAGAACTTCGCGCAGGGCGTTCTCTTCCCCACCGGCTGTTTCCAGCAGATCCCATGGAACCTCATCGGTGTAGGGGCGATAAATCTTCGCATCCCGGGCGCTGAAACCGCTCACCAATGTCCGGTCCCCGGCGCACCTTTGATGGGCCCACGCAGTCCTGTGGTCACCCAGCCGCCATAGTATCCGCCGGGCTGCGGCGTCACCGGCTGTTCGCCAACGAAACAGCGAAGCCGCCCGGGATAGAAGGCGAACCAGCCGCCGATGGCAACAAACTCGGGAAAAGTCACCTGATAACTCCAAGCGGCCGGATCCACATCCTGCCAGGCAAAGCTCAGAGCAAGACCTTTCCACTCGCACAGCGAACGTGCCGGTGTCGCCACCAGAGACTGCGTATCCACGTCCTCAGGCGGGAAATAGTAGGTGGGTGCACCCGCCGTCTCCACAACGCGGCAGCCGCCAGCCGTTTCCGCGAGGATCGCGTCGCCGGGGGTCAGCACGCGCAGCTTCAGTGCCACCTTCTCCAGCCTGGGCGGCCGGGGGAAGTCCCATACCGACTCCTCCCCGGGTCCGACGCTCTCGGCGAAATCCGGTCTCTTCTCGCCGCGAAAGCGCCATTGCTCACGGGCAACCCGTATCTCTTCCGTCAGCGCCAGAACTTCCACCAGCTTCTGCCTCCATCGGTTGATCCAGCGTTTCTGAAAGACATCAGTCGTCGGGTAAGAACGGGAGCTATTCGATCATAGTGATCCCAATCGTCTTTCACAGCGTAGAGCTCGTCGCCGAAGACCATCCGGTAGTCGGCCAGATAGTCCGCGTATCGGGCTTCGGTAAACGACCGACCCTCACGGCTGAAATGCTCAGGTCGCAGCACCCCGCCACACCCGGCCACGGCGAGTTCGCTGCCGGTTGCTTCCCGGAAGCGAATCCGCAGTACCAGGTTCGATGCCTGGTCCTGCAGCGCATCGCTGAGCAGCTGATGGTTGGCGCACCACGCCATGTACATACCCATGGGCACCGCCGCACGGTCGATGGACCCTGCTAGCGGCAGATGCCTGTCCAGATCGTCATAGACCACATCTCGAGCTACAGCCTCGCGCATCAAGCCGAGCCCGGCAGTCGGGACAGCGCCTGCGAGAGATCGTCGAGCAGATCTTGCGTAGTCTCGATCCCCACGCTGAGCCGTATCAACCCGTCGCCGATGCCCAGCGCTTTCCGGTGCTCCGCGGGCAGGCTCGCGTGCGTCATCAACGCCGGATGTTCGATGAGAGACTCCACGCCTCCCAGACTTTCAGCCAGCGTGAACACCTCTACGCTTTCCAGGAGCAATCTGGCGGCCGCCAGGCCGCCCCGCAGGTTGAACGCCAGCATGCCACCGTGGCCGGAGCTTTGCCGGACCGCAAGGTCATGCTGGGGGTGTGATTCGAGCCCCGGGTAGGCGACCCACGCTACCTGCGCGTGGTCCTGCAGCATCCTAGCGACCGCCTGCCCGTTGCGCTCGTGTGCCTGCATGCGCACAGCCAGTGTTTTCAGGCTGCGCAGGCACAGATACGCATCGAACGTGCTCTGGATCCCTCCCATGGTATTGCTGAGAAATTCCAGCCGACCGGCAAGCTCCTCGTCGTCGGTGACCACCAGCCCGCCGATGAGATCGCTGTGCCCGTTGATGTATTTGGTGGAGGAGTGCAGAACGAGATCCGCACCCAGCTCCAGAGGCCGCTGAAAGCAGGGGCTGAGAAAGGTGTTGTCCACCATCAACAGCGCTTCCCTGGCACGGGTGATCTCTGCTACCGCGGCGATGTCCACAAGCTTCATGAGCGGGTTGGTAGGCGACTCGATCCAGACCATGCGGGTGTTCGGGCGCATGGCCTCCACCAGCACGGACGGGTCGCTGAGATCGAGATAAGTGAAGTCTATGCCCTGCTTACGAAACACCTGCTCGAACAGCCGATAGGTGCCCCCGTACATATCGTCGCAGCAGACGACATGGTCCCCCTGCTGCAGAAGATGCATGATGGTGGTCGCGCCGATGCAGCCTGACGCAAAGGCAAACCCGTAACGGGCGCCCTCGAGATTGGCAACGCAGGCTTCATAGGCGCCTCGGGTCGGATTATGCGACCGGGAGTACTCGTAGCCCTGATGCACACCAGGCGAGCTGTGCGCAAAGGTAGACGTCAGGTACAGGGGGGTCACCACCGCACCGGTCACGGGATCGGGCGCCTGCCCGGCATGGATGGCACGGGTCTCGAATCCAAATCGGTCCTTGTTCCAATCCATGAGTTCTCCTGGGAGCGCAAAGCGGGCTCAAGCAGCAAGGCCGGCGTATGGCCGCGCACATTAGCCGGCCATCACGCGATATTCAACGCCGGTGCAACGCCGGTGCAACGCCGGTGCAACGCCGGTGCAACGCCGGTACAGCCTGGGTACAGCCCGGGTGCAACCCTGCCAGGTATTACGTAAGGTTGCCCTTTGCTTGCTGCGGGGGAACCCACCATGGACATGGCGCTATCCACTTTCGCTCCCAACCTCTTCGAAGGACGCGTAGCTCTGGTCACCGGCGGCGGGCGCGGAATCGGTCGGGAGATCGCTCTGGCGTTCGCTGGCCTCGGTGCCGATCTGGTTATTGCCAGCCGCAATCCTGAACATCTGGATCCCACAGCTGGCGACATCGAAGCACAGGGTCGGCAGTGTCTTGCTCAGCCTACCAACGTTCGCGACCCGGCCCAGGTCGACGCGCTGCTGCAGGCGGCGCTTAAACGCTTCGGCAAGATCGACTTTCTCATCAACAACGCCGGTGGTCAGTTTCCTGCGCGTCCGTTCGACATCAGCGATAACGGCTGGCGTTCCGTCATAGATCTGAACCTCAACGGCACCTGGAACGTGACCCAGCGCGTCGGCAGACACATGGTGGAGCGCGGGTTCGGCAGCATCGTCAACATCGTGCACATCTATTCGTTTCACCGCGGCGCACCGCCATTCGCCCACTCCGGGGCAGCGCGGGCCGGCGTAGTGAACCTGACCCGGACGCTGGCTTACTACTGGGCCCGCAAGGGGGTGACCATCAACGCTCTGGCGCCGGGCAGCATCGCCACCCAAGGACTGCGTGAGGAGGAGTACGCCAAGGCAGACAGCGACGACTACGAGGCTCAGTCCATAAAAGACATCCCCTCACACAGGCTGGGGAACGTGGACGAGGTAGCAGCCATATGCGCATTTCTCTGCTCTCCGGCGGCGCGCTATATCAACGGCGCCGACCTGATCGCCGACGGCGGCTACTATCTGGATACCTGGACACCCATGCTGGACCCGGAAGTCTGAGGGCTCTGAACCTCGCGGTCATCGCATCGACCCGTTGCGGCCGCCGGGAAGATCAGGTCGGCCCTCGGGGCACCTCGCCCCGCAGAATGATCCGGTGCATCTCCCGGCGCTGCCCGGGATAGTCATTGAGCGGGTAGTGCTGCACCGAACGATTGTCCCAGAGGGCCAGCGTGCCAGGCTGCCAGTGCAACCGAGTACAGCGCTCAGCGCGCACAGAAAACGTCTGCAGGTAGGTCAGAAGGGGCAGGCTTTCCTCCCGGGTCATGCCGTCGAAACGCTCGGTGTGAATCAGGCTCAGATAAAGCGCCCGCCTGCCGGTAACGGGATGAACACGAACGACAGGATGATCCGCTTCCGTAGCTGAGTCACTGTCTTTCAAAGCGACACCCTGCCCTGCGACGGCGGCGTAGTCACCGGTCCCGCCGTGCACCATGTCGGCGCTGTTGTGGGCAATCAGCCCGTCAAGCACCCGCTGCAGGCCCGGGGACAGAGCCTCGTAGGCAGTCCGCATATCGGCAAAAAGCGTATCGCCACCGGTGGAGGGAATCTCTACGGCATAAAGCATTGTCAGCCCCGGTGGTTCCGGCAGATAGGAAGTGTCGGTGTGCCACGCACCGCCGAAGTTGATCTGATCCTCGGGGTTTTTGACCACCGCCACCACGTAGGGAAAACCCGCTAAAGGCTCGGCGAAAGGATACGCAGCGGGCTCTCCAAGCCTGCCGGCCAGCTCCGTCAGGGACCCTGGGTTCAGCACCTGATCCCGCAGAACCACCAGGCCCCGCTCGTGAACCTGGTCGAGGAGCTCACCGGCATCCAGCTCGGCAACGGGCGTTCCGCGCTGCTCAACCCCCAGAGCACCTGACATGGAAATCCACTTTCCGTTCCGGGTCATCGGTCAGACCGGTCTGTCGCCGGCGATTGTGACCCGGTGCATCCTGCGGTGCATGGGAAAGTAATCGTTGATGGGCTTGTGCTGCGTGGACCGGTTGTCCCAGAGGGCCACGGTCCCCGGCTTCCAGCTCAACCGCACGGTGAACTCATCGGTCGTCACGTGCTGATAGAGAAAGTTCAGAATGGACCGGCTCTCAAGGGGCGTCAGCCCCTCGATGTGGGCGGTGAACAGCGAGTTGACGAAGATGGCCCGGCGCCCGGTTTCGGGATGCGTGCGGACGAGCGGGTGCCTCACCGGCGGATTGCTTTCAATCGCCGCGGCGAGCCTTTCCGGGCCGCCAGGCTCAGCCAGGCTTTCCTGGAAGCCCTGGCGAAAATCATGAATCGCGTACAGACCCTCCAGCAGTTGCTGCATTGGCTCCGAAAGCGCCTCATAGGCAGCGGTCGCGCTGGCCCACAGGGTATCTCCGCCGTAGGGAGGTGCGATCTGAGCGTGCAGCAGGGTGATGGCAGGGGGAGCCGGTCTGAAAGTCATGTCAGTGTGCCAGGCTTCGATCTTGCTCGGGACCTCCGCCGTGCTCTCGAGAATCTGCACGTCCGGGGCAGCTTCCACCACTGGATAGGCCGGATGCGCCTCGACCTGTCCGAAGCGACGAGCGACGCTTTGGAGCTCTAAGGGGGTTGTGTCCTGGTTCCGCAGGAAAAGCACTTCGTGATCCAGAAGTGCCTCGTGCAGGTTGCCAAACAGGTCGTCCGACACGGCAACGTCAGCCAGCGAGACACCGACTACCCAGGCCCCGAGCGCGCCCGCTGCTTTTTCAACCTCCATCGTGGCATTCTACCGACCGGAAAGCTCGAGAATGCTACACCAGTGAACGACGCGTCAATGGATCCGGCCACCGACCAGAAACCGCCCGCCGAGGGGGTTATTCAGTTCGCTTACGATCTTCAGCCAGCCGACGGAGCACCGATCTCGACGGAGAATTTCGCTCAGATGGCGGCGTGGCGAAGCATTCTTCGACAGCTGGACCTGTTGGGCCAGGACCCCCTTCGCTATGAAGGCCTCGGCTTCGGAAATCTGAGCGTTCGGGACCCACAGCAGCCTGAGGAATTCGCCATTACGGCCAGCCAGAGCAGCGGGGCCGATGCGTTGTCTGAAAAGAGCCTCGTGCGCGTACTGCACTGTAATCTCGGGCGATTCTGGGTCGATGCCCAGGGGTCCCACCCCCCCTCTTCCGAAACTCTGACCCACGGCATGATCTATGCGGCGGATCCGGCGATACACTGGATCTTCCACTGTCACAGTCCGGAAATCTGGAACAGGGCTGAGGATCTGGCCTTGCCATGCACCCCCGAGAACGTGGGCTACGGGACGCCGTCCATGACGGCCGCGGTCGCCCAGGTGCTGCGGCGACACAGATCAAGACCCATACTCTTCGCAACCCTGGGACATGAAGATGGCCTGTTCGCCTGCGGCGCCACGGCTCAGGAAGCCGGGGCGCTGCTCGTAGGCACCCTCTCCAGAGCCAGAGCCAGAGCCAGCGATTGAGGACATGAACGTACCCAACGCCGTCATCTGGGAACGGGACAGCTTGCAGCTGCTGGATCAGCGACGGCTACCTGGGGACGTCCACTATCTGCAAATCAGCAGCCTGGAACAGGCCATAGACGCAATACGCACTCTGGCAGTCCGCGGGGCACCCGCCATTGGGATTGCTGCCGCGTATGCTCTGGTGGTGGCAATGGGCCGGGAGGAGCACGCAGCGGCTGCGACCTTTCAGGATCGTCTGGCAGCGTTGGCAGAACGCCTGCGCTGCGCCCGTCCCACAGCGGTGAATCTGGCCTGGGCGATCGATCGTGTGCGCGCGCGAGCGGCCGCGGACCCTTGCCTGCGGGCGATCCGCGAGGAAGCAGAAGCCATTCATGCCGAAGATCGGCGCATCTGCCGGGCGATTGGTGCGCACGGCAAGCACCTCATCACTGCGGGCTGCACCGTCCTGACACACTGCAACGCTGGAGCCCTGGCCGTATCCGAACTGGGCACGGCAACCGCGCCCCTCTACCTCAGCCACGCAGACGGGGTTCCTTTCAGGGTTTTTGCAGACGAAACGCGTCCCCTGCTGCAGGGCGCGAGGTTGACCGCCTGGGAACTGGCGGAAGCCGGCGTGGATGTCACCCTGATCTGCGACAACATGGCGGCCACGTTCATGGCGCGCAACGAAATCGACCTGGTCCTGGTGGGCACCGACAGGGTCACCGCAAATGGCGACGTGGTAAACAAGATCGGCACCCTCAATCTAGCCGTGCTGTGCCGCCACTACGGCGTACCCTTTTACGTCGCGTGCCCGTCTTCCACCTTCGACCCCGACACCGCCTGCGGCAACGATGTGCCGATCGAAGAGCGCGACCCGGCCGAAGTGCTGGGAACGGCCGCCGCGCGCGTACCCGCGCGCAACCCGGCTTTCGACGTCACGCCCGCAGACCTGGTCACAGCCATCATCACCGAGCACGGCATCGCCCGCCCGCCGCTGGCCAACTCCCTGGCTGACCTGCTGTCCAAACCCGGGCTTCCTTTCAACTGAACGAGATTTCCGAATATCGCGCGCCGGAGGAAAGCGTTTCGCTGAGGTAGAGGGCCGGAGGTCGCAGCTGGATGTAGATCCGAGACGCCACCGGCTGCACTGTTACACCTCCAGGACGCCTGCTGCGGGCCAGCGTTACGTGAGGACGAAACGGTCGATCCGCTGGACCGACCCGTTCTGTGAGCCCAGCACGCCAGCTGGTCAGGACGCGATGCGGATGGAGTTCCGCCACCAGCACGGCTGCATGACTCGGCCTTGGCAGCCCGGTGATTGCCATGAGTTCGCAGCGCAACGGGCCAGCGCCCAGCGTCTGCACCTGCTTCAACGTTTCGTGAGCCTGATCCTCAGTAAGCTCCCCGAGAAACAGCAGCGTGACGTGCAGATTCTCCGGAACCACCGGCGTAAACCCTTCGATCTTCGGCGCCAGCCGACTCAGCCGAACGGCACAATCAGGCTGCAGAAAGGCCCCGACAAAACAGCGCAAACGGCGCTCTTAAACGGCGCTGTTAAGCGGCACTTTCAAACAGCACCAGGGACGCTCAGTGAGTACTCTGGTGGTATATGTGGTCGGCTCTGGCCAGAGGGTTTATGAAGGTGCTGTCCTTACCGCGATAGCGAACCTCCGGGAAACCCATGTTCATGATCTCTCTGACTCTCGAGCGATTGCCGTCATCGACGTCAATCATGATGAGATATAACCCGGCTTCGATATCTGCGTGATAGGGCGCGATCTTATAGTTCTCACGAGACAGGCCCACCATACCGCCCTGCCAGGCCCCAAACAGGCCACCGACCATGGTCATCAGGAAAACGGTAAACGCATCGACCCCCCAGGGCAGTAACTGGGTGACCCAAGCCAGCAGGCCAACGGCAAGCCCGACACCGGCCCCACCCAGGGCCCAGCGTTCACCAGTATGGATTACATCCAACTGCTGGTAGGTGGTAGCGGACCGGACGCGGTGCTGATACAGGCCAGTTTCGTCTTTGGCCAGCACGTGAAAGTTCCCCTCCCGGATGCCCTCGCTGTGCAGCGTCTGTGATACGCGCTCACAGGTATCGACGTCTTCGGCAACGAAATACAGTCGTTTCATCGAAATTTCCTCGCGGTTTTCTGCCGATTCGATCTCTACCGCCGAGTATACGCACCCACCCCGCCAACGTTAGACTGATTTCCTCTAAACGCTCCCT
>Ga0316194_10003793_pt1 | contig 10499 bp, 10 predicted proteins | sample CroRivsedime1_MG_FD_204936 | JGI IMG/M metagenome (GOLD analysis project Ga0316194, IMG submission 204936) | Coastal sediment microbial communities from Maine, United States - Cross River sediment 1 | ecosystem: Environmental > Aquatic > Marine > Coastal > Sediment | place: USA: Maine... | reverse complement strand
GCTGAAGAACGATCACGCGAGATAAACGCAGCCTATGACCTGATAAAGAGTTCACGAGGGTTCGTTTGAGAGGAGACTATTGGTCTCGATGAATGACCGCTATTGCTCAGCCAGCGCTGTGGCCCGTGCGGCCAACGCCCGGACTCTCTTCTCGTCGAGTACGTCGCCCAGCGCTTCGGTCAACGCTGCCTCGCTAAGGCCGGTTGCGGCATCTTTCCAGCCCTGGCCAACCTCGTATGGCACTGACTTAAGTCGATCCGGAACGCCCTTCCTCGTGGCAAACGCATCCTGGTGCCCAACAAGCATGAGCTGCCACAGGTCGAGGCTATAGAGAATGTTGCCGCCGTTTCTGCCGCTGTTGTGGGTCAGGACGTCCCAGACGAACATCGCATTCCACTGCTCTTTGACGTCACACCAGGCGGAACCACCACTGCCATCCTCCTGGCGTTTGTGCTCGTCGATCCAGTTTTTGGGCAGAAACTGCAGTGAGCCGTCACTGCCCTCGACAGTTCTCACAACCGCCACTGGTACCATTTCCAGATTGATGAGCTTGTCCAGTCGATACGCTGCAACTTCCGGGTAAAATCCGCGCCCCTTGCGCTTGTCAAACACCGACTCAATCGTCGACGTGCCATCGCTCACGGTGACGATGTCGCGACCTGCATCATCTTTTTTGCGTGCGATGACCTCGCCATTGGCGAGCAGCGTCTCAAGTTGCTCGTAGCTCAGGTTTCCCTGCGGTCGAGAGCCCACCTCGCGCGGATGCTCTACAGGTGCTGCAACCGTCTCGTTGTCCTGATTGACGACAGACACGCCTGTAGCGTCAATGATGAGCGCATTGGCGCTGCCGCCATAATAGTTGTTCAGCATGCCTGTATCGATTTCGATGATCTGGCCATCAAGACGCTCGAGTACACGGCGACCCGGCGTAGGCGTATGGCCAATAACAACGCGATTGGCACCGATTGCCTCCAGAGCGCCCGACAGCTTGTCGACCTCGATCAGTTCGCTGCAAACGACATTGCCGCGGTACCACAGTGGGCCATCAAGCGAATGCAGATTTGAGTCGTTGAGGACCTTGACCACGTCGATCGCCTTCAGGACTTCGGCGCTGCTATCGAGCGGCGGCATGTAGCGACTAAGGATCGCCGGATGATCATGAAAAGCATCCGTCGGCAGCATCACGCCGGCCTCATACAGGAACTCGAGTTGTTTGACGTACTCCACCATCTCGCCGAGTAGCCTGCCGTTTACGCCGTCGAGACCGATCTTCTCCACCATCGGTGACAGGCCACCATGCACGAATGCCGTGCCGTTGACGACAACGATTGCCGGCTTGGACAACAACCACTTCCCATACTTGCCATCGCTGGCAAATTCCCGACGGTGTGCAAAATAGCCCGGCGGAAATTTTTGTCGAAACAGGGTGTTCAGCGCCTCGGGGCTCTGATCGCCCTTCGCACGCTGCTGCGCGTACGCAGCCAACCACCGCTCGCGATCTTCTGGTCGCTCCTCGCTTGCGAAAGCGGCGTACTCGCTCGATGAAACATAGCGAAGATCGCCGACCAAGTTCATGGCCTCGTGATTGCCGATCAAAACATGCACCATTCCACCGGCGGCTTCTGCCTCGGCTTCGAGTTGCATGAGGAGGTCCATCGCAGGACGCGAATTGGGGCCGCGATCCAGAATGTCACCAACGATCACAAGATGTGTATCGCCTGCCGACCACGCCAGCTCTTTGTCGACAACGCCTGCCGCCAGAAGAGCCTCGACCATGGCGTCATACGCGCCGTGGATGTCCGCAATCGCTACGACGCGCGAAACTCCTTCATATTGCCACTCGCCCGCCCTTGCGGGCAGCGCCGCCACAAAGAAGACTGTGGCAATCAGCACTGATCTTAGAAAGGCTTTATGCAAAATGTCAGATTCCCCACTAGAATTGTTGCATTCTATGTTGCTTGCCACTACGAGGTCGTAATGCCGTACCTGATTTGGACTGTCACTATTGTAGCGTTGTTCCCTGTGTCATTCGCGGCCTACGCAAAGGATATTAAGGATTTTGATCCCCTGTTCGCAAGCCAGGAAACGCTTGGGGTAGAGGTTGAAGGTCCATTCGCAATGCTGTCCCGCGAGCGGCCCGACGAAGAAGAAGCTGACGGCAAGTTTCGTTTCACGGCCGACGACGGCACCGCGGTTGAGCTTGACGTTCTCATTCGCGCACGCGGTAACTGGCGACGCAATCCGGAAATCTGCCGGTTTCCGCCGATGCGCTTCAATTTCAAAAAATCGCAGACCGACGACACACTGTTCGACAAACAGGACAAATTAAAGGTCGTTACACATTGCCAGAATAGTTCGAAACGCTACGATCAGGCGGTTATCAGCGAGTACCTCGCCTACCGCATCCTGAATCTGTTAACTGACTACAGCTTTCGCGTACGCCTCGTGAAGATAAAATACGTTTTCACCGACAGGTCCACGGTTCTCGATAGCTATGCGGTGTTCATTGAGCACAAGGACCGTCTCGGTAAACGCATCGGTGGCGAACCTGTTGCCACTGAGCGAACCGAAGTGAGCGAGCTGTATCCTGCGGGTCTGAATCTCGCCTCTGTTTTTCAGTACTTTGTCGGCAACACCGATTTTTCACCGGTGGCCACCGCACCCGACGAAGACTGCTGCCACAACCAGGCACTGTTCACGAGCGAAGAAGGGCCTTATCGGTCGATTCCCTATGATTTTGACCAGACGGGCCTGGTCGATGCGCAACACGCGGCGCCCAATCCGCGATTTGGTATTCGCACGGTGAAGGTACGACTGTATCGAGGGCGCTGCGAGAACAATGACATTTTGCCGCGGACGCTGGAACTATTTCGCGAGCGGCGTAGCGAGATTGAAGCACTCATCAATGACCAGGCCGAACTTTTGCCGGCAACGCAGCGAAATATGCTGAAGTACATCGACAGCTTCTACAAAACGATCGATAACCCAAAACGGGTTGATCAGCGTATCGTCACAGAGTGTATTTAGGCGGGTCCTGAATAAGGTCGGACTGCAGCCAGTCCACGACGATTTTCGTTACGCGCGGATGAATGTAATAGCCCACCGAGCTGTGCGGATTTGATTTGCCGTAACGAACAGCCAGATTGTAGATACGATAATCATTAACGGCGCTGACGAGACGCTGATCCATCATCTTCTTGAAATCATCAGCCAGCGTATTGTCGTGACAGGCGTAATCGTCTTCGGCAGCGACGTTGTGCCAGGAGATAACGTTGGTGGGAAAACGCGCTTCGATTTTCTCTTTTGCTCCACGCAGACGCTTGCGAATATTGTGATCACCCAGCGGCGCACCCAACGTCAGCCAGGCATCGATCTTCGACTCGCCGTATTTCTTCTGCAATGCCGGCTCGTGAGAAAGCTCCCAGAGAACATCGTAAGCAACGACACAACCCATGCCGTGCGTCATCAACAGTATCTTGTCTCCACGATCGAATGCCTCGCAGAGTTTGTCCCGAACCCGTGCGCGAACCTTGTCTGCGTAGTCAGTCTTATTTCTCAGGTACTCGGCACAGTCTTTCGACACGCAGCCGATCAGGGGCATGGTCAGCCCGACTGCACCCAGCACGGGCGCGGCAATATCGGCCGCAAACTCGCGTAACGCAGACTTGCCTGGAAGCAGGTCATACTGGCGGATACCAAACTTCTTGCGGACTTGCACGGTACGCAGACTCGCAAGTGCGTTGGCCCGATCGCCAAGATCGAGTTGCGCGTCATAGCGTTTCCCCTGTGACTCCAGGACTGAATTGCTCAGGTCACCAAAATAGGCCATGTCTTTGAACACGCTATCGAGTGCGTCCGCCCGATCGGGATAGTCACGCTCAACGCCGGCACGCAGCGCCGCCATGGAAATGTCCATGAGCGCTTCCCTGGCCGGCTTAAAATCGCGACCATGAACAACGAGGATGCTGCGATTGCTAATCGTATTCGTCCTCACCGGCGTCACGCCGGGTCAACATTGTCAGGAAACCTCCGGACAGTGTCTTGCCATACTCGAGTTTCCAGATGATCAACGTGGCAAACACGAATGTGGCAGAAATCACGGCGGCGACACCCAGTGCTCCGATACCCGAGCCAAGCCCGATTCCGATGGCGACGAAAATGTACATTGCGTCCGAGGGCTGATTCAGGGAGAAGCGAAACCGCACGGCCGCGACGATGCCTGCGAGACTGAATGCAAGCGCGAGGCTGTTTAGAACGATCATCGCAATGCCGGTCACAACGACTGGCAGGATTATGATCGTTTGCAGGAAGGACTGATCGATACGCCGCGCACGACTGGTAATGAAATACGCCCACGATACGGGAACCGTCAATATCAATGCCCCGATACTCGCCAGGGCCAGTTGAAGTGGTCCATGTGGGGACAACACCGTGTCATCCACGCTCGAGTAGATCGGCTCGAATGTATCGACGTTTGAGGCGGCAAGGTAACTTATCCCGCCGATCGGGAAGTACTCGTTAATGGCCGGGTACTGCGACAACAGGTAGGCCATCAGCCCGACCCAGAAGCCGTAGTACATGACAATCAGCGTCAGGGGTATTAGCAGTCCACCTGATTTCCGCATTTACTTCTCCGCGTTTAGTTGCGACACGATACAGCCCGGTTTTGCGTACATCAAATTCCGCGCAAGGTCTGCCGGTCAATGGTAGGCTGTGCGGCGTTTTTAGCCACTTCATCACAATTATGAACCATTCTGTACAGTTGCTCGGTATCAGCAACGCAATCGTCGACATCCTTGCACATATAGAAGATGAGTTTCTCGACAAAATAGTCGCAGTCCCGGGATCAATGACACTGATCGACATGGACCGGGCGCGAGAAATCTACGCGTTAATGGGCCCTGCAACAGAAATGTCCGGCGGTTCGGTCGCCAATACGGTTGCCGGTTTTGCAAATCTTGGAGGCTCGTCGGCCTACATCGGTCGCGTCACAGCCGATCAGCTCGGCGGCATTTTCAACCATGACATGCGATCGCTCGGCGTGGACGTTCGCCTGCAGGCAGCGAAAGACGGATTACCGACCGCGCGCAGCCATATCCTCATTACGGCCGACGGACAGCGCACCATGCAGACTTACCTCGGTGCCTGTACGGAATTGAGCGTCGACGACATCACGACAGACACAATGGGAACACCAAAGGCTGTATTGATCGAAGGATACGTCTGGGATCTGCCCGAGGGCCCGGATCTGACCGCAAAGGCGATGGAGATCGCGAAGCAGAATGGCACGACAGTTGCCCTGTCACTGTCAGATTCGTTCTGCGTCGAGCGACATCGCGAGTCCTTCGAACATGCCGTTCGTACCGGTGTCGACATCGTTGTTGCTGATGAAGACGAGGTGAAAGCGCTGCTGCAGACTGAGTCGTTTGAGGAAACACTCGAGGCGCTAGACGGCTTCGACAACCTGTTTGCGATAACCCGCTCTGACAAAGGCTCGGTCATTGTGCACGGAGACCAGCTCATTGTTCAGGCAGCAGACGCGATCGAGGCTGTCGTCGATACGACGGGCGCCGGCGATGCCTACACGGCGGGATTCCTTTATGGATGGGTCAACGACATGCCGTTGGCCGAATGCGCAAAAATAGGGACGTTTTGTGGCTCGACCGTGATCCAGCAGGTTGGCGCACGCATCGAACCCGGTTTGCTCGAAGACTATTCCTGAGGCAGCGCGAACGCGATGACCTTGTCGTCCGGCGGCGTGCCGGCTCTTGCGTTACCGCCCGCGTAAATCACGACATACTGCCGACCTTTCCACATGTAGGTCATTGGCGTGGCAGTACCCGATGTTGGCAAACGACCGCGCCAGAGTTCCTCACCGGTAGAGGTGCTCAGAGCGCGCAGGTAATAGTCCATCGTCGATGCAATAAAGATGACGTTCCCGGAGGTTGCAATCGGGCCACCGAGAGTTGGCGTACCCACTTCCAACGGCAGACCCGCCATGTCCCTGATCGTTCCCAGCGCCCTGCGCCAGACGATGTTGCCGGTCGCCAGATCCACTCCCGCGATAATTCCCCATGGTGGTGGATTGCAGGGTAGTTGCAGCGGCGACAAAACGAGGCCGCGCCTGTCCGCAAATGGTGCGCCGCGCATCGGCTCGACGTCCTGCCCATGAAATACCTCGAGTGCACCCTGGTATTCATCATTCGGGAACAGGGCGACTGCGTGCGCGAGACTCGACATATTGATGATCAACAGGTTACGCCGTGGATCATAGGCTGCACCGCCCCAGTTCGCACCGCCGCCCGTGAATGGATGAAACAGGGTGCCCTGTCTTGAGGGCGGCGTAAAAAGTCCCTCGGCTCGCAGTCCGGCGAAGATCTTGGCGCAGGCACGCTTATCGAGCCACGTAATGCCAAACGCGTCATCCGGTTCTATCCGGTCAGGCACCAGTGCCGGAGTGCGTGTCGGAATCGGCTGCGTCGGCGACACAAACTCACCTTCGATATCGGATGCGGGTACCGGCACTTCCTTTACCGGGAGGAATGGCTCACCGGTGTCGCGATCAAGCACGAATACATGTCCGGTCTTCGTAACCTGTGCAACGACGTCGTGCGCCTCGCCGTCACGCCAAACCGAATAAAGTCCTGGTTGCGCTGGCAGATCGTAATCCCAGACGTCGTGGTGCACGATCTGGTAAGCCCAGTGAACAGCACCGTCCTCGATGTTCAGTGCTACGACTGAATTGGCATGCCTGTTATCACCAGGGCGCAAGCCACCAAAAAAGTCCGGGCTTGGGCTGGAGGTGGGGACGAACAAGAGGCCGCGCTCAGGATCGGCCGACATCGGCGCCCATGCGTTAGCGTGACCTTCAACGGGCGGCTCGCTGCCCAGCCAGTCCGGGTTGCCGACGGTTCTGGGGATAGGGTCGAAATCCCACTTCGGCTCACCGGTTCTCGCATCGAAAGCCCGCACGGTGCCGTGAGGTGCCGCGACTCGGACGTTGTCGGATATGGCGGAGCCGACGACAACCGTGTCTCCGATAACGACGGGTGGAGATGTAACCTGAAATTCACCAGGCCAAACCAGTTCCATTCCCACATCCAGTACAACTTGCCCTTGATCTCCGAAACCTGGACATGAGTTGCCGCTGCGCGCATCAATTGCCATCAGCCGGCCGTCATTTGTACCCATCAATATGCGCGGCGAGCATTCGGTGCCCGGTTCGTCGTCCCGCCACTGGGCCACACCACGACAGACAAACTTGTTTGACGGATGCTGCTCCAGGTTGATTTTGGCGTCGAACCGCCAGAGCTCCTCACCGTTCGCAGGATCAAGAGCGATCACGTCATTGAAAGGAGTGCAGAAGACCAGGGCGTCATCGACAAGGATCGGCGTGCCCTCGGCGATGCTTTCCTGAATAGCGCGAGGTTTGCCCGCCAGGTCCCCGCTGCTGTAGCTCCAGACCCTTTCCAGTTCACTGACATTCGCAGCGTTTATCTGCTCGGCCGAGCTGTAGCGGTGCCCGCCGGCGTCATTGCCGTAGTTTGCCCAACCCATTCCCGGCAAAGGGAGATCGCCCCCATGCAGCGATGCCTCGCCGACCACGTCCAGCGAATGCGCGCCACCCAGGTAGCGATAGCCACTGCCACCCCCAATGAGCAACAGCAGCAGCACAAAGACCAAGAGCAGTACGATCTTCCAGTACTTCATAATATAAAGCTTTCCTTCGATTCCTTTGATCCACACGCTTCAAGGTACAAAGTTTATACGCTTCCCGGGGCCCGATTACGCTTGACACAAGCCACCTGAACGGCGGATACTTCGCGAAATAAAGTTAATTTGACCGTGAATCTACACTTCGACGAAATGATCAGCGCACCCTGTCGCCTAGGCATCCTGGCCACGCTCGTGCCGGGCGTGCCGGTCTCCTTTACCGACCTGAAGGCCGAAACCAGCTTGTCCGATGGCAACCTCCACGTGCAAACCCGCAAGCTTGCTGACGTAGGTTACATCGAAATCGGCAAAGGTAAAAAGGGCCGCCGCACCGTCACCGAGTTTCGTATTACCGAGCTTGGGCTGGAACGCCTCAGACTTTATGTTATGAAGTTACAGGCTGTCCTTGATGCAGAATCTGGTGCGACGCGGACCACACCGCGCTCTTCGAAGCGCGATGACTCAGCGGTATGGACATGAGCAAAGCAATGAGAATAGCCATCGGCGCCGATCATGGCGGGTACGAACTGAAAAACAGCCTGGCGGCACACCTTCGTGCGGCCGGACACCAGGTCGAAGACGTAGGTACTTCATCAAATGAAGCTGTGGACTACCCGGTCTTTGCCCGCGCGGTCGCAGATGCCGTTTCCAGGGGAACCGCCGACGTCGGCATTATGATTGACGGTGCCGGTATCGGCTCTTGCATGGTCGCAAATAAGGTCCCCGACGTGCGCGCCGCGCTCGCCTACGATCTGTCGAGTGCCCGCAATAGCCGCGAACACAACAACGCCAATGTACTGACTCTCGGCGCCGGTCTCATCGGCGCCGGGCTGGCGACGCAGATCGTCGATGTCTGGCTCGCGACCGAATGTACGGAAGCCCGTCATTTGAACCGGGTCGCGATGTTTGCCGAGGATGCGGCGGATCTGCAATTGTCTGATCAGGACATCGACAAGGTCGTCGATCGTTTGCACCAGATACTGGGCCCTATGACGAGCTCCGAACCTGCCGGGGTCAGCGTTGGGGACGACCCCGAAGCGGCACGAGAATTTGTGCGGCTCGGTGCGACCGGATTGACGAGCGTCGCTCCTGCCGAGCGCCCGGGGAGCATCCCCGGCGACCTCGCCCGTTATATCGATCACACATTGCTCAAACCCGCCTCGACTGAGGAACAGGTACGCAAACTCTGTGCCGAGGCACTCGAATACAATTTCCGTTCAGTGTGCATCAACCCCACCTGGGTATCGCTGGCAGCCGGGTTGCTGCGTGGCAGTGAAGTGCTCACCTGCACCGTGGTCGGTTTCCCGCTCGGTGCCAACGAATCGGCTATCAAAGCGATGGAAGCACGACGCGCCATTCGCAACGGCGCTCGCGAGATCGACATGGTCATCAATGTTGGTGCGCTTAAAAGCGGTAACGATGATCTGGTGTTTCGCGACATCCAGGCCGTGGTCGAAGACTGCGTCGACGGCAATGCTGTGTGCAAAGTCATCTTGGAAACTGCACTTCTGTCCGACGACGAAAAGCGGCGCGCCTCGGAACTGGCACGACGCGCCGGTGCACACTTCGTTAAAACATCTACCGGCTTTTCGACCGGTGGCGCCACCGTGAGCGATGTCGCACTCATGGCCGAAGTCGTTCGCGGTGCTGGCATGGAGGTCAAGGCCTCCGGCGGAATCAGTTCTTACAGCGATGCCAAGGCGATGATAGAGGCCGGAGCCACCCGTCTTGGTGCAAGTGCCAGCATTGGCATCGTACGAGAAGCAAAATCGACAAGCATTAGCGCTTGAGGAGTTGAATCGATGGTCGATCTTAGAGCTTATGTTTTCCTGGATTCATTACAGCCACAGTTTGCCTCCTTTCAGGCGACGATCTCGAAGGGTTACCTTCCCAAAGTCGGCCAGGCAAGCCTGTTCGTTGAGATCGCGCCCGGCATGGCGATCAATCACATTCTTGACGTAGCGCTAAAGTCCACGGATGTAACGCCGGGCATGCAGATCGTCGAGCGGCACTACGGCATGCTTGAACTGCACTCCGACAGCCAGGCCGATGTCCGCCAGGCCGGGCAAGCGATTCTCGACGCCCTTGGCCTCGAAGAAAAGGATCGGCACAAACCACGCGTCGTTTCGAACGAGGTGGTCCGCCACCTCGAAGATACGCAGACCATGCTGATCAATCGCTTTCGCCACGGCAACATGATTCTCGCCGGGCAGACGCTGTTCGTACTGGAAGTCGAGCCGGCAGCCTATGCGGCGCTGGCAGCCAACGAGGCCGAGAAGGCCGCAGATATCAACATCCTCGAAGTACGAGCAGTCGGCAGCTTTGGCCGCGTTTACATCGGCGGCGAGGAACGGGATGTGGTGGTCGCGCACGAAGCGGCAACGCAGGCGATTAACGCCGTCACAGGCAAGTCAAAAAAATAGTCATTACATAGATTAACCAGGGCAGATAAGCCCGATTCGCGAGGAGCATAGCGATGTCAGAAGCATTAGGAATGATCGAATGCCGGAGCTTTCCGGCCATGGTGGAGGCGGCCGACGCAATGGTAAAAGCGGCGAAGGTCGAACTCGTGAGCTACGAGAAAACCGGTGGCGGCTACACAACCGCTGTCGTACGTGGCGACGTCGCGGCAGTCAGAGCTGCGTGTGACGCTGGCCGAACCGCGGGTGCCCGCGTTGGCGACGTAGTGGCTGTGCATGTAATCGCACGTCCGCACACTGGCGTCGATATGACGATACCTTTGGGTCGCGATACAGAAGCGGCAAAAAAGAAGTAGTCACTAGCAA
>Ga0316194_10003790_pt1 | contig 10504 bp, 9 predicted proteins | sample CroRivsedime1_MG_FD_204936 | JGI IMG/M metagenome (GOLD analysis project Ga0316194, IMG submission 204936) | Coastal sediment microbial communities from Maine, United States - Cross River sediment 1 | ecosystem: Environmental > Aquatic > Marine > Coastal > Sediment | place: USA: Maine... | reverse complement strand
CCATAGATTTATCAGCAAATTCTCGGGAGTTGATTCCCAGATAGCATATCGATAATTCTAGTTCCGCCGATTCGGGTCTGCATGACCACCTTGCCGCAATGATCGGGAACCACTTCTCCGATAATGGAGGCATCTTTTCCGTAATCATCCTCTTGGATTACGGAAAGAACCTCCTTGGTATGATCGGCATCGACAAAAGCGATGAGTTTTCCTTCATTGGCAACATAAAGGGGATCAAATCCTAAAAGTTCGCAGATGCTTTCGGTCTCGTTTTTGAGGGGAATCTTTTCTTCAAAAATTCGAATGCCGACATTGGATTTGCCGGCGATTTCATTTAAAGCCGTCCCCACACCGCCGCGGGTCGGGTCTCGAAGAACGTGAATATCGTTGCATGCCGAAAGCATCCGCGACACCATATGGTTTAACGGTGCTGTATCGCTTTTAAGGGAAGAATCAAATGTCATACCTTCGCGTTGGGTCAAAACGGTCATCCCGTGGTCGGCGATGGTTCCGCTGAGGATAATTTTATCTTTTGGCCGGGCTCTGTTGCCGGAGATGTTCACATCTTGAGGTATCTGCCCGACCCCGGATGTATTAATGAAAATCTTGTCGACCGCACCTTTGGGTACCACTTTAGTGTCGCCGGTGACCACTTTCACACCGGCCTTTTCTGACGCAGTGCCCATACCTTTGAGTATTTTTTTAAGATCAGCCATTGAAAAACCTTCTTCAATGATCAAACCGACACTAAGATAAAGGGGTTTTGCACCACACATGGCCAAATCGTTGACTGTTCCGTTTACGGCCAGATCTCCGATATTTCCACCCGGGAAAAAAATAGGGTCCACCACATAGGTATCTGTTGAAAAGGCAAGGCGGTTCCCGTCAATATCAAGAGTTGCGCCGTCATGCAAAGCAGCAAGCATGGGGTTATCAAAAATGGGGAGCATTAGATCCGTAATAAGGTGGTGGGACATGCTTCCGCCACTGCCGTGATCCAGTAAAATGGTATCGGTTTTCATTATCATACCTTATTCACAGGTTGTTTTTGCCTTAAAACAAAAGCTGATAACGACTTGCCGCTACCCGTTCGAGCAGCTGCAGAAACATGAAAGATACATAGCAGTATTCAAAAAACGGATAATAAGAAAGGCAGGGCCGAATTAATGACCCTGCCTTCGTTTATTAAGCTAAGGTTGATCATAAAGCATATAGCTGGTTTGGTGTTTATTTAATCTGTTCCTAATGGGAGTACACCTGCCTTAACTTCTTTAATTTCTCCAATATTTTCCAGCAGCTCCTTGATTTGACTGGATATCTCCATTTCTAAAGACAAGTCCGATTCAACGCTTACAAAGACAACTGCATCTTTGCATTTTACATTAGCTTTAGGAAATTTATGTACTATAGCTGAATAAGCTTTAGCAGCTAAAAACTTATCTTTTGAAATCATTCGAAATTCAGGAGTTGTCTGAAAACAGGGTCGATTTGCGATATTAAACAGAACCTCGACCGCATCATTCACCTTTAAATTGTCAATTTGTAAGACAACATCATAAAGTTCACAATTATGAGTATCGATTCCATAAAGGCTTATGCCCCATTTTCGCCTTTCTTCATCGTCTTTTATCAAGAGGTAACGTGCCTCTTGTTCGGAAATGTTCTCGCGTTTCATTTCCTCATTTATTCTTTCCTCTATTGTTGAGTTAATTCTCACTTTTAGAACGTTTGGGATTCCTTTGGCAAAATAATGCCCTGCTAGTCCATGATAGATGATGTTGTCTTTTTGAATATACCCTAAAAAAACTTCGTGAATGAAGGCGGTAAACTTTTCTTTTCCATATTGGAAACGATTAAAAAAAGAAGGTGCATCATGAAGTGCTCGGATAAGCTTTGCTTCTTTTACATTGAATTGGTTTGAAGCTTGCAAGAGAATCTCTCTTGAAATACAGTCATACTCTAACTTTTGAGCGAGTTTTTCTGCAATCTCTTTCCCCTTGCTATATGAACCTCTGGAAATTGTAATCACACCCATATAGACCTCCCTTTAATAGTCAGAAATATTCCTATGGAAATTATAAAGTCAATCACCATTAAGAAATTACTTCAATAATTTCAGTATCATAATCACACAACATTTAATACAGTGAAACCTTAATACCTTATCTTTAAAAGTTTAAACAACAATAAATACTTCCACATTGTAATATTTTAATCAAGCGATATATGTTTTGATTTTATCTTAAAAGGTGAATTTTGAATTGTGGAAATAGGATGAGGTATTAATATAAACTATTTTGGATCATCTCCCGATGAGTTGTAGTTAATTGAGGGGTCGGGGAGTTTTTCTAAATAGTCGCTCCATGGATAATCTTTTTTTAAACCGCGTGAACTCGTGGCAAGGGTTTGTAAAGAAAGAGCAGGAATCAATCTTTGAAAAATTTAACTGGGCCCCGATAGCGGGATCTACGTTTCACTCCGACAGGCAAGGGGTCAAGGATTCAAGGGTTCGAGTGAAATGCTTTAAAAACCACTGAAGGATCCAAGGGGTCGAGGGTCCAAGGGTTCAAGTTAAAAGTAAAAAAATATTCAAAGAAAGCAACCTATATATTGACAGCTAAAGATTTAGATTTTATTGATAAAAGAGAATTGGGTACACTAAAAAAAGACATCGCAGAAATCGAAAGAATGTTAAAAGCGCTAATAAAGTCTCTACTAAACAACTCCTTGAATCCTTGCCTGCCCTGTTAAATTCGTAGACCATTTAACCGGGGACCCCTCGAATCCTTGGACCCTCTTCTCCAACTAAATTTGGAGAAGAACCTTATAAATTAAATTGAAAGCTGTTTTATAGAAGAATCATAAAAATTTATATGAATTAACGAAGGGTTAAAGAAATATATAGAAATTTTCCATTTTGTTTGCGATCAATTAGGGTTTGAAGCCGATCCATGTGGTTATATTTTCAACCGGTTCCCGCTTGCTGACAACCTTGTTGGCCGGAAAATCCCAGTTGGGATACCCGATGGCAATGGAGATGACAATCCGTTTGGATTCGGGTATTTTGGCAAATTCGTGCAACACTTCAGGGTACGCGATTCCCTGATTGGCGATGCAGGTGCCCAGTCCATAATGGAGGGCAGCCAGACAAATATTCTGGGTTATTGATCCGATGTCGAAAATCGGCCTGGGATAGGACAACGAGTGATCTATTGATATAACGATGGCCGCCGGCGCATTGAAAAACCGGAATCCCAACTCCATCCACCTGTCCCTTTTCTCTAAATTCCCCCTTGGAATATCCATGAGATGAAAAAGCTGTTTGGCGATTTCGATCTGACGCCTGCGATACACGCTGTTCCGGGGTAAGCCTTTGACCGGTAGATCGGGGTGAGGCGGCGCTTTTGATTTCAGCTTTTCGATATTTGCCGTTCTGATGGTATCCAGTATATCTCCAGTAACGATGGTAAATTCCCATGGCTGGCTGTTTTCAGCCGAAGGAGCACGGGATGCAACTTCAATGATTTTGCTGAGAATATTTTTAGGGACAGGATCGGCTGTAAAATCCCTGATGCTCTTTCGTGTTCTGATAGCTTCGACGATATTCAAAATTGTGCTCCTTTGACCCGCTTAGTTAATTTAACCTAAGTTGAGCGTTTCAAATTATTGAAATTCAAAATGTCAGAATACCTTAAAAATATTGTTGAATTAACCATTTCAAAAATTTGAAACGCTCAGCTTGGGTTTAAAAAAGATTGGAAAGTATTATGTGTATTTAATTTTAAAAGTGTTTTTGGACGCATGCCTTTTGAGTTGACAGACAACCATCTTTTATTATACTAAACTTCCTCGCATGTTATATTCTTTCCCATAACATTTATGATCGGTTCAATTCAAGACCGGATCTTTTTCGCGGTTTCGATTATTCTCTGATAAAATATCGGCATTAAAGTCTCAGACTTTTTATACATAAAGTTCGTGTCGTTTTATGATTTAAAAGATAGATAGTTTTGTTTTTTTAGTTTTTAATCTTAACAGAAGGATTGGGAGGATCTTCAAAATGGCTAAAAAATGGGTTTATCTCTTGGATGAAGTTGATCAGGCAGAAGCGTATGTCGGTGGCGAGTGGGATAATGTTCGCGGGTTGCTCGGAGGCAAAGGCGCAAATCTGTCGGAAATGGTTCGTATCGGTATTCCTGTACCCCCAGGATTTACCGTTACCACAGAAGCCTGCAATACCTATCTTGCTTCAGGCGAGACTTTTCCTAAAGGAATGAGACAAGAGATGCTTGAAGCTCTGAAAGCCATTGAAGAGACTACCGGTAAAAAATTTGGTGATCCGAAAAATCCGCTGCTGATTTCCTGCCGCAGCGGCGGCAAGTTTTCCATGCCGGGCATGATGGACACGGTTCTTAATATTGGACTGAACGATAAAACAGCCGAAGGAATGATCAAATTGACCGGCGATGAGCGGTTCACATTCGATTCTTATCGCCGTTTGGTGCAGATGTTCGGCAATGTGGTTATGGAAGCGCCTGATGAGGCCTTTGAAGAAGTTATCACCGAAGCCCGCGCAAAAGCAGGCGTTGAAACCGATGCCGAGCTGTCTGCCGATGATTGGAAGGATGTTATAAAAAAATTCAAAGTGATCTTCAAACAATACGCCGGCCGATATTTTCCAACCGATCCGTTTGAGCAGCTTTTTATGGCCACAGAAGCTGTGTTCAGAAGCTGGAACGGTAAACGTGCCGTTGACTATCGCAATGCCGCAGGGATTTCCCATGACCTGGGCACTGCGGTGACGGTTCAGTCCATGGTTTTTGGAAATATGGGTGATGACAGTGCCACCGGTGTTGCCTTGACTAGGGACGGCTCAACAGGAGAAAACAGAATTGAAGGCGATTACCTGACCAACGCCCAGGGTGAAGATGTGGTTGCCGGAATTCGGTTAACCAATGAGATTTCCAGATTAAAAGCAGAGATGCCTAAGGCTTATGGTGAATTTGAGAAAATCTGCAAAAAACTGGATACGCATTATCGTGAAATGCAGGACGTTGAGTTTACCATTGAAAAGGGCAAGTTTTGGATGCTGCAAACCCGCGACGGCAAACGTACGGCCCAGGCTGCGGTTCGAATCGCCGTTGAGATGGTGGAGGAAGGGTTGATTACCAAAGAAGAAGCGGTGATGCGTATCAGTCCTGAACAGGTCGACTTTTTTCTGCATCCACAGTTTGACCGGGAGGCAGTGAAAGAACTCAAAGCCAAAGGAGACATGCTGGCCAGAGGTCTCAATGTTTCACCCGGTGCGGCATTCGGCATCGTTGCTTTAGACGCGGATATTGCCGAGTTGTGGGCAAAGGAAGAAAACAAGAAAGTGATCATGGTTCGACCTGAAACCCGGCCGGACGATGTACACGGGATGCTTGCATCACAGGGCATTCTCACCAGTCGTGGCGGTCGTACCAGCCATGCGGCTTTGGTTGCCCGCCAGTTTGGTAAACCCGCCGTGGTGGGGGTGACTGAGCTGAAAATTGATATGGTCAAACGCCAAATGGAAGTCAAAGACAAAGTCATCAAAGAGGGTGACTGGATCTCAATTGACGGCACTGTCGGCGAGCTCTATCCCGGAAAGGTTAAAACAATGGTGCCGGACATCAAGGATGCGTGGCTGATGAAGGTGCTTTCCTGGGCGGATGAGGTCCGACGTCTGGGTGTATGGGCAAACGCTGATTATCCTGCCGATGCCCAGCGTGCAAGGGAATACGGCGCAGAAGGTATCGGCCTGTGTCGTACAGAGCACATGTTTTTCGAGGCCGAACGTCTGCCTTTTGTGCAAAAAATGATCATGACAGATCTGCCAAGTGAACGGCGTGAATCACTTAATGCGTTGCTGCCTTTTCAAAGGGAAGATTTTGCAGGTCTTTTCCGGGCTATGGACGGATTGCCAGTCATTATCCGCCTGATCGATCCTCCTTTGCACGAATTTTTACCCAACCACATTGATCTGCTGCGTGATCTGTCAGATAAAAAGATTCGTTTGCTAAACGCCGGCACACTCGAAGAAATCGATACGCTCTTGGACAAGATCGAAAAGGAAGAACACATTCTCAAACGGGTGGAAAGTCTGCACGAGTCAAATCCCATGCTGGGATTACGTGGCGTTCGGCTGGGCATCCATATTCCGGAAATGACCATTATGCAGGTTCGCGCCATTTTTGAGGCGGCCTGTATGGTGGCTAAAGAGGGCATCGACGTGCACCCCGAGGTGATGATTCCTCTGACCAGCCATGTGAACGAGCTGAAGTTTCAGCAGGAGATTCTTGAGGCTGAAGCGAAAAAAGTAATGGAGGAACAGGGCATTGAACCGGACTACAAGTTCGGAACCATGATCGAGATCCCCCGTGCTGCTTTAACTTGCGATCAAATTGCTGAATATGCCGCCTTCATATCCTTTGGGACCAATGACCTGACCCAGACCACGTTCGGTATTTCCAGAGATGATGCTGAAGCCGGGTTTTTGATTGAATATATGGAAAAAGAAATCCTGCCGGAGAACCCGTTCGCCGTCATCGACCGCGATGGAGTTGGCTTGCTCATGGAAATAGCGGTTCAAAAAGGGCGGTCCGTGCGGCCCGATCTGGAATGCGGTATCTGCGGAGAACACGGCGGTGATCCCGAGTCGATTCAGTTGTGCCATGAGCTGGGGTTGACATATGTTTCTTGCTCCCCATTCCGCATACCGGTTGCACGTCTGGCTGCCGCTCACGCAGCCCTTCGTGAGAAAAACGCAGAAAAATAGTTTAAATTTAACAAATAACAATCACGAAGACACGAAATGTTGAAAGCAGGAAATAATACCAAACTTTCGTGTCTTCGTGCTTTCGTGATGTATTCATCGAAAGGACGTGTACCATGGCACTGTTTCTTGTTCAACACGGCAAAAGCCTGCCCAAGGACAAAGATCCCAAAAAGGGTCTTTCTCAAGAGGGAATTGCCGAAACCGAACGCATTGCCCAGGTCGCCAAAGGATATGCGGTTGGTGTGTCAAAGATAATCCACAGCGGAAAGACCAGAGCCTGTCAGACCTCTGAAATCTTTGACGCAGCCCTGAAACCCCCAGGCGGAATTCATGAAAGCAGCGGGCTGAGTCCCCTGGACGACGTGACCGTTTTTGCCGATACCATCGACAGCACAAAAGATGTTATGCTGGTGGGGCATCTGCCGTTCATGGAACGGCTGACCGCCTATTTGATCACAGGATCCACAGAAAGGTTGGTATTTAAATTCCAAAACAGCGGGATCGTCTGTTTGGACACAGACCCGGCCAACGGGTCCTGGGTGATCAAGTGGACGTTGATGCCCCATATCGGATAAGCATTATCCATAAAAAAACGCCGAAGGCTTGACCAGGATCGGTAAACCTTCGGCGATGGATTTACATTACATTAAACTACAGACCTCGCTTCAAAGCATTTAACGATATCTGCAAAAATAAAAGAAATTTGATCCCCTTTAAAATTTGAAACGCTCAGTTTAGGTGTCTTATTGTTTGACCTCTTTGCTTTCAGGGGCCTCTTTGGCTTCAAGGGCACTATTAAATTCTTTTTTGGAAATCTTTTTGACTTCAGAATTCTGCAGCGTCACGCTGGCTTTGGTCTTGGCATCCTCGAACATTACGGTGCCGCCCGGTGTATCTTTAACTTTCGTTGTGTAATAAACAGTGCCGCCGGCCGGGTCTTTGACCATATAATATCCACCGCAGCCCGCAATCCCGACTAAAAAGAATATCGCCAGCAGAATTGCTAAAACTTTGTGTCTCATTTTCCCTCCTTTTTTTAGATGATTGTATTATTTATCTTTTATAAAAACATTTTGTCTTTATAATATTAAAATACTATAAAGACAAGATATAATTTTTCATAAAAAACCCGGATGAGGAGGATCGTTATGCAGGATACCGTCAATTCTAAATCACGGTTTTCACGCCTCCGGATTTAATAAAAGAGGAGCTGTATCAGCCGGCGGAACGTTTTGCCGAACTGGTCAATGAACAATTAAAACAATCCCGGCGCAAAGATATCTACATCTATGTCCACGGGTATAAGGTTGTTTTCGAAAATCCTATCTTGGTCTCCAACTTCGCAAAGGGCTGTTGAAGATTCCCCGGATGCTCAGCGTATACGTGTCGGAATCCGATTCGGCGCTGGGTTTTCGAGATGGCTTTTTGGCCGGGATCGTCTCTTAAAGCGTTGGTGATTATAGGAGGGATCAAGGATTCAGGATTCAAGTGAAATGCCGAAAAATTATTAAGAATTAAAGGTTTGGCAGAATCCTATACCAAATCAAAAGGTGTTGACGGATATTTCAAGAAAAAGTATGGTATGAAGATGATCAACATACAGCGAGGTGTTAAGAATCATGGAGAACAAGGGTTTTGATACGCTTTTTGCACCAGATGTTTTGAAACAGCTATTTCCGGATGACCGATCGGACCAATTTTTTGATGCCCTTTATGGAGATGCCGATGAAGGTGCTTACGACATCAGTCTCGAATTCATCGGCTCTCGGGAAAACCGGCTTGAGTTTATGCTGCGTCTGACCCAGCGACCCGGGAAGTGTATCACCTGCAGTCTTACCTATGGCCTGCCTGAAGTCTTTACCCGTCATCCGATCATCAACATCAAAGGACTGGTTCAAAACATCGAAACACTCCTTGACGGCAGGGGCGGATGTGTTGACTGGCAGCTTGGACCCACCCAGGAAGTCTCAAACGACGTCCATATCATTCCCCTTGGCATTGTTCTGAAAAGTTAACCTGGTTCAGTTCGTGTTGTGGAAAAAGAAGATGTTTTCTTTAAAAGATATTATCGACATTGCCGTACAGCTTGAACAAAACGGCGAACGTGTCTATAGAAATGCAGCGGAAAAAATTGAAAATCCTTCGCTGCGTTCCCTGCTGCAATGGCTGGCCGATGAAGAAGTCAAGCATATGGAATGGTTTGAAGCGCTGATAGACACAATGCCCGCTAACGGGGATTTCCCGGAACAGGAAAAAATGGGCCGAGCCTTGCTCCAGAATGCAATTGGTGCACAGAGTTTTACCCTTGAGGATACTGATTTTTCAAGCATGGAAAAGATCGAAGACCTGCTCAAACTGGCCATAGAGTTCGAAAAGGACACGGTGTTGTTCTATGGGATGCTCCAGCCTCTGATCGAGGATCAAAAGACCCTGGAACAATTGCATGCCATCATTCAGGAAGAAGAGAACCATGTGCGACACCTGGAAGAGTGTTTAGATAATTAATTGCGCCTGAACAAAAAAAACTATATTTCTATGTTTTGAGAATTTAAACATTAGAATTTAGAATTTGTTTAGGATTTCGTGCTTCGAATTTCGAATTTTCAATCGAATCCTATAGCTTCACGGCTTTACCGTGGTGAAAAAACGCCCCCCTTTTTGTTTTACGATCCCCCGCTCTAAGAAACTTTCAAGAATCTGCCGGTATTTTGTTTCATAGGCTTTGTCAAAGTAAAGATCCACGGTTTCTTTAAACCACCAGGTTCCCATCAAATGATCGAAAAATGTATCTGCTTGAACTGAAGTATGCATCATCAAGGTGTAAATCGTGATTTTTTTCAACAAATCGGTCCCAATGCGTTCCGGGTGTTTTAAATACATGTCGATTTTACCTTTGCATAAAGATACAGCATCTTTAAATTGGGTAAACGGTTTGCCATGTCCGGGATAAACCCTGTCGACATCGAATGATTCGATCTTTTCCAAGGATTCCTGTAAGGAAAACAGGGCCCGGCTTCCTTCGACGCGAATGGTGATCACCGGCAGATCGTTTTGCCAGAGGGTGTCCGAAGATAACAGGACCTTTTCTTTTGGGTTGTAAAGCACGATGCCGTCGGCTGAATGCCCGGGTGTGTAGATGACCTGAAATTCATGGGGACCGATGAAAATGACGTCGCCGTCTTCAAGGGCCTGGGTGCAGTTGAAAAAATCAGCTTTCTGATTGTAGTATGTCCACCAGGTGGACCAGTCATCTTTGGTGTCGATAAAGTGTTTTCCGATTCGATGCATTGCAATGTCGCATCCGGATCGCTGTTGAATCATCCGGTTGCCGCCGATGTGATCACAGTGGCAATGGGTGCTGATGATCTGCCGGACGTCCTCTATGTTGACCCCCAGTGACGTGATAAGCTTTTCGGTGAAGCCGAAGTCGGAAACATATCCGGTGTCGATGAGCACGGGATTTTCGGCACAATACACATAATGATTGGCATTGAGGTATCCCCGCTCGATAAAGAAAAGGTCTTTCATGATTTCCTGAACCGCCATGTTCCTCCTGGTTAGAACAATTAAAATTGTTCCAATTACATCTAAAATTAAAAAACAATCACGAAAACTCGAAAGGACGAAAGGACGAAATAAAAAATATTCTTTTTCGTGTTTTCAAAATTTAGTGCTTTCGTGATAAAACTTTTTTTTGGTTTCGAT
>Ga0316194_10003788_pt1 | contig 10506 bp, 8 predicted proteins | sample CroRivsedime1_MG_FD_204936 | JGI IMG/M metagenome (GOLD analysis project Ga0316194, IMG submission 204936) | Coastal sediment microbial communities from Maine, United States - Cross River sediment 1 | ecosystem: Environmental > Aquatic > Marine > Coastal > Sediment | place: USA: Maine... | reverse complement strand
AGACCAAGGAGTTCTGCTTTCCTGCTCCCGCCTGCGCCTCGGCCGGTTTGGGTTGCCGTCCCTTTCCCACCGCCTGGTGCTCGCCGTCCCGGGCGGTGATGAACACCAGCGGAGAAACGGTGATCAGCCGGAACGCCAGGCCCTTCGGCAGGCTTGCCGGCCGCGCGCCGATGGAAATGTCCTCGTCGCCCGCCAGCACGCGGGCCACGGCCTCCTCGGGATCACCGGTGTGCAGCTTGATTTCGATGCGCGGGTGATCCCGCCGGAAGCGGGTCAGGATATCGAACAGGAAGCTGTAGCTCGCAGTGACGGAACAGAACATGCTGACTTCGCCACGCAGTTCCCCCGAAGCTTCCATCAGGGTATTGCGAACGGCATCCCATTCGCCCAGTGCATTTCGGGCATAGTCGAGGAACAGGCGGCCGGCGTGTGTCAGCGATACGCTGCGGTTGTTGCGCTCGAACAGCACCGCCCCGGCTTCCTGCTCCAGGCGCCGAATGCTGCGGCTCAGCGCGGACGGGCTGACGTGGCTGGCCTCGCTGGCGCGGCCGAAATGCAGACTGTCGGCGAGGTTCACGAAGTTTCGCAGCGAGCGGGTGTCCATGAGAACAGTATTGCATAAAACGCATTATTAGAGTGCGTATATGTCAATTTACGCAACAGTGCTAGCGCGCTATAGTCAGTTCCAACCCCACACACGGAGCATGAGGCCGATCCTGTCGCCACGAACGGTTCGGCCCTGAAAACGACTATGCAGGTTTACTACGACAAAGACTGTGATCTCGACATCATCAAGGGTAAGAAGGTGGCCATCATCGGCTATGGCTCGCAAGGTCACGCGCACGCCTGCAACCTGAGCGAATCCGGCGTGGACGTGACGGTCGGTCTGCGCGCCGGCTCATCGTCGCGCACCAAAGCCGCGGCGCACGGACTGAAAGTCGCCGATGTACACGACGCGGTAGCCGGCGCCGACCTGGTAATGATCCTGACACCGGACGAATTCCACAGGCAACTGTACACCGAGGAAATCGAACCCAACATCCGGCAGGACGCAACCCTGGCCTTCGCCCACGGCTTCTCGGTTCTATACAACGAGGTCGAGCCGCGCGCCGACCTGGATGTGATCATGATCGCGCCCAAGGCACCGGGCCACACCGTGCGCTCCGAGTTCAAGGCCGGTCGCGGCATCCCGGACCTGGTGGCGGTAGCCCAGGACGCTTCGGGCCTGGCCAAGGCGACGGCGCTGTCATATGCCTCGGCCATCGGCGGCGGGCGCACCGGCATCATCGAAACCACCTTCAAGGACGAGTGCGAAACCGACTTGTTCGGCGAGCAGGCAGTCCTGTGCGGCGGTTGCGTCGAACTGGTCAAGGCGGGTTTCGAGGTTTTGACCGAGGCGGGCTACCCGGCCGAGATGGCCTATTTCGAATGCCTGCACGAACTCAAGCTGATCGTCGACCTGATGTTCGAAGGCGGCGTCGCCAACATGAACTACTCGATTTCCAACAACGCGGAATTCGGCGAGTACGTGACCGGCCCGAAAATCATCAACGAGCAGTCACGCGCCGCGATGCGCGAGGCCCTGGCGCGCATCCAGGACGGTTCCTACGCCAAACGCTTCCTGGCGGAGGGGGCGTCGGGCTACCCGATCATGACCGAGGAGCGCGCCAGGAACGCAGCCCACGGGATCGAGGTGGTCGGCGAAAAACTGCGGGGCATGATGCCCTGGATCGCGGCCAACAAGATCGTCGACAAGGCCAAAAACTAGTCCGGATCAAAATCCAAAAGCCGGGGCCAGGTCATAGAGTGCCTGAATACTTCACTGTTGCACTTCGCCCTGACCCCATTGCGACCCAGCGCTCGGGCGGCTTTCTCCACATCGACTCGACGAACGGCCGGAACATCGGCACTTCCGGCTGGTCCAGGGTTCCTGTGGGGTAAGCGATTAGCGTTCCCGGTGGATTCAGCACTCCATATACCGGACAAGCACTGCGAGTACTCAGTCCGCTTCGCCCAGGACCGGTTGTGTCGTCGCCCAGAGCTGCCACTGGGCGGGGTGGCGCTCCAGCCAGGATGCAAGAAAAGCTTCCATCCGCGCCAGAGTCGCGTCGTGATCCTCCAACACCGCCGGATCGCTGACTTCGATTACTCGCCGGCCGCTGGCTTCGTCCCAGCTCATGGCAAAGAAGGCCGCCGTGGCCCGGCACTCGACAGCCATGCCGAGTCCTCGGGGATCTATGGGCAGGGTCCCGCCCAACACGGAGAGAGATGTGCCACTGGGTCGCTCTGCGGGAGCGTCGAGCAGCAGCACAAGGGCGCAGCCGGGTTCGGTGAGCGCCCCGGCTACCGCCTCGCGCCCGCCGGGGACACGGATCTCCCGGCCTCGGCAGACCTTGCGCAAGTAAGCCATTCGGAAGCGTAGGTAGGCGTGGTAAACGGGTGCGCTCGACCGCCAGGCCCGAGGGATATCCCGAAATACGAAACGCGGCGTGTAGCCGGCGGCGGCAACGGCCCGGAGGAACAGGGTGCCAGGCCCCAAATGGGTGCCCAGGAGCACCAAAGATCCGGACTCTGGCCAGTGCTCCGGCCCCGTAACGAGGCTCTGGGCGATGCGCCGGTCCGAGCTGAAGTAGCCGTGCCAGGTGTCCACGGCATCCAGGAATCGAACAAGGCGAACGGTGGCCATCCAGGCCGCTGGGTCCGGAACGGTCGCGACGGCGCTAACATTGGCGAAGGCATTGGTTGTCGGCGTCCGGAAGAGCCAGCTCCGCCGTGCAAGGAAACGCGCCAGCGCGTTCGCCGCCCGGGCCGGGAGGAGAAAACAGAGGAAGGGCAACAGCCAGTAGGCGGCCAAGTCCAGGAACTGCTGCTGCAGCCAACGCACGGGACAGGACTTACCGGGCCGGCTTGCGGTTCCGGTCGGATACGCAGGGCTCCGGGCTGGTTAGCCTTTCGAAGCCGCGCTCCGCACCCGATCCGATGCTGAAGGGCTCCCGCAGGCGCGCCCGCGCCCTGACCCGCTCAGCGGTGGGCGCCATACCCAGGCTGACGGCGGTATGATCGCTCCAGAATTGTCTATGCGATTCGAATTCCATGACGAGTGCGATCCGCGGTGCGCGCATCGGTTGTTTCAGTTCGGGGATGGTACCACTCAGGAGTTCGGGGTGCCCCTTTCTTCGTATGCGGCAATCGCCGCTTCGTTCTCCAGGATGAAATCCAGCGTGTCGATGCCGCGGGTCAGGCAGTAGGCTGAGAACGGCTCCAGGGGAAAATCGAAGTCGCCATAACCCTCGATGCTCAGCGTGTGGTTGGCGATGTCGATGCGCACGGCATGGTCGGGGTGGTCGAGCAGGTACTGCACAACGGCGTCGTCCACCATGATCGGCAGCAGACCGTTTTTCAGCGCATTGCTGCGGAAGATGTCGGCGAACCGGCTGCTGATGACCGCCCGGAAGCCGAAATCCAGCAGCGCCCAGGGCGCATGCTCACGGGACGATCCACAACCGAAGTTGCTGCCGGCCACCAGTACCCGCTGGCTCGAGGCATCATGCTTTCTCAGCGGGCTGCTGGCCTTGGGCGAGCCATCCTCGTTGAAACGCCAGCCGTAAAAGCAATACTGCCCCAAGCCTTCGCGCGTGGTGGTGGTCAGGAACTGCGCCGGGATGATTTGGTCGGTGTCGATATTGTCCACCGGCAGATTGAAGGTGCGCGTTTCGAAGACGCTACCGTTGTCGCTGTGAGCGCTCATGCTTCGCCTCCGAGGAAGTCTCGGGGATCACTGACTACGCCGGTGATCGCGCTGGCGGCGGCGGTCAGCGGACTGGCCAGAACCGTGCGCACGTCGCGCCCCTGGCGGCCCTTGAAGTTGCGGTTGCTGGTGCTGACCACCAGGTCGCCCGGGCGGCCGATGTCGCCATTCATACCCAGGCACATGGAGCAGCCCGGCTCACGCCATTCAGCGCCGGCGTCGCGGAAGATGCGGTCCAGGCCCTCGGCTTCGGCGGCCTTGCGTGTGGCCTCGGAACCCGGCACTACAAGCACCCTTGTGTCGGCGGCGACCTGGCGGCCTTTAAGCAGCGAGGCGGCCGCGCGCAGGTCACTGAGCCGCGAGTTGGTGCAGCTGCCGATGAACACGATGTTGACCGGTTCGCCTGCCAGGCTGGCGCCGCCGCGCAAGTGCATGTACTCCAGGGCGTCACGAGTCTCGCTGTCGGTCCGCTCCGGGATGCGGCCGTCGACGGGGATCACCATGCCGGGATTGATGCCCCAGGTGATGCTGGGGCGGATGTCGGCGGCGTTGAACTCGACCAGGCGATGGTATTGGGCGCCGGGGTCGGTTCGCAGGGTTGCCCAGTCAGCGATCGCGGCCTCCCAGTCGGCACCGGCCGGAGCCATTGGCCGGCCTTGCAGGTAATCGAAGGTGACCTGGTCGGGCGCCACCATGCCGGCGCGGGCGCCGCATTCGATGGACATGTTGCACATGGTCATGCGGCTCTCCATGTCCATGGCGCGGACGGTCGAGCCGAAGTATTCGATCACCGAGCCGGTGCCGCCGCCTACCCCGATCGAGCCGATCACGTGCAGGATCACGTCCTTGGCGGTCACGCCCTGCTGCAACTCACCATCGATGCGGATGCCCAGGGTGTTCGGCTTGCTCTGCAGCAGGCACTGCGTGGCCAGCACGTGGCCGACCTCGGTGGTGCCGATGCCGAAGGCCAGCGCGCCGAAGGCACCGTGCGTCGCGGTGTGGCTGTCGCCGCAGACAATGGTCATGCCGGGCTGAGTGGCGCCCATCTCGGGGCCCATCACGTGGACGATGCCCCGGTTCGGGCTATCCCAGCTGTGCAGTTCGATGCCGTGTTCCGCGCAGTTCACGTGCAGCAGATCGACCTGTGCCTTGGCCTGTTCAGTCGCGTAGTGGCGGATACCAGCGGCGTCCGGGGGCGTGGTCGGTGTCGAGTGGTCGATAGTGGCCAGGCAACGGTCGGTGCGGCGTACCTTCAGCCCGCGGCGCCTCAGTTCATCGAAGGCCTGCGGCGAGGTCACCTCGTGCAGCAGCTGCAGGTCGATGTACAGGATCGCCGGCGTATCGGCGGTTTCCTCGCGCACGACGTGGCGCTGCCAGACCTTTTCGAACAGGGTTGTGGGTTGCGGCATTCAGTGTTCTCCTTCGGCCTTGCCCGGCATCTCAGACTGCCGCCGCGACCCGGGAAGCGTTGACGTCCTTGCCCTGGTGCTGGTGGTGGCGGTTCATGACATTGACCATGGCCTGGGCCGAGGCCTCTACGATGTCGGTCGAAACCCCGGAACCCTTGTAGCGGCTGGCGCCAATGGTCGCCCGGACCGTGGCCCGTCCCTGCGCATCGCTGCCGCTGGACACCGCGCTGACGTGGAACTCTTCCAGGTGCAGTTCCTGATCCAGGATGGCACGAATCGCGTTGACGATGGCGTTGACCGGACCGTCGCCGCGCCCGGTGTAGATGCGCGGCGCCTGGCCATTGAAGCGTAACTTCAGGCTGGCCTCGGCGGACTGTCCCGTCTCTTCCACTTCCGTGTGAATGGAAATCGCATCGAGGTGCCAGGGGCCGCTGGACTCTGTTCCGAGCACCAGTGCTTCGATGTCCTCGTCGTACACGCTCTTCTTGCGATCTGCCAGCGCCTTGAACCGGATGAACAGGTCTTCCATGGTTTCCTTGTCTACCGAGAAGCCGAGTGTCTCCAGTCGATTGCTGAAGGCGTGGCGCCCGCTGTGCTTGCCCAGCACCAGGCTGTTTTCGGGCACGCCGACGTCCTCGGGCTTCATGATCTCGTAGGTTTCCGCGTGCTTGAGCACGCCGTCCTGGTGAATGCCGGCCTCGTGCGCGAAGGCGTTGCGGCCGACGATGGCCTTGTTCGGCTGCACGCGGGAGCCGGTCACGGCCGTGACCACGCGGCTGGCAGGGTACAGCCTGGTGGTGTCGATGCCGGTGTGCAGTCCGTAACGGTCATGCCGGGTGCGCAGCGCCATGACCACTTCCTCCAGCGAGCAGTTGCCGGCGCGCTCGCCGATACCGTTGACGGTGCATTCCACCTGCCGCGCACCGCCCTCGATGGCGCCCAGGGCGTTGGCTACGGCCAGCCCCAGGTCGTTGTGGTTGTGGCAGCTCAGGATCACGCTGCCGTCATGGCGCAGGTTGTCCGTGAGGTGCTGGTAGAGCTGGCGGCTTTCGCTGGGCGTCACGTAGCCCACGGTGTCCGGCACGTTCAGCACGCGCGCGCCGGCGTCGATGGCGGCCTGGAAGTATTCGGTGAGGTAGTCGATCTCGGTACGGCCGGCATCCTCGGCGGTCACCTCGATGTCGTCGAACCACTGCCTGCCGAACTCCATGGCGCCGCACATCTCGTCGATGATCTGCTGCTTGCTCATCTTCAGCTTGAATTCGCGGTGGATCGGGCTGGTCGCGATGAAAATGTGCAAACGCTTCTTCTTCGCGGTATCCAGCGACCGTGCGACCGCTTCGATGTCGCCGTGCCGGGTGCGTGACAGGCCGCAGATGGTGGCCTTCAGGCCGAGGTCGCCGACGGCCTTGACCGATGCGAAGTCGCCGTCACTGGCAGCGGGGAAACCCGCCTCGATGACGTCGACGCCGAGTTCGTCGAGCATGCGCGCGACCTGGAGTTTTTCGCGGACGTTCATCGAACAGCCCGGCGACTGCTCGCCGTCCCGCAAGGTGGTGTCGAAGATGTAAACGTAGTCGGCCATGGCTGGCTCTCCTGTCGGTTGCTTGCTCGGATCGGCTCGGGTCATGGGTTCAGACCCTGTCCGTCCAGATCGGGAAACGAAGTGACGGCGCCTTCCGAAGCGGAAGACACCATGAATGCATACTTGGCCAGTGCCCCGGACGGGTAGGCGTGTGGGCGCGGCTGCCAGTCGGTGCGGCGGGATTCGAGGTCGGCATCGGCATCGACCCGGCGCGCGTCGACGTCGATGGTGATGGTGTCGCCGTCACGCAGCAGGCCGATCGGGCCGCCCCGCGCGGCTTCCGGCGCCACGTGGCCGACCATGAAGCCGTAGGTGGCTCCGCTGAACCGGCCGTCCGTCATCAGGGCGACCGAGGTATCAAGCCCCTGGCCGACCAGCGCGGCGGTGACCGCCAGCATCTCGCGCATGCCGGGGCCGCCGCGCGGACCTTCGTTACGGATGACGATCACGTCACCTGCCTGGATCTTTCGGCTTTGCACGGCGCGAAAACAGTCGTCTTCACTTTCGAATACGCGGGCCGGGCCGGTGAACTTGAATTCACCTTGACCGGCCAGCTTGGCCACGCAGCCCTCTGGCGCCAGGTTGCCGTAAAGAATGCCGAAGCCGCCGCGCGGCTTGAGCGGGCGATCGAAAGCCGTTACGACTTCCTGCCCTTCGGTTTCTCGGACATCTGTGCATTCCTCGAACAGGCTGCGCCCGGTAATAGTCGGCGAGTCAGTCAACAGGCCGGCGCCCCTGAGCCGGTTGATAACCAGCGGTGTGCCGCCGGCCGTGAACAGGTCGGGCGCCATGAAGCGGCCGGCCGGCTTGAGGTCGCCGATAATCGGCGTATTCCGGGAAATCGTGTCGAATTCGTCGATGTCGAAGGCCACGCCGGCCTCGCGTGCAATGGCCAGCAGGTGCAGCACGGCGTTGGTGGAGCCGGCGGTAGCGGTTACCACGGTGGCAGCGTTGCGCAGCGCTTCCCTGGTGACCAGGTCGCGCGGCTTGCGGTCCTGCCGGACCGCGTCCATGACCAGGCGGCCGCAATCGCGCAGGGCTTCGCCCTTGTCCGGGTGGATCGCCGGGATGTCATTGACGCCCATTGGCGACAGGCCCAGAGCGGTCAGCGCCATGGCCATGGTGTTGGCGGTGAACTGGCCGCCGCAGGCGCCGGCGCCGGGGCAGGCCTCGCTCTCGATCGCGTGCAGTTCCGCGTCGTCGATTTTGTCCGCAGCGCGCGCGCCAACCGCTTCGAACACATCCTGGATGGTAATCGGGATGCCCTTGTGCATGCCGGGCATGATGGAGCCGCCGTAGACGACCAGGCCGGGAATGTTCATGCGCGCCAGCGCCATCGCGCCGGCCGGGATGGTCTTGTCGCAGCCGACCAGCACCACCACGCCGTCCAGGCAGTGGCCGCGGGTGACCAGTTCGACCGAGTCGGCCACCAGCTCGCGCGACATCAGCGAGCAGCGCATGCCTTCGGAGCCCATCGAGATGCCGTCGGTTACAACGATGCTGCCGAATTCCACCGGCGTGCCACCAGCCGCGCGGATGCCTTCCTTCAGCGGCTCGGCCAGGTCACGCAGGTGCATGTTGCAGGGCGTTACGTCCGACCAGGTATTGACCACCGCGATCATCGGCCGGTTGATCTGCTCGTCGTCGAGGCCGGTAGCGCGGAGCATGGCGCGGGCGGGCGCCCGGTCCGGTCCTTTCTTGATCTGGTCGCTCTTCATTTGTCTTGTTTCCGCCATTGTGAAAAAAAAACCCGCAATCTTCGTTGCGGGTTTCTCCAGGTTTCTTGCTGCCTAACTTAACCTGCACCCGCTCCCATTCTCAGAAGAAGAGCCAGAAGGGAACCCAGCAGGAGGAGATCCCGGGTCAGGTTGATAGCGCGCGGCGAGAAGCCACCGAAAGCCCGGTGAGCCGCTTTGACCGTGTCTGTTCCGCGCACGTACATAGGGCCGGATCAAACCATAGGGTCCTGAGTCGTGTCAACACATTTTTCCCGTCAGCGATTGGTCACATCGGATGATTACAATCAATCGCTTACCCGCGCTAATCTAGTAGTCTTCCCAAAACAGGACTATCGAGCGCCATCGTGACGACACGCATTCTCTTCCTGTGCACCGGCAACTCCTGCCGCTCCCAGATGGCCGAAGGCTGGGCGCGTTCGCTGGGCGGAGACGAATTCGCGGTCGAGTCGGCCGGTATCGAGGCCCATGGCAAGAACCCACGAGCGATTGCCGTGATGGCGGAGTCGGGCGTCGACATCTCGGGCCAGGAGTCGACGGTCGTCAGTGACGACATGCTGCAGCGAGCGGACGTCGTGGTTACCGTCTGCGGTCACGCCGATGAGATGTGCCCGGCTTTGCCGAACGGCGTGCGCAAGCTGCACTGGCCATTGCCGGATCCGGCGAAGGCAACCGGGACCGAGGAAGAAATCATGACAGCCTTCCGGGCCACGCGCGACGAAGTGGAGCGGCGCGTTCGCGAACTGCTGAACGGGTTGTAGGACCGAATTCATTCGGGAAATGTCTGCCTCCAAGGGAGGTACCGGGTGTCCCGGTGCAGGACCGTAGCCCGCCGGGAGCGGGCTTCGAGCGACCAGGGATGGCTTGAGCGCGTCCTGAACCGGGACACCCGGTACCGAACCATGGACACAAGCGCGATCCCGAATGAATTCGGTCCTACGGCAACCGGCTTCTGCCTGAGAGAAACAGATGAACAGAACCAAAACACACACCGACAGCCGGCATACTTCCGCGGCCATGCCGTTCTTCGAACGCTACCTGAGCCTTTGGGTTGCCCTCTGTATCGTCGTTGGCATCGCGCTGGGGCACTTCGTCCCCGGGGTCTTCGGGGCCCTGGGCGCGATGGAAATCGCGCGGGTCAACCTGCCGGTGGCGGTGCTGATCTGGCTGATGATCCTGCCGATGCTGCTGAAGATCGACTTCCAGTCGCTGCGCGAAGTCCGCCGGCACTGGAAAGGCGTCGGTGTCACGCTGTTCATCAACTGGGCGGTGAAGCCGTTTTCCATGGCGCTGCTGGCCTGGATTTTCATTCGCCACCTGTTCGCGGACTGGCTGCCGGCGGAGCAGCTGGACAGCTACATCGCCGGTCTGATCCTGTTGGCTGCTGCGCCCTGCACGGCCATGGTGTTCGTCTGGAGCAACCTGAGCAATGGCCATCCCGGCTTCACCCTGTCCCAGGTCGCCCTGAACGACGTCATCATGGTGTTCGCCTTCGCACCCATCGTCGCCCTGTTGCTGGGGATCGCGTCGATCACGGTCCCCTGGGAAACCCTGCTGCTGTCCGTCGTGCTGTATATCGTGCTGCCGGTCGTGGCCGCGGCGCTCTGGCGGCGCTGGCTGATGCGGGGCGGTAAGGGCGAGGCGCGCCTGCAAACGCTGTTGCAGCGCCTGCATCCCGTCTCGCTGTCGGCCCTGCTGATTACCCTGGTATTGCTGTTTGGCTTTCAGGGCGGCCAGATCCTGGACCGGCCGGTGATCATCCTGTTGCTGGCCATCCCGATCCTGATCCAGGTGTATTTCAACTCCGGCCTGGCCTATTTCCTGAACTGGAAGCTCGGGGTCGCGCACTGTGTCGCAGCCCCTTCGGCCCTGATCGGCGCCAGCAACTTTTTCGAACTGGCGGTGGCGGCTGCGATCAGCCTGTTCGGGCTGGAATCCGGGGCCGCGCTGGCCACCGTGGTGGGCGTGCTGGTGGAGGTGCCGGTGATGCTCTCGGTGGTCTGGTTCGTCAACCTGACAAAGGTCAGT
>Ga0316194_10003784_pt1 | contig 10514 bp, 9 predicted proteins | sample CroRivsedime1_MG_FD_204936 | JGI IMG/M metagenome (GOLD analysis project Ga0316194, IMG submission 204936) | Coastal sediment microbial communities from Maine, United States - Cross River sediment 1 | ecosystem: Environmental > Aquatic > Marine > Coastal > Sediment | place: USA: Maine... | reverse complement strand
TCGATCGACCGGAACCCGGTCGTGGTCAGGTTCAGATCGCCGTTGAGACCGCCGGCATGGGCTATGTCGACGCGCTCGTATCGCGTGGCCTCTATCAGGTGAAGCCGCCCGTCCCCTACTGCCCCGGATTGGAGCTTGCAGGCACAGTTTCCGCAGTCGGTGACGCGGTCGATTCCCTGAAGGTCGGAGACCGGGTTGCCGCCTCTACCTTTGGCGGCGCGCTCGCCGAATACGCTGTGGTTCCCGAAGCAGGCGTCCAGGTGATTCCGGAATGCCTGGATCCTCGCGCCGCCGCGGGTTTCCTCATCAACTACACAACGGCCTGGCACGGCCTTCTCGATCGCGGCTCCCTGCAAACCGGGGAAACGGTCCTCGTTCTGGGGGCTGCGGGCGGTGTCGGTATCGCGGCCGTTCAGGTAGCCCGCCTCGCCGGCGCCCGGGTGATCGCCGCTGCCTCCACCCCGGAAAAGCGCGCCTATGCCGAAGCCCACGGCGCTCACGAAAGCATTGACTACACACAGCCCGACTGGCGGACGACGTTGAAAACGCGGACCGACGGTCGTGGTGTGGACGTGATCTTCGATCCGGTCGCCGGTGACCTTCTCGAGCCAGCGTTCCGCTCGCTGGCCTGGCGCGGCCGACACCTGGTCGTCGGCTTTACCGGCGGCGACATTCCCGCCCTGCCGGTCAATCTGGCGCTGCTCAAAGGCAGTGCCTTGATCGGGGTGGACTATCGGCAGTTCGGTTCGGTGTTCGAACCCGCGGCAGCAGGACACATTCGCGAGCAGCTGTTCGAAGCCGTCAATCGGGGAGATCTGACCCCTCCGGTTGGGGCGAGCTTCCCGCTGGCGGATTTCCGGGAAGCGATGACGCTGGCTTCTACCCGGGATGGCGTGGGCAAAACGATCGTCCTCGTCCGCGACTGAAGGCGCTACACTGAGCGATTCCGCATAACGCGACCGGGGTTCAGGAGGGGAGCATGACCGACGCAATTCGAAGCGGACCTCTGGCGGATCTGACCATCATCGACTGCACCATGGCCCTGGCCGGCCCGTTCGGCACCGGCCTGCTGGCCGATCTGGGCGCCAACGTGATCAAGGTGGAACCGCCGGCAGGCGACGCTTTCCGCCCCCTGCCGCCGTTTCCACCGGACTACGGGCACGCCGCCAGGGGCAGTGAGGCAGGCGTCGACTACGGCGCCCCCTTCGCCGGCGTCAATCGCAACAAGCGCAGCATCCGACTGGATCTGAAATCAGCAGCCGACCGGGACATCCTGCTCGAGCTCTGCGCAAAGGCCGATGCGATCGTCGAAAACATGCGGGCCGGGGTGATGGACAAGCTCGGGCTCGGCTACGAGACCATTGCCGAACGAAACCCACGAATCGTCTATGGCGCCGTGCGGGGCTTCGGCGATCCGCGCACGGGCGACAGCCCCTACAGCGCGTGGCCCTGCCTGGACGTGGCGGCGCAGAGCTTCGGTGGTGTGGTCAACGCGAACGGCGAGCTGTCGAATGTCGCCATCGCCGACATCTATCCGGGAACGTTGCTGGCCTTAGGTCTCGTCTCCGCGGTCTACAACGCCAAGCAGACGGGGCAGGGTCAGTTCTTCGACGTGGCGATGTACGACGCCATGCTGGCCATGCTGCAGACCAATGTGGCGGCCTACGGGTTCTCCGGCACGGCGCACGCCGATGGCCCGCGCCGGCGGGTGCTGGTGCCTTTCGGCCTCTTCCCGACCAGCGACGGTCGAGTGGCCATCGCCGCGCCTCAGCCCAACCACTGGGAAGCGCTCTGCACCGCCATGGACCGCGCCGATCTCCTAACGGACGAGCGAACGCGCTCGAATGGCCGCCGGGTGCGGAATCCCGAGTTCACCGAGGCACAGATCGCCGCCTGGACGAGCCAGTTCAGCAAGGCTGAGATCGTGCAGAAGCTGGGTGGCCGGGTGCCGGTGGGCCCTGCCAACAATATGGCGGACATATTTGCGGACCCGCACACGGCCGCCAGGGAGATGATCCAGCGCTTCCAGCTACCCGGCGACAATCCGGAAGCCGCGGTGGCCGGCAATCCGATCAAGTTCAGCGCCACGCCGACCGGTTTCTATCAGGCGCCGCCGCAGCTGGGCGAGCACACGGAGGCCATTCTGGCGGAGTTCGGCCTGTCCCGATCGGAGCCCAATGATGCAGAGGAATCTTCATGACCTTACCCACCGGCTTTGAGCCGGTGAGCTGCTAACATCTGCGATCGAGGTAATCGTTTCGTTGGGGAGAGACCATGTACCTGTTCCGTACCGTTCTACTGATTCTACTGATTGTCGGAATCTGGCTCGTCGCGGGATGTTCGGCGGAGAACACACCTGAGGGCGAGGCACAGGACAGCACTCCCGAGCCCGCGGTGTCCGGGCCGTCGCAGCCTCTTCCCGACAGAACGCCCCACAAGATGGCCTACTTCGGCGATCTGCACGTGCACACCAGCTGGTCGAGCGATGCCTGGGCCATGGGTAACCGGGTTGGACCGGCAGATGCCTATCGGTTCGCACGCGGCGAGGCCGTCATGCTGCCGACAGGCTTCGAGACCCAGCTGCCTGAACCTCTGGACTTCGTCGCGCTGACGGATCATGCCGAGGGTTTCGACGCTCGTGGCATCTGCATGAACGAAGCGCACCCCGAGTACGCCTCGGCCGCCTGTGAATCGGTGCGCAATCCTCCCCAGCTCTCTGACGCGTACTTCGAGCGCGTGCTCGCCCAGGGTGGCGTTCGACCCCGTGACCGGCATCAGGTGCTCTGCGCGGACGTCGCCCGCTGCGAGGCCGCGGAACGGGATACCTGGCGCGAGGTACAGGCAGTGGCCAATGCGTTCAACGATCCTGGGCGGTTCACCACGCTCATCGGTTATGAATTCTCGTCCATGCTGCCCCAGGGCGGGATGCTGCATCGGAATGTGATCTTCAGAGGGGAGACGGTGACGCCATACGCGGTGGCGGCGACCCATGTGGTGGACCACGCCGACTTCTTTCAGCAGCTGGAGGCAGGTTGTCAGGGTGATTGTGAGGTGCTGACGATTCCGCACAACACGAACTACTCCTGGGGCGTGATGTTCTCGAGAACGGATGAAGACGGCTCTGAGTTCAGCGAAGAGGAACTGACACGCCGGGCAAAGATCGAGCGCCTCGCCGAGGTCACCCAGATGAAGGGCAACTCCGAATGCCTGTTCGGCGTCGGGACGACCGACGAAGACTGCAACTTCGAGCCCATGTTCGAGGCCTGTCAGCCCGGTCAGGAGCACCGCTGCGTCAAAGAAGCCTCCTTCGTACGCAACGCGCTGCTGGACGGCATTGATATGGCGAGCTCCGGCAGCACCAACCCGTTCAAGCTCGGCATGATCGGCTCCACGGACACCCATTCCACGAATCCGGGTGATACGGACGCGGAGAATCTGGCTCGATTCCGGCAGGCGAAAGGCAACGCCGAGGCACTCGAGCAGATCTTTCAGCAGAATCATCCGGTTGCCGGTCCAGTGCGCCGATTCTCCGAAGGCGGGCTGGCGGCGGTCTGGGCCGAGTCCAACACACGAGCGGACATCTTCGACGCCCTGCAGCGGCGCGAAGCATTCGCCACCAGCGGTACCCGCATGCGGCTCCGCTTTTTTGCCGGGGACCTCCCTGCAGACCTGGCCGAATCGGGCGACCTGAGCGCCGCCTACGCGACCGGCGTACCCATGGGTGGTGATCTGGAGAGCAGCGGCGAGCCGCGGTTCTGGGCCTGGGCAACACAGGATCCGCGCGGCGCAACCCTCGATCGCATTCAGGTGGTGAAAGGCTGGGTAGCGGACGGTGAACAACAGCACCAGGTCTGGGACGTGGCTTGTGCCGGAGGTCGTGCCCCTGGTGAAGATGGCCGCTGCCCAGACACGTCAGCAGACGTGGATCCCGCAACCTGTGAGCGTCTGGACGACAGCGGCGCCGCCGAACTCTCCGCTGTGTTCACCGATCCGGATTACGATGCCAGCCAGCATGCGTTCTATTATCTGCGGGTACTGGAAAATCCGAGCTGCCGCTGGACCACCTGGTTCGCCAACTCAGCGGGCATCGAGCCGCCAGAGGATCTTCCGACCACCGTGCAGAACCGCGGCTGGTCCTCGCCAATCTGGGTGCAGCCGGAACCGTGAGAGGCGCAATCGCAAGCCGCTCAATCCTCCCCGAACGTAGCGTTGAGCCGCTCGATGCAGGGCTCCGAGAATTCATTGATGTGGAACTCAGTGACGCTAGCCGGGCTCAGGTTGAAAGCGATGTAGGGCTGTATGGGCAGCCCGAGCCAGGCCTTGAGAAGCAGGGTGCCGGAAAAGCCGTGACCGACGACGAGCAACTCGGCATGACCGGTATCGGCGAGCTCGGCAAGTGCTGCGCGCATGCGGGCATCGAGAACCTTCATCGATTCACCACCCGGATAGGCAGTCCAGTCAGGATCGTAGACCGCAGGGTGCGGCCGCTCGATTCGCTTCGCCTCCGCGACGGTGAGTCCCGTCGCTTCGCCGTTGTTCACCTCGCGCAGCGCATTCAGCGAGACCGGCTGCCGGCCAAGCTGATCGCCGATGATCTCCGCCGTCTGGCTCGCGCGCAGCAGATCGCTGGTGAAGAACCCGATACCTGATAAATCCAGCGCCGCCAGATGTCGCGCGGTCGCCGCAGCCTGACGACGGCCCCGGTCGGTGAGCGGTGTGTCGGTCCAGCCCCCAGTCATGCCGTTAACGTGGTGTTCGCTTTCGCCGTGCCGGACAAAGATCAGTCGTCTGATCACTATCGCCTCACCCCGAATCTAGTCAGGCTTATATAGCGCCTCCAGCGCATGGCCGTCCAGATCGATCAAGAAGGCCGCGTCCGGGCCGTAGTGCGGCCGCAGGCCGGGCGCGCGCTCATGAACCCGGTTGCTCAATCACGGGCGCCGGCGCTTTGTAGAACGCAACAATGATGGCTGCCAGGCCGTAAAGGATGAAGAGCACCTGGAACGCCTGGGCGTAGGAGCCGGTGGTGTCATATACCCAGCCGGCAAACGGGACGCCGAGAATCTGGATGGGGAACATGGCCGGACGCATCAGACCCAGCACCGCGCCGAAACGCTCCGAACCGAAAGTGCGGCCAACGACGTTGCCGTGAGTAGGCACCACCCCGCCGACGCCATAGCCGAACAGCGCCGCACCGAGGGCAAACCAGGCCAGCCCCTCAGACTGAAACATGATCATCTGCCCGGCGAACTGCACCAGGATGATGATGTAGAGGATCCGCCGCATGGGCAGCCGGTCGCCAAGCCAGCCGAAGCTCAGTTTGCCCACCACGCCGAGCCCGGCGCACAGCGACATGACCAGCGAAGCCACCTGCAGCGCGTGGCCCATATCCGTGAGTCGGGGCACCATGTGGGTGAGCGTGGTGCTCATGCAGCAGAACATGAGCGAGAAGGTGAGCACGATGACCCAGAAATTCCGATCACGGCTCACATCGCGCATGCTCAGCCGGGGCTTGTCCGCAACGGGCTTCAGGCTCTCGCCCTCCTTGATGAGCGCGCCATCCGCCAGCAGCCCGACATCCCTGGGATGGGAAATCACCAGCTTGAGCACAAGCGGCACCACCACGAGGAACGTGAAAAAGCCGTACACCATGAAGCCATTCCGCCAGCCGTAGGCTTCGATGATCTCCGCGGAAACGTAAGGCATGATCACGCCGGAAAGGGAGACCCCGGTAGCGGCAATGCCGAGCGCCGTGCCGCGTTTGCGCTCGAACCAGTTGGCCACCAGTTTGCTCGTCGCCAGATTGCCCATACTGCTGGCGCCGAAGCCGATGAAGAGGCCGAGCACCAGATAGAACTGCATCTGGGTTTCCACCTGACTCAGGCCGAGAAAGCCGATGGCCATGGACGTGGCGCCGACGCCGATCACCCGGCGCAGGGGGAAACGATCCAGGGCCCGGCCAACCAGCGGCGCGGCGATTGCGCCGACGGCGTTGGTCACGGTCAGACCGAGGGCAACACCGAGCCGGGAGTCACCGAACTCGACGGCAATGGCCTTGAAAAAGACGCCATAGGAATAAAAGAAGAAGCCAACCGCCACGAAATCGACGAAGAAGGCCACGCCCACCATGCGCCAGCCCATGAACGCCCGCTTTTTCCCGGGTTTCTCCGCTTCTCCGGCCGATTCTCCGACCGACTCACCTTCACCCACTAGGGACGCTCATCCAGGGTGTTGGCCCGCCTGCGCGCGCGCCCTGGGGATCTGAACGCAGCGCTTCCATGACCCTTGGATTCGCCACCGTATTCCCATAGAAGACGTAGGCGACAATCAGCAGCCCGAGAATGCCGAAGATGATCAGCAACCACTTCATCGCAAGCTCCGCGCTGTCCCGCTCATGCCTGCTGCCACCAGGCCACGCCGTTTTCATCCTCTTCCACGGTCAGCATCCGGCGGCCGAGCGCGCAGTGCAGGTGCGCGAGCGCCTCACCGGTCGCCGGGAAATAGGAGTAGTCGTTGATCTCACTCTTGAACAGCGCCGGAAACACATCCACTGCCCGCTTCGGTTCGGCACAGAGATCGTAGAGCTTCTCCAACGCCACCTCGTGCCAGTCGATGAGTGCGGTCAGGCGCTCGTGCAGACCTTCGTAGAGCAATTCGTGCGCCGGCAGCACCAGCAGGTTCGGTGGCAGCTGCTCCCGGAATCGGCTGCAGGACGCGATCCACTCCCGAAGTGGATCCGCGTACGGCTCAGAGGGCTGGACGCTCACATTAGGCGTGATTTTCGGCAGCAACTGATCGCCGCCGATGATGAGCTTGAGCTCCGGACAGTAGAGGCAGACGTGCTCGGGAGAGTGGCCATGGCCGATCACCGCCCGCCACTCACGGCCGCCGATATCCAGATACTGGCCGTCGCTGATGCGTCGATATCCCGCCGGCAGCGGTGCGATGCTGGCGCCGAACTGGCCGAAGCGCTGCCGATAACGATCCAGCCGCTCTTCGGTAAAGCCCGCCCGTCGATAAAAGCGGATGGCGTCTTCCGGCACGTCGGACGGGCGATCAGCGGCCATCACCCGGCACATATAGAAATCCGCACGGCTCATCCACAGGGCGCAATCCCAACGCTCGCAGATCCAGCCGGCGACTCCGGTGTGATCCGTATGCAGATGAGTCGCAATCACCCGGGTGACCGGCCTGCCGTCCAGGTAGCGCTCGAAGATTGATTCCCAGGCCGCTTTCACCGAGTCACTGAAAATGCCTGTATCGACGATGGTCCAGCCGTCGTTGTCTCTGAGCAGCCAGACATTGATGTGGTTGAGCCGCCCGCCCATGGGCATGCGGATCCACCAGACGCCATCGGCCACCTCTGTCGCCTCGCCGGTTCCGGGCACCTGGTCCTCGAATCGATAGGTCAACGCCTCATAGCCACGCTTTGATACGATATCCACGTGTTTTTTCCTGTTAGTCGTCGCGCTTCGGCATGGGCACCTGCAGGTAGCCGCAGGCGGAGCGCAGGGTTTCGTCGATGAACTGATCATCCGAAATGGCAGAAAGCTCGGTCGGCATCAGAATGTTGTCGAGTCGCGTTTTCATCATCGCCGCAAGCTGATCCAGCACGAAGCCGATGGCCACCTTCGGCTCGGGATGGCCGATCTCGGGCTCGCGAGCAAGCAGCAGCCGGGTCAGGCCTGCGTTCGTCTCCCGGTGCAGATCGGCAAGATGCTCGAGGAGCGCCGGATCGTTACGGGAGGCTTCGAGACCTGCCCGCATGAAGGCTGGCCGTTCCCGTGCGGTAGCCAGAGAAAACTCCAGATAGGCATGCAGAATGTCTGCCACCGACGCGCCCTTCCAGCGGCTCGGATCCAGCGCCTCACGGGCTGTGGCCGACTTCTGTTCCGACATACGATCGAACAGCGCGTACAGCAGCGCTTTCTTGTCCCGGAAGTGATGATAAACCGCGCCGACCGAGCAGCCCGCGCGCCTGGCCACATCGGCGACGCAGGTCGCATCCGCGCCCTGATCGGAGAACAGCGCTTCGGCAGCATCGAGCAGCGCCTCCTGAGTTTTCTGGCTGCGACTCTGCTGGCCTTCTCGAACCCAGTGCAGATCCGAAATGAACTTGCTCCTGGGCACTACCGGTAGCCTTCCTGAACCGGCCTCCGCGGCAGGGACCACCAGGCTGCTTCACAGGCCGCGCTGAGCTCATCATCAAAGTCGACTTCGAAAGCCGCCAGATTCGCATCGAGCTGATCCGGCCGCGATGCGCCGATGATTGCGGAACTGATGCCGGGCTGTGCGAGCACCCATGCCACCGATACGGAGACCATGTTCAGGCCTCTGGCTTCCACCACGGCTTTCAGTGTTTCCACGGCAGCAAACTGACTGTCATGCCAGTAACGCGCCTGGTAACGCTCGGCTGCAGTGCCCAGCGCAAATCGGGTTCCCTGCTCCACATCCTGCCCAGGCTTGTACTTGCCGGAGAGAAAGCCGCCCGCCAGCGGGTTGTAAACGATCACGCCGAGCCCCTGATCTAAGCACAGTGGCAACAACTCCACCTCGATGTCCCTATACAGAAGGTTGTAGCGCGGCTGCACGCTGATGTAGCCGGCTAAGCCGAGCCGTTCCGCTGACCGCAGCGCTTCAGCCAGCCGCCAGGCGGGATAGTTGGAACAACCGATGTAGCGCGCCTTGCCCGAACGGACGACGTCTTCGAAAGCACGCAGTGTCTCCTCAATCGGCGTGTTCGGGTCGAACCCGTGCGCCTGATAGAGGTCAACATAGTCGGTATCGAGTCGGGTCAGGCTGGCATCGATGGATTCCATGATGTGCTGACGGGACAGGCCCCAGCCGTTCGGTCCGGAACGGGTGGGCGCAAAGCACTTGGTGGCCAGCAGGATGTCGGAGCGGTTGCCCTTATCTTTCATCCAGCGGCCGATGATCGCTTCGGTGTCACCTACAGTTTCCCGGGTACCGCCCAGCGGATAGGCGTCCGCCGTGTCCAGGAAGCGCAGCTGATGGTCGAAGGCTTTGTCCAGAATGGCCCGGGAGCCCGGTTCATCAACCTGCAGCCCGAAGGTCATGGTGCCGAGGCAGAGCGCAGGGACTTCCAGGCCGTTCCGGCCCATTCGTCGTCTTTCTATTGAAGCCATCGTTCCTCCGCGGTCGCTCAGGTGCCGGTGAAGTTGCCCGGCCGACGCTCAGCGACAGCCTTCACCCCTTCCTTGTGGTCGCTCGTCTGCTGCAGGACAAACTGATCCCGGCCTTCCTGATCGGTCGCCGCCTTCACCGCGTCCGCCAGATCGCCGCGCATGGACTTGCGCACCGTCATCAATGCCAGCGGCGCGTTCTCGGCAATCTCTCTGGCATAGGCGATGGCTTCATCACGAACCTGCTCCTGAGGCACCAGCCGATCCAAAATACCCACTTCCTTTGCTTCTTCACCGCCGATCCGACGACCCGTATAGAAAAGATCAGCCGCCGCCTGCTGGCCGATGATTCTCGGCAACGTGTGGGTTAGGCCGAAGCCCGGCGTGAATCCGAGCTTCACGAAGTTCGCGGTGAACCTTGATTCCGGGCAGCCGACGCGGAAGTCCGCATACATGGCGAGGCCGAAACCACCGCCCACGGCCGCGCCCTGCACGGCAGCAATCACCTGCTTTTTGTTTCTGAACAGACGAACCGCTTCCGTATAAAGCGGGTTGCCGCTGTCGGCAGTGCGTTCCTGCTGCTCTTCCTCCCGCTGGCTTGAGCCGAAGTTGGCGCCGGCGCAGAAGTGCTTGCCTTCCGAGGCCAGCACGATGACCCGGCAATTGTTATCACTGTCCAGCTCATCGGCGATATCCGCCAGCGTACGGATAAGCCCGTGGTCGAAAAAGTTGTTCGGTGCTCTCTGAATTTCCAGCAGCGTGACGAAGCCGCCCAGATCAGAAACCTCCACATCCCCTACTTTCCTGCTCATCGCTCTCTCCTACCGTCCGACTGTCGCTTCACTACAGATTGTTTGCTTTGAGGAAGCCGGTGATCGCATCGTTGAATGCTTCCGGCTGATCCATGTTGGCCGCGTGCCCGGCATCCGGAATGACCACCTTCACGGCGCCCGGAATTTTCGCGGCCATGTAGTCCGTGGCGACGAGAAACGGCTCATCGTCGGCGCCCACCACCACAATGCTCGGCACTTCGATCCCAGGCAATGATTCGATCACCCGGGGGGTGTGCTGTGTCAGCATGCCCCGAGCCGCACGGGCGAGTCCGGAAACGTCTTTGTGCTCGCTGGTCGCCTGTTCAGCCGAGCGTCCTTCGAGCGCTGCAGCGCCGTCCCGCTCGATCGAGACGGCTCGGTCGAAGGCTGTCTGATTCCAGGCTTCCCGAGCGGCATCTTTCTTGAAGCCCGGTCCGGTATCGATGATCAGGAGTCCGTCCACCCGATCCCGATAGTCCGCGTAAAAAGCCAGCGACATGTAGCCTCCCAGAGAAAGGCCGCCGATCACGCCAGTTTCGAAGCCGAGCTCATCGAGCAG
>Ga0316194_10003780_pt1 | contig 10518 bp, 8 predicted proteins | sample CroRivsedime1_MG_FD_204936 | JGI IMG/M metagenome (GOLD analysis project Ga0316194, IMG submission 204936) | Coastal sediment microbial communities from Maine, United States - Cross River sediment 1 | ecosystem: Environmental > Aquatic > Marine > Coastal > Sediment | place: USA: Maine... | reverse complement strand
GATATGGAGATCCCATCATCTCAACAGAATATGCGGATCCAGTCGGCAGTTTTTGTTGTTACCATCCTCGAATACGACATCGTACTTGTACATTGGTTTGATCCCCGGCGAATTCGATGATGCCATGATGCACCTGAAGTTATCCTTGGCGGTGCCGGGTTGGCATGGTGCCCCGTTCACGCCTTTGAACGGAGTGCCGTCCGGAAATTCCAGTGTGAACTGTCCATCATCCGACACCCAGTAGATCTTGTGGGCTGCAGAGGTATTCTCGTTCAAAGTCTGACAGGCGACGTTAGGTGGATCCGCTGGCAGCGTGCCTGCGCAGGTCCGGTCTGTGGTCTGGGTAACGATCGGGGCTGACTCATTGCAGTCATTTTTGAACACTTCAATAACAGTCGCATTAGGTACCAGCGGCGCCGTCTTTTGATCAGTCGCGCAACTGGCGGCGAGGAACATCACCGCCGCAATCAGAAAACCGGTATTTCTCTGTTTAATCACTGTCTGCTCCTTTGTTGTTTGCAGTTTTGTTGTTGACAACATCGAAATTTGAATCTTTCTCGATCAGCTCGCGTGAATAACCAAGCGCCTGAAGTGCGGCCAGAGCCTGATCGGTTGCCTCGGCATCGCCCAATCTCGCCAGCGTGATAGCGCGATCGTAAGCAACGTCGATATTTTTCGGCTCAAGACCGCTGGCGAGCCGGATCTGCTCATTGGCACGTTCCGGGTCTCCAAGCGCGGCGTAATAAGCGCCCAGGTTTGCGATTGTTGAGGCGTCTTTCGGATTGATTATGAGTTGCTGCTTCGCCAGTTGTACCGCTTCCTGGAAATAGAGGGTCGAATTAGCGTTGCCGCTAGCGAAAAGTACATCTCCAATGTGACCCCACAGTCGGTGGTCAGTCGGTGCCAGATCTTTTGCTTTGACGTACATGTCAAATGCCGCATCAAAATTGCGCAGAAAAAAGAACGCCGAGCCGAGATTGGAATAGGTGACGACACTCGGCCCTGCAGCCACCGCCTGTTCCCAGAATTCAATGGCGCGATTAAAATTGCCCGCGAGGTAAAAAGCTGCGCCGATGTTGTTGGCTATCCCGGTTTCGTCAGGCGCCAGTGCGTGAGCAGCCTGAAACGTTTCCGCTGCCTGCTCGTATCGTCCCGTTTGAAATTGCAGTATTCCGAGAGCTTCGTAGTTTTCCCAGTAGTTGGGCTCCAGTGTCAGGGCTTGATTCAGAAGCGACTCTGCTTCTTCTTCGACGCCGGTACGCATCAGGGTAATACCGAGACCGCGCATCGCATCAGTCGAGTACGCGGAGATTTTTAACGCCTGATGGTATCGGTCAATCGCTTTGGAGAATTGGCCGGATTCCCGATAGAGCATAGCCAGCGCGACGTGCACGTTGCTGTCGTGTTCGTCCAGCGTCAATGCCCGATGGCAGTGTTGCTCGGCAAGTTCGAAGTATTCCACGTCCTGATTTTGTGAGTAGATTTTGAGATAAGTGCTGCAGAGGCCTGAGTGGGCGGCTGCAAACCTTGGTTCCAGGTTGAGAACTTCCTGATAGCCCGCCACTGCGTTGTTAAGCGATTCGAGTAAGCTGCCACTGCGCAATATCGCGGTCGCCGAAAGATATTGTCGGAACGCTGCAGGCTGTATATCGGAGTTAAATACGCCGGTGTCAGTCGGTCGCCCCAGGTGGGTCAGCACATCCTGGGACAACGCAGTAGCCATGGTTTCAAGATTCTCGGTGAGATCTATACTCGGTAGTTTTGTGGTCTGACCGTCTTTGTCCTCAAGCGAAAGTGACAGCACATTGCCAAGTGTCTGTCCGTTCAATACATAGTCGGCGTCGACGGCCGGTTCAGCGCTCACGCGAACCGCCAAACCCGGGCTGGTGAGCAGTCGACGCTGCAGTTCGTATTCAAGACCGGTGCTGGTATCGAGGTTGTCTGAAAATGGTCGAACGATAAGGGTAATCGGGCTTGCGGCCGCGCCATCGTTGGACGATGAGTTGTCGATGGACAACCACAATAGTCCGGTTCCCGCGGCAACCGTTGCAACCAGTCCATACAGCAGCGACTTTGCTGACCGACGAGGTTGCTCTGGCGTTCTTAGTGAATCAGCGATCTCAATCGTAGCTTTTGGCTGGAGCGCATTAAGGAGATGACTCTTGTAGCGGCCATCCCGGTGCAGTGCCTGAACCCTGCTGAGGCCAACCTGCAGATCTGTAGTCAGCTCGACATCTTCAAGATAAACCGGAATGATCTCTTTGCGTTGGTCCAGAGCAAAGTTGAGCTCTCGACTGCAGTGATCTGATTTGAGCGAGGCGCTGGAAATATAGAACAGAACCTTCTGCGCACCCTTTATCGCGTTACCGATTTCTGCGCGCCAGATTTTTCCACCGGATATGCCTTCGTCATACCAGATGTTGAGTTGCTGCTGGCGCAGCCATTTCAATTCCGGATAAACGTGGGCTGCATCTGCGTGCGCATAACACACAAAAAGATAGGGTTGATCTCCGCGATAAGCTGGAAAGGGCTTTTCCAATACCCGTCTCCTAGTGTTCGCTTTTTCGGAAGGCCCCGCAGAAGTTATACCTACCATAGGCTATACGCAACTGCCGTCGCACCTGTATTGACGAGCGATTGCTAGTTCTTTATCGCGGCGACCTGAGGATCCCAGGCCGCTGTCGATTGAATAGAGGTCTGCTAGTTGTTTCCTTCGAAAACCTGCCAGCTCTGCCACAGGGCATTTGTGCAGGTCTGCACTTCCGAGAGCTTTTTGTCGATGGCCGCTGTGCCCGGATGGGTCTGATACGCTGACACGTTCCTACCGTATGCGGCAGCATTTTCATGTACCGCAAAGTAAGTGTGCGTGATCTCATCATTGCCACTGACAAGTGGTGTGCGCATGTAAACATCCATTGGTATGCCTAGCGCGTTGATGTGCTTGTGCCAGTCCTTTATGACCGCGTTGACGTCCGCCAAAGTCTTGCCAGGTTGCAGCTTGCAGCGAAACGACTCCAGCATGCCTTTTTTGCTGGTGCTGTCGGCGACGGGATAGTCGGGAGAGTCAAAGATCATCTCTACGTTCGCCAGTGCTGAACCGCAGGTCTCAAGTTCTTCCCATCGATCGTCAGCGGCGGCTCCTTCAGCTGAATCAAGATAGGCTTGACTAGCTTCCCCCCAAACTCTCAAGTTGTCGTAGTAACCATTCCACAGATAGTCGAAGTCCACGTTTGCCCGAAACGGCTGCCAGACATAGGCGTCGAAATCGTCGGCCTTCCCGCCGACCTTTTTCACCTGGTCGCCGAAATATTTGTTTACCTGTTCAAATTCTGACCAGCCCTTGTCGTCATTGAACGTGCACCAGAACAGTTCCGCTACTCGGCCGGTATCCGCTGCGTTCACGTGAACAGATAGACACAGCAACCCCATCGATATTGTTGAGACAAAAAATTTCATATTCAGCTCCTACATTATTTCCCATAGCACCCAAGCCATCCGATTGACGCGCGGCCGATCGCAAAGACCCGAATGTTTTTAAGAGGATCGCGTAGGTAACGCGTTAATACGCCGACGGATACTGCCCTCTCCCCGTATCGGAGGTTAACGCGGGTGGGTCAACGGTCGCAAATGGACAATCAAGCCCGATTCCGTTGTATTGGTTTAATGTTCTGTCGCTGCTTTGCCTGAGGTGTCGAACTCTCTGCCGATTTTGGTCGGCTCAGTGCTGAGGAACAGGCGACTGTAAGATTCCCCGTGTTTATCCGAAGCTGACCTCTCTGGCAGGACGGCATTGCTGCAACGTCCAGCTTCGACGAGGCGCGAGAGACACTTGTTAACCAATCCATCAACACCTGGGCGAAGGAGCAGCAAAATGAAAGCTGGCTCCCCGACAGATTCGAATAGAGCAGCGATCAGGATTAGTGCTTCACATGGACTCTGAACAGGAGCACGAGTGAGGGTCCTTTAACAGGGAGAGAGACGGAGCGTGAATCTACAGCAACCCATGCTGAGTGCAGAGTTCGATCTAACCTCGGTCACGGAAACCGCTTCGACTATTTGTGCGGAAGGCAAGGCTGGAAAAGTACGAGCCGGTGTTCAACCGCATTGGTCTTGGCGCGCTGTCGATCGAGATGCCGAGGTTGTTGACGTGTGATTGCCTATACGAAGAGAAGCCAAGGCTGCGAAACCCTTGATTCAACGTTTATTCAAGGCAGGTGACTGGAATCAGCGCAAGCTGTGCCGGAGCCGTACGAACTATTAATGTCTATTTAAATCAATTAGTTAGGGCGACCTAAGAAAACATCGCAAAACTTCAGACAAGCATCAGGTCATCTGGATCTGAACCAGTCACTCTCTGCGCAGTGCCGTAGGGAGAGAAAATATGCGCTTATCAACACAACTGCTGACTGTGACGTTGCTCGTAGCGGCGGGGGGCTGCGCACTCCAACCGCAAACCGACCCTGCCGCTCCAGCACTGGCAAATACCACCCGCGATCAGATTGGCCACCTGGCCATCCGCAGTCCGCATGCACCGCAGGTGGCACTGACCAGCCGCCTTCTGAACAAAGGAGCTGCAGCTCGAAAAACGGCAGTATCAGCCAGCGCCGAGTGGTTGGGCGGCACTTTCGAGGCGGCTGGAGGCGCGGAGGAAGGTGGGATCCTGGTAGCAGCTTTTGGACTCCTGCTCACACCAGCTGTCGCCATTGGTGGAGCCGTTTACGGGGCGTCCGCCGCGGACAGCGAGTCAGTTGTTGCGGCAGGGAATCAGACGATTGCGCAGGCGCTCGATTTTGCGCCCTTCCACCTCACGCAGGCATACCAGACCAGTTTCACCGACATAATCCCGGTGGACCATGAGTTTGTCGCCTGGGATGTTACCAATGCCCGGCTGCAGCAACGTGGTTTCGATAGCGTTCTGGATATCGAACTGGTGCGCATCGCCAGCCAACCCAGCGATAACGGCTATCAGGTCTGGTTCGAATTGGTTCAGTCCGTAACCCTCACCCGGCTCGATAGCCACCAGGTGCTGGCTTCACGCACCTATCATCGTGATTCTGCCGGTTCTGCCGCGGTGTCGGCCTGGGCGGAAGACAACGGGAAAGCTCTGCTCGACAGATTGAGCGATACTTACACCCAGGTTGCCAACGAAGTTGCCCGCGAGTTCTTTCTGGAACCAGCAATCCGGGTGCAGGGGCTCGAGCCTGTCTCTAAGGGAAAATTTCGCGTGGGCTCAATTTCCGGGACACGACCCATGTTTGTCTGGTCTGTTCTGGACGGAAAATACCAAACCCCCCAGACTCCGGTCGAGTATGAAATCGCAATCCAGCCGAAAGGCAGTCGGGAACCCTCGATCCACAGGGTGACTCGAACTCGGATGGTTCCTGCGGAACCGCTCGCGAAATGCCGGACCTACCAGTGGAGAGTTCGAGCCCACTACACCAGCTTTGGCAGCCAGACTCAGAGCAACTGGTCCCCGGACTACCGATTCAAAACCCCGTGCAAATAGGGGCAAATCGACACAGGAAATCTGGGCCTTGAAGCGTTTGTACTCGCGGGCGCGCAGTTCCGGCAGCAACGCAAGGCGCTGAGCGAGGATACTCGCGAAGGACAGCCGCGAAGCCCGTTAGTACCAGTTAGTTTAGGAGCAGAATTAACACTGCTGCGAGAGCGCTGATCAGACTGTGGGTCTGACAAGTGACGGTGGAAACCACTCGCATTCTACGACCTCATCGTGACCTTCATAGACCCGCATCCCCAACAGGTAAGGACCGGACGGTACCGGTAACCAGTTAGAAATGTCGTCAGGGCGTTCGGCACTGACCCATATCGTCAGGCTGCCATCGCCCGCATAGTTGAGTCCGCGAGTCCGATCACCAATAGACCAGCGATCAATCTCATTGTCGACCAGGTACATGTCGGTGCCGTATGCGGTCAGTGACCAGAATGCATTACACGGCGGCAGCGCGCTGGCCTCGAAGTGCAGTGTCAGTGGTTGGCTGCCGTCCAGACGGTGTCCTTCGACATCGTGCTGAGCGGTGTACGATCTGTTTTCGATTGCCTGGTGGCCACCAAGTCCGAATTTCGCACCGACCGCACGCTTCAGAATATCGCCGCCGAATCCGGTGGCATTTCGCCCCGTACTCCAGCCGTTTTTCTCTACGCTGCCGCGAACGTTGAGACCGCGAACCAGCTGCTCGCCTTCTTCGACACCCGCGGCCAGAGTCTCGGTTGGAAAGCGGGACGGATCTTCAAGTATCGCGCGCGCTTTGTCCGAGAGCTGCGGATGCCACGCTGCCGGAGGATCGAGCTCCATGTAGCCTCGAAGCTCTGTATAGAAATCTGCACCAGCCGCGGCGATAGCTGTGGGCCTGCCAACGCGTTCGGTACGTTCGTTGGGATGATTTGGTGAGGCCGTGACGGTGATGGCGTGTTGCAGGGTGCGAGCCATCGCCAGGTCATCGGGCGTCTCCACCAGTACCCGGACAATAACCCAGGCGGTTGGCGTCGCAACCGGAACCAGTTTGCTGTCATCGTTTGGCGGCGCTGTGGTGGGATCGTAGGTAACGCGAACGCGGGTGCCATCGACTCCATGGTGGCGACGACACACGTAGGCGACGTGGGTGTAAGCATCCAGGATCATCACGTTCCAGTACCTGTCGGCATGATCCATCGGCGGGACCTCTATCTGCAGATCGCCGTACCGAAGATCGTACCAGCCGGATGAGTAGAGCGTGTCGTTGTTGGGCACAACCACAGCACGATCAGCCGGCGTTGCCAGGTCGTCAATGTGATTCATGGTGCCGCTGTCGTTGCGCGAGCACAGCAACAAACGCGTTCGATGCAGCGCCACCAGGGGATAACCCCAGATGTATGCCTCCGCAGCCGGTGAGATATCTACTGGTGGTGAGGTCATGCTGTGTCTACGCCGAGGAAGTCTGAGTAATTTTTCGTGTAGAAGTGATCGAGTTCGATCATGCCGAATTTCAGGTTTGGAAACCGTTCGAGCACACCATCGCAGATCATGCAGGTCAACCAGCGCTCGACGCTGTGGTGTATCACCGGTAGATCCTTCGGTCTGGTGGTTTCGAGGTTCGCTATTTTGTTCGCGATGACACGCTCGTCGCCGGTGTTCATGTATTTCCGCGGCATGTTGCGGCCGCTGCCGTTATGCCTGTTCGATGATGGTATCGCTGAACTACAATCCAAAGCTGCTGTCATGTTTCCTTCCTGAGATGCTTAGAATCATGGGCAGGAGCATTGTAGGGTGCTGAGCCTGTAGTCGCATCCCGTTATAAATCTTATGCCGGTGCGCATTGCTAGTTATGTATGAAATCACCTCTGACGCTGCTTAAATGCAGCGCCAGAGATCGGCTATCAATTGAATTGATCTGCCGGGCTATTGCACCGTTGGCGCGACCACTTTCCCGCTGAACAGCGCTGATTCACAGAAGTGGGCCTGCTCAAACTGCGCATCCGCCGTGGCGCTGTTCGGATCCATGCGGTAGGCACTATTGCCGTTCGCATAAGATTCAACATCATCCCAGGCGACCACATAACTGAGGTGGAAGCCGGTTGCCGAGATAACCGGCAGGCGACGCAGAACGGCAGCTGGAGTTTTCGCGGATTCCGTCGCCTTGGCAAACATCGGTCGCCAGGTATCAATAGCGTCGTCGGTATCGGCTAAGGTTTTGCCAGGGTTAAGTTTGCAGCGAAAGGATTCGATTACGTACTCATCGTCTGTTGCCAGCCCACCTTCGGATCGATACAACATCTCGTTGGTATAGATTCCGGAGGAATCGCATACCAGCACTTCGTCAAATCGAGCCTGCACCGCCTGGCCCGCACTGGTATCAGCCAGCGCTGCAGTCGCTGCGCCCCACTCACTCAAGCTGATATTGGTATTAAGCCAGATCAGATCATAAGGCACCCGACCACGCATGGGCTGCCAGATCACTGAGCGCATTTTGTTGATAGCAGGTGACTTCATTTTTGATCGTTGCGATTGATAAAAGTCGACTGTTTTGTCCAGGTCTGACATGTTTTTCCCGGCAACAAAATTGCACGCGAAAGCTTCAATCACATCGGGCGCGTCAGCCGCTCGGGCGCTGGTACAAAACAGCAATGCAGATAAAACCGTGATCATCACGGCCGATATTCTGGTCTTCATGGTGTGCTCCCCACACAGGTTAAGTAGTGTCTCCACTCAGGTAAAAGCGGCTCCCCGAACTGGCGGAAACCACCAGCAAATACACTGAACCTCGTAAGCTGTCTTGTCAAACAACTGCGCGAACACAGCTTTCATAACGATTTCAGACAGCTGCGCTATGATTGGCGCATGAAAGATTCAATTTCATTGAGCCTGGCCATGGTAATTGCGCTTGTAGCGATCGCGGCGGCGACAGAAACTGAAGGTGGAGGGTCAGCGCCTTTTACCTCCGGCGCCTGTAGCGCGTTTCCTGAAGGCACATCAGAGCACCAGAACCTGTGGCTGGATTGAACATGGATATCTCAGATCTTGACCTCGTTACGCTGGCGGATGCTTATCAGCGGCTTGAGAACCCGTCATTGCTGATTCGCCTGAGTTCTGCGGTGGGAATGCCTCTGGAGGCGGTTACCCGTGAGCTTGGTAAAAAGGCACCGGATGTGGTCGGCGACGCGGTCAGTAGTTCGGCTCAGAAAGCGATTGAAGCTGTGCTGCAGAATTCCATGCGCAGCGTCGCGGATGACGGGCAGACCTCTGCCAGTCCTCGTCTGCATACCGCTGCCGCGATGAGCACGGGCGCAGTGGCTGGATTTTTCGGTATCAGCAGTCTCATTGTGGAATTACCTCTGACAACGGGCATCATGTTTCGATCGATTGCCGATATTGCTCGCGCAGAAGGCGAGTCGCCGCAGGATCCCGAAACGATTCTGAACTGTATGCAGGTATTCGCGATGGGGAGTCGTGAGTCTGAAAAGGACGATGCCGCCGAAACCTCGTATTATGGTGTGCGCGTAGCACTGAGCAAAACGCTCTCAGATGCACTGCAGTTTGTGGCGTCCCAAGGCCTGGGTAATGCCGGTGCGCCGGTGCTGATTCGTCTGATCTCCACACTGGCCGGCCGCTTTGGTGTCGTGGTCACCCAAAAAGCGATGGCACAAACTATCCCGGTCATCGGTGCTATTGGCGGTGGCCTGATCAACACGGTTTTCATCTCTCACTTCCAGGACATGGCGCGCGGCCACTTTTCCATTCGCAGGCTTGAACGCTTGTATGGCGTAGACGTCATTCAGGGCGCTTATCAGCGACTCAAACGTGACGACGCGTCAGGCTAAGTGTCTTCAGCTCCCATGCGACGGAAAAGACCCATCGCGATCCAGAGCATTACGCCGACACCGAAAAGCAGAACTGCCCACAGAGCGTAAGTTTCGAGTTGATCGCGAGTCCAGAAATCCAGCTCCACGGTATTTTGAGCTACAGGACCTATTGCGACAGCTTCCAGGTCGGCGAGGTTTTTCTTGCTGCGCTTGAGAACAGCAGTGACGCTACGACCTGAATCACCTGCGGTCGTTTCTGAACCGAAGGCTATCTTGAACGGTCCTTCGCCTTGCGCGACGAAAGCCAGATAGACCGGCCGCCAGCTGATTTCTGCACGTTCAGGATAGGGTTCCAGCGTGGCCTGGTCATAGACCACTTTCCACAGCGGATCGGGGTTACCTGGAAAGGCGCTTGCTGGCTCACTGATCGTTCTGCCATCGAATGTCAGGCGGTACTGCTGGAATGAACCACGTCTGGTCCAGCTACGATCTGCAGCGTTGCGCGAGAACAGCGTTCCCTGGAGGAAATAGTCGCTCTGCGGCAGTTCATCGAAGTAGTGCAGTTGCAGGGTTTCAACAGGTAGTGCGCCCACGTTCAGCCAGCACTCATTCGGTGAATCCTGCTTTTCGCAGGTGACAGTGGTTTGTCGCCATGGCGCCCTCGGCTTGGGGCTGACGAACTTGCCGGTAATGCCTGTCAGGACGAATTGCGCTCCGAGAGCAGGCCAGGTTATGCGCAGGTAGTCGCCGTTGTAGGAGCTCAGATCGATACTGTTCCTGATCAGCGCAACGCCGTCGTGTTTGAGGTCCGAAAGTACTGCGTCATCATTCAGGACTTCCCAGCTTTGCAGATCGTCGCTGCCTTCGACACGGAGCGGCAGCAGAAGATTCTGGTCTGTTGTCTCCCAGTCGAACTGCAGGCCAGCCAGGCTGCCAAGGGATCTGGTGTGTTCGCGGTCAAGATGAACGATGTAATCGCTTACCTGTGCAGACGCCGTGTCGGGTGGACTCAGATTGATGGAGGTAATGTCATCGTTGTTGGAAAACTCGAAACTGTAGCGCGTCTTACCGTCTTCGATCTGTCTTGTCACCGGAAAATACGATAGTGCCCGACGTTGGGTTTGGGTGCTGGGCTGGCCGAACGGTTTGAAAACTCTGCTGGGTACCGCTTGCCCGGCAGCATTGAAAACCTGAATGTCCCGTCGGTCTCGCCGCTGCAGC
>Ga0316194_10003779_pt1 | contig 10520 bp, 12 predicted proteins | sample CroRivsedime1_MG_FD_204936 | JGI IMG/M metagenome (GOLD analysis project Ga0316194, IMG submission 204936) | Coastal sediment microbial communities from Maine, United States - Cross River sediment 1 | ecosystem: Environmental > Aquatic > Marine > Coastal > Sediment | place: USA: Maine... | reverse complement strand
CAGGTGCTCTTTGGCATCCTGGAAGTTCGAAGCCTTTGTGATCTCACACATCGATAAGAGGTCTTCCAAAGTGTCCAATACATCCGGCTCATCGTCAACGATAAGAATTCGTTTGCCGTCCAAATATTCATATTCTGACATGGTAAGATTTCTCCGCTGTTGAAATTTGCGCACCATTAACGAACCCTCCGAAACGTAATACCTTTTAGCGAGAATTCAAGGAGAGGTCGAACCCCGAAGCTGAACGCCACTCAGGTTATGTCAAAATTGCAGGTTGACGGCTAAAGGCTTAGGGCAAAAGGCTTAAGGCAAAACTATCGATTATCTCCTCACTGTGCGGCGACAGAAATTTCCTTTGCACAGCGAAACCCGAGCCAGGGGGCGCCGTTAATCGTATCCTCCGGCGCCCAGCGACAGGTTACCCGCACGAAGGTGGCCGAATTTGGTTGAACTCTTCCTGGGAAATACCCATGGTGAAGTCACCTTCGGGTACCAAGACCATTTCAGTACCGTCAATGGGTGAAACGATCGTTAGCGGCAGGGAACCGCTGTCCGATATCTTTGATATGTCCCAGTGGTTTTCCAACTCTGAATTTTCCTTCTACGACGATTCGAGAGGAATCCCTTCTGTTAGACTTCGATCAAGAAATCTACAAAAAAAGATCGGGAAGCAACTGCGTTTTGATCGCACCTAACGACAGCCCACACGGAGGGGCTATACCCTAACGTCACTCTACAAACGGTAAACAACCGACAGGGATAAATCCGTCTGTGTATTTCTGTGCGATATTGTGGCGAATAAGCCTTCAGCCCGTCTCCGCTGGAAACGGGCTGAAGGCAATCTGTCATAAACACTGCGGAACGTGCAGCAATCATTGGATTGTTGGGTGGGAATCAGGCCGCGGCCATCATGGCGTCCACGTCCGCCTGAACTTCGCCGGTGGGTTTTATGTCAAAATTTTCAACCAGCACCTTGGCCACCGTCGGTGATAGAAACGCCGGCAGGGTCGGCCCCAAACGGATACCCTTAACCCCCAGGTGTAGCAGGGCCAGCAGAACCGCAACGGCTTTTTGTTCGTACCAGCCAATGTCGAAGGAAATCGGCAGATCGTTGATATCATCCAACTCAAATACTTCTTTGAGCTTCAAGGCGATGACCGCCAGGGAATACGAATCGTTGCACTGACCGGCATCCAGAACTCGCGGGATGCCGCCGATATCGCCGAGATCCAGCTTGTTGTAACGGTATTTGGCGCAGCCGGCTGTTAAGATGACGGTATCTTTGGGAAGTGTTTCAGCCACATCGGTAAAATAACTTCGGGATTTTTGACGTCCATCACAACCGGCCATAACCACAAATCGTTTGATGGCACCTGATTTGACGGCATCCACCACTTTATCGGCCAGGGCCAGTACTTGGTTGTGGGCAAATCCGCCGACAATTTTTCCGGTCTCGATTTCTTCAGGCGGCTGGCATTTTTTGGCCAGGTCAATGATTTGGGAAAAATCCTTGGTGCCACCCTGGGGACGATCCGCAATGTATTTGGATCCCGGGTAGCCCGTCATGCCGGTGGTAAACAGGCGGTCCAGGTAGGTGCTGTCCTTTTTCAAGGGGACAATGCAGTTGGAAGTCATCAGAATCGGTCCGTTGAAAGACTCGAATTCCTTGTTCTGGTGCCACCAGGACCCACCGTAGTTGCCCTTCAGGTGATCATATTTCTTGAAGGCCGGGTAGTAGTTGGTCGGCAGCATCTCACCATGAGTGTATACATCCACACCGGTGCCTTCGGTTTGTTTCAACAGTTCGTCCATGTCTTTCAGATCGTGGCCGCTGATCAAAATACCCGGATTGCTGCCGACACCGAGATTTACTTCGGTGATTTCCGGCTGACCGTAGGTGGTGGTGTTGGCCTCGTCCAGGGTGGCCATGGTGGTTACCGCAACTTCACCGGCTTTCAACACCAAGGCGATCATCTCATCCACGGAAAGGTCTTCGGTGGTCGAAGCCAGGGATTCCATGAAAAAATCGTAGATTTCATCTTTTTCAAACCCCAATTCGGCGGCATGGTCCGCATAGGCGGCGATTCCTTTGACGCCAATAATTAATAGCTCCCTTAAAGAACGCACATCTTCATTTTCAGTGGATAGAACGCCGACGGATTTGGCCTTTTCGTGAAATTCAGCCACGTCCCTGGAAAACCAGGTAGCCGAATGGTGCAGGGCTTCATCAAACTCCCGGCCGTTTTTTTCTTTGTAGGCCGCCAGGAATTTCTCTTTCAGAGCTTCTCTGCGGCTTAAAGCCTTTTTAATCAGATCGATTATGCGGTCATTGTCAAAGTTGGCATTGGTGATGGTGTTAAATAGGGCCTGGGTCACAAACAACCCGTTTTCACGATCCGAAATCCCCAGTTCTTTGGCTTTTTTCGCATAAACGGCGACCCCTCTTAGTGCATAGATCAAAAGGTCCTGAAGATTTGCCGTTTCTTCCGATTTGCCGCACATGCCTTTTACCGTGCAGCCTTCGTTCTTGGCAGTTTCCTGACATTGATAACAAAACATGATTTTCTCCTTCGCTTTAAGTTGGTTTTCGGTTTGGTGTTTCTCCGAATCAGACTATGCAATCAACGGTAATGTCGACTGCTGAATTGTAAATATCGAGATATATACCTTATACCGGTGGTGCTTTCATTGATATAAGTCAAAATTACGAAAATTTTTTAAAAAAAAAGAATTGTCTCATTGTATTTTATTTGAAAGATGTTAAATTTGCCATGGTGGATATCCGGAAAATAGCGTTTTCCCTATGATATCGGATATCATAAGGGATCAGTCGCTGCCCTTTGCCAGTTTGTTTATGCAACACATTGGGGTAAACCGTCAACCGAAAATGAAGGATATGGGTGTCAAACCCGATCTTGAGATATTCGACCTTGGCATGATCGTTACCTGCCTACGTCTATGAGACGAGGGAAAGCCGGCCCAACCGTTTCACTTCCAGCTTGTTTTGGGGATAATTCCTTGACGGGGTCTCGTTTAGTTGTCATCTTTTGATTGATTACAAATCAGCGATAACAAGCAGAGCGTGGCCCCGACCCCTTCCAGTGGCAGTCCTCGTACCCCAGTTCTATTGGTGGTCGCTGATTCCCATGGCGAATGAATGAACTATGAATCGAAAGATGGCCAAAATTAAACCGGCAGTGAACAAGCGGGTGCTGCTGTTTCTGGCCGGATTGATGTGGCTGAGTGTCGGAACCATGCTATTGTACTTATCATTTTCCTGGCTGAATGCATCTCGTGCCCATGGCACTTTCCTGTTTGCCGGAATAGGCGTCATGGTGGCACTCGTCGTACACCATTTTGGCTTTTTGAAAATCGTCGATAAAAATTTGGGACGAATATTGCCGATGGAGGGGTCGAAGTGTGTTTTTGCCTTCATGACCTGGAAGAGTTATATCATCGTAGCCATAATGGTGGCAATGGGCACATTGTTGCGGCAATCCCCGATTCCAAAACCCTATCTATCAATTATATACATAGGTATCGGTTTGGCGCTTTTACTTTCGAGCATCCGGTACTTAAGGGTTCTGCTAAGTCAAACGAGCAGACGCCGGTAGATGGTCATTTGTGCTAAAACCCAGCACGACGATACTGATAATATTTAGAAAATCCGAGACCTTAAAATATTGGGTGAAACATGGAAAGGATGGTAGACGAATTTAAAGAGATCGTCGGTGATCAGCATTTTTCATCATTTCTTGCGCTCCTAAAGGAAATTGGTCCTGATGCTCGCACGCATAGAATAAGTGTCGTGATTGCGTCGATTTTGCGATTTGCAGTCAATCAATTGCCGCCGGAATGTGAAGACGGTTCGATTGCTCAAGCCTTGCTGGTACTCGATGAAGAACCCTATCTTGCTCATGAGCAATCTGATGAGCATGAAATGGTATTCGATCTGGTGGATGGCTTATGTAGTGAAGCCAATATGATGAACGAACGCGAGTCTACACGGGGGGAGGATTACAGCATCGCAGAAAATGTAATTTTAGAGTATGCCGCCTGGTATAACAGGCCCAGGGAAGATTCGTGAGTGAAAAACGCTTATGGTTAGTTGTCTGTTGTCCGTGGTCAAAAATAGAATTGTCACTTATGCCGGGTTATAGGTGAGATTCTTCTTAGAAATTTTATTTAAAGGTGAATAAATGGCAAAAGTATTTGATGGAAAAAAGACCGCAAAATTAGGTACCGATAAAAATCCTGCCGTTGTCCGTGTAAAAACAGAAAAGCGTATGAAAGAAGTCGTGTCGCTTTTTGAAAAAAATGGTTGGAAATTTACAATCGGATTAGAACCGGATGAGCCTGAGGACATCACCGATCTGGAAATTTTATTGAATCCGCCAAAAACGATCGTCGTTGAGGAAAAAATTGGACGGAATGAACCCTGTCCCTGTAAAAGCGGAAAGAAGTACAAGAAATGCTGTGGAAAATGATAGTATTCTTAAGCTCATAACTGGTCATCATAAAAAAGACTCAATAAATCGGTTGATTTTTTCTTTTCCCCGATAGATACCAAAATGACCCTCGCACAAAATGTCCGCGTTGAGTCCCATCATAAATTTCAATGAGCGAATATAATCTTCACGATTGGATAAAAAAGAAGCCTCCAGCGGGCCATGGACATCCTGGCCGAAAAGAACGCAGTTTGAATCAATTTGGGTGACGTATACCACAGATCCCGGCGAATGCCCGGGACAATGATAAGCCGTCAATTTGTTCCTGCCAACCTGGAAGGATTCCTCTTTGTCCTTAATCTTGTGGTCGATTTTTAAGGGATGCATTCGGGCACCGTACCAGTTGGCGGCTGTTACCGTGCTGTCGCCGTTTTCCAGGTAGGCGGCATCCAGTTCATGGGCCACAATCTTACAGCCATAACGATTTCTGGCCGCCTCGGCGCCGCCGCTGTGATCGTAATGGCAGTGGGTTAGCAGCAGGTAATCAATCTCAACTTCGGGCGGCAGTATTTCAGAAATGTTCTCGAACAGATTTTCTTGGGCGTTACCGCAGCCGGCATCGATCAAGATGGCCTTTTCGTCAAATCGTACCAGGTAAATAGCGGCATCTTCAACCGTCGTGTACTCGGCGCCACCGACCTGCCAGAGATTTTCTAATATTTTCATACCGGAGTTCCTTTTCATTCCCTCTTTCTGCATTATAGTTTGTTATATCCGTAGCACAAAAGTGGATTTCATTGCAATTGGGATCTTGACTCAATTCATAAGCCACCCCGCCGTGGCGGGGTGAGATTTTAAAAGGTTCTACCGTTACCGCGATGGCATGCTTGATGGGTGCAAACCTGATCAATGCCGGCGGCTTATGAATTGAGATAAGCTATCTGAAACTGAATTCTTCGCCAAATAATCGGCAGGTAAGGAGCAAATAGAAGGAGACCCATATGGAACTTAGAGAATATTTTGAAAAAACCGAAGGCAGGGCAATACTGGCAACCGCTGACGGCGATGGCAAAGTGGATGCGGCGGTTTATGCGCGGCCTCATTTCATGGACGATGGGACCATTGCCTTGATCTTGCGAGATCGACTTACCCATCACAACCTGCAGTCAAATTCTCATGCCTGCTATTTGTTTATGGAGAAAGGACCCGGCTACAAGGGCAAAAGGCTTTTTCTGACCAAAGTGCGGGAGGAGCAGGATACTGAATTGTTGCAATCTGTGCAGCGTCGGCAATATTTAAATGAGAAGGATGAGGCCAAATTTCTGGTCTTTTTTAAGGTGGATAAGGAGTTGCCGTTGCTTGGAGATGGTAAATAAGTATCCTTAGTGGCATTGCCATAGTCCCGAATTCCGACTTGTCTAATCCCTATCAATGCGATAAAAGAGAAACCCGAGGACCGGACCGACTAGTTTGTCGGGATGTTGTCATCTTAATTATCGCATCAGGAGATTATAATGAAAAGAGTCGGAATTTTGCTTTGTATGGGGATTATATTTTTTCAAAACACCATCGTATCCGATGCGGATGGCTCTGTCAGCGAGGCGACCGCCGAATGCATCGATTGTCATGCATCGATCCATCCCGGTATCGTTCGCGACTGGCAAAATAGCCGCCATGCGAAAATCACCCCGCAAGATGCCATGGCCGTAGATGGGTTGGCGCGAAAAATCTCTAGTAAAAACGTGCCTGAAAATTTGAAAAACTCGGTGGTCGGCTGTGCCGAGTGCCACTCGCTCAACCCCAAAATCCATGCCGACACCTTCGAACACAATGGCTATGATATTCATGTCGTAATCAGCCCCACCGATTGCAGCACCTGTCATGCACAGGAAACAGATCAATATTCCCGCAACATCATGGCGCATGCCTACGATAATCTGGCAGCAAACCCGTTGTATCAGAAGCTCGAGCTCAGTATCAGCGGATCCAAAACAAGAAATAAGGACAAAATTGTTTTTGAGGCGGCAAATGCAGCCACCAAGGCAGAGACTTGCTACTATTGCCACGGGACAAAGCTCAAGGTAATCGGCACTGAAACCCGAGATACGGAAGCTGCCGGCGAACTGGACTTTCCCATCATTGAAGGCTGGCCCAATCAGGGGGTCGGCCGTGTGAATCTGGATGGCAGCCTGGGTTCCTGTGCCGCCTGCCATACCCGCCATGCTTTTTCAATTGAAATGGCGCGCAAGCCTCACACGTGTAAAGAATGCCATGTCGGCCCCGATGTGCCGGCATATAAAGTATATGCCGCCAGCAAACATGGCAATATCTATTCAGCCATGAACAAATCATGGGATTTTAACGCGGTGCCCTGGACCATCGGCAAAGATTTCACCGCACCCACCTGCGCCGCCTGCCATATTAGTTTGCTGGTTAATACAGATGAAGAAGTGGTGACTGAAAGGTCCCACCAGATGAACAATCGGCTGCCGTGGCGCATATTCGGTCTGGTTTACGCCCACCCGCACCCGCTAAGCCCGGATACGACGGTTATCCGAAACAAAAACGGTCTGCCGCTGCCGGCCACTTTAGACGGTGAGTTTGCGGCGGAATATCTGATCGATGAAAAAGAAAGAGAGACACGCAAAAAGGCGATGCAGGCAGCCTGTTTGAATTGCCATGATACTTCCTGGGTAAAGGGACAATGGCAGAGATTCGAAAATACCATCCGGGAAACCAACGGGGATATCCGGCTCGCCACCGATGTCATTGGCGACATCTGGCGCGAGGGATTAGCGGATTTCAAGTCCAACCCATTTGATGAAGCCATCGAAAAAAAGTGGACCGATACATGGCAATTGTATGCCAATACAACTCGATTTGCTTCTGCTATGGGTGGCGGTGGCGACTACGGGGTTTATGCCGGCGGCCGCTATCAACTCACCCAGGCCTTGCTGGAGCTCAATGACTGGTTGAACCTGCGGAAAAAAATGGATGCGACTGCTGGCAACTAGTTGATTTAAATGGCGTCTCAATATGACCAGCTTGAGAACAAAATACGCAGTTTAAGGGGGATGAGAATGGAAAAAAAATTTGTCATGACTGCCTTCTGCAAGGACAGGCCCGGAATCGTCGCGGATATTACCGAAATAATTTTTCAAGCCGGCTGTAATCTTGAAGACTCCACCATGACATCTATACTGGATGAATTTGCTATTATTCTTTTATTTAGCGGTAAAGGCGACAATTTAGAGGAACAGCTTTTAAAAGATTGTCGGAGACTTGAGCGAGAGAAAGGGATAACTGCTTTTTTAAGGTCGGTGGAGATCAAAGATAAGAAGTCACAAAAGAGAATATATACAAAGACCATCAATGTGGATGGTGTGGATCAGAGTGGAATTGTTTATAGGGTCAGCAGATTCCTTGCAGATGACGATATCAATATCGAAAGTCTGACCTCAAAGAGGCTCATCTCACCGGAAACCGGGACAGCCATCTACGCTATGGATATAAAAGTCCAGATCCCTGAAGAGATTTCTTTAGAGCAGTTAGAAAAAGGGCTTTCCCGGGTGGGTGAAGAATTGAATGTGGAAATAGTCATTGGATAAAACGTCGGAGCACTTTCTAAAGATTTGTCACCATCCGGTTTTCATCTCCTATATTCCATTATCGCGCTAAAGCGTTTTTTCGTGCCAACCATTCCATAATTCCGTTTGGTGTTCAACGGCAACCACCACCCCGCTGGCATGAAATCAAGGCCTGGTCCTGCCCGCAGGAAGTAAGTCCTATGGTCCGGATGCTGGGTCAGATTTTTTACTCGATAGCGGTTATTTCGTTTTGGGTTTAATCCAGCACGGCAATCGCCTCCATCTCAATCATGTACTCCGGTAGTGCCAAACTCTCTACTATCAATAAGGTGTTGGGCGGACAGGGCTCCGGGAAATATTCGTTTCGAACCTTACGATAGGCTTCAATGTAGCTGTAATGGGTCAGAAAGGTCGTTTTCTTGACAACGTTTTGCAGCGTGCCACCGGCTTCCTCGACGATGTTTTTTAAATTCTCGCAGACCTGTCGAACCTGGGCTTCGAAATCGCCTTTGCCCACTAAATTGCCACCCACATCTTGGGCAATCTGACCGGCAATATACAGGGTGTTACCCGCTTTGGCCGCGTGGGAATACCCTTTGGTGGGATGAACGCTCTTGAGTTTTAGTATGTCATGAGCCATGATATTCTCCTTTGCATGTGAATTTCTCGCCGAATGAACCCAACCAAATCAGCGATCACCAGCAGAGCGTGGCCCGGGGCCCTTCCAGAGGCCTTCCTCACACCCCATCTCTGCTGGTGGTCGCTGATTTACCTAACGCAATTTTTAAAAGATGGGAAGCATAAATCGGTGAGGCTGAAAAATGATTTTAAAAATTGAAATATTATACCTTAGTAAATAATTGTAATTTTCTCAAACGGTTGATACCCGTTTTCCTTCCAAACCATCAACGGTAAAATCTAAATTCGCATGGATGTCACTTGCCAAGTAGGGGCATCTTGCTTATGTTAATTTCGTTTCAGCCCAATCCGGATAAACTATATAGAATAGCCACAGGCACCAAGACACAAACAATAACTGTTTATTATAATTTAACTTCGTGTCTGGTGGCGAAAATATTTTCTTAATTAAATCCATCGCATATATGATGCGAATTTAAAAAATAGGTATTAAACGGGAAAGTAGAATGAATAACTCTATGCAGATGGGAAACAGAATTTTGAGAGCAATTCGAATTGTTAATGGGTTGTTATTTTTCTTAATTATCTTATCATGTTACAGAATTTCACAGGCTGACCCGATTGAATTGGCATCGCTGATCCTTAAAAATCAGGAATACGCTGTGCGAAGTGAAACCATCCGAGTCGTGACCGCCTACAATGCCGGTGACCCCAGGCAAACAGATGATACGCCCTGTATAGCGGCTAACGGAGAAAATATCTGTAAAGCGTTGGCAAAGGGTAAAAAACGATGTGCGGCCAACTTCGTTCCTTTAGGCTCCCATTTACACGTGGATAAAATTGGGGTGTGCCTGGTAACGGATCGAACCAACAAACGTTATCGCAATCGGGTGGATATTGCCATGCAAAAGCATGAGTATCATAAAGCACGTCAATTCGGTCGTCAGAAATTAACAGTAAAAGTTATTGATATCAGCAATGTATCCCATCAAAACGCATTTGATCGGTAAATATGTCGAAGACCAATGACTTTATTTGCAACGATTCGTTATATCAACAGATTCGTTTAAATCTGGGAAAATTCAAAGTATCGCATCATGAAAACAATGAGCTTAAGAAAGCTGCCGTGGCCATCACCATCGTGGATGTATTCCATGGGCCGGATTTACATGGTTTGGCAAAACCTGATTATTGGGATAAAAATGCAGCATTGATTCTCACGCGAAGAACTTCTCAGCTCAGGCATCATTCTGATCAATGGGCAATTCCCGGGGGACGGATAGAGGAAGGCCAAAGTGATGAGGATACGGCACTGAGAGAGCTTCGGGAAGAAGTGGGCCTGACCCTGAATCGAGACCGCATCGTCGGCCGCCTGGATGATTTCACCACTCGTTCAGGATTTGTCATTACCCCGGTAGTCATCTGGGGAGGCTCCGGTGTGAATCTCATACCGAATCCTGCGGAGGTGAAATCTATCCATCGAATACCGATCACAGAATTTATGCGTGAAGATGCACCCATACTGCAACAAATTCCTGAGAGCAGGCATCCCGTCTTACTGATGCCGGTGGGTGTAACCTGGATTGCAGCACCTACGGGCGCTATGATTTATCAATTTAGGGAGGTGGCGATTCTGGGCAAAAATACTCGGGTGGCACATTACGAACAGCCGTATTTCGCATGGTCTTAGATTCTAAACGACTTTTTGAGATCTTCGGCTATGGTCATGCCGGAAACCAGTACTAAAATGATAACGATTGTTAAAAAATGTTTCATTATATTCTCAATAAATGTGTTACCTAAGTTGCGTAGTTATTTGCGAAGGATTTATCTGCCAAAATATTTT
>Ga0316194_10003778_pt1 | contig 10521 bp, 11 predicted proteins | sample CroRivsedime1_MG_FD_204936 | JGI IMG/M metagenome (GOLD analysis project Ga0316194, IMG submission 204936) | Coastal sediment microbial communities from Maine, United States - Cross River sediment 1 | ecosystem: Environmental > Aquatic > Marine > Coastal > Sediment | place: USA: Maine... | reverse complement strand
ACCCTGCAATAGCCTGTAAAAGCCTGTAATCAGCGTGCTGTTATGCGGCATTGATGCCTGCTCCCCGAACGAGGTTAAACATGCGGTGAGCTGCGGATTTTCCCCGGCAGACATTTCATTTACTGCCCCCAGCCTGTCAAAACAGGACTTTGCCGGGCTCGCTCGCTTCGACGATCTGTTGATGGACTGCGATTCACTGCACGCAATTCGCAGCCGGGGGGAACACAAACCTGGCAGCGATATTGGCATTCGCATCAATCCGGCCGTGGGTACTGGTCGCGCCTGCGAGGTAGAACCCGGCGATTATATCTGCAAGGATGCCGGGCTGTTGTTACTGGGAAAGACCCATAGCGAAAGAAAACGTGACACACTGTTTGTAGGCGTTGATGCCGGTTTTTTATATCGCACCGGAACCTGCCTGTTATGGCCTGCCCTTTCAGCCGGTAACGCTATTTCTCGAGCATGTCCTCACAACCTCATCAATTCATACGGGCTTATCGGAGATTGGCAAATAGAAAGGATAGTACTAACAGCACCGGTCTAACTTGTCGCGACAGCCGCAGCCGCTGAACAGTCGTTTTTGCCATCTTGATCTTTTTCGTGCCATGCACTCCTTCGTGCATATGCCACTGCAAGAGATTATTTCCGACATAAGGATTGGCTGATAGTCGACTGTAACAAAACGCAGGGATACAGGCATTGTGGAAACTGCTTACAAGAAATGGCCCCGTCCTGGTGATGGTGTTTTCAGTTGATCTACATCAAAACCTGATATACAGAAATGTAGTAGTGTTTTCGCATCACTCATATCCTGAGGGGGGTGGGAATGATGGACAAATTTATGCGACCAGAAGAACTGGAAAGAATAAAGACCATGAGCACATTGGAGGCTGTTGCATATGCCAACCGGTTGAGTAACAGGCTTAAATGTGATGACTGCACTGATGAGGAAAGACAGGACGGAGTGGATTTATTGGGACGACTCGCCGAGAGGGTGAGTTTTCTTAAAATTACGCTGGAACCACCAACATTTTGCCGCCTTGGGTGGAAGTATTTTGCTGAATCGGGTAGAACCTAGGTCGCCAGAAATAATGAAGCGTTAATTACACCTGTTTTGTAGGGTTACAAGATTAAATAACCAGCATTCCTGTTCTTGTAAAATTACCTACTGTTTGGCGACCTGCACCGGAACCACCCGCTGCTGTTACAATCGGGGAAGTCCGGCCTCAACAGTAACTTTAGCGCACAATGAAAATGGCGACCCGAAGGTCGCCATTTTGCAAAAACCATTTAACTACTTACAACCATACACCAGCAAGTATCCGGCGCGCGATCTACAAGGGGGACTACTTGCTCGAACCGTATAATTCAGGCGTCGAAATGGTCCCGGATCAAGAAACTGCAGTCGTCAGCCTGAAATATCTCAACGCCCCCAATCCGGGGGTCACCAAAGCCACAGAAGAATGGTATATCCAGCGTTTCACCTCTAGAATTTGCGGCATGCGGTCTTGTCCACCAGAGCATGCATATGTCGATCATACATAGCGGGAAGGAAATCAGGAGGCTGGAAGCAGATCTTCCGGAAACCCCTGAATCAATCGGGGATCACCTTGTTTCAATCCTGGAAAACATACCCGACATGGTGTTCATTAAAGATGCACAGCACCTCCGTTTCGTGTTTATAAATCAGGCCGGAGAAGAGTTGTTGGGAATACCCGCGTCTGAACTGCTGGGTAGAAATGATTACGATTTCTTTCCTGAAGCACAGGCGGACTTCTTCACCAGAAAGGACCGTGATGTGCTTGGGTCCGGCGCGGCACTTGATATAGCCGAAGAAGAAATCAATACAAAATCCCGTGGCATGCGTACTCTTCATACCAAAAAAGTTCCTATTATCGACAATAAAGGTAAGGCCATTTTTTTGCTGGGTGTCTCAGAGGATATTACACGCCGCAAGCAGGCAGAAACCGCAGCCATACATGAAAATGAGCGCGCCGAGCTGTACTTGCATATATCCAGGGCCATGATTATCGGTTTGGACTGCAAGGGTAACGTCAGTCTGATTAACCCTCGGGGTTGCGAAATTCTCGGCTACACAGAAGAACAAATCATGGGCAAGAACTGGTTTGAAACGGTGTTACCGGAAACAGAGAGGAGCACGGTACAAGCAGTCTTCCGGCAAGTAATTTCGGGTGAGACAGTGCCGCTTACCTATTTTGAAAATGAAATACTGGACAGTAATGGCAATATTCACTACATCGCCTGGAATAACACCATCCAGAAAAATGCTGATGGCGAGATCGCCGGAACCTTGTCTTCTGGTCTGGACATCACCGAGCGCAGACAAGCAGAAGAGAAGGCAAGACTTCATCAGCGAGAACTCGCGCGCGTCATGCGTATGAGCGCAGTCGGAGAAATGGCATCAGAATTGGCACACGAAATTAATCAACCACTGAATGCAGTTACCAGTTACTGTGAAGCTGCTTTGGCCCGGATAGAAAATCCTTCATTATCTTCAGCTGCAATCAGCACCAGTGAAATACTGAGACGGGCCATAGCGCAAGCTCGCCGTGCGTCCGATGTAATCCAGCATCTCCGTCATTTTCTCAAAAAAGGGGACCTGCCGAAAAAACCCCTGGATGCAGACCAGCTGGTTCGAAATGCCACGCGTTTTTTCGGGTGGGAAATGCAAAGTCCGGATCTGCATATCGAGCTTCTTCTCCGGGGTCAAGGTTCGAAAATCCTCGCATGTGAAATTCAGCTTGAACAGGTATTACTCAATCTTCTTCTAAATGGCCGCGATGCGATACGCCATTTTAAGGCAAAAGAAGGACATCTCATTTTTAAAACCCGCATTCTGCCGAACAACCTTATTGAAATCAGTCTCAGTGACAATGGGCCGGGTATCAGTGATGCGATCCTTGGAAAGATATTTGAACCATTTCAAACAACCAAGGAGAACGGCATGGGGATTGGTTTGTCGATCAGCCGTTCGATTATCGAGAATCACGGTGGCCACATATGGGCAGCAAATCTACCTCATGAAGGCGCTGTCTTTGGGCTTACTCTTCCGATTTATCACGACTGAGAATTTCCATGGATTCGAAATCAAGAATCTACCTGGTTGATGATGATGCAGGGGTTTGCGATGCGCTGACCATCTTCCTCGAAGTTTGTGACTATGCAGTTGATGTATTCAGATCGTCAGCTGCATTCCTGGAACAGGCCGATGAAATAAACCAGGGTGTGCTGGTACTTGACATGCGCCTGCCGGGAATCTCTGGCATAGAGTTGCAGGCAGAACTTCGAAAAAGAAGGATTGATATCCCTGTAATTTTCATCACAGGACACGGGGACGAGGAAATCAGAGCGGCGGCCACACAGGAGGGGGCAATTGATTTTCTCGAGAAGCCTATAGATCATGGCGCACTGTTGAAGTGCATAGAAACAGCCTTGCTGCGAGCCATGAACTAACTGGATAATCTTCACCCGTGCCCACACAGCCGGACCCCATAGCCAGCTGCCGGAAGCGCTACCATGCAGATGTTACAGCATACGGCTCGAATGCACGTAGTCGATTACACGCGTTTGGCAGAAGATACAGTCACTTATCTCGGGCTCTTCCGACTTCAACCAGTGGCCTGCCGTGCAACGCACCCTGAAAACCGCCTGTTGACATGCCCGGTAACGGCAATAACCAGCCAACTCCTGCCAGCGGCAGGATACTTTCGACCCCGGCGGATTATTTAACTGACACCAAATCAGGCATACTAACGGGTCTGATGCGAGTCACAGCCATTACCCGGCATGCGCATCCCGAAAACCCACCTTTTAACGGCGAAAGAATGAGTTATAAAACAGTAAACACAGACAAGCAGGCTGCAACAGGGGCTCCCGGCAAAAATCCCGCGCGGGAACAACTTCCCGAGGGCGATGCGATGGATCGCTTCGTGAGGGTGTTTGAAGCAAGCGTACGCCGCTGGGAACTGGTCATATATCCAGCCATGCTGGGTTTTGTGGTATTGGCTTCGTATGGCTTCTTCCTGATTTATACGCTCAGCAAGGATATCAGTACAATGGCACAGGGGATGGACCCGGAACTGGGCAAACACCTCAGCCATATATCAGAAAGCGTTATCTATCTCTCGGAAAATATGCGCACCATGACACGGCGCGTCTACCACATGTCCGAGTCGGTTGAAACCATGGCGGGCAGGATGGAAACACTGGAATATCTGGAACCCATGCTTGCCAATATGCAGGGGATGAACCTTTCCATGGAAGCCATGAGTCAGAATATGCACACCATGAACATCAGCATTGATGGCATGCGTTATGATATGGGTGACATGAGCCACAGCCTGCAGCCAATGGATCGCATGAACAACATTTTGCCGTAACAGACCAGCTTACCCTTGCGTGCAAGGTTGCTGTACCCTCGCCTACTCCGGCTCATCCACTCCCAGCAACAGCTCGTCACCCTCAAGCGTCAGTGCCTTAATTTCCGGCACCGCTGAACCGATCAGGCCGCGGACATCACCGTACATCCCGGCGGTATTCTCGATAATACGTTCGATCTGCTTCTCACGCTCCTTCCAGAGACGTGCATAGGCACGCTTCTCCTTGTTGAGCTGCTCCTGCATACCGACGAAGGTCTCCACGATCGCCTCGACCTTGTGACGGAAGGCGTCGCCCGAGAGATATTCGTAAACCATTTCCATCTTTTCAGATTTACCTTCCGAGGCACTGCGCGCAAAGGTGACCTGCACCAGTTGCTGGCGCAGCGTCATTGCCAGCGGGATGCAGGCCGCCACCGAGGTCACCCAGACACCGTCAACCAGACCGAAGGTCTTGATCCCTTCCGGCAACTCGGTGGAAACCAGCACGGCCAGGTTTGCCCCGATGGCGCGCTGGTCATCTTTCAACTTGTCGGTCCAGGCGCTGTTCCATGCCTTGGTATTCTTGGTCTCCCAGACGAGTGTTCCACAGTCAAGCATGCTCTCGTTATGAACCGTCTGGATGATATCCGCCCCGCGGATACCCTTGGGTACCGGTGCAATCCCGTCATGCGGGAAATGGCTGCCCAGATTGGCTTCCAGGTCCAGCTCCAGCGCTTCCCCCTGGGTTTCCATCGAGCCCTGCTCGCTGACGCGCCTGGCCTCGGCCAGTGACTTGCGCAAGTCCTCGATCTGCTTGTCGCGTTCCTTCAGCTTGAGATCAGCCTCACTGGCATATTTTTCAATCAACTGTTTTTCGAGTTGCTGACGTTCCACGGTCAGCTTGCGCTGGTAGTCCAACTCCATGTCCTTGCGCTTGTCCTCCAGTACGGCCTTTTCCTTCAGCAGTGCCAGTTCCCGGGCACGTGCCTCATCCATGGCGGCCTCCCTGGACTGCAGTTTCTCCTGCAACGCTTCCAGCTGCTTTGATGCTGTCCGGGCTGTGTCTGCCTGTATCTGTCTGGTGAGTTCCTCCTCCCGCACCGCAAGCCGCTTCTCCACATCCTGGTCCAGCTGCTTTTCGCGTGCAGTCAGTTCGCGCTGCTGTGCCAGCAAGGCCAGTTCCTTCGCTTCCGCCGCCTGCACTGCCTTGTCCTTCTCTGACAACTGCGACGCCATGTCCTTGAGCTGCAAACGCACGGCATTACGCTCCTGCTCCTGGGCGCTGGCGACAGCCTGTTTCAGCCTGACCTCCGCCTCCTGGCGCAGACGCGCCTCAACGTTATCAGTGACCTGCCTGGCAAGCACCTCGCCAACCTCGATCTCGGTACCGCACTGCGGGCATTTGATGTGATCAGATTCCAAGAAACGCCTCCATACAGACGCTATTCATTTTCTTCAGGCACGCCCTGCCAGAGCATTTGATAACCCAGTTCATAGGTCTCGTCGCAAAATTCCACCAACTTCTGAAATTTTTCGTTGAAGGTCTTGTCAGCGTGCGATGTCTCGTGCTGCTCGAACGATTTCCAGAAGGTCACGATGGCCAGCTCGCCCTGTTTTATCCTGGCGGCCGTCTCGTTGTTTTCCGGGGCATCGCCAACCGTACCCTCTGCAGAAACAAAGCCGGAATACTTGTAGACTTGCCCTGCAATGAAGCCACCCTTGTCGTCACCATAAGTGTTTTTCACAACATTGCACATCTCGCCAAGCGCCAGCTCGACATCTTCAACAGTGACGCCCTCCTTCAGGTCCACCACGTTGAACATCATCACACAGCCAAAGGGTATTTCAATGGGTGCAAACATACACTTTCTCCATAAATGCCACTGACAGACAATGAAACGACCACAGCAGCAGGTTAAACAAGAATCATGAACAGGGCTGAGCTTACCCGGTTCACCGCAAAATGTTTACTGCCGGCGCCTTAATTATCCAGGGTTCCATAGACCGCCATGTGGCGGTCACTGATAACATCAACGACCAGACCGGCAAGACCCGCGGCGGCAAGTTGCGCCTCGACCTCGCGGGGCTCGAATGCCGCAAGCAGGGAGTTGTAAAAATCCCGGCGCAGGATATCCGGCTCACCGGCAGCGTAGGTGTTCACCAGCTGCCGTGCCGTGGCAGCCGTCTGCGGACGAAACAGGTCGACCACGTAGATCCTGGTGCCCGGGAAGGCGTGGCGGAGCACCGTCTTCCACAATACCTGCGGCTCATGCAGGTGGTGCAGCAAACTGTTGCTGATGACCGCCGCAAAGGGTACCTCCGGAATAGATGCGCCAGGCAACAGCCCCTCGATAAAGCGCACGCGTTCAGCCGTCACGGCATCGCGTGCCTTGCGCTCGTTGGCCAACCGGATCATGGCCCCGGAACCATCCACCCCCACGACCGAACAGGCCGGGAAGCGTGCGGCAAAACGGAAACAGATGTCACCGGGACCGCAACCAAGATCGAGGATACAGCCCGCAATATCCTCTCCCGGAAAACAGCTGTCGAACCTGTCCACGACCCGGCTGTGGGCCTCATCAAAGTCCGCCGCCGCATAGGCCTCGGCCTGTGCCTGGTCGTCCATCAACTCGGGTTCGGTAACGCGTTGCATGTCTTGATGAAAGGAGACCGTGGGCCCGCTACCGCATTACACTGATCTTTGACCAGTCGTCATGCACCGTTTCCAGCAACTGCGTGAGCGCCTTGCTCTTGCTGCGGTATCCATGCGCATCGGCTAGCCAGCGCGCCTTGACGGTCTTGTGCACGGGACCTGTAACCGGCCGCACCAGCTCCTTCCTGGCCCGATAGATCCCCTTGCGTTCATTGTGCTGCTCGTCCTGCGGGTCCGGCGCAACCGCACCGGCCAGATGCGGCTCGAAGCAAATGCCGGATTTACCTGCTTCCCTGATCATCCACTGGCAGGCACAATCGCTCAGGCCGCGTTCCCGGTAACCGCCACCGACATCCGAGTGCACCCCCGCAAACCAGACCTGCTGCAGATCAAGCCCCGGTTTTTCACTCCACAGCGTGGGTTCGAAGTCCTCACGATTCTCGTCGATGGACACCGCATGCCGCGCATGCCGGATAATCTTGCTGGGTTCGGTATCATGGAACAGGAACTCGCGCTCACCAAGCGTGCCCCAGAACGGCACCGGGATACCCAGCGAGCCGACCGTATCCCAGACGCCGACAAATTCGATTTCCGTGATGTCCGCCACGGCATAGTCGCGCCTGAAGCTGGCCGCCCGCTTTGCATCCGGACTGCTGCTTGCGGAGCGCTGCCGGTAGAGACGAAACGCCGCCGGCACCTGGTCTGCATGCTCGCGCCGCAGCACACCGCAATTGCGGACAAAACCGGCGAGCGACCTTACCGTGTAGGCACCGCGACTGAAACCAAAGAAGTACAGTGCATCACCGGGATGATAGTTATGCACGATAAAGCGGTAGCAATCCACGATGTTCTTGTCGATGCCGGCACCCGATATACCGCCGGCCATCTTCTTCCGGTCTGTTCCGACCCCCCAGTCATAAAAGGCCACCTGCTCCGCGCCCCCGGATACCGGCCGCACCGCACGTGCCATCCGGAGTACATTGGTGGCACCGCCCTGCTCCGGTGAATTCCAGGTACCATCTGCAAAAATTGCTATCCGTTTCATAACATCTCTCCAGGCAGGATTTAGCAGGCCGGTGACAAAGGCAATCATGCTCATACGGAAGCTGCCCCTGCTGATTCTACCCCAGACGAGTGCTCCGTCGACCAATTCCCTCCCCCGCAGGGGGGATGAATATGGCCTTTGTTACAGCCAGGCGGCCATTCCGGCACAGGCCCAGATCAGCTAGACTGCAACAATGCGTTACCACCTTGCAAAATCCCGCTGTGCTGTCCTGCTGCTGGCGCTGCTGCTGAGCGCGTGCGCCTCACAGGTTCCGCTGAACATCAGGAAAGCACCCGCTGACAACCCGGCACTGGAGCAGGTGCGTGAGAATACCACCGGGTACCTGGGGCGGCAGGTGCGCTGGGGTGGCACCATCATCGCAACCAGTAACCGGGAAGCCAGCACCGTGCTTACCATGCTGGGGCGCCCCCTGTACCGGGGCGGGGAACCGAAGTTCACCGACGACAGCACCGGGCGCTTCATCGCCATCGTACCCGAGTTTCTCGATCCGCAGGTCTATGCACCCGATCGACAGGTCACCGTCAGCGGCACATTACTGCACACCGAGGACGGCAAGGTGGGGGAACATCCCTATAACTATCCCGTCGTCCAGGCAGATGCCTGGTACCTGTGGCCCGAGATAACCTATGGGCCCTATGGCTACCCGTCTCCCTTGTGGCAGGATCCCTGGTATTACGACCCCTGGTATCCATACGTATATCCTTACCGCTACCGCTACTGGCGCTGAGCAGGAAATTGCACGGTAGCGGCGCGCCCCACCGCGCCTGCAGGTACACATTACAGGCTCTCGAGCACCGCGTTCAGGGTCGCGCTCGGGCGCATAACCCCTGATGCCAGCGCCCTGTCCGGGCGGTAGTAACCACCCAGGTCCGCCGGCCTGCCCTGTACAGCATTCAGCTCGGCAACAATTGTTGCCTCATTCCCGGCTAGCTGTGTTGCCACCGGCGCAAATGCCGCCTGCAAATCCCGGTCGTCATCCTGTTCTGCCAGGGCCTGCGCCCAGTACATCGCCAGGTAGAAATGACTGCCGCGGGTATCCAGCTCGCCCGCCTTGCGCGATGGTGATTTATTGTTGTTCAGAAACAAACTGTTGGCCCTGTCCAGCGCGGCGGCCAGCACCGCTGCCCTGTTGTTGCCGGTCTTTTGCGCCAGGTCTTCCAGCGAGACCTGCAGGGCCAGGAATTCACCCAGTGAATCCCAACGCAGATGGTTTTCCTGCAGCAACTGCTGCACATGTTTCGGCGCCGATCCACCGGCACCGGTTTCAAACAAACCGCCACCGGCCAGCAATGGCACTATAGACAGCATCTTGGCACTGGTGCCCAGTTCCAGGATCGGAAACAAATCGGTCAGGTAATCACGCAACACATTGCCGGTCACCGAAATGGTGTCTTCACCGGCCTTCACCCGTTCCAGGGTGTAGCGCATCGCAGCAACCGGTGACTGGATGATTATCTCCAGACCACTGGTATCGTGCTCGTCAAGATAGCGTTCCACCTTGCCAATCAGATTTGCATCGTGTGCACGGTTTTCATCCAGCCAGAACACGGCCGGCTGCCCCGTCAGGCGTGCCCGCGTAACCGCCAGTTTCACCCAGTCACGAATCGGCAGATCCCTGGTCTGGCACATGCGCCAGATATCCCCTTCCTCAACCGGGTGTTCCAGCAGGGTATTACCCGCACTGTCGGTAACACGCACGATACCCTCAGCCGGAATTTCAAAGGTCTTGTCATGCGAGCCATATTCTTCCGCCTTTTGCGCCATCAGACCGACATTGCTGACACTGCCCATGGTGGTCACATCAAACGCACCGTGTTGTTTACAGAAATCGATAACCACCTGATAGATACCGGCGTAATTACGATCAGGAATCATTGCCCGGGTATCGTGCAACTTGCCATCCGGCCCCCACATCTGGCCGGAAGATCGGATCATGGCCGGCATCGAGGCATCGACAATCACATCGCTGGGCACATGCAGATTGGTAATACCCTTGTCCGAGTTCACCATCGCCAGTGCCGGCCGGGTTTGGTACACCGCCTGCAGGTCGGCTTCGATCTCCTTGCGCTGATACTCCGGCAAACCGGCAATCCTTGCATACACATCCCCCAGACCGTTGCGTGTATCCACCCCCAGCTCTGTGAATACCGTCACGTGTTTTGCAAACACATCCTTGTAATACACATTCACCGCATGGCCGAAGATAATCGGATCAGACACCTTCATCATGGTTGCCTTCATGTGCAGTGACAGCAGTACGCCCCGTGCCTTTGCATCCTGCATCGCATCCTCGAAGAAGGTACACAGCCGGTTACGGTTCATCACGGACGCATCGACCACTTCGCCCTCTTGCACAGGCACGGCTGTCTTCAGCACCTGTTCATCACCGGCAGCGTTAGTCAGGGTGATTTGCAATTCGCCCG
>Ga0316194_10003776_pt1 | contig 10523 bp, 11 predicted proteins | sample CroRivsedime1_MG_FD_204936 | JGI IMG/M metagenome (GOLD analysis project Ga0316194, IMG submission 204936) | Coastal sediment microbial communities from Maine, United States - Cross River sediment 1 | ecosystem: Environmental > Aquatic > Marine > Coastal > Sediment | place: USA: Maine... | reverse complement strand
TCAACATCGGCCCATTCACATTCTCGAGCAACGTCGGCCTGGCACCGATGGCCGGTGTCACCGACCTGCCCTTCCGTCAGTTGTGCCGGCGGTTGGGAGCCGGCGTCTGTCCGTCGGAGATGATCACCTCGGATGTCCGCCTCTGGAATACCGCCAAGAGTCGCCGGCGGCTGGACCATGCCGGCGAGCCTGCGCCCGTCATCGTTCAGATCGCGGGTGGCGAACCGGGAATGATGGCCGAGGCGGCCATCCGCGCCGTAGGCGCCGGCGCGCAAATCATCGATATCAACATGGGATGCCCGGCGAAGAAGGTCTGCCGTCGCTGGGCCGGCTCCGCTTTGCTGCGCGACGAATCTCTGGTGACAGACATCATCGCTGCTGTAGTCGCCGCGGTCCCGGTCCCGGTCACCTTGAAGATGAGGACCGGCTGGGACAGCGACAACCGCAACGGCATCAGGATCGCCAGGCTGGCCGAGGAGACCGGAGTCGCGGCCCTGTCAGTACACGGCAGGACGCGCGCGGACATGTACCGTGGCGAAGCGGAATACGAGACGATCCGCAGAATAAAATCCAGCGTTGCGATCCCGGTCCTGGCCAATGGGGACATCGATTCGCCATACAAGGCCGCACAGGTTTTGGCCGCGACTGGAGCCGATGGACTACTGATCGGAAGAGCTGCCCAGGGTCGTCCGTGGATCTTCCGTGAAGTCTCTCATTACCTCCGTCATGGAACAAATCTTGCCGCGCCGACAGTCGCCGAAGTACGTGATATCATGCTCGCCCACTTGGACAACCTCTACTCGTTTTACGGCGAGTTCACCGGGGTTCGAGTGGCCCGCAAGCATCTAACGTGGTATTGCCGCGCCCGTGTCGGAGCGAACGCATTTCGGCATCGCGCGGTGCGGGCAGAGACCGCCTCGGAACAGTTGCGGATGGTAAGGGAATTCCTCGACCAGTCTCCACAAGAAGAGCTGGCAGCATAGAGATCGGGAAGCACACGAGTCGTGAGCAAAGACACTAGCAAATTGGAAACCGCACGGGGCAGCAAGCCCCTGCACAAAGTCACGGAAGAGGCGCTCAAGAACTACTTCGCCAATCTGAACGGGCACAAGCCCAACGAGCTGTACACGCTCGTTCTGAGCGAAGTCGAAGCGCCGTTGTTCAGAACGGTGATGAACTACACCGGCGGCAACCAGAGTCGTGCCGCGCAAATCCTGGGGATCAATCGCGGAACGCTACGCAAGAAACTCCGCACCTATGGTCTGCTAGGCTGACCCGGGGCGCGCCCGATACCGTTGGGCGGACCGGGACACGTTGGGGGGCGAATTATGCCGACCGTCAAGCGGGCGCTGATCAGCGTTTCCGACAAGAGTGGCGTGGTCGACTTCGCCGCTGCTCTGGTGGCTCAGGATGTCGAACTCCTGTCAACCGGGGGCACTGCGAGTCTTCTGCGAGAACACGATATCCCTGTCACCGACGTATCTGCGGTGACCGAATTCCCGGAGATCATGGCCGGACGCGTCAAGACGCTGCATCCGCGGATCCATGGCGGCCTCCTGGCCCGTCGCGGGATCGACGAGGAAGCCATGAAGGCCCACGCCATCCCCGCAATCGATCTCCTGATCGTCAACCTGTATCCGTTCCGGGAAACAATCGCCCGTCCGGACTGCCGTCTCGAAGACGCGGTTGAGAACATTGACATCGGCGGCCCGGCCATGATCCGCGCGGCCGCCAAGAACCACGCCTGGGTGACGGTCGTCGTCGACCCGCATGACTACCAAAGCATCCTCGAGTCGTTGCGGACCGCCGACGGCGATATCCCCGCAGGCACAAGGAACCGCCTCGCCGCGAAAGCCTTCGCACACACCGCCGCGTATGACGCCACGATAGCAGAGTACCTCTCCCGGCAGCCGGATTACGCGGGCGACGCGCCGTTTCCACAGCACTTCACGCCGCCGTTCGACAAGAGAATGGACCTGCGCTACGGAGAGAATCCCCATCAACAGGCGGCGTTCTATACGGACACCTCGGCAGGCCGTGGCATCGGCAGCGCGCGGCCCGTGCAGGGCAAGGCGCTGTCCTACAACAACATCGCAGACGCGGATGCAGCGCTGGAGTGCGTGCGACAATTCGACATGCCGGCCTGTGTCATCGTCAAACACGCGAATCCCTGCGGCGTGGCCACTGCGGCAACCATCGAGGATGCCTATCAGAAGGCCTACTCGACGGACCCGACATCGGCTTTCGGCGGCATCATCGCCTTCAATCGCCGCCTCGATGCCGCGACCGCCGGCACGATCCTCGAGCAGCAGTTCGTGGAAGTCATACTGGCCCCCGATCTCGGTGACGGCGCGGCCGAAGCGCTGGCTGCGAAGAAGAACGTCCGGGTGCTTGTGACGGGAGATCTCGAGTCATCGGCGCCAATCGGCCACGACATGAAACGTGTCGGCGGTGGCATCCTGATCCAGAGCCGCGACGATCTCATCGTCGGTCGCGAAGACCTCACCGTAGTGACCCGGCGGACACCGAGCGACAGCGAGGTGGATGACCTGCTGTTCGCGTGGAAGATCGTCAAGTACGTGAAATCGAATGCCATCGTCTTCGCCCGCGACGGCATGTCCATCGGAGTCGGCGCAGGCCAGATGAGCCGGGTGTACAGCACCCGCATCGCAGCTATAAAGGCGGCCGATGCGGGGCTCGGCGTAGAAGGATCGGTGATGGCTTCGGACGCCTTCTTCCCCTTCCGGGACGGCGTCGATGCGGGCGCCGAGCACGGCATCCGCGCCATCATCCAGCCGGGCGGCTCGGTGCGCGACGAAGAAGTCATCGGCGCGGCCGACGAGCACGGTCTGGCGATGGTGTTTACCGGGGTCCGGCACTTCCGCCACTGACCAGACCGGGCCTGAGAGCGAGGTGGGTACTATGGAAATTCTGGTCGTCGGCGGCGGTGGACGGGAACACGCCCTTGCCTGGCAGTGTGCGCGCTCCGCCGCAGTGGAAGCGGTCTATGTAGCGCCGGGGAACGCGGGGACTGCCGGCGAGGCCGGCGTTCACAATGTCCCCATCGATGCGGATGACATCGATGGCCTGCTGGCATTCGCCAGGGACAAACAGATTAGCCTGACCATCGTCGGTCCCGAGGCACCGCTGGTCGACGGTATCACGGACCGGTTCAACGAGGCCGGTCTCAAGTGTTTCGGCCCGGGCGCAGCCGCGGCCCAGCTGGAAGGTTCCAAGGCCTTTACCAAGGAATTCCTCGAGCGCCATCATATCCCGACTGCCGCCTATGCGAGCTTCTCTGAGATAACACCGGCCATCGAATACATCCGTCGCCAGGGCGCGCCGCTGGTCGTCAAAGCTGATGGACTGGCGGCGGGCAAGGGCGTCATCGTTGCGGCCACCGTCGAGGAGGCGGAACAGGCCGCAAGATCCATGCTGGCGGAAGGCGCGTTCGGCGCTGCGGGCGCCCGGGTCATCGTTGAACAGTGCCTGCAGGGAGAGGAAGCCAGTTTTATTGCTATCGTGTCCGGCACGACCATCCTGCCACTGGCAACCTCCCAGGATCACAAGGCCCGGGATGACGGCGATCGCGGCCCCAATACCGGCGGCATGGGCGCCTACTCGCCCGCGCCCGTGGTCACCCCCGATATTCATCGTCGCATCATGGACGAGGTGATGCGGCCCACCGTTGAGGGACTGGCGGCAGAGGGAATCCCTTACGTGGGATTTCTGTATGCCGGGCTGATGATCGCCGACGACGGCACGCCGAATGTGCTGGAGTTCAATTGCCGCTTTGGCGATCCTGAGACCCAACCGATCCTGATGCGGCTGGAATCTGATCTACCGGCTCTTTGCCTGTCCGCCCTCGATGGCTCGCTGGCGCAGCAACAGGTGGACTGGAATCGAGAGCCGGCCGTCGGTGTAGTGCTCGCCGCCGGGGGATATCCCGGCAGCTACAGGAAGGGGGACCGGATCTACGGCCTCGAGACGTTCGCAGACCAGGACGGCGTCAAGGTGTTCCATGCCGGAACGGCGCTCGATGACGAGGGTCGAGTTGTCACGGCGGGCGGCCGGGTTCTTTGCGCGGTGGCTCTGGGCAGGAACGTCACGGAGGCCCAAAGACAGGCCTACGAAGTCGTCCATGGCATCCGCTGGCAGGGGGTCTGCTACCGCAACGACATCGGCTATCGGGCCGTTGCGCGCGAGAACTGAGTTATGCGGCCCTCCAGCGATGGCCGTGAATTACCCGCCTGGCTCAACGGGCCGCTGCCACGGCCGGGAAGAGATGTCTATCACTCCGTTGGGTCGTCTTCAAAGACGCAGTGTTGCGCATAGGCCTTGGCATCATTGAGCGACCACTCACCTTTGGGCGTCTCTTTCATCTTCGCACACCAACGCTCGCTGCCGAGTTCCGGAGCACATGCAGTCAGCATCAGGCCAAGGATAGCGATCAGCGGGGTTGTCGATTTCATTCTGGGCCCCTTCAAAGTTGCTCGATAGTGCAAGTGTGGATCGTGCCCGGTCACTGCGTCCGGTTCTGTCGCGCCCATGCGAAAACACTCCAGCTGATCATCAACTGAGCCGTCATATAGAGCGTGACGATGATCCGGGTGGAGTGGGGAAAGGGCCAGACGAACTGGTTGACCGCGATCAGGTTGTCGGCGACAAAGAACAAGGCGCCGCCAAGCGGCAGCAACCGCCCGATGGACGACCCAGCAGCCCCCGTGGCCATGGCCAGCAGGGCCGTCGAATACACGATCACCGGGATGATCATACCCTCGGGGACGGCGGGGATGATCAAAAAATAGAGCCCGAACAGGGCGATGAGCTCGACAACCATCAGCCCGCGTCCAGACGGCGGATCATCGCGCTCACGCCAGAACAGCCAGGCGTAAAGCATCTGCGTCACCAGGAATGAGAACAGGGCGGGCTTGAGAAAAGCCGACCGGTCGATCCCCAACAGGCAATCTCCGACCGCCGAAGCCAGCAGGGCGATAGCAAATGGCACCCTCAGTGGCGGGACGAGCCGGCGCCACGCCGTTACCGACAGCACCAACAGAGGAATCGCCTTGATGATCGGGTGGCCTGGGTAGGGCTCCAGCGGCACGGCTATCACGTAGCTGTAACCGACGATGCCTGCGAGCCAGATCGGCCAATTCGCATTATCTATTTTTGGCACAAGCGGCCTCGACTTCGCCGGCGTCTGTGCCGGGCCTGAATTTTCCAACTGTAGCATCTCGGTCCGTTCTGCGATGGCAGGCCCACGACCCGGCGGATGGGTTCGCGACGCTTGACGCGTTGTGGTCGAGACCATTAATATAAATATGAATTCATATTTAGATGTAGCTATGTCACACCCCAGACAGGCCCGCTCAAAAGCGCGATTGGCAGCCCTGACGCAGGCGACCGAAGCCGTGCTTCGCCGCACTACGCCAGAGGATCTGACTGTCAGCGAACTCGCCAGGGAAGCCGGTGTCTCCGCCGCTTACCTGTACACCCGTTTCGATAGCAAGCAGGCGTTGCTCGACAGCCTGATCGACGAATTCGAAACCGGACAGCGAGACAAGGCCGCACGGCTGCTGCGGCCGGAGTTATGGGAGGGCGTCGGGCTTGAAGAAAGGATCTCGCGACTGGCCAACCAGTTCCTGACTGCCGCGCGGGATCATCGCGGACTGATGCGGGCCATCTTCAGCCGGCGCGTTATCCGCGGAATGGCTGGCGGCGGTGAGGCCGGCCCGAGCTTCGGCGCCTCCAATCAGATCCTGGAGTGGCTCATGGCATGCCGCAGGGAGATCGCTCACGAGGATCCCAGGGAAGCGATTCGACTCAGCCTGCTGGTGCTGTTCTCGACCCTGCAGGTTGGACTGTTCCTCGACCTGGGCGAGACGGCCCATCGCGCCATCGCCCGCGAGGCCGTCGGCATGCTGACCGCATACCTGCTCGACGGCAGCGCAGCCGCGCCTGAATTCATCGGAGATCTGGATCGTGAACACGACAGCTGAAATGGCAACAGACGCACATTCCTCCGGACCCGCGCACGGCACCCGCAGCAGTGGCCGCAACCTTCTCGAGGCGCTGGCGGTGGTCGGGGTCGTCGCGGGCGGGATCGTGTTGTTGAGAGCCGTGGGGATGTCCTATTACAGAGGCCCGATCGCGATCGTCGGCGCCCTGCTCCTGGCGACCTGCTTCATGCGCATGAGAGGGGAATCATGGTCGCAGATGGGCATGGCAGTGCCGCGTCGCTGGCGGTCGACGATCGGCCATATGTGCCTGGCGATCTTCCTGATCTATCTGCTTGTGGGCCTGTTCCAGGGACTGCTGCTGCCGTTGCTCGGCCTGCCCGGTCCGAATCTGTCGGGCGAGGCAAGCTCCAGGGGAGACCCGGTCGCGCTGATACTCCGGCTGGTCGTGGTCGCCTGGGGCACGGCGGCCTTTGCTGAGGAGATGGTGGCCCGCGGGTTCGTCATGGCCCGCCTCGCGGCGGCCTTCGGTGACGGCCGCCAGGGGCGGGTCATCGCCGCTGTCGCGCAGTCGATCCTGTTCGGCCTCGGGCACTTCAGCCAGGGGGGCACCGGCATGCTGCTCACCGGACTCATTGGCCTGATCATGGCGTATGTTTTCTACCGCGCGGGGCGATCGTTATGGCCATGCATCCTGGCACACGGCGCAGTGGATACCCTCGGCCTCCTGCTGATCTATTTCGGATTCCTCGGCGGGCCCTGAACAGCGCGAACAGGGCTGCACGATTCAGTGAGCCTGGCTCCCGGACAGGGCGGCCAGCCGAGGACCAACGACGGACATCAACGCCTCGAGACCGGATTTCGGCCGGACCATGACGGTCAACTCCCGCAACCGGCCCAGGTCGTCGAAGCGAATCAGGTCGACACCCTGTAGCTCGCGACCTGCTACGCGGGCCTCGAACACCAGCGCCAGCGTTCCATCCTCCGCGCGCAACTCGTCGGTGTAGCGAAAATCTTCGAACACCTCCATCAGGATCCGCAGGAGCATGCCGATGGCGGCTCGACCGCGAAACGGCTCAAACGAGACGGGGCTGTTAAGTACAGCGTCCTCGCGAAACACCGCGGTCATCGCCTCGACATCCTTGCGCTCGACGGCCAGACGAAATGCGCGTCGGCCATAAGTGCCTGACACGCCGTCTTCAGCGATCATGCGATTTCACTCCGATGGCGGATACTCGTCGAACTGTGGGAGATTGTCGGTGATCTCATACCACGGCGCTTTCGACCCAACGAAGATGTTGGCCTGCGGCCGGATACCGGGGTCGCCGTCCACGGTCCCGAGTGTGATCCAGCGCAGTGCACCGTTCTCTACCGCCCCCAGCGTCGATCCGCAGTGCCGGCAGAATGCCCGTCCACCAGACGGGGACGAGTTGTAAACACTGACGTCGTCCTCACCGGCAAGCCAGTGGAAGCCGCCGTCCGGAACGGCTGCATACGTCCCGAATGCCGCCCCATGTGATCGTCTACACATCGAACAGTAACAGCTACCTGCCTGGGTCAGGCCGCCCCGTACCTGGTAGCGGACCTTGCCGCAAAGACATCCACCTTCAATAGTCACCGTGACATCCTCCTGGTTCTCGTCGTGTCAGCCGCCATGTTATCGCTCTGATGGTCCGCTCGCTCTATCAGCGCCACCCCGGTCGTCGGCCTCACTGACAAAGCCGCCACGGACGTGGCGACGGATGACTGCGGATATCGAAACTTGAACCCGCGACTGGCGCAACCCTGCTCCGGACAATCGACCGCCGTCGAGTCGAGCCCGCCTGTCATGACAGCACCTTGCGTAGAAAGAACAAGGTCTCGCCGGCCGGGTAGTCCTCGAGCTGCCCGAACACCTCATAGCCCTGCCTGAGATAGAATTCAGGCGCCTGGAAACTGAACGAACTCAGGCATGCCCGCCGGCAGCCCCGGGCGAGGGCCTGCCGTTCGGCTCGCCGCAGCAGATCTGCCCCCAACCCCTGGCCGCGATGGTCTTCGTCGAGCCACAAGATAGAGACGTAGAGCCATCCCAGCGCGGTGATGCCCTTCAAACCGCCGACCATCCGTCCTGCACGATCCCGTACCAAGATACCGATCGACTGACGGTCGTTCAGACCGGTGGCATTGTCATTGAAAGCGTCCAGCTCCCGGTCAAGGATTTGCAGCTCATCCTCGGAAGCGGCGAAGAATTCGAATTCAGACGACATCGCGTCTCTCCACGGCATCCATGACTCCGGCCCCGGCAACAGCGCAAGCTGACAGCTAGCCTCCAGTACGGCCGATGGCGGTCACCAGTCGCTCGAGCGCGGGACCGTGTTGCAGCAGGAACAGGGAAGGTTCTATCAATTCCAGTTCGGACACCAGAGGTTCGCCCTGGTCGCCGTCGATCAGATCGACACGGGCATAGAGAAGCTTCGACTTGACACAGGCCAGGGCCCTTGTGGCGATCTGCAGGTCCGATTCGTCCGGCTTCATGGCCTCCGAGACCTGCTCGTCCTCGCCGTGATAGCGCGGTCTCTTCACGACCAGGTGGGTAAACTCGCCGTCGATCCATACCAGCGCCCGTTCTCCGCTCTGAACGACCGATGGCATGTACTTCTGCACCAACATGTCCTGTTCGGACTGGCACCGACGGAGGAACTGCGCACCGTCCGTATCGATATCCGCACCGGCGAAGCGGTGGGTCAGGTAAGAGCCGGCGCCGATGGCAGGCTTGACGACGACGTCATCCCATCCACAGTCTGCAGCGAGCCGACCCAGGTCGCAGTCCTGCCCGGCATCCAGCCAACGGGTCGGCACGATCGGAACGCCTGCCTCGACGAGGTCGCGCAGGTATCCCTTGTGCAGATTCCAGCTGACGACCGGCCCCGGATTCAGCAGTGTCACCCGGGACGCAGCCGCCCCGATCCACGCACGGAATCGTCCTGGATACATCGGGTAATCCCAACAGGACCTGAGCACGCAGAGGTCGAAATCGCCCGGGTCACAGTCGGGATCGTCCCACGCCGCCAGCCGCACCTGGTGCCCGGCCGCCGCGATCGCTGCGAGCAGCAACTCCTGGTCCGGATCCGGTTCCGGAAGCTGCTGGCAAGTTACGATTCCGATGTTCATCTGTTGTGGGGTCGGCGCCGCCTTAACGGCAAACGGCGCCCCGCGGCGCCATCTGTCGTCAGGCCCGGGCTGCTGCCCGGATCAGCGTTTCATGGAGTCGAAGAAACTGTCGTTTGTCTTCGTGTCCTGGAGCTTGCTCAGCAGGAACTCGATAGCCGCGAGCTCGTCCATCGGGTGGAGCAGCTTGCGCAGGATCCACATCTTCTGCAGCTCATCCGGCTTGGTCAGCAGCTCTTCACGCCGCGTCCCCGACCGATTGATATTGATCGAAGGGAAGATCCTCTTCTCGGCGATACGTCGATCCAGATGGATCTCCGAGTTACCGGTACCCTTGAATTCCTCGTAGATGACGTCGTCCATCCGCGACCCCGTATCGATGAGTGCCGTGGCCATGATCGTCAGGCTGCCGCCTTCCTCGAGATTCCGGGCCGCACCAAAGAACCGCTTGGGTCGCTGCAGCGCGTTCGCATCGACACCACCGGTCAGCACCTTGCCTGACGACGGTACGACCGTGTTGTAGGCCCGCGCCAGGCGCGTGATGGAATCCAGCAGGATCACCACGTCACGCTTGTGCTCGACCAGCCGTTTGGCTTTCGCGATAACCATCTCGGCGACCTGCACGTGCCTGCTGGCCGGTTCATCGAAGGTTGAACTCACGACCTCGCCGCGCACCGTGCGGATCATCTCGGTGACCTCTTCGGGCCGCTCGTCGATGAGCAGGACCATGAGGTAGCACTCGGGGTGATTGGCGGCGATGGAGGTGGCTATGTTCTGCAGCAACATCGTCTTGCCGGCCTTTGGTGGAGAAACGATGAGTCCGCGCTGGCCCATGCCGATCGGGGCACACATGTCGATGATTCGAGCCGTCAGGTCCTCGGTGCTGCCGGTGCCCTGTTCCATCCTCAGGCGCTGCGTCGGGAAATACGGCGTCAGATTCTCGAACAGGACCTTGTTACGGGCGTTCTCGGGCGCCTCATGATTGATCTCGCCGATCTTGAGGAGGGCGAAATAACGCTCGCCGTCCTTGGGCGGCCGGATCAGGCCGGAAATGCTGTCGCCGGTGCGCAGATTGAAACGCCGGATCTGGCTGGGAGAAACGTAAATATCGTCCGGACCGGCCAGATACGAGCTGTCGGAGGAGCGCAGAAACCCGAAACCGTCCTGCAGGATTTCCAGAACTCCGTCCCCGTAGATGTCCTCGCCGCTCTTGGCGTGCGACTTGAGGACGGAGAAGATGATGTCTTGCTTGCGCGAGCGTGCCAGGCTCTCGAGCCCCATGCCCTGGGCGAGTTCAACCAGTTCGGCAGCCGTCAGTTTCTTCAGCTCGGTGAGGTTCATTGCGTCCTTGCTGCGCGCGAGATCTTCCTTCGAAATGATCTCGACATCGTTGAAATCGGGAAACTCTTCCGGCGA
>Ga0316194_10003774_pt1 | contig 10524 bp, 18 predicted proteins | sample CroRivsedime1_MG_FD_204936 | JGI IMG/M metagenome (GOLD analysis project Ga0316194, IMG submission 204936) | Coastal sediment microbial communities from Maine, United States - Cross River sediment 1 | ecosystem: Environmental > Aquatic > Marine > Coastal > Sediment | place: USA: Maine... | reverse complement strand
CTTGAAGAAACGTCAACATATAAATACGAAAACGGCCAGACGATTTCTTGTCCAGCCGTTCGGAATTAACGATAAGTCTACTCGGTGCTGTCTTGCTCGAATATGTCAGTTATTGATTCAGCTACTTGTACAATTCTAACTGGCACAAAGTATGTGTTGTGCAGGCGACCTGCTTGTTTGTAAGCGACATCATAGTTTTCGTGCTCAAAATTATGTATCCATACATTTTCGTTGGAAAGAAATTCTATTTGGTACTTATAATCCGTACTGTCCTCTGACACTCGTGGGTGTCTCATTTCAACACCTCTATTACCACTTCTGTGATCTGGGTAATCCTGCACGTGCGTCCGTCGTTACTCCTGTATAGCGCGTCAGCCCTTGCTTCTCCGAGAGTTTTGTGCTCCTCTGGCCAGATCCAACCTGTCTTATGACGCCTCTTCTGCTCGACACGGTAGCCATTCATTAGGCCATCGGCGTCTATGATGTCATGTTTCATTTAAGACTCCACATGCATACAAAACCTTGTACAGTGGTATATGGATCTTCCAAGGTTTTTTTCTATTAACCTCTGGAATTTTGTATAGTTTTCGTCGGCCTACTTGTGGTGTTTGTTGCCCATATTCAGCGCAAACCATGTAATTATTGTCTGGGTCACACACCTCGACACATGCCACATGCGAGTCAGTCGCGTCGGCTTTACTCCAGCACACAAGTACGTCTCCGCCGTCAATTGCTTCGTAACCACTGAATGGCTGTGCAACACCTTTCCATGATGTTAAAAGTGAAACATTTAGTCCTATTATCCACTCATTCTGAGGTGTACTAATTATGTCTCTGTTTATGTTTTTGTGCGTTAGGCCCAGTGATTCATACATCGCATAGGCGAGGTCTGCACACCCCGAGTATCGTTTGTATTTCTGGCGACCTTGGCAGACCAGCTGGCACGCTTCGCTATTCAGGTCGGCTGGTACAACACTTTCCAGAAAGGCAACCGCGCGCTTCTGATACTCCAGAACTGTCTGGTTGTCCGATTGGGTACCCACTTTTTTGAAGCCTCTCTTCTAGGATAATATTCCTGTTAATCACGATCGTCAACTGCCTGCGAAGTTCGTCAACTTGTTGCTCGTAGGCCTGCCGTTCGTAATCGATCATATGGTCAATCATTTCGCTGCACTAGGCGTGTTTACAGAGACAACGTATTCCAGTGAAGCCTCAAACTCATCAGACTTTGACAAACGAATCTGCCGTTCGGTCAATGAATTTGCTAACGACCGGTCAATCAACGCGACCCTATTGATTGCGCTGGATGGTCGACCTGGACGCTTGCCCGACTCGTACGAACGATACTGTCCGCATGGGGTTCCGAATGCCATTTGGCATGCACGCTCCACTGTTTCGCGTCGTGACAATTGAGACTTTTGTAATTTCTCGGCGGCCGATTGGCTTAAACGGACTGGTACGGTTTTTGAATCTTTTGTAGTCATATGTATTCTCCTGCTGAGGTGTTCAGTTATAGACGTTTGTTTTATACCGCGCAACCTATTTCAGCAATAACACTGACGCGGTTGCTGGGTCTGTGATTGTAATATTTTTTCCATCTGACTCAGCTAGTCCAGACGTAGTCCATTCAGTGATAGTGGAATCCGCCGCTCGTGGTTTTAGCCCGTGTTTCTTTTGTAATATTCTCTTGGCAGCGGAATTCGATATTGTTGGGGACCCATTGGATTGCTCGCGACCAGCTGAGTGCCACACAGAACCGATTAGGGCGCAAGCTATCGCGCTTGCGGACGGCGCCTGGACCTCAGGTGGCCTACAGGCCTCAACAGCCACAAGGCTCGACACAGGCTCTCCATCCTCATCTATCCATCCGTCTATAGTTACAGGATCTAATGATAGATATATAGATGATGGGCACGCGCGATCTTTGACCTTCACTGGCTTCAAAATTCTCAAGTCGTCCTGGACGCTCATTGAAATCTCAAAATCAAGCGCACCCTTCCACGCTGACGATCCACGCGCCCTTGTTTGCGCGATCTCGCTGTGTCCAGTGTGGTGTACGAGCATTACGGAGCACCCAAATTCATCGCGCAATTCATCGCATGCACGTATCATTTTCGATGCGTCTTGTGACGAATTCTCATCTCCTTCTAAAAACCGATGAAGGGTGTCTACCACAATCAACACCGGTGTTTGAGGCAATGATGATACTGCAGACATCACAGTGTGAAGGCCCTCGCGTGTATCTAATGAGCATCCAGTGCGTGATACGTATAGATCACTATCACTGATACCGTGACGTTGAGACCATGCAGCTAGGCGTTCTCTGACACCGTTGTGACCCTCGCCAGCAAGATATACCACAGTGCCACCACGGATAATATTGCCGCACCAGTCGCTCATACCTGACGCTATTCGAAGCGCAATATCAAGCATTGCGAATGTCTTACCTGCTCCACTAGTGGCATGAAGCATCCCTAGTGCACCACGCGGTATCCAGTTTTTCACGATCCATTTAACTGGCTCAGGCTGCGCAATGAGACTAGAGAATGTAGCAAGCCATGGTGGTTTTGGTATCAGCAGCTTAACCAAATCACCGCCTGAATTCACGAAGTCATTTGCGTCCTGCCCTACGCTTGGCACCATTATATACGTACACTCATAGGCCTCGCACGCCTCGATTGCTGCCTTCTCACCGGCCTCTCTAGGGTCGTTATCAGCAACAATTACTACTGATTTACCCTTATGACGTTCGCAAATAGATCCAGCTGTGTGAGGTATGTTGCCAGAGCTGAATGCTACCTCGACTGTAGCTCCAGTGGCCGCGTGGATCGTGGCAGCCGTTGCGTATCCTTCGGCTATGTATACTGTGTCACCGTATCCCTCGATTGTGAAACTAGACCCTTCAACAACACCACCAGGGTAGTACTGTTTGTCACCGCTTGGCTCGATTCGTTGTAGCGACGTGAGCTCTCCATTGGACCCGAATAGGGGCACCAACAGATCTCCATTTGTGGTCTGCCGCAAACCGTATGATGCTACTTTTTTTCGCGACAAATACTGGTGTTCATCACTCGCTATTGACGCGGATTCCCAGAGTTGTAGACATGTGTGACGCGCCTGCTCAGCGCGCGCTTTACGCTCTGCGTCTCGCGCTTTAATGGCCTCTTTGTATCGAGCATGTTGCAGCTCTAGCTCTTCATTTGACAGTGGCTTACCAGATTTATAATGCCATTTATAAGACTCCCTACTCGCCCATGAACCGAATGCTGCGCTTGGAATACCGTCACCATAGGCTATGTACCAAAATGGTTCCGATGATCTTTTTGGACCGAAACGGTGTACCCTCCCATCTAGTACGATTGATTTAGGCGCCTCTCCGAGGGCGGCGTGTATATGCTGCCTAAGATCCTCAATCACAGAGCGGCCTCCATCTGGCGCCACCAAACACGGCGTAGTACTCGATTGTATTTGCCATCTTTTTTGTATTCGATCTCATGTGGGGGCTGGCAAGCGTTAAGCTCATCCGCCGCCTTGTGCAAATCTCGTGTGTCTATAGCAGGTATGTTGCATTCATAACACACTAGGTCCATCAACTTGCGCGCCTTTGTGCCTGCGTACCCGTCGTGTTTAACTGTAACGTATTCAGTAATACCTGTGTCGTTTGGGTGCGATTTATACGTCACGCAAAACATTTCTATGCCAGCATGGAAGCTCGTACGAACCTCCCAAAGCCACGATGATATAGGCTTTGTCGACGATTCAATACCCATGATGTCATCGTTGTGTAGCAGCAAGTCCTTTGGTTTTGGCTTAGGGAATTCGAACCCGCAACACTCGCACGTCCTGACTGATGCATGTTGTATCTCATTGCATTGCGGGCATGACTTCGTGGGGCATTCCTCTCCTTTTTTCGAGCTTCCTTTGCGTTTTGGCGGCACAACGCGCGTGATTGGCCCATGCCTCGAAACGTTGCCTGCGAAATCTAGCACAAGGCAATGGTCCGTTTTTGATTTTGGTCTCATTCCTCTGCCACACATTTGCACATAAAGGCTTGCGCTTAGAGTTGGGCGTATCATTGCTATGAGATCTATGTCAGGGAAATCGAACCCTGTAGTTAGCACATTTGCGTTTGTGATGGCCGTTATGTTCCCTCGTTTGAACTCGAACAGCAACCTCTCGCGTTCTTTTTTTGATGTTTCACCGGTAATTGTTTCGGCAGTGACTCCTTTGGCGCGCAATGCATCTCGCACGTGGAATGAATGGACAACGCCGGAACAGAACATCAGCCAATGTTTTCTGCCTTCAGAACGTGCCACTATCTCATTAACAATTGTGTTTGTTTGCTCTACCGTATCAACGGCTGCCTGTAGTTCAGACTCTACGAATTCACCACGACGTTTGTGCACATTGCTGACGTCTATCGTGCGATCTGCCAGCTTGCTGCGTAGTGGCGCCAGGTAACCGTCAATCACCAGCTCTTCAATCGACACTGGCTCAATCAACGTGTCGAATATCGCCGGTGAATCTGTTATTAAACCGTGTCCCAGGCGGTACGGGGTAGCGGTGAGACCTACGACACGGAGCGCCTGGTTACGTGACTCGAACGCCGCAATCAGCGTCCTGTATGAGCCCTCATCGCGATGGCCAACTAGGTGGCATTCGTCTATAACAATTACATTCGGAGTCTCTATGTCATCTATACGTTTTATTATAGATTGTATCCCGGCAACCGTAATGGGCTCTCCAAGTTCCTTCATCCTCATACCGGCAGAATAGACGCCTACCGGCGCGTTCGGCCAGGCTTGTATCAGTTTGTTGTAGTTTTGCTCGATGATTTCTTTGACATGCGTGAGCACCAGCACCCTATTACCAGGCCATCTTTCCACGGCGTCTCTGCATATCTGGGCGACGATGTGGCTCTTACCAGCCCCCGTGGGAAGTACTAAACATGGCCGCTTAGAGCCACCCCTGACTGTCTCATACAGCTGATTTACAGCCCGTTGCTGGTACTCACGTAATGTCATTCTATCACCACTTCTCTGCGCCCCATCTTAGCTTCTTGAGGCGAGAGCCCATGTCATTCTCTACAATCTCGCGCAACCGCTTCAGCGACTCTAGATCGACACAGAAAACGCTGTTGCCTTTATGGCCGCACAGCATCCCTGTGTTGATGTCAAACGATGCATAACCAGCGCAATTTCCCCAGTTTACTGTGATGGATACCGGGCTGATATACATCACTTGTTTCTCGTATGACAGCCCTGATGGTGTTACTAATGTAACATATTCATTTGTTATGTATTTAATCCCCATGTCATGAATCTCCTAATATTGGTGTCATGATTACCTCGGTGATGGCTTTTCTTGACTCTTTGTTCGCGGCGATGCTTCGTCTCACTGAAACAGTTTCGAACGCAAATCCTTTATAAAATTCCCTAGTGGCCTCCGTGTCAGCCCCTGACACAACACAAGTTACACCGCGTGTAGCTGCCTGTTTTGACTTTGTCGATAGTCGGGCATGGTCATCATTAGAGAAGCCAGGCGATGTGTACGAGGCGAAGTTTGCTGTGATAGAGATGGGTAAGTATGGAGGGTCTAGATACGTCACATCGTCGCGTCCGTCTCCAATGTTGTCGGAAAAATCACACGAGAATATGGACACTCGTGATAACGCTTCTGAGCATTCGGTCAAGTTTGCTTCGTCAAAAATACGCACATCGCTACGTCTACACCACGGCACGTTGAACTTACCTTTTTTATTTACCCTGTGCAGGCCGTTAAACCCGCATTTGTTCACGTAAATGAACCAGGCGGCTAACTTTATACTATCAAGTGGTTTTGATGAACGCCTATGATAGTACTCATCCTCGGTGGATCTGTACCCAGACAGCTCTGATATTAGGTCACTAACATGGTCCCTTACCACTATGTACGTTGTTATCAGATCAGTGTTAGCATCTGATATGTAAGCGTTATCAAACCTATTTGCGTTCGCGAGAGCGAAGAACACAGCCCCGCCACCAAGAAACGGCTCATGGTAGTGAGCAATTCGCTCCGGTAACGCGGCTAAGATCTTAGTGGTTAGCTTGCCCTTACCACCGGCCCATTTCAAAAAAGGCTTTGCTTTCATTTATGTTCCCTATGCTTTTCTAATATTTCTTTCGAACTCAATGTGAATGCGTCAGAATCTCCGTTGCGCACTGGTTCTCCATCAATTACCCATACCTTCTCGGGGTGCACTTCGTCGCGCCTGTCGTTGTGCCAAGGCACCATATCTGGCATTAGCGTGTGTGACTCGCACCCAGTGAGCTGAAACGACTCAGGTATTGGTCGTTTTGGATGTAGCGCGCACCGCCAGTCTTTATCGAATGATGCGTGTGAGCACGTTCTACAGTGCACGTTGGGAGCGGGCTCTTTCTTTGTGCATATTGCTTGACACTGGCACATCTTGCATTTATAGAATTTCTCAGGATGTGCCACTGGTGGTGGTGGTGCCTTGCTCATTTTCGACAAAGCGTCAGCGTACACCATTAGCGCATTGAACACTGATTCATCGAATTCAACGACCTCGCTAGCAATGAAGTCGTTGTCCTTGCAGACTCTAACGTATAGGCATTTATGATATCCTGACATACCCATGTATATCTGGCATTGAATCCAGTGTTGTGGCGCCCGTTGCAACAGGCGTGACGACTGCAACACATCTGCAGATACCTCGTTGTGGATGAAATGTGGCTCATATTTAGGGTTTTTTGAGATGTATTTGCGGAATGAGGCCAAGTCACACGTCTTGATCTCAAGGATCATCTCTTCATTGATTACGCCGTCAGGGTGTCCTTTAATGTGGTGCCTCTCTAGCTCTAATTGATCATCACCACAGCATGTGATGTTATAGCCCACATTAAAAAGCCATACAATAACTCGCATCTCCTCGTCATATCCGCGCTGGAACAGCCGGAGCTTACGCCCTGAGTGTCTCTCAGTGAGCGCATGCCTCCAGCTGTACCAGAGATGACGCGGACACCAGTGGCCGATCTCAGAGCCACCCAGATAAAGTCTCGGCGTTTCCTCCTTTGATTCGTAATATTTATCAATACTATTCTGGAGACTATTGTCCAGATGCTCTAGATCGGCGTCTTTCATGTCAGCTCCACGGATCGGAATCGTCGTCTTCGGCTGGTTTTTGCGCGGACTTTGTTTGCGATTTGGGTTGTTGCTTTGTTGAAATCGATGCCGAGCCGTTCACTGGAGCAAACATAGATGCCTCGTTCTTATCTCCCCATTTTTCGTCGCTCACAATCTTGATATAAACCTTCACTGGGATTCCTACAAGTTGGTCCCAATCACTCAGTTGTTTAAGACCACCAGATACCATAATTGCACGTAATTGCCCAAGGCCATACTCGAGCGCTTTGGCGGATGGCCCACTCGTATATAGACGCCCATAAACAACACGACCGGCGTGCTCAGGCGTAGATAGCTGAATCTTAAGATTGAGGATTTCAGCGCCTGTCTGTGCGTGGTGCAGATTCTGGTCTGCGACGTTCCCTTTATACCATCCCTTGGGGATCAGCTCAAATGTCTTGGTTTCTGGAAGCTCGTCGATATTGATATTAATCATTGTGTCCTTTAATTTGTTTGAGTTTATTACTTAAGAATCTTGCTTATAATTTTTCCAAGGTCAGGTGGCTCAGTGGGCGCCAGCTGCCCTGAGCTATCACCAGCGGACCATAACCCATCAGACCAGCACAACAATTCGACCTTATGTTCAGCCTTCAATTCTGGATTCGGCCTGAGCGCCATGTGGAGGTCGAACATGTGCTCTAGCGCACGTGGTAGAGCCTGTCCAGCCGCTGAAGGGCCATAATGCATGCGACCCATCTCATCCGTAACTTTGTCCAATTGTGCAATGAAATACACATGCTTATCAAGGCTACTAAATTTACGAATCATTTTCATTACACGATTTTTGGTGTCCTGATATGCCTGCCTTACATCCTTGTTTGTTTTGATTGATGACTCGAGTATAAACTCAGATATAGTCGTAACTGAGTCGATTGCCACGGACTCGTATTGCTTGGCCTCAGGTGACTTCTTGAGCCAATTGTACGCCTCAACGCAGTCATCCTCGGTGTCTACTAAACAGTATCCAACATCGTGTTTTGAGAGGCTTACTAGGCGCTTCTCAGCCGATACAACAAATGGCTTCGGAAGCGTATGTGTAATATAGGTCTTACCAACCTTTCCCTGTCCATATACCAGGAATTTGAGTTTTCCGCTAGAACTGTACTGTAATGTTGATTGTGCGATCATATGTCTGCAAGCTCTTTCGCTATCCTTCTGTTGACCAGTTCCACAAATTGTTCTGAAGTTGGAACGTACCCAAGTGGTTCTAAAATAGACATAAAAAACATCTTTACACTGGCTTTCATTAGTGATTCTTTGTCTAACCCTTCTATCCCTTCGAGCATTTTTTGCACGAAATCTTCCCTATTAACGTGGTCGTTGTAAAGTTGGTACCATTCTGTAATCATTATATGTCTCCAAATTCCAGTCTAAATGCAGCCGCTAGAGCCTCTTTGATTTCGTCGACATCTGTATACTCGCGCTGTAGCTCACCCCTGGTCACAGCCAGCTCATATAGCACGCATAGTTTGTCCAGTTTGGACAAATCGACTATTGGAACGCCGTATTTTAACGAGATGAGCTGGTCTAGCTTATTATAAACTCGCTTCAAACCCTTTGTCAGTCCACGTGCTGGTGACGCGACATCACCTATGTAGACCTCGTGCGCGTCGTGTAACAGGGCCCACGGCTCCCCGGTTATTGTGTAAAGAAATAACGTGTGCGCGGCTAGTGTGTATGGCGTCTCTGTCTGACCAGCATACCTATTTATATGACACATGCCAGTGATAATATCGCCGGTGTAAATAGTATCTAATTTCGGGTCTATAAGGTTAACCAGTCGTCCTGACGCTGTGCCAACGTGATGCGGAGGGGCGTTGATATAATCTAAATAGCTCATTTTTCTTCCTTTTTTTTCTATGAATTGTCCGTCAATTTGCTTTTCCCAGAGCGCGATCTCGCATTCAGGTGGCATGAATACCTTATCGCGCAAATTGTGCAGCTCTATCTTAAGCTTCTTTTTGTCCTCTGATGTCACTCTTTCACCACCAATTTCTTCCTGCAATGTATTTTTGTGTCACTACACTCCACAATGTAGTCGTCGCCGCAAATCCGCTTACAGTGTAGCCTTTGCGGCTCTGAGGTTTTGTACGCAATTCCAATGCCGGCCATAGCAAATGCAAATAATACAATCAAAAACGAAATTGTAGGCAGCGTGTAATATGCAATCTTATTCATCATAAAAAATATCCGAAGTGGTTATAGACGAAATTGGCAGGTTTGTCTCGAATCACGCCAGCGACTTCATCATCAGTCAACAAATCGGTCGATCCATCAACAGATATATCCGTATTGTCGTCTTCGATTTGGACTAGCTCTTCTGCTAGTTCTTCTATATCAGTCATTCTCGTCCTCTATAATACTCGTGTGCAGCGTCAAACAATAAACCAAGAGTGTAATAAACTGTATCTAAGTTGGATTTGTATGTGTCGTAAATGTCGTAAATTTCTCTTCGAGAGTACAGTTTATCGTTTTTAATGAACTCAACGATTACATACACAGCCGAATTTTTCGCATAAACCGTGACTCTGTCTGTTGGCTCAGCATGGCAGCTACACGCGTATAGCACGTGTTGATATAGTCGGTGTAATGAAGTCATTCTGGTTCTGTCTGAGCTTCACGAACCTCGTGAAACATCTCTTCTAGGCCGTAGTAGATGTTGCGCAAGTCAGAGTCAAGAGCGCTGAATATACGCTGGCAATAGTTAATTTTCCCTTCGTTTGTAAATTCAACTTTTACAGACACAACACAATCGTCCGCGTAAATTGTAACTGTGTCACCTGGTTTTGATAAAAATCCACAGCTGTGGAATACATTACGATATGTCTCTTGGAATTTATTCATTTAATCACCAATGCCTCTTTGTATTTAGTGAATGTGCACCCAAGCGCGTATACACGATCATAACGCTTGAAATGCTCGTATGTAACACACTCCAACGCGCATCTGATTTGTGTGGCGTTCACCAGTGCGCCGTTAGATGACACCGATGAGTCGGAATCCATTGTGATGTGTACAACATCATCAATAGCAGGATGAGTCACGGAAATCTCGTATGCGTGTAATTCCCTCATTTTACCACCAGTACTGACCTTTTGATCTCGAACCGATACTTGGCTGACCAAACGACCGACTCTTCTGCGAACATCGATAAGTTAATTTGGTTACGCGCATATACCACATCCTCTAATTCTTGCTTTGAGGGACACATAGCCGATGTGTCTAGGTAGCGCCACCCGTCATCGCACAGCACACACGACCCACTGTGTGGCACTGACGGCGTAGTGATCTCAACCTCGTACCCAGTAATTGTTTCTTTAGACATACTTGTAACTGGTC
>Ga0316194_10003772_pt1 | contig 10525 bp, 9 predicted proteins | sample CroRivsedime1_MG_FD_204936 | JGI IMG/M metagenome (GOLD analysis project Ga0316194, IMG submission 204936) | Coastal sediment microbial communities from Maine, United States - Cross River sediment 1 | ecosystem: Environmental > Aquatic > Marine > Coastal > Sediment | place: USA: Maine... | reverse complement strand
CGCGGCGCGTCTACGAACAGCACAGAACCGAGCATCACAAACGATGCAAGGCACACGGCCGACGCGCGCAGGAACGATCGCTCACCCATAGAGGCTGCAACGCTACCCCGCATTGCGACCAAGGTCGAGGAACCTCTGGCCCGAGCGGCACCCTGCACGTAGGGTTGCATCGGAGGTGGCGACCACGCCGCAGGAGGAGGTACTACCGATGGGTCATCCCAATGGGACTTTCGGATGGGCCGATGTAGCGGTTCCGGATATGGATCAGGGGAAGGCGTTCTACTCCGGACTATTCGGATGGGATGCAGTTGATTCCCCGGGTGGTGAATCGATGCCGTACACGATGTTCATGCTCGATGGGAAGACCGTCGCGGGCATGGGACCGCTTCGCCCGGAAGACATCGAGGCGGGACAACTGCCGGTCTGGTCGTCATACGTACTCGTCGACGACGTTGACGCAACAGCCGCCAAAGCGAAGGAGCTCGGAGCGGTACTCCTGATGGAGCCCGTGCAGATCATGGATTCCGGGAAGATGTTCTTCGCCGTTGATCCTGTGGGTGCAGCGATCGGGTTCTGGCAGGCCGGCCAACACACGGGCGCCGGAGTGTTCAACATTCCGGGGGCGATGTCGTGGAATGAGCTGGCGTGTCGCGACGTCGAGGCTGCAAAGGCCTTCTACACCGAGCTGCTGGGTTGGGGAATCGACATTCAGCAGTACGACGACTTCACCTACACGGTTGTGACCGTTGATGGCCGCACGAACGGCGGCATCTACGACATGGCGGGGACGCTCCCGGATACGATCCCGGCACATTGGTTCGTCTGGTTCACCGTAGACGGGACCGAAGAAGCTGTTGAACGTGCGCTGGGGCTCGGTGCGACCGTTCAACGAGAGCCGTGGGACTCGACGTTCGGCCGTATGGCATTCCTAAGCGATCCCCAGGGCCCAACCTTCGGAATCGTGACGATGCCGGAAGATAGGTAGCAGGTAGCAAGACACGAGACCTATCTCAAGTCTCGAGTCTCGGGTCTCAGATCTCGTATCACCCCTAGGCACGGGGTCGGTTGGTGACGACAATGGGGTCACGCGACACGAGGAGCATCGTGAACAAGGACATCACGATCAAGGTCCACATCGAAGAGGACGAGTCGACCACAACGGTTCGCACTGTGCTGGATCTCATGGGTGATCACTTCGAGGCGCAAGGGCGGGCGCGAAGGAACCCAATCGACGACCCGATGCCGGTCGTCGGAGAGGAGCTCGCTCTGGCGCGTGCGCTCAACGGGCTCCAGATGCATGTCATGGAAGCGGCGCAGGACAAGATCGCCAGGTACCTGAGCATCTGAGGAGGCGCCTACCGCCAGAGTGGCACGACCGGGAGATCAGCGAGGCTGTCCAAGAACGTCACCGTGGCTTCGGATGTCCGCTTCGTATCGAAGACGAGTACGCCGTAGTCCGGTGGCGTGTTGGGCGGCTCCTTGGCTGGGAACCGGGTGTACTCGTTGCCGGTCGAGTAGTAGAGCGTGTTCCGATTGCCTGAACGGCCCGGCCCCCGGTAGATATCCAGGCCGAAGTATCGGCCGGGCTGAGCTGCGTCGAAAGTGGCCGTGGGCATGCGCCGCGACCAGCGGGCAAGATCGAAGTCAAATCCCTCCGGAAGTTCCGACCGGTCACCGACGAAGATCACGGAGAACGGCGCGGGTGGCGCCTCGGTTTCCTCGATCTCAAACCCTGCGAACGGCTCGTCAATCGGATCAGGGTGGCGAGCGGGCATGGCGGTTCGGGCAACGATCGGGAATCGGAGCGCGAGCTGGTCGATCACGGACTGCCGGAGACCGTCCCCAACAATGATCACACGACTCGGACTGAAGAGGTCGAGCGCGTCGAGCGTCGGCTGTGGGAGGTAGTCGGACTCGGCCAGGAGGAGCGGAACGGCCAGGTCGAGGGTCGTGAACCCGCCGGCCTGGAGGAGCTCGTAGTCGGTCCTGGCCATGATGCTGACGACATTTGACCCGTCGCTGTACGCATAGGAAGCGATCTGGGCCGCGGTGGCGATTGGGTCCTCGCCCAGCGTCCGCTGGTAGCGGATTCGATTTGCCCTCTTCAACGACTTGTAGGGGTCGACGGGGAGGCCACTCGGCATGCGGATCTCGAAGTGAAGATGCGGCGGCGTGAACTCGGCGTTGCCGGAGTCACCCACCCATCCGATGATTTGGCCGGCTTCCACACGCGTCCCGACTTCGATGCCGGGAACGACACATTCATAGTTCGCGTCGTCGTAGCCGGGGGTGTCGTTGTTCAGATGTATGTAGCGCGTATACCAACGGTCGCTGCTGGTGATCTCGATGTTGCACCACTCGCCATCGTCCCGGATTGTTCTGATCCTGCCATCGTGCGCGGCGACTACCGGGACACCCTTCCACCCGTAGGTCATGATGTCGATCCCATGGTGCTCACGCTCGCAAGAGTCGCGGCAGGCACCGAAGCTGGGCTGGTAGTAGTTGGTACCGACAAGCGGGAACACGATCTTTCGGGTGACGTCAACGCGCCGGATCTGCCGCTTCGGCACGCCGGGCACCACAAATGGATCATCGCTGTTCGCAACCACGTCGTCGACCGGCGGTTCAGCGGGAGGAGGCGGCGGCGGCGGGTCAACCGACGGCGGCGGGTCAACCGACGGCGGCGGGTCAACCGACGGCGGCGGGTCAACCGGCGGCGGCGGGAGCGTGGTCGTCGTTGGCGGACTAGTTGTGGTTGTGGTTGTGGTTGTGGTTGTGGTCGCCTCTGGCACCATGGTGGTTGTGGTTGTGGTGGTGGTGGTCGGTGGAGGTTCGGGTGGCGGCTCATCGTCGGCCGAAGCGGCCGGCACCGTCAACAAGAGGAGGGCGGCCGCGAACACCGCCGAAAGGGATCCCTTCATCTGGAGAAGATCGGTCGGTCCGATGAGATCCTGTAGGGATTCGCGACCTCACGGACCGCTGTATCCGTCGGCCGGTCGACGGCCGAAGTCTCGGTCTCATTGACGCTCCGACGGCACCACTGAACGAATCTGTCGGCGATAGCGGCTGCGGGCTTTGTAGGGAGGAAGAGCGAGGGACACGGCGGGGTGCGGCGGCGGTTCTGGTCGTTGGTGAGTGCCGTCGGAACCAGTTACGTAATCACCGCTGCTTTGATCCCGACGGGGACAGCCGAGATCTGAGCATTCAGGTGAGTCCGCGGCGCTTCATCTCTTCGACAAGCGCCTCATCGGAATAGCGCAGAAGGTCGGGGCTCCATCCAATCTGCTCGATCGGGGCCTCGGCCACCTCGGCGAGGAGATCTTCGATCGTGTCGCGCAGCGTCCTGGCCCAGGCTCTACCCCGGGCGCTCGCACGGAGGCTGAGCGTTGCGTCGGCATGGACGGTGTAGACCCGGGCTTCGATCGCCGGGTTCGCCCGACTCCCTTTCTCGCCATAGACCAGGACAACACATCCGGGCTCGACGTCCTGGATGCCGCCGGTCGCGATGAACTCCCCGTCGAATGCCCATCCGGTTGCAAGGGAGTCGTCGACGTTGGTCACGACCTTCGCCCAGTTCTTCCGCCGCTCGTCACCGACGAGCGGGATCTCGACGGCGACGGTGAACGGGGCTTCCATGCCCGTCGAGGCTACCAAAACCGCGTACCCAGGGTTCTCCACGTCCTATTTGGCGTCCCCGGCCCGCGGAAAGGAGCGGGCTGCCCAGGCATCGCTCGGTCCGCGCCGCCGAAAACGCCATTCAAGTCTTGCCCCTCACCCGACCGATTCCATAGGAAGGAGGTACTCGCGTGCGTCGCTCAACGTCCAAAACCTACGCGCCGTGGATACCGACGATCTTCGCGTTGCTGGTGAGCGTCGCGATGGTCGGACGATGGGCCCTCACGATGGACGGTTCGGTCCGGGTTGGGGCGGTTGTCCTGCTCGGCGTGCTCGTCCCCATCGCTCTCTTTGCGGGGGCGAATGCCGCAGAGCGCCCGCTCAACCGACGTATCGCGGAACTTGAAGGTGCGCTGGATGAGGAACAGGTCGAGCGACGTGCACACGACGAGATCTACGGCCGCTTCATCAACGAACTGCGCGCCCCGCTCACCGCAGTCTACGGATTCTCGCGGCACCTCGACGATTCCGGAATCGCCAACATCTCGGAGGCTGAGGAACTCATTGGGATCATCTCCCACGACGCGACCGAGGCGGTTCGGAAGGTCGAGAACATCGCCACCGCGGCCCAGATCGAGGCCGGTGTGTACCGGCCGATTCTCACGGCAGTGGATGTCGGCACTCACGTCGGCCGAATCGTCGAGGCCATCGGGCGCTCGCGAGTCGAGATCAGCGTGGACGCTCAGCCGACCGTCGCATGGTGTGATCCGACAGCGGTGCGCCAGATTCTCGTCAATGTGGTTCACGTCGCCGGCGAAGCGGGAGCGACGATGCTTCGCTTCGACGTCGACGAACGAAACGGACTCGCGGTCGTCACGGTCACCGACGATCGGATTCGCCATGATTCCGAAGAGCCCGTCGCTGAGAATCTACTCGCTACCGCCGCTCCGTTGTCCTATCGAATCGTTCCTGCCCTCGTTGAGTATCAGGGGGCCACGATGAACACGCAGCGCTCCCTCGGGTGGACCACGACCACGATCTACTTCCCGGTAGCTACGCCGGCCCAGCGATCCGAAGACTTCCGATCGCCGCAGGCAACCTCATCGGCGGACAACTCGACGACGCCCGGATCGGGTCGTGGATCCCTGCCAGAGGCCATCCCTGCACGGAGCAAACGAGTGGTGACTGGACGTCGGTAGCGACTCGCAGCGACGTCAACTGCTCAGTTGCCTCGGTCGAGCATTGCCTGTTCGAGCGGCCCCTTCTTGCGGGTCAAGAATCGGAGCGCCTGGATCGCGAGGATCGCGCCCCAGAGAGCAGCAACATAGAAGAACCACCAGCCGCCACCGTTGAGTGCATCGACAAGGAGCAGCGACGAGATAACAACGACGTACACCAGGGCATGACGGACGAACCGCATGCGGCGCCGAATCCGTCTACGAGCATCCCGATCATCGACCGCGCGACGTTTGCCTTCCTCGCGGATTGCCCTCTGGACCGCGTCACGGGAAATCCCCACTTCGGCTGCGACGTGGATCAGCTGGTCGAGCGTGAGACCACGATCGGTCGGATCATCAACAAGATCGTCGAGGCGCGCGGCGACGTCGATGATGTCTCCCACTTCGTCACGCGGGAACCGCCGCTCCTGCCGCTGTGCATCCACACAGCGAAGTGTACGGGGCCTGGCCGTTCAGTCTTCCGTGAGGTCGACGTCGACAGCGTCGAAGTCGGTCAACTCAACCGAGCAATCCCGGGTCCGCAAATGGGCCGATTGTTTCTGGTAGCGAGAAATGCCGGGCCCGGCTGACGGATCACTCGGCGGTGTCCGTACGTTGCCTTCAACGGTCGGCACCTCAGCGAGGCGCCGCAGAATCACGCTTAAGTCGGTCTTCATCCGGTCCTCCTCCGGAACAGCCCGCCCGCCCCAGTGGCAAGAGCACCGTACCCGACGTGACCGAGATTGACGGGGATATCGGGGAAGTAGTAAGTAGCAAGACGCGGGAACCCGCAGCAACGAGGATCAACCCAAGACCGGGGCCACGACTCGCTACTTGCTACTTGCTACTAGCTACTTGATACTTCCCCCATGTACAACGATCTCACTGCTGCAGTTCGCGCCGACTTCCCTCGGGCTCAGTCCGAACTCGAGGAACTCGTGCGCATTCCGTCCGTCTCCGCTCCCGGATTCGACCCCACTGAGGTCCGGAGAAGCGCCACACGGATCACGGAACTCCTCGAAGAGTCCGGCTTCTCATCAGTCCGCCTCCTCGAGATCGAGGATGCTCACCCAGCGGTCTATGCCGAGATACCTGCGCCAAAGGGCGCTCCGACGGTGCTCCTCTACGCGCACCACGACGTCCAGCCACCGGGACCCCCGGAAGAGTGGGAGTCAACTCCGTTCGAGCCAACCATCCGAGATGGGCGCATCCTGGGACGGGGGGCTGCAGACGACAAAGCCGGCATTGTCATGCACCTCGCTGCGGTGCGCGCATTCGGAGGCAACGTCCCGGTTGGCGTGAAGGTCTTCATGGAGGGCGAGGAAGAGATCGGATCCGCAAACCTCGAAGCATTCCTCGCGACGTATCGGGATCTGCTGGAGGCCGACGTGATCGTGATCGGAGATGCCGGGAACTGGGCGGTCGGGACACCCGCACTCACCACGTCGTTGCGGGGACTCGTCGACTGCGTCGTCGAAGTCCGCACGCTCGAAGGTGCCGTCCACTCGGGCATGTTCGGCGGAGCCGTCCCGGACGCGATCATCGCCCTGGCGCGCGTGATCTCCTCGCTCCACAACGACGACGGCAGCATCGCCATTCAAGGCCTCGTCGAAGCTCCGAGTGGCGGCCTCGTCCTCACCGAAGTCGAGGTTCGAGAACAGGCGGGTACCGTCGACGGCCTCCAACTGATCGGTGTCGGAAGCTTCACGGAGCGCCTCTGGTACAAGCCGGCGATCTCCGTGCTCGCAATCGACGCTCCGCCCATCAGTGAGGCGATCAATCAGCTCGTCCCGGCCGCACGCGCCAAGGTCTCGATGAGAATCGCCCCCGGGCAGGACCCGCAAGCCGCCCTCGAGGCGCTGGTCAGCCACCTCGAAGCCGCCGTTCCGTGGGGGGCTGAGATCACAATCACGCCCGGCGCGCTCGGGCAGGCATTCGAACTCGACGCCTCCGACGATGCTTCCGTCATATTCAAGGAGGCATTCCGCACCGCCTACGGCGCCACCACCGTTGAGATGGGCGTCGGTGGATCGATCCCGTTCGTCGCCGCGTTCGAGAAGGCATACCCGGAGGCATCGATCCTCCTCACCGGAGTCATGGATCCGACGAGTCAGATCCACGCCCCGAACGAGAGTCAGAGCCTCAGCGACCTCGAGTCCGGCATCCTGGGCGAGGCGATCGCTCTGAGAATGCTTGCCGACTGACCGCCAGGGCGACAGGCGCCGTACCCTCGCACCATGGATCGCCGCTCCGTCATCGCTCTCTTTGTCATCGCCATAGCCGCACTCGCGGTTGCGACGATTCTCTTCATAGTGCGCGACAACGGCTCGACCGAGGCCGCACCTTCGAATACACAGCCCTCGCCAGATACTTCTTCCCCGACACCAGATCCCATCGACTCGTCGAGCCTTCCATCGTCGACGACTTCCTCGGTGGTTGCGGCTGACACCACAAGCACCGCAGCCACGTCGGCACCTCCAGCGACGCTGGCGCCGGGCGCGACGGCATGCAGCCCCTACCAGTCGATCACCACGGCGGGCGTTGTCGCCTCTCCCGACCTTGTCGAAGCATCGGGGATGGCCGCCAGTCGCGCCCGGCCCGGTGTTGTCTGGGCCCACAACGACTCGCGCGACGGTGCCCGGGTGTACGCAATCGGCCCGAACGGCGAAGACCTCGGAGGATTCGAGATCGCCGGCGCATCAGCCTTCGATTGGGAGGACATGGCGGCGGGACCCGGCACAGAAGCGACCGCGTCATCTCTCTATTTCGGTGATATCGGCGACAACTTCTCGATTCGCGGTGGCCGCATCACGGTGTATCGGGCCCCGGAGCCCGACCCGACGACCCTCACGGGCCCCATCGAAGATGTCGTAGCACTGGAGTTCATCTATCCCGACGGGACATACAACGCCGAGGCCTTGTTCGTTGCGGACGACTCGATCTACATCGTGACGAAGGATCGAGAAGAAGCGCGCGTCTACCGAGGCGACGCAACCCCGGCCGACTCGGGTGTTGAAACGCTTGAACTCGTCACCGTTCTTGCCCTCGGAGACGAGGTCAGCGGCGCCACCACGTCGTGGGACGGAGCCACGATCGCTTTCAGGGGCTACAACTCAGTCTGGATGTGGCATCGCGACCCCGGAGCAACCATCGCCGAAACCCTCGCTACGGAACCATGCGACGCCCCGTCACCGGACGAGGTGCAGGGCGAGGCGATCGCCTTCCTCGCCGACAACTCATTCTCTACGGTCAGCGAAGGCAGGAATCCGGACTTGTTCGTGGTCCCGTCCGAGTCATAGGCCGTCCGTACTTCGCGAAGACTCTCACTTCACCATTCGGCGTCGAATGCCGATATGACAAGATGTCCTCGGTTGGTGATCCCATTCCGCTCGCCAGGCAGCGGACGTTGGTGCTGTTCGTCGCGGCCCTCTCCGCCGCAACGGCCATCATGTACGTCCTCGCAGGCTGGCGCTCCGGCGACTTACGATTTGTTGCCGGGTCCATTGGGCCGGCGCTCGTCGCCGTTCTCGGTGTCACTTCGGTACGAATCGGGAAGGGACAGATCTTCCCAATCCTTCTCGCTGCGTCGGCCGCGATCGTGATCGAAGACCAACTGCTCGGAATTGAGGACATCGCCAGTACTCCAGCGATACCGCTCGCCATCATCGCCGTCACCGGCGCGTTCTTCGTCCCGGGACGCTGGGTTGCCGTTTACACCGCGACATACGCTGGTGTCGTGTTTGTCAGCAGGTACCAATGGTCACACAATGACACACACCTGCTCCAGGCGACCGTCGCTGCGGCATCGGTTGCGCTCGGTGCGCTGCTCGTTGCATTGGTACGGAGAGGCTTCGACGAACGCGAACATCGATTCCAGAGCCTCTTCCAAAACGCTCCGGTATCGATGTGGCAAGAAGACTTCTCACAAGTCGGCGCCCAGATCACTGCCCTGAAGGAGGGCGGAATCGAAGACCTCGAGGAGTACTTCAACGTGAATCCGGAAGAAGTCCGCCGCCTCGCGACACTCGTTCGGGTCAACGATGTCAACGATGCGGCTGTCGCACTAACCGAGGCCCCCGGTCGCGACGTCTTGATCGGGCGTTTCGCGATGGACACATTCTCGCGTGGAGCACTCGAGTCGTTCATCCCTCAGTTCATGGCCGTCGCAGACGATCATGAGAGTATCTCAGCGGAGCTCAACGGGGGCTTGACGGTGACCGGCCGTCCCATCGAGGCTCTTCTGGTCTGGAGTGCGCCGCGGGTGGATGGAGTGCTCGACCTCACCAACGTGACGGTGGCGATCGTTGACATCACCCGCCAGCGCGAGGTCGAACGAGAGTTGCACGGCCTCCTCAACTCCAAGGATCAACTGGTCGCAACCATCTCCCACGAAATCCGAACACCGCTCACCGCCGTTGTCGGGATTGCCGAGGAGTTGCGCGATCCGCGCAGCGTGATCGACGAAACGGAACGCGAGGAGCTCCTCGGAATCATCGGTGAACAAAGCCTCGAGGTGTCCCGCATCGTCGAAGACCTCCTCGTCATCGCCCGGTCCGACGCCGGCAACCTCGTTGTTGATCCCCATCTGATCAATCTCGGCGAAGAGGCCCTCAAGGTCATGGGGACGGTTGGCGCTGACATACCGATCGAGATCGAATCCAACACCACGGTGGTTGCCGACCCGCAGCGTGTCCGGCAGATCCTTCGGAACCTCATCTCCAATGCACAACGATACGGCGGACCGAAAGTCCGGGTTGTTGTCGGCGAGGAAGGGACGAGAAGCGTCATCGAGGTCCGCGATAACGGAGACTCGCTGCCCCCGGCGGGACGGGCGGTCGTGTTCGAACCGTATGGCCGTTCCGACCAAGGCGAAAACTCGGCGGCGTCGGTGGGGCTCGGTCTCACCGTCTCACGCCGTCTTGCCCGCCACATGGGAGGCGACCTGACCTACGACCACGATGGCCGTGAGGCGATCTTCTCCCTCACGCTCGCAACTGCTCCACGGCCTGTCCCGGCAGCTTGACGCTCAATCGCCCGCAGGGCGATAGGGCAGGTACTCCGGGACCCACATCTCGGAGTCGATGGCCTCCTCCAAGTTGTCGATCGGGTCGGCAACACCTTCTTCAATCGCCTCATTCGCAACAGCAATCGCCACCGCCCGGGACACCGCGCGCACATCGTTGATGTCCGGGTAGATCTGGCCCTGGGCAAGGAGGTCGTCACCGACCTGGTCGGCGAGTGCGTACGCACCGGCGAGGAACATCCTGTCGGTCACCTCACGTGCTTTCACGGTCAACACACCGAGCCCAACACCGGGGAAGATGAACACGTTGTTGCCCTGGCCGACTCTGTGAACGACGCCGTCCAACTCGACGGGCGCAAACGGGCTGCCTGTTGCAACAATCGCTCGACCCTCCGTCCACGCGAGCGCAGCCTTCGGGGTTACCTCGGTACTGCTGGTCGGGTTGGAGAGCGGAAGAATGATCGGCCGCTCCGTGTGCTTCGCCATTTCCACGATGACGTCTTCACCGAACACGCCGGGCACGCCGGACACGCCGATGAGAACGGTCGGTCTCACATTACGCACGACGTCCGCCAGCGATGGCAGGGGAGTGTGTTCGTCCCAATCGGCAATCTCCGACACCGGCGTCGCCAAACGCTGTTTGACATCAGTCAGGTTCCTGCGGTCCTCG